>Ga0334722_10001536_pt1 | contig 28635 bp, 30 predicted proteins | sample C3_bottom_MG_FD_207210 | JGI IMG/M metagenome (GOLD analysis project Ga0334722, IMG submission 207210) | Sediment microbial communities from Yellowstone Lake, YNP, Wyoming, USA - C3_bottom | ecosystem: Environmental > Aquatic > Freshwater > Lake > Sediment | place: USA: Wyoming | collected... | reverse complement strand
CTGGCTGACCCTAGAGCCTACCTTGATCCGCTTGCTTATATGCCTACACTCTAATAAAATTAATCTATGAAAAAAGAACGGGGGTTCATCGGAATAATAGTTTTAGTTCTCATCGCACTAATTGTTCTCAAATATTTATATGACTTCTCTGTTTTCGAAGCCGCCGCTTCTCCACAGGGGCAGGGAACTATAACCTATACTCATCAACTTTTAAACACTGTTTGGGCTTATATCCAAGTGCCAGTCACTTTCGCTTGGGAAAAGGTCGTATGGCCTCTCATGGGTATGATATGGGCCAACTTTCAAAGCTTCCTCGATTGGGGCCAACAGACTGCCTCGACCAGTGCCCGGTAAGTGTGTTAGATTGTAGGCCTCATGAAGCCTGAAAAGATTTTTAAAACGATATTGTTTTTTCTTCTCCTGCCTATCTACGGACCAATGTACGCTTTGATGCATTTCACTTTCAAATGGTGGGAAGGACTTTTGGATTAAAAAATTGAGTGGTTGTAGGGAAGGGGTTGTATATATAGATAAGGCTGAAAAGATATATTGTGCGACACGCTTCTATATATAGAAACCCCTCTTCCCCTCACCATCTATTCTCTACTTCTCACGAATATGTTTAGATGCTACAAACAAAAACCCACCGTTTGATGGGTGAGTTTTTGTTTTGATTACCTCTTGGCGATTGTAGATTCATTAAACTTTGCCCAACAAGGAGATGAAGACATCCAGGGCTTGGCACCGCTCTTCTCATAAAGGTAATGCGCATAAGCGACATTGCCTTCAATCGAATAGAGGTCAAGTCCGAGCTCTTTGGCCTTCTCGGCATGATACAGCTCATTGATCTGCATCACCCCGATGTCGAAGCGGTTTTTCTCCCCTCTTAGAGGGTCGCCGTTCTTGTCGAACTGACGATATCGAGATTCACATCCTGCAATTTCTGCAAGTATCGGAGTATTAGAGAAATAGTCATTAACATACTTCTCAACGTTCTTCGAATCTGTAATCGGCTCATAGTCTGCTACTTTCACTTCTTTGGTCATCATAGTCGTGGCTGTTTCAACCTTTGCAGATGGCTGGTTTGGACCAGGCATCATTGCGGGAATGACAGCGACAGACGCAGACGAAAGACTGACAAGAAGACTAAGGGTCGTAAGCTGTAAAATAACAAGTTAGATAAATTTTTAATTTTAGATGCCGTGTTCCGTCGCTTCTCACTAAACGAAAAATCAGCCCTTTGCTGATTCCCTTCTATGTTAGCACCTTTGGTCAAGAAAGTCAAGCATTTTGAGAGAATTAATGGTCTAATTATGGCTCTATTTAGCCACATATTTCATAGAATTCATTTGGACATTTTCGCCTTTTTTTTCAAGTTTGAGATTATCTTGGTTTGCAGGTTGCCGAGAGAGTATATCCGGCTGATTCAGCTAGTTTCGCCGTAGTAAAAATGACTTTATTTTTGTCTGAAACGGTGCTTTTGCAATAAGAATAGTAATATTTTGTACCCTTAGAGGAAGCATAGACTTCCCCATCGTTCAAGGTGGAACCTTGTATTGAATTTATAACCGAAGCGGTTTGATTTGTATTGTTTACTTCTTGCTCCTTGATACTTACTTCTGTATTCACAATCTTCACCGGTTCCCTCTTACCTTCAACAGACAGTCGCCCAATACCGAAAGCCAATAGGGCCACAAGGATAATAACCAGGGCGAGAAAGAACTTTCTAAAGAATGAGAAATGTTCTATATGACCGGAGTTGTCAAAAGATACGGTTTCTGGTAAACTCATTCAGTCAATTATATACCAATATGGCACATAAGAAATCAGCAGGAACAACAAAAAACGGCCGAGATTCCAATCCTAAATATTTAGGTATTAAACTCTCGCCAGGCTCTATGGCCAAAATGGGCTCTATTTTGGTCCGCCAGCGTGGTACAGACGTCCTTCCGGGCAAGAATGTCGGTATGGGTAAGGATCACACTCTATTCGCCTTAAAGGATGGTGAAGTTAGCATCAAACACACTCGCAAGATGCATTTCGACAACAAAGTCGTGCTAAAGAAAATTATGCACGTTCTACCCGTAGCGTAAACTTTACCTCTTTTCCTTCTGCGACTCTCACTGGCACCTCGAAGGTGCCGGTTTGCTTTATGGGATATTCGAGGACAATATACTTTACATCAATATCAATCCCCTTCTCTTTCTTTAAAATATTAGAAAGTTTCTCGGCGTTGAGTGAAGCGAACAGATGATTCTTTTCATTCGCCTTTAGTTTGAGATTAATCTCTGTACCAGAAATTTTCGCGATAGCTTCTTCAATCTTCCTTGCGTCTGCTTCTTTACCCTGTGCTTCCTTCTCTTTGATAGCCTTGATGGTTCCAGCCTCATTCGCTGGTACTGCCAACTTGTTGGGTATAAGGAAATTCATAGCGTGTCCATCCGAAACATTTTTCTCTTCGAATCTTCTGCCTACGCCTTTTATATCTTTGAGTAAGACAACTTTCATATTATTTTTTTTGTAATATTTCTATGGCCTTATCCAGTTGAGGATCTCTGCCTGATTCAACATCAGTTTGAGAACGTGCCACTACAAATTCAGGAACGATTCCTTGTTTAGAAATAGAAACTCCATCCGGAGTGAGCCACCTTGCAATAGTCACTTTGAGAGAAGTGTCTGAGGTAATATTTATAAGTTCTTGAACAGAACCTTTGCCAAAGGTCTTCTCCCCTACTAGGGTAGCAACATGATGTTCAGAAAGCGCACCAGCGAGAATTTCTGCAGCTGAAGCAGAGCCTCCGTTCACCAAAATAATAAACTTGAGCTTGTCAGTGAAAATATCATAGCCCTTACTTCTATAAACAGTTTCCTCTTTGTTTTGACCAAAACTCTCTCGGACTACTACCTTTCCGCTCGGTAGGAACCAACTGGCCATATCAATCGCGGCTTCGAGGTATCCTCCCGGATTGCCTCGCAAATCTAAAATAAGTTTACTATCTCCAGATTCTATAAATTTTCGAAGAGCTCCTCGAAAGAGATTGGGAGATTCGGCAGTAAAGCTATACAAATCAATTTTGTAAATACCATTACCCAAATCTTTTGTATTAATGGTTGGAATGTTTATTACTCCACGAATAACTTTTATCTCAAAAGCTTCCTTCTTGGTGCTTCTGAAAACAGTGAGGGTCACTTCTGTTCCGCTCTTGCCTCGGATAAGCCCCACAGCTGCTTCGGTTGTCAAATTGGCAGTATCTTTGTTGTCTATTTTAATAATCCTATCGCCAGCGAGTATACCCGCTTGTTCAGCCGGACTATCCTTGAGAGGAGAGATAACTACCAGGGCTCCATCTTTCTGAACTACTTCCATACCTACTCCTTCGAAATTTCCACGAACCTCTTCAGCAAAGATAGCCGACTCAACAGGAGGAAAGAAAACAGTATAAGGATCACCAAAAGAAGCGGTGAGACCAGAGATGGCTCCCCAGATTTTTGTCTGATCAGTGACTGTTTTTGATGAAGTGGCTGTATCTACGAATTTGTCATTCAAAGTATTCCAAGCTTTCCAAAATGGTGCGAAGTCTACAGAGATAGGTTGACCAACCGTTTTGTTTTGAATATCGGCAAAGGTGATGGAGGAAACGCTATTTTTACCCTGATGAAAACCTGCGGAGAAAATAATACCTGCGAGGAGAAGGTATAAAACAAACTTTATGGGCCGACGTGAAAAATCCATTCAAATAATTATCTCATTTTTCTGCCCCTGTGGTCAATCAAAATAATGAAAGGTATAATCTAGGTATGAAAAAAATCTACAAATACAAGGGCGGAGAGTGGATAGATTTGTATTCACCTACCCAGAACGAAGTACGGGAAGCAGCCCTGATTGCTGGAGTAGACCCCTCCGCTGTTGATGAACTGTTGTCTCCATCTCTTAGACACAAGATTCAATTCAATGATAATCACGCTTATATAGTCCTCCATTTCCCCGCTTTCAAAGAATCAGAGAGAGGTGATGCCGCCTATGAAGTAGATTTTATCCTCACTAAAAATGTGATTATTACTACCCATTATGAAAAAATTGATGCCATAGAGAGTTTTCAAAAAACAGAAGAAAACGAAAATGGTATTTTCTTCGGAATCCTCGGAGAACTTCTCACAAACTTTGAACACAAACTTTCTTCAGTTGATCATTGGATAAGAGAAATTGAAAACAAAATGTTTTCTGGAAAAGAAAAACAAACCATCATCGAACTCTCTGAAGTCGCTCGTCATCTCATAGATTTTAGAAAAATCACAGCCGTCTACCCAGACGTTTTTCAAACCATGGCCGATGAGGGTGGTAAACTCTTTGGTAAGAAATTCACTGACTTGGCGAAGGAAACGATTGAAAGATTCGAGAAGTCTAGAAACAAACTAGAAATCCTCGCTGATACAGCCCGTGAATTGCGTGAGACCAATAACTCCCTTCTCTCAACTGAACAAAATCAAACCATGAAAACTCTCACTGTGGTCACAGTACTGGCCACTATCGTTGTAGGTATAGCTCTTATTTGGATAGGTCTTCAAACTATAAAATGATTCGTCTTCATAATACTTTAGGGAACAAATTAGAAGAATTTAAACCGCTAGAAAACAAGACGGTAAAAATGTTTGTCTGCGGTCCTACTGTTTTTGATTATTCTCATCTCGGCCACGCCAAAACATACACTCAATTTGATTTTTTAGCACGCTTTTTAAAATATTCTGGCTACGAAGTAAATTATTTACAAAATATTACTGATATAGATGACAAAATTATTAAAAGGGCGTCAGAACGAGGTGTTAAACCATATGAGCTAGCAAATGAATTCGAAAAGTATTATCTAGAAGATATGCAGAAACTTGGTAACACCAATGTCACCAAATATGCTCGCGCTCATGATTATATAGACAACATAATCAGCCAGGTTAAAAGATTAGTAGAAAAAGGTATCGCTTACAAAATTTCCGATGGTTATTATTTTAATACAAGGAAGTTTGATAATTATGGCAAATTATCAGGTCGTTCAACCATAGAAGAGAATGATGCTGTTTCAAGAATTGATGAAAATCCAGAGAAAATAAATTATGGAGATTTTTGTCTTTGGAAATTTAAAAAAGATGACGAACCATTTTGGCCATCAGAATTAGGAGAAGGTAGACCAGGTTGGCACATAGAAGATACAGCCATAACAGAACAGGAATTTGGACCTCAATATGATTTGCATGGTGGAGCTATAGATCTCATCTTTCCTCATCATGAAGCTGAAATTGCCCAAATGGAATCTATCTCAGGTAAAAAACCTTTTGTGAAGTACTGGATACATACCGGATTTCTCAATACGAATTCAGAAAAAATGTCCAAAAGTTTAGGGAATTTCAAAACTATCAGAGAGACATTAAACAGTGGGGTTTCTCCTTCTGCACTTAGATTCTTCTTTCTTGGATCTCATTATCGTTCATTGATGAATCTCACACCTGAATCATTAGATGCGTCACAAAATGCCTACAGAAAGTTAAAAGAATTTTTTGCTACCTTGCCTCTCGGTGGTGTTATCAATGAATTATATATAAACGAATTTAAGGAAGTATTAGAGAATGATTTGAATACTCCAGAAGCACTGGCGGTAATTTGGAAATTAGTAAAGGATGAATCTATTTCTCCAATAGACAAACGGGCCACACTTCTTGATTTTGATAAAGTTCTTGGTCTGAATTTGGAAGTAAATGAATTTGAAGTAAAAAATATCCCTGAAGATGTTCAAAAATTATTGATTGATAGAGAAATGGCCAGAAGTGCCAAAAATTGGTCTAAGGCCGACTTATTAAGAGAAGAGATTAAATCTAAGGGATTTGAAGTAAAAGATGCTGAAGTTGGTCAAATACTCAATAAAATCAACCAATAAACAACTGATTGCCCAAGGTTAAACCTTGACCAATTGCACATGTTCAAGATAATAATCTTGAGCCTCAATTAATGCTTCTCTGAGATTAAATGGTGAATCAAAAATTTCAAAAACTGATTTAGAAATAAGTATATTAGCAGGATTATCATTATTCACAAAAGCAGACAAACTAGAATATCTATAGTTTTTTAGTCTACTTTCGATAGTATCAATGTCACCCTTACCAATTTTCCACTTCCCTTCCTCTAATTCGATAGGATTCAAGTGAATGTATGCACAAATTTTTTTGAAATAACGATCATCGTACACGTGTTTAGAATGAAAAGTTCCAGATAGTAATGCGCCGGTTCTCTCATGTTTTTTATTAAAATACATAGTATAGCTAGTTAGCACCTTTTGCATAAATAAAGATATGCCACCCTCCGTCACTTCTTTTAAAACGAGATGGAAATGATTAGGCATAAGACAAAATACACCAATCTCAACAAGAGGTTTCTCTTGAAAAATTGTCGAGAGTATTTCATTAAAATTATGGTGTCTCAAAAGATCAGATGCATATAAACCTTTGTGACCATTGAAGATGTGAAGAGCAAGAATAAACCTTTCATAATCAGACGGACTAATAAACACTTTTCGCTTATCTACCCCACGAGCATAGCAGTGATACCATTCTCCTGGGGCAAATGAAGGTCGCGTAGTCATTATCAAATTATCGCACAAGGTTTAACCTTGACCAGTAGAATTATCCCCACCTTACACACGGGTTTTTAAACTTTTACTAGTTTGCATGGTTCTCGCGACCTAGTACGATATACACATGCCCTACTCCCCCATCACTGATATTGATAAATTGAAATTGCGCATTCCTCCACAATCGCTCGAGGCCGAGATGGCTCTCCTTGGTTCCATTATGCTTCGACCGGATTCTATCTACGAGATTATGGATTCTATCACTCCAAAATCTTTCTACTTTGAAAAAAACCGCACCATATTTGAAACAATGCTTGAACTTTTCAGCAAGCATCAACCGATTGATATCCTCTCGTTGTCATCCAGATTGAAAGAAAAAGAATTGCTCGAGCGCGTTGGAGGCACAACCTTCCTCACCGAACTCACTTCTATGGTTCCTTCTTCGGCGAACATCAAACACTATGCGGACATTGTTCAGAAGAAATTTATTATGAGGCAACTCATCGAAGCTTCTGAATTTATCTCTCACTTAGGTTTCAATGAAGCGGGCGATCTCGAAGAAATCCTCGACCATGCAGAGAAAAAAGTTTTCGACATTGCAAACCACTTCGCTGGTGGTGCCACCTTTCAAGAGTTGAAGCCTCTGCTCCATGAAGCTTTCGAACGCTTCGATAGACTCTCTTCAGCCGAACACGAACTTCGTGGAGTTCCAACCGGCTTCAAAGCTCTCGATGATATCCTTGGAGGTTTCCAGAAATCTGACCTCATCATCATTGCGGCCAGACCTTCAGTAGGTAAAACAGCTCTCGCCCTAGACATCGCTCGCCGAACCGCCTCTATCCACGGCACTCCAGTCGGTATCTTCTCCCTAGAAATGAGCGCTGATCAGCTCGTTGATCGTATTGTCTCTGCTCAATCAAAAACCGATGCCTCCATCATTAGAAAAGGTATTCGCAATCAAACTGGCACATGGCGCGACGATGTTTTCAAAAATTTGCGTGATTCAATCGATGAACTTTTGACCACTCCAATTTATATTGATGATCAAGTGGGTAACACTATTCTTAAAATGCGTTCAGCTGCCAGAAAATTAAAAATTGAAAAAGGGTTAAAACTTCTGATTGTAGACTATCTCCAACTCATGGCTCCAACTAACTCAAAGAGTTCTGACTCTCTGGTTCAACAAGTCACAGAAATCTCACGCTCACTCAAACATCTCGCTCGTGAATTAGATATACCCGTGGTGGCTCTCTCACAGCTCTCGCGTGCCGTAGAAACCCGCGGCGGCAAACCTAAACTCTCTGACCTGCGTGATTCTGGTTCCATCGAACAAGACGCCGACCTCGTGATGTTTATTCACTCGAATGAAGAAGATGTGAGGGATGAGAGTGGCAGAATCAAAGAAGTGCAGAGGAAGGAACTCATCATAGCCAAACACAGAAATGGTCCCTTGGGTTCGGTCACACTTGATTATCACACCAAGCACAACACATTCGTAGAAATTGATTATTCAAATTATGGTAAAGCAGAAGAAGAATTTAAGAATTTCTAACTGAATTTACGAAAATAAAACCAAGGGAGAATTAAAATTGGAGTATAAATCAATGCGAACGTGGGGCCAAAAAAACACATAACTCCAGCAAAATCTTGAAAATTACAGGTATCAAAAAAATGGTAAGAAATATAAATTAAATACCCTAATGAAATTGTAAATAAATACAAACCTTTTATTTTCATTTTTTTCATCTCAGATAATCCAAAAAACAATATAATTAGTGCAATTACAATAAACAATGAGCTGAAGCTGAATAATTTAGAAAAAAGTAAAACGTTAAAGAGCATTAACATTGGTGCCCAAATTAATAAAAATGGTAATACTTTTATTCCTTTTGGGACAACTATTGCTTGATTTTCCATATTTATATTATATACCATATACTCCTTACCGATATGTTAAAATAGTTAAATGAATTCAATAGACAAATTATCTGAAATATTTGGAAAGTTCCCCGGCATAGGTCCGAGACAGGCCAAACGTTTCGTATATTATTTGCTCCATAGACAAAATGGCTTTTCGAAAGATTTGATAGATGCTATAGAAAATTTGAAAAAAGAAATTATGCAATGCAGTGAATGTATGCGATTTTTCGCGAAGAATGGCCACGCGAGTAACCTCTGTTCAATTTGTTCAAACAAAGAAAGAGACTCCGAACTCCTCATGATTGTTCCCCGAGATATTGATCTGGAAGCCATAGAACGCAGTGGCAGTTATAAGGGTTATTATTTTGTCCTTGGTGGTTCGGTGCCTATATTAGAAAAAGAGCCGGAGAAAAAGATTAGACTAACTGAACTCAAAAAACTTATAGAAAAGAAAAAAGAAGGGCTGAAAGAAATAATACTGGCCATGAATGCCAATGCCGAAGGAGAAAATACAACTGATTTCATCAAAAACCTTTACCAGGGGTCACCCTTGGTATTCACTGTATTGGGTCGTGGACTCTCCACGGGAACCGAACTTGAATACGCCGACCCAGAAACCCTCAAAAACGCATTTCTGCACAGAACTAAATAAAAATACAAAATAAAATTCCGAGAGTGATGTAGCTCGGATTTTATTTTGTATTTTTATTTTATCGAATCAATAGTTACTTCGAAGTATGGTTGTCGGTGTCCGTTCTTTTTGAAATAACGAGACTTTTGTTTGTATTTGATGACATCAATAGTTTTGTAACGACCAATCTTTTTTATAGTAGCACCTATGCTTGCGCCTTTTATGAAAGGGGTGCCAATAGAGGTTTCAGATTTGCCATCGTCCACAAGGAGAACGTTATCAAAAACGAGCTTGTCCCCTTCCTTATAATCCGCCTGTCCGATGAGCGGGAGAATCTTCTCAATCTTCACACTATCCCCAACTGAGACGTTGTATTGCTTGCCTCCAGTGGCGAAAACAGCGAATTCGCTTGATTTGATTTTAGGGGCTCTTACTGCCTTGGGAGTATCAGAGACCACGGCCTTAGTAGAAGCCTTTTTAGGGGCTGTTTTGGGCTTTCTGGTGGCTGTTTTAGCCTTGGTTTTTGTCTCTGCCATAGGGTCTCTATTCTACAGAAGGACGGTCTAAAGTCAATGTCTCTATCCCCGCCCCAGAGCCGGTTATCTTCAAAACATCCTTGTCTACCTTGTTTAATTCCTTGCCTCCCGCGTTGTAATGATTAACCACTGTTCCCAAGGAATTACCGAGCTTGGAATAATAATCTTCGTAGGATTTAAGGTGCTTTCCAAGCTCACCCACCCGCTTGATGATATCCTGGGCCTTCTCTTCTATCTGCATAGCATTCAAGGCTTGGAGTACAGTCTGAAGATAAGCAAGGAACGAAGTCGGTGAGACAATAATCACTTTGTATTTGGATGCAGCGCGTTGAATCAGACTCTCTGTATCTTCTTGGAGAGCGCCGATTTTGTTCACAATCAAATCATAGTAAATTGCTTCGTGGGGTATAAACATAAAGGCAAAGTCCATCGTCCCCAAACTCGGTTGAATATATTTAGAGGTCTCACTGATTCTATTTTTCAAATCATTGACAAACAACTTCTCAAGTTTATCTTTCTGGACAGGATCCTTCTCATCCACCAAACGATTATAGTTCTCGAGAGAAAACTTTGAATCAATAGGAATAATTTTCTCCTTCACGAAGACCACAGCATCCGGGATAAGCTTGTTCCCATCTCCATCATCACCGAGTTGATACTGCATCGCGAAGCTACCCGGAGGCATGGTGTTTTTAAGGAGTGTTTCCAAATAATATTCTCCAAGGATTCCTCTCTGCTTTGGATTCTTCAAAATGTCCTGAAGAGATTGAAGTTGATCGGCGAAGCCTTCTACCCTACGACCAGTCTCCTTGACCATCGAAAGCTCCTGCGTAATATCCTTAATCAATTTCTGTGATTCACCAAATTGATTCCGTACTGATTCGTGCATCATTTTGTTCGTCTCGTTCATCTTGCTGTCCATCGTGCGCGAGAGTTCGTTCACCTGCTGAAGAATCAATTCGAGACCTTTCCCCTCTTCTTTCTCTGGTTTCTGACTCATTTTCCAAATCAAAAAAAGCACTAATGCAATAAGGACCAGTAATGCAATGGGGGTAGTCGTCATGGTATTATTATAACATGTCATTACATACAGATATAAAAAACCAAATAAAGGAGGCCATGTTGGCGAAGGATGCTGTGCGGCTCGGGGTGGTGCGGGGGTTGGTGTCGGCCTTCACCAATGAACTCGTGGCGAAGAAGAGGAAGCCGGATGAGGAACTCTCGGACGAAGATGTCCTCAATGTCATCTCAAGGCAAGTTAAACAAAGAAAAGATTCTATTGAACAATTTGAGAAGGGTGCCCGGCAAGACCTCGCAGATGTTGAGAAGGCGGAGCTTGTAGTGCTAGAGAAATATCTCCCCGCTCAAATGTCGGAGCAGGAAATAGTAGATTATATAAACAGCAAAGAGAAACCTGATGTTTCTATGAAGAATCAATTTATGGGCTCTATTATGAAAGAGTTGAAAGGCAAGGCCGACGGTATGTTGGTGAAAAAGGCCGTGGATTCATTATTCACCTAAGCTTGTTTTTTATACTTGACTAGAATAAAATATATGTCAGAACAGTACAAAGCACACGAATCTCAACCAGAGAGGACACCAGTGATTACCATCGATGACCTTGCGGATGCCGTTGAGAGACGTCGAACTGATAACAAGGCCGAGAAAAGAATCGAACGTGCAGAACGTAGCATCGATTTCGTAATGCAAGAACTGGGCGTTCCAAGTACAGAACGTATCCAAACGGCGCAGAAGATTCAAGAACGACTCTCGGAGAGAGTGTTGGCGGGCCTTCCTCCTGCACGCCCACACACCGAAGTTCATCCTCGCGGATGGTTAGGTGAGCTAGAAGATCGTCAAGGGTGAAATTAAACCCTAAACTGTTAATAGTTTGTCCGCTCCGAACTCTGGGGCGGGTTTTTTCTCATACTTTTTCATAATTTCTGAATGAACTTCGTCTCTATCACGACCATATTTTTGATACGACATTTCTTGAATAGCTTTTATATCAATACTTGTTCCTGGTGGAGGAGCAGAAGCTATGATATTAAATGGTTTAGCTGGTATACCTCGTACAAGCATCTTTATATACGCATTGTAGTTATCTATATTCATAATTTGTGAGGCATTAAAGACCGGTTCAAACTGCTTCGCCAGGTATTCTGCATCATCCGCCCCCACTCGATACACAGCCATGTTGCCAACGTTTCCAAACACTGCATTTTTTATCTCATCAGAAAGTTGGGCTATGAATTGGTGAGCGATGAAAAGAGACAATTTATATTTACGCGCTTCAGAAAGGATAGTCGCAATGGATGGAGTGGTGACGTTTTGGAATTCATCAATGTAGAGATAGAAAGGTGGGAGGGTTCCCACTTGATCCACTCGCGAGAGAGCCGCCATGAGGATTTTTCCTACGAGAATTAATCCAATAAGATTCGCATTGATATCTCCCAAACGACCCTTCGAGAGATTCACTAAGAGAATTTTCTTGTTGTCCATAATCTCTCGAAAACTAAAGGCCGAGTGCTCCTGTGCAATAATCGGACGCATAATGTCGTTCGCCAAGAAAACATCAAATTTGCTCGTGATATAAGGCACAATGTTCGCGAGCGCTCCTTCCCCACCTGCTTTCTCGGCAATCTCTTTCCAGAACTGAACAATGATGGGGTTCTGGCAACGAGAAAGTTTGAGTTGTCTGAATTCTTTGTTCGAGAGGACGCGCGAAACATCGAGCAAGGTACAACCCGTCTCTGGATCCTCTATCACCAGCATGGTGGCATTCCTGAAATATTGTTCGAACATTGGTCCCATTGATTCTGGAACAGCACCATAAAGTTTTTGGAAAATACTAAAAAGTTCGTTCACTACGAAAGTTTTTTGTTCTGGATGATTCCTGTCGTACTCAAGCATATTGAGTCCCATCGGCCTTGTAGAATATGATGGATCAAAATAGATAACATCATCACGACGATGAGGAGGCACGTGAGCGAGCACATCGAGGATATCTGAACCGTGAGGATCAATCATACAAACTCCGTTACCACGCTCAATATCTTGAATAATCATATTCTTCAAAAGAGTAGACTTTCCTGTGCCAGTTTGGCCAATAGTGTAGACATGGCGAAGACGATCTTCATCGGTGATAAATACTTTTGTGTCTACGTTATGATAATTATTAATACCAAGTAATGTTCCCTCCTCTGGTAAATTCATAGGTGCGGGAGCATCACCGGCCTTCACTTGTTTGAGTTCACTTCTACCAGAGAGCATTTCTGTATGAAAGTGAAAAATGGTTGTAAGTTCACGCAAGTTGAGAGGTACGCTCTCATTTTCAGAATAAAGTCTGAAAGAAAAATTTCTAAAGAAATCTGCAAGGCGCTTTGGAGCAACCCTCTTCCACACAAGAGCATTGACTCCAGGGAGTTCAAATTGATTGAAACTGGATTCTATTTCAGAAAGGATATGTTCAGCCTCAACTTCGTTCTTCCCAGAAACAGCGATGCGAAGATTAGTAGAAACTGTAGGAGAAAGTAGTTTGGTTTTAACTTGTTCGAGAATTCGAGTATCAATTTCTTTGGGTTTGTCTTCTTTCTTCCTGTCCGAAGAGAAAAACATTTTGTGGATAGAGTTAACAATTTCTCCGGCCGTCGAGTTCTCTACGATGGCCGAACGAGCATTCTCCCCCTTCTCAATTTTCTTTTGAGCGTCTACATACTTTTTAGTATAAATATTTCCTTGAGGATTGAAAACGATTTGCACTGCGGCCCCAGAGCCGTCTTTGGGAATTTTAGAAAGACTGTTCAAAATAGTGTTCAGTGGGTCATAGTCGAATGCTTCATAAGTTTTGAGAGGTAAGGCCGAAGGAGCAGCGAGAGATGCGACCGAAGCCAAAGAATATCCAGTATCCGAAAAAATATTATAATCCTTCTCTCTTTCTATAATGCGAGCCGACGGGAAAACGGAAAGAAAATGCTTTTCAAACAAAATTTTTCTTTCTGTTGGGACAGAAGCATAGAAAACAAATTCCGCACTCATATTATTGTTGGCAATCTCTAAAACAAAATAATTCTTTCCTCTGGTCTTCTCCTCTGAAACAGAAAGCATCCCGGCATAAAATTGCTCCATACTGGATATAAGAGTCTTCAAATCCTTTTTATTTTCTTCGAAACCGTTGTCTGGCAAAATTATTTCAAAAAGGGTCATATTGAGAGCTCTATAGAGAGGACCCTTCTCCTGCACTCCTCGTGGGGGCAAGCCATTGTGCACCAAACCTACAAGGTAATCATGGAAGTCATCCTCTAATTTCCAGCCTCTCATCTTCTCCACTACCAAGAGAGCCGATAAAACACCCTTGTTCTCTGTGATGCGTACCATCTCATCCAACTGGCTATCACCTTCTTTCTTTAAAATATTTTCGGCTTGAACTTGATGCTCCGCGTGTTCACTTTCTGAAAACTTCCCAATATAATCTTCTTTAAAATTACCTATGGAATCTTTAATCACTTCTTCCCTGCCCTTGTCCACGCCGAAACGTTCGAGTTTTTTTTCTTGCTCTAAAACTTTCGAACGCAAGTGTGCGAGTTCTTCACCAGTATTTGCAAAGTAGAGACCTTCATTTACCATAAATAAATTATAGCACGTCGATTGTTCACACAGATATTAAAAAACTCCCATCCGCAAGCGGTGGAAGCATAGAGTTATCTGGTCGTGAGACGACTAGCTTCGGTGATGATCTCCTTGGGAGACAACCCGAGCTCTCGTTCTATCCTTCTCATCTCGGTGCTAATCTCCTCAAGCTTCTGACGATCACTCTCTGTCATTTCTCTGACTGAAAGCGATGCATACATGAGGATCGTAGATTCTCTGTTCATCATAATTGGATCCTCCATGTTATTTGCTTCGGTTTAGAGCCAATATATCGTGGAAGGTCATCAAAAGAGCAAGATTAGCATATCCTACCCGACCCTTTTTGTCAATAGGTTCTATCCACGAGACATCCCTCCCTTTCGCTCGAAGATTCCGAGCAAATATTTTCACCGAATCAATCATCGCGTTATGCAGAGCGCCTCTCGCAGAATCCTTACTGCGAATCTCCTCCAAATTTTCTGACACACCTTGTTTTATTAAACTTTCTTGTTCACAAACGTCTCGTGTATATCTATAAAAATATTCAATCATTTGATCGAATAGTTCAATCAATTCTACATCTCCTTCACATAAACTAAATAGATAAGTTTCGCTTATTGGAGGTTCAATACCTTCGAATTGCTTTATCTCCTCCACCTTGGCTGGAAATTCTCCTGTAATTGCGCCCAATATTTCTTCGTGGTGTGAGTTCATAAATATATTATAGCTTAATTGTGATCCTAATTATAAAGAATTGGAACTGGGTTTATAAATATTTAGTGGAATATCGAGTAGTTTATGATAAAGCCCATCATCAGTATATTTTTGATAAAGTCGGACGAAAGTAACTAGAAACGACGGGATAGTATAAAATTCTATTTTTGCTTTCTTTCTCATATCTATTAGTTCCTCTGGTGTCATACCTCCCCACGTTGTTTCTCCAAGAGTAAGATGTGGTTGATATAGTGTACCTTCAAAAAATTTCTCACGAGCTTCTGTGTTGGGATTTAGAAGAGTAACTAATTTATTGTGTAAATTCATAAGACCTTCTGAAAAAGCAGGGTTTAGGAAAAGTACCCGGTTTTCAAATCCATCTAGCCCATCGAGCTTAATTTCAAATGGTGTATGACCTCCCACAAGTGTCGTCAATGGTGCAAGCCAAGCCTTGTCTTCAAGTAGTCCACTCGGGGTCTTCAGAGTTATGTGGGGTTCATTAAAATAAGGAACTTTGTTTGAAGAAAAGCTTTTTTGAAACTCAAAGATTTGTTCTTTTGTAGCGAGAGGTGGAACGATGCCGATAAAGAATTTCATAATTTATTTGGTTTCGGCCCATTCATATGCTTCTTTCTCTAATTGCTGTAAAAATGAATCTTTAGCTCTCCGGTAAGCTGGATAATCATTGGGATAAAGTTCTGCATTTTTCTGCTTCAAATCAGAATATTCGCGAGCTTTCTCTGGATGAGTTCTTAGATAATCTCTCATCAGAATAAACTGACGTGCCTTTGGTGAACTTTCCTCACAGATATGTATGTTGTTGAGCTTCTCACCATCAGGATTCAAGTTAAAGAAGAGTAGTGAATTTGGAGCGATATAATTTTCTCCCCACTCATATCCGGCTTTAATCATCCGGTCTTTTTGTTCTTCGAATGGTTCCATTTTCTTTACAGTCACTAGAACATCAATCAGAGGTTTTGCTTTCATTCCTTCAATCGATGTGCTCCCAACATGCTCAATTCTAACGGCTTTATCTACAAAAACTCCCATCAAAAAATCTCGGAGAAAAGAAAATTTAGTTTTCCAATTTGGGTCATATTCTGAAAATGAATATTTTCTTTTTATATTTTTATATAATTTTTTCATGCTGTGATCTAATCATATCCTTTGCGCGAACTTATTTCGAGAGCTAATCGCACGCTCCGCGTGCGTGGTGGCTTTAGACCAATGCGTACGCTCCGATTGCATGGTGACTCTCACAATCCGACCAGCGCCTCGCGGACTCGGCGCTCCGCCCTCGTCCCGTTCCGCCTTTCCATGCTTTTTCTTTTTCGCGGGGGGGATTTTTTTAAAATTGAATGGGCGGAACGGGGCTCGGTCGGGTTTCTTCTAAGGAAGAAACAGTCGGAAGAAAATGCAAATTCAATATTGAGCCTCGTGTCTTTTTTATCGCTAGTGGTTCGTCCATCCCTTGGAGTCCATCCTCGGCATCCGCCTCGGACATTTCCGCTAGGGCTACTCGCGCCTAGATGTCTAGGTTTGGCGCATCTCCTCGCACTCCCGCTCTGCGGAGCGGGTGCTCGGGCGCCATGCTGTTTGGGGGAAGGAAGGAATCCTTCCCCCAGCTTCGGTCTCCTCCTCGCAGTGGTTTACTAGAGTATTCAGTGCTTTATTTCAGTTAGTAGTTTGCGTGTGTCTTTGCCTTCGTTGTTCGTGCCTTCGGAGTCCGCCCTCGCACAACCCCCTTCCTCGTTTTCAAGATAGCTTTCGTGGTGTCGCTTCCGCTTCAGATTTCTGTATTGCAAGATTACGGCGGCGCTCATCCAAGGGCGTGGACGCCCTAGCGGAAATGTCCGAGGCGCGAAGCCGTATGTGCTTGCCCCTCCCACCCAGTGCGCGCACATCCCGCCCGCGAAGGACAGAAAGGGTCGCGGGCGGGACTCCCTTGAAAAACAAATTTTTGATAAAATAGTAGTAACTTATGAATAACGATGACATACAATTAGTAGCTCTCGCCAAGCAAAACCCCAAAGAGTACGAAAAACTCTACACCAAATACTCTGACAAAGTTTTCAACTATTTCTGGTACCGCACCGGCCATGATAAACCGCTCTCCGAAGATTTGATGCAGGAGACTTTTCTGCGCGCTTTCCAGCATCTAAAGCGTTTCAATAATCGTGGATATTCATACCTTACCTATCTCATCACCATCGCTCATAACGTACTCGTAGATCACTATCGCAAACCCAAGTCCATTCCATTTGAGGCAATAGAAGACATTCCGTTTGAAATCACTGAAGATTTGGAGAGAAAATCAGATGCCGAAACTTTGTGGCGAGCCATTCAGGACCTGCCACAATCAAATCGAGACAAACTCCTCATGTTCTACCAGCAAGATATGTCCATTAAAGATATTGCGACAGCCACAGGCACGACAGAAAATGCAGTTAAACTTTCATTATCTCGAACAAAGAAAAAACTAAAGGAGCATCCATATATTAAAGATATTGCAGGATTTGCCGACAAGAAGCGCAAGCAAACTAAGGCGGGATTTTTGGAAAAATAGAACGACACCTTTTGACCCATTATCCGTTTAATAGGACATGAAGGAAAATATTATCAACATATTTAAACATAAAAATGCGATAGGCATTATCTCGATACTTTTGGTGGCGAGCGTGATTGCTAATGTGTATTTCTTGGCACAGCCTGTTATGGCTCCAAGCGTAGTTACTCCTGTCGCAAATACCGCCACCACAAGCACTGCCGTTCTTGAATCACCTTACGGATTTAGAAACGAGGTAGTTACTGTATATGACGGCAAACAGGCTAAAACCTATTCAACCACCACCCCTATCACCGAAGCCGATGTGAAAGAAATGCGAGACAGTGTCATTCGCCATCAGAAAATGATGGATGAGTACTTCCGAAAACAAGATGAGCTTTTCCGTAGTTTCTGGTACGCATTTTAGGATGACACCTTTTCCGACATGGATCGTTTAATAGAGTGTACAGTGAGGTGGTCACTCACAGTGGTGTAGAAAAAGTTAATAATTCCTTAAGTCAAACTATGTGAACAAAAAACTTACGATGGCTCAAGAAATTCATTCATCAAATTTCTGATGCCACAGTGTACTCCCACAACTAAATATCGTGAATAGAAAACTCGCATAGACGAGTAACAGAAAACCGATAGTTTTCTAAAGTCTGGAGGAAACCGTTCTCGGTATCTCCAGACTTGCGTAAAGAAAAAGTGCGTATCCCTTGCAGAAGATCGATACCAAGGGCATTACTAGAATCTAATCATCAACATTCCTATGAACACAGCGATAAAAAAGGTAGACAATAATTCTCTCCAAAGACGCGATGAATTCGCAAGCCCTTTCTCACTCATTGATAGATTCTTCGATGATGCACTCGATCCGTTTAGCATGATGTCGCCAAGCCTGTTCCGTAATCGTGCGCTTGGCAATGTTAGCACGCTGTTTCCTAAGGTAGATGTTGAGGAGACAGAAAATGAGATTCGAGTAACGGCAAATGTCCCCGGCATTGATGCGGAGAAAATCAATGTTGAAGTCGGAGATGATTATCTATCTCTCTCCGGCAAGATTGAGAAAGAGGACAAATCCGAAGACAAGCATGGTAAAGTGTATCGCTACGAGCGTGAATATGGTGAGTTTCGTAGAGAGTTTGCGCTTCCCGCTCGGGTAGACAAAGATGGAATTATTGCCAAGTCAAAAAACGGTGTATTATCCATCACCTTGCCGAAGTCGGAGGAAGAAAAGAAGAAACGCGTCAAGATAGAGGTTGAGTAAACTAAAAAGCCCCGCTCGTGCGGGGTTTTTTAGTTTAGTTGTTTCAATTCACACCCAGTGCGCATACATCCCGCCCGCGGAGGGCAGAAGGATTCGCGGGCGGGACTCCCTTACTAACTTTTACTTGCGGATAGTTTTTCCCTTCCGTCAACTACGATTACTACTGGATGCTTTTTTCCTTCTTTTTCTTCAGCTTCTTCCATTTTCAGCACTTCTTCAAGAACCTTACTTCTCTCTGTAACTTGAACCACAACAAAATAACTCATTTGTGCATCTTCACTTTCTTCGTATATTCTTGTTTGTTTCTCGTAGCCTTGCCTGACATGTCCTGATGTAAGTTTAATCTCAACAACTATTTTTTTACTGCCTCTGCTTAGTTTGAAGTCTACAGGTCCAGAACCAGCGTTAGACTCTGGTGATATATCGACATCCGAAGATTCGCAATACAGAAGTGCTGTGGCGTAGAAAAAATGTCTAGCGTGGCTTTCATTCAGAGGATTTTTGTTGTCCCTGTATAAAGATTTCCACCAACCTTTCGTCTCAATACCTCTCCTAAAACCATCAATTACTGTCTTCACTACCTCATCCAAGTCTTTCGGTTTTTGCGGTATTGAAGCCGGATTCTCTTTTACTAGTTGTTGTGCTTTTTCAAGCCATAAATGTAACCCCGCAGGATCTAAATCAAAATCATATGATTTAGGGACACATGACTGGTATACATCTACTATTGTTTTAATTCTGTCTTTAGTCTCTAACAGATATTTCCTGATTTCAGATTTGGTAGGTTTCTTATCGCGTCCGGCAAAAATTGAAGCAAGAATGGAATTAAATTTCTGTCTTAACGCCTCGTTAAAAACAGCAACGACACTTATTTCCTCAAAGCTATTTGCTACAGGTAAATCTCGTAGTATTCCTTGGGGAATAAACAAAAGTGGACCATCTTTAAACGGATGCTTTGCGAGTGTGTAATTCTTCTCGTAATTTTTTTGTATGTATGTATCTCTGATCTCAAGTTCTTTAGTAATTCTCTCTGAATATTGGAATATACGCTCTAACAATATCCGAATCAAACCATCACTTAATCTGTCAGGACCAAAATCTTCCTCAAACAATCCCATTACTTCAAATATTGCAGGGTCACTAATGCCCATTTGAATTAACTCACTGGCTGTATTTAGAAGGCGATTTGCCAATTCTGGTCCAATCGCGGAACCGTCATCGGTTTTACTGCCGTATCCGATACCAATTCCTCTAACTTCTCTTAAGATTAGTTTCTTATGCGCGAGTTTTCGTGCCTTTTGATTACCACTTCTGATTAAAGTAATTACGCTAGCAAAGTAATCTCGGACTTCTTTTTGGGCATCTTTAAATTCCGGGATCTTTGTTTTTGAGAGAAGTAGAGGGTCTACAAAAAACAAGCTGTCCACTCCAATTACAGGGTTAAAAGCCCCAGTCTTTTTATAATCAGATTCCTTTATCCCAAAATATTCGTGAGCTCTTTTAAGAGATTGACTCATACTATTTCAACTCAAAAACCTCCCAACCTTTCATCGACGAGTCGAAAGAGTATTTTGTGTTGCGATTTATCTTCCAGCCGTTTGGTCCGTCTTGAACGACAATTCCGCCGTCAAAACCTTTCTTGCCCTTGAGCCATGCTTGAAGTGCTTCTGCTTTGTATCGCGTATCATTGCTTTCTGCTGTTATTCCGCCTTTTGTGTCGAGAATATAAACAGCGTCTTTTGTCTGAACAATCCAATCGGGATAGAAAAGTTTTTCCTTATTCTCGTCGGGATTGTAGTATGAGATTGAGAAATACTCGCTTCCCGAATCGCCATTTTTATACCACCACAAAACACCCTTGGATGATTCTAGGAATTTTACAAACCCCTCTTCGTTGGTTCGTCCTGCATAATCCTTTTCTATCCAAAACGGTTCCATTGCAGATTTCTTTACCGGAAGCGACTCGTATTGATCCGTAAAGAACAACGCTTCGCGTGGAATTTCAATATTCTCAACGCGCTTCGCGCGTGCAGATTTCTTGTTCACTTCCTGTTCGCGAATAGGGCGGTATTCAAGAAGTGCATCGCCGATTACTGGGGCAAGAGCACCAGACGGACTCAAGAGATCATTTACTATGATTTTATAGACATTAATACGCTCAGCCTTCAGCTTATTCATTAGCCAAATGTTCAAAGCTGTTTTCAATTTTCCCCACGAACGCTCAGGAGCATATTTCCTGTTCTCGTCTGTCTGTTTAGCAATAATCTTGAAGCAGAGAAGGTTATAGAGTCGTTCGAGGTCGTGTCGCGACATCTCTTGATCATGACTTCCGCCTTCGGCAAGAAGCTCCTTGGTGAAATTATCATAGTCATCAATTTCTACACCAACAATCAAGCCATTTGTGACTTTCGGCTTCAAATCCACTTTCTTTAGATCAAGTTTCTTATCTGCAACCATTTTGAAAGTCTGTTGGAATGTGTCACCGAGGTCGTTGTAGTCAGCGCGAGTCATAAACACCGACTCTAGTTTAACTGGCTTTATATTTTTCTTTCGGAAACTGCCATTTATAGCAGGACGATTTTCCGTCTTTGATTTTGCGTATTCTGCAAGAACTTCGTTTCGCTTGTAGTTTGTGTAAAGATAGCCGAGGTTCAATTCGGGATTAGCAAAATGTATTCCAAAAGGCATACGCAAGATACGCCCGACAGTTTGTATAGCAAAAGTCGGATTCTTGATTTCACGGAACATCACAAGCACACCAGCGCGTGGACAGTCCCAACCAGTCGCGGCGGCTTGCTTGAATAGCAAAAAAGAAACCGAAGAATTGCTTTTTTCTAAGTCCTCAAGGTTTTCTTTTTCTTTCGAGAGCCATACTGCAATCTCTCTTTCTTTAACTCCTTTACGTTTTAGATATTCCAAAACGATTTGCTGTTTGGTCGTTCCACTTGTTTCCTTTGTTGCTTGGTCATCGTTCGGCAACTGCACAAGCACAAGCGGATTTACCTCTACGCCGATTTTCTTATACAGATCGACAAGCTCCTCTCGCTTGTTATACGCAAGTTCCAAAAGCATCTCGTCTTGGTCAAGTTTTCTGACTGCTTTCTGTCCCAAATCTTCTTCGGTTTGAAAAACAATTTTTTCTTTAATCAGTCCCGCCTCGATAACTTCGTTTCTTTTTACTTCTACATATCCGGCGGTGTCCGCGCGAGTAGGGATGTATTTAGGCGTAGCAGATACGCGAAGCGTTATTTTCGGCTTGATAAGCCCATCCACAACTTCCATCGCAAGCTCGGTATCAGAGCCGATATGCTCCTCGTCAATAATCACAACAATCTTGCGCTTGTCGTCATGTGTTTCGTTTATGAAATTATCAAAAGTGAGTCCTTGTTCGTTATCTCGGCGAAGCTTTCGGCTATCTTTCGTCTTGCCCTTGATTTTCTGCCAGTTTATAAAGAAAACATTGTTTTTCTTGAGCTTGCCACGAGCAAGATCGTTCAGGTCAATCAAATCAAGCTCAGAAGCTCCGCCATAGTATTCAAAAAGTTTCTTCTTGCTCTGCTCGTATGAATCCTCGCTAAATGAGAACCAAACGAAAGCAACATCGTTTCCCTCAAAGCGTGGGTCGCTCACAATATCGCGCAAAAATTGCGCGAGCATAATTGTCTTACCCGAACCGGTGGGAGATTTGAAAACAAGAGGGATATTTTGATTTGGTAATTTCCACAGCGAAAGAAACTCGTTTTTGAGATTTGATACTGCTGTTTCTTGAAATGGTTTTAGTGCAAACATATATTTATAGGCGATTTATTTCCTTGTATACCCCAAGGATTGGCTCGGGAATATCCTCGACTCGGATATGTGCGGAAGAATACTCGCCCTTGTATTCGTTCTTGCCCCAACTGAAAATATACAATGCGACAGGCAACCCTTTCTTTTCAAGTTTCTCAATCAATTCTCCAAGTTTTGATTTGTCCTCCTTGAAATATATTGCCGTCATTCGTCCTTGCCCTTCAAAAATTTGCCACCATTCATTTTTCTCAATTTCATTAAGTGTATCTTCGCGGACAGCAATCATTTCTCCCGCTTGGTAGGTTACTTTAATTTTTGCATCATCTGGTATTTTTTGTAGATGCTCAATTTCAACAATATCTGTTTTATAATACGCAAGATTTCCACCAAGCCCGTCTACTTTTTCTCCCGTTTTTAAATTTTTATATCCGCTCATTACACGCTTTACACGCTCATAAGTAACTTCTTCACAAATATTATTTTCATTATTGGTACAAAGAATGAATCTACGATTACCCCCGTCCTCTTTATTCATTTCAAGCACAGCGTGTCCAGTCGTGCCAGAACCAGCGAAAAAATCTACAACAAGAGCGTTACGCTTATTTTTTGTTGTGGCAACTAGACATTCTTTTGTGTTGTAAAGTGATTTTGGGAAAGGAAATTTTGTATCAATTATTTGATTTACCAAATTTGATCCGTAAGTATTAGAGTTAAACTTTGACTCAACCCATACTGTTTTATATCTATATTGGCTTTTGTACCTATTGATTACAAGTTCGCCTTTATTCTCCTCACACTTAAGCTCGCCCCAGATATCCTCAACTGTTTGTCGGGCGAATCGCCATTTTCTCTCCACGCCGCTCCCATCAATAGGATAAATCTCTATATTTCCATCTTTCCTTTTTCCGTTCGCTGACTTAGGGTGAATTTCATCTGAGAGCACATCGCCAAATCCAATAATTTTCTTGGTTTTTGGCTCGACAATTATTGAATAAAAACAATTTCTTGCTGTGTGCCTCTTAGACTCCTCGCCGCCCCAGTCTCTCAAGGGAGTAGGCTTTACATCCTCTCTTTCGACACGAGAAATATATTCTTTCCCTTTAGGGAAAATGAAATATGCATATTCGTGTGTATATGAGAAATTATCTCCCTGTATTCCACCCGGATTGTGAATAATAGTTACACAAACTTTTTCATAGGTTGGGAAAATATCTTCAAGCAACAGACCTAGCGTTTCCTGTTCGTTATGATCGATGGCACAAATTAAAATCCCATCCTCATTAAGAAGTTCTCTTGCAAGTTTTAAACGATGGCTCATAAAAGATAGCCATTTGCTGTGACGGTATTCGTCCTCCTTGTCTACATAATCATTGTTATATTTCCAATTTTTTGCACCAGTATTGTATGGAGGGTCAATATATATAACATCAACTTTCTTTTTGTGTGTGTAAACAAGTGCTGAAAGTGCGTGATAATTGTCGCCTTCAATTAGAAGATTGTAAATTTCGTTATCTGATTTTTTAACCTTGCGATTTTTTATTTGCCTTAAGACAGGGATATTTTTTTGACCATCTACTACAACATCCTCGGGCTTTTCTTCCCAAATCAAACCATACTTACGATCTTTTTTCAGACGCTTCAATTCTGCCTTCAAATCCGCTATTTCTTTTTGTAAATCTTTTTCAGACATAATTATTTCAAAAGTTCGTCCACCGAAACCCCAACTGCATTTGCTATTTTCGCAATAGTCGCAAGTGTTGGGTTCGTTTTGCCATTTTCGATATTGCTCACAAAACTTCGGCTTACGCCGAGTGTTCTCACAATATCACCTTGGGTTATGCCTTTTTCGGTGCGAATCTTTTTCAGGTTCTTACCGAGTTTTGCGGACTCCTTTTGCATATCCACAAGTATAGCGGACTCTTACATTATACACTACTATTATAGTATAATGTAATAGCCCGACCGAGCCCCGTTCCACCCATTCAATTTTAAAAAAATCCCCCGCGAAAAAGAAAAAGTATGGAAAGGCGGAACGGGGCGAGGGCGGAGCGCCGAGTCCGCGAGGCGCTGGTCGGATTGTGAGAGTCACCATGCAATCGGAGCGTACGCATTGGTCTAAAGCCACCACGCACGCGGAGCGTGCGATTAGCTCTCGAAATAAGTTCGCGCAAAGGATATGATTAGATCACAAATTGAAACTTGGTCGGAAGTGAGCGCAAAATCTGGGCGCGCCGAAGGCGCGCTGTATGGCGAGGGTATGAAATCCGTCTTTCGGGCGCGGGCGAATTCGGTAGGCGGGCGGAAAGCAAGAAATGAGATCTTAATAGTTTCTTTTTTTTTGAATCAAAAACTATTTATGAACAAACCAAAATATTTTCTCTACGCTCGCAAGAGCACCGAAGACGATGACAAGCAGGTGATGAGTATTCCAGCTCAACTGGTGGAACTTCGTGAGTTTGCGAGCAGAGAAAATCTTGAAATTCTTGAGGAATTTCAGGAGTCGAAAAGCGCAAAGAGTCCGGGACGAGAAGTGTTCGGTGAAATGATGATGCGTATTGAAAAAATGGATGGTGTAGGCATTCTTGCGTGGCATCCTGACCGACTAGCGAGAAATAGTATTGACGGAGGACGCATCATTTACGCCGTAGATACTTCTAAAATTGTCTCTTTGCGTTTTCCGACATTTTGGTTTGAACCGACACCGCAGGGGCTCTTTATGTTGCAAGTGGCGTTCGGACAGAGCAAATATTATTCCGACAATTTGAAGCAAAATGTTGAGCGAGGTATGCGCCAAAAATTGCGACGCGGAGAATGGCTGACTCGCGCTCCATTCGGGTATGTGAACAATCCCGTCACGCGCAATATTGAACCTGATCCGGTGAAATCTAAAATTATCGTGCGCGCGTTTGGTGAATATGTAAAAGGAACACATACCCTCATTTCACTGTCGCAATTTTTGGCTGACCACGGTGTTGCTCAAAAGTCCGGAACGCCACTTGGCAAAGCTTCCGTGAAAAGGATTTTGACGAATCGTGCGTACTTGGGATTTACCAAACATCGTGAGGAATATTTTCCCGGAAGCTTTGCGCCAATTCTTTCTCCGACACTGTTTGAAGCTGTGCAAAAACAACTTTCCGTGCGAGCGCATCCGAGGCATAGCAAAATATCTCACAATTTTCCTTTCACCGGACTTTTTCGTTGTGGTGAATGTGGCTCGATGATAACTGCTCAATGGTGTACTGGAAAAATGGGTGGTCGGTATCGCTATTATCGCTGTACGAAAAAGAAAGGAAAATGTGGTCAAGGATATTTGCGGGAAGATGCGCTTGCTCTCCAAGTTAAGGAACAGCTTCAATCAGTGTCGCTTCCCGAAGCATGGGCAGATTATTTACTCAAAAAAGTTGAAGTTTTTGAGCACGACGAAATCCACGCTTCGGGAAATCGGCTCGGACAGATGAAGATTGACATGAAAACGCTTGAAGCGAAGCTCGACGCACTTGTTGATTTATATCTAAACCATGATATTGATCGCGACATATATCTGACGAAAAAGGACACGCTCATGCGTCAAAAAAGCTCGCTTCAAGCGAAATCTTCATCTGCCCGAGCCGAGAGAAAGAATTGGGTCGAACCCCTGCGGAAGTGGATTTTGGATTCAAAAAACGCGGGGTTTCTGGCATCCAGCGAAAATCTCCATGAGATGCGAGATTTTCTTCGTTCTTTTGGAACGAACCACGCGCTGAAAGACAAAACTATTTCGATCTCATTTTGCCCGCCCTCCGAATTCGCCCGCGCCCGAAAGACGGATTTTATACCCTCGCCATACAGCGCGCCTTCGGCGCGCCCAGATTTTGCGCTCACTTCCGACCAAGTTTCAATTTGTGACCCTACGGAGAGTCGAACTCCGCTTCCATCCTTGAGAAGGATGTGTCCTAGCCGATAGACGATAGGGCCCCTATTTTGTTAAACGAAGTTGTTACAAAATCGCGGGTCCTCGACCCGACTAAAGTCGAGGTCGGGACCTCACTGTGATGTTATTACTTATTTAACAATCTTTCAATAGCAGCTCTCTTCTTCCAGCTTTTTATTTGATACTCTCTTTTTAGAGCTTCTGAACGAGTCGCGAATTCTTCGGTATACAAAAGCATGAGCGGTAACTTATTTTTAGTTGAAAAAACTTTTTTAGATAAATGAGCTTTTAGCCTACTTTCAAGATTGCCCGTACTTCCAACATAATACGAACCATTTGATAATCTCAAGATATATATCTTATACATTTTATTTCCTTTCCCGATTCCGACCCACGATTCAAAGAATCGGGGTCGTGAATCGAGGATCCTCGACGTCGACCTAGCGACGTCGGGACCACTCCTTATCCTGCCTGACCAAAAGTTTTTCTTTGTTTTCTGGATGCGCCATTATTTTTTCCACTACTCGCTCCATGCGAATACCACTCTGTGAACCTTTCACCAGAACGATGTCACCCTGAGTAATTTTGTTATGCATAAACTCACCCGCCTTCTTCGAATCACTGAATTGAAAGATATTACTTTCCTCCATACCTGCACCTTGTGCTCCTTCGGCGAAATACCTTGCTCGCACACCCACGGTGACGAGTATGTCTACTATTCCACCTGCTTTCTCTCCGGCCTTCTTGTGTTCATCCACAGAATATTTTCCAAGTTCGAGCATATCTCCGAGCACTGCGATTTTTCTGCCTCCCGTGCCTTTCAAATTTTTCAAGGTGTTCAAGGCTTCATCTAAAGCAATCGGTGAAGAGTTATAAGAATCATCAACGACTACGCTTCCCTTCTCACCCTCTATAATTCTCATCCTGCCCGGTGTAGGTTCGTGATATTTGAAGTTCTTCACCGCGACCGATAATGGCTCACCCAGAGCCTTGCAGACAGCTAGGGCAGAGATTATGTGGTAAATATGATGTTTACCCACTGTTCCTTCGAGGTAAATCGGTATAGTCTCTTCGCCATCCACAACTACAAAAGAGACACCTCGGGGAAGATTATTTTCGTCATAAACTACTTCATAATTCTGAACTGAGACATCGGCGTTTGGAGCTTCACCAAACAACATGATTTTTTCTTTCGTCAGTTCCTTGAAAGCCATGACATCTGAATCATCAGCGTTGAGGATGAGCGTCCCCCCCCGTTTGAGAGCTTTCACCAAATTGCCCTTCTCTTTAAAGATTTCTTCGGGCGAAGAGAAAAATTCAATGTGCACGGGAACTTTAGAAAGCTTCGTCACTACCACAATGTCCGGCTTCAACCACGCTGAAACTTTCTCTATATCCCCCGGTGTATCCGCTCCTACTTCGAGAACCAGCCACTCTGGATAATAATGTGGAAGAAGAATGAGTACCAAACCATTGATAATATTTTTTAACCACAGAAGAAAATTCGAACCAGCGTTTGGAATATTTAATATGGTGAGAGGGATACCAATATCACTATTCTGGCTCTTCTGACTCTTGCGACAATTATAAAAACGGGAGAGCGCTGTGTAGACAGCATCTTTGGTAGAAGTTTTACCCACCGAACCAGTGATGGCCACAATCTTTGGTTTGTATTTGCGGAGTACAGCTTGAGCTTCTTTCTCTAGAAGCAGGACGACTGTGCGCTTTAAAGTTTTCTTAATCATAGTGCGTGGACGGTGGGTGGTGGTGGAGCTTCTCTATCTGGAGGAATATTGTAATAGTTTATCAGAAATTTTGTCATTTCAATAAAAGTATCTGTCAGGGTTTCTGACGCGTATTGCACATTCTTCGGATAATAAGTGTAGAGGAAAACCAGAAAGCGTGGATTATAGGCTGGGAAATATCCGAAGAATGAGTGAAGGTACCTGTCCGTATAATACCCTCCGGCGGGGTTCGCAATTTGAGCCGTACCCGTCTTCGCAGCGACACTGTAGTTTGAAAGACGCACCGTACCGTTCTTCAAGGCCGTATCAACCACTTCTGTAAGCATGCGAGA
>Ga0334722_10001535_pt1 | contig 28644 bp, 19 predicted proteins | sample C3_bottom_MG_FD_207210 | JGI IMG/M metagenome (GOLD analysis project Ga0334722, IMG submission 207210) | Sediment microbial communities from Yellowstone Lake, YNP, Wyoming, USA - C3_bottom | ecosystem: Environmental > Aquatic > Freshwater > Lake > Sediment | place: USA: Wyoming | collected... | reverse complement strand
TTCTTGAAGCCCCACGTCTTGTTGAGCGTCGCCGGTACTTCCCAGTCCTCGGTCACGACCGTCTGCGGGATCCGGTTGTCGCCCATTGATCGGTAGTCGCCCCGCGTCCCCAGGCGCCCGTCGATCAGACACTCCGGCTGCAGTTGCTGCAGGAGGTCGATGAACCGCCTGGCGCGGTCGCCGACATTCATCATGCGCGGCGTATCGAACCAGATCAGGCTGATAGGGCCGTATCCGGTCAGCAGTTCGCGGACCTGAGGTTCCGCCTTGCCGCGCAGGTACTGATCGAAGTCCTTCTGATCGTCGGCGCCGAAGTCCCACGTGTTCCCGGCCCCGTTCCGCTCGTGCCAATCCTGAGCCTGGGAATAGTAGAACCCCAGCCGAATGCCTCGCTTCTTGCAGGCCGCCGCCAGTTCCGCCAGCACGTCGCGCTTGAACGGCGTGGCATCGACGATGTTGTACGGACTGGCCTTCGATCGATACATGGCGAAGCCATCGTGGTGCTTGCTGGTGATGACGATGTACTTCATGCCCGCGTCGATGGCGAGCTGAACCCACGCGTCGGCATTGAACTTGACGGGGTTGAACTGCGCCGCCAGTTGCTCGTACTCCTTCACGGGGATCTTCGCGCGGTTCATGATCCACTCGCCGATCCCCGCCACCGGCAGGCCTTTCCACTCGCCTGCCGGGATGGCGTAGAGACCCCAGTGGATGAAGAGTCCGAACTTCGCCTCGCGAAACCAGCGCATGCGAGCCGCGCGTTCGGGCGTCTCGGCCGGTGCCGCAGGAGCGACAGCCGCGCCCGCCTGGTTCGCGGGGGCCGCCTGCGGCGTCCCTGCGGCCACGCGAAGACCGGCAGCAGCCACAATCAGCAGCATGATCAGCGCCGCACTCTCACGCCTGCCCGAGGTTCGGAACGTCATGTCAAATCTCCTTTGCCGCCGCCTGATCTCCATCGTCGCCGTGGAACCGATGAGGTCGACGAATCCTGTGCCGCCTCTCGTGAGGCTCCTCACAGCGCAACACCATCGCGCCTGGTGTGTGTGTCCGCGACGCCACCGACAAGGCCGGCCGCGACTCCGCCCTCGGTCCGCGTGGTCACGCCGCACGGGCCGAGTCGGTGCAGGCTAGCATATCCGTCGACGATGCTAGAGGTGAGAACTGGAGGGGAGCCGTCGTGATTATCCGCCGTTCGGTCGTCGTCTTTCTTTTGCTGATGAGCGTGGTCCTTTCGGCCCGCGAACTCACACCAACCGAGCAGCAGGTCCTTACGTTCATCGACCAGCGACGCGAGGCCGCCATCGATCTGCTCGCGCGCTCGGTGAACACCGCCTGCGCCTACTTCATCAACATGAATCGGTGAAGGCGGAGAGCAGGGCGGCCAAAGCGCCAGTGGCGTCCTTGTGCTCGATCAAGTCGAAGAATTCCACGTTGGGCGAGGGCATGGCGTACTCCTCCTGTTCCGAACGACGGCGCGATTGCCGGAGGTTACGGCTTCTTCGGCGCCTTCAAGTACTTGTCGTACCACGCGACGATGCGTGTCTCGAAGTCCACGGCCTCGACGACGCTATTGGGCGGGCGGTGCGCACCGTTGACGTAGCGCACCCACTCCACGTCGCGGCCAAGCCGCCGCAACGCGTAGTAGATCTCGCGCGACTGGCTCGCCGGCACGTTCGGGTCCTGGTCGCCCGTGATACACAGCAGCGGCGTTTTGATGCGGTCGGCCCGCAGCACCGCCGAGTGCTCGAGGTAGCGCTCCGGGTACTCCCACAGCGTGCCGCCAATCCGATCCTGGCTCTTCTCCGGCGCATGCGTATTGCGTACGCCGAGACGCGGGCTGTCGGTGTAGAAGCTGACCATGTCCACCTTGCCAGAGACGTTCACTGCGGCCTTGAAGCGTTCAGTCTGCGTCAGCAAGAGCACCGTCGCGTACCCGCCGTAACTCGTACCCTGCACGCCAAGCCTGTCGGGATCGGCGACGCCCATCTCGACCAGCCGGTTGGCAGCCGCGGTGACCCCCTTGACCCACGCCTCGCCGGGCCTGCCAACCACGAGATTGACCGATGGGTGAAAGACGGCGTAGCCGTGATTGGCCAGGAACGCCGCCCGGCCGTTGAATCCGTTATCGAAGAACGTCTCGTAGATCTCGAAGACGGTCGGGTACCGCTTCCCCTTCTCGTAGTTCGCTGGGTAGCGGAGTACGCCGTACAGCACCTTGCCGTCGGCATCCCGGTATGAGACCAATTCGGATCTGGTCAACGTCTTGCTGCCGATCCACGGGTTCAGATCAGTCAACTTCTTCATCGACGAGAAGTCGGCCGCCGCGGCGTACAAGTCGGCGGGGCGGTCGCCATCCGACATCGAGAAGACGAAGCGCTGCCCGGTTCTCGACTGACGGAAACCGGCATAGAGCCGGCTGTCCTTGACGAGCGGCGTCATGGCCTTGGTTGCGACGTCGAGCCGCATCAGGCCTCGCTCCCAGCGGTCGCGCGCGCCATACGTCACGAGAATGCCCTTCCCATCTGGCGTCCAGTCGAGGGCTTCAATCCGTGGGTTCTTCTCTTCATCTTCGTTCAGCGTGACAACCTGACCGCGCGCTCCGGTTGCCACATCGACGAGGTACCATCCCTTCTTGCTCGTGATGATGAGCTTCGACGCGTCGCGGGAAAACGGACCGACCGAAAAGCTCTCCGTCTCGTCCTTCGCACCCTTGTCGGCGTCCTTCGCGGGCGGCTCGGCTGGTGTTTCGCCTGCCTTCTTCGCCGGCGGCGGCGTGAGGTTGCGCGGCTTGGCTTCGTCGAGACGCTGAACGAAGATCTCGCCCTTCTTTGCATAGGCAAACGTCCGGGTGTCGTCGGACCAGCGGAGTTGGAGGCCCTTGAGGTCCTTGGCCTCGACCAGCGTCTTCGGTTCGCCTCCGGCCATCTGGACGAGTCGCAGCACGTTGTCGGTGCCGCCAATGGTGTCGTAGTCGGTCTTCTCGGTCGCGTCTTCCATGAACGTGATGAAGGTGCCGTCGCGTGCCACGCTGTACGAAGACACTTTCCGTTCAGGCAGGATCACCCGGGGCTCGCCGGTGGCGGCATCGATCGCTGCGAGCGACCGCCAGCGGTTGGCACGGCCGAGGTCGTCCCACTCGAGGAACGGCTCTTTCGCGCTGTGGACGATGACCGGGCCCTCGGTCAGCGCCTTGAATCGGTTCCTCGCTTCAGCGTCGCGTGTCCTGGAGCGCAACGAGACGAGCAGCCCCTTGTCGTCGGCGGTCCATTCGAGACCGGAGTTGACGGCCACCGTCGTGTCGCCTTTGAGCGTCACGTCCGAGAGGTTCTTCTTCTCTGTGTCCCATATCTGGAGCCGCACGGCGGGAGCCGCACCGGGGGCCGCACCCGCGAGCACGAGCAGCGCCAGGCGCTTGCCATCACGCGACCAGGCGGCCTGCCTGAGATCGGCAAGTTGGCCGAGCGGCGTATCGATGGCGCCGGTCTCGGTGTCGATCACCACGAGCCGCACGGCGGTCGGGGAAACGTAGGTGGGGTCACCGTAGCGGCGGTTGTCGGTTTCGGCGTTATCGAAGACGCGCCGCGCGGTGGCCGCGACTCGTCGGCCGTCGTCAGTCACGTCGAGGACAGACGCGGTCGTGACCTTGAGGATGTCCTCGGCGGTGAAGGCGGCGGGCTGCGCAGCCGGCGCGGGCTGCGCCGCTGGAGCGGGCCGAGCCTGGGGCATCGTGGGCGGTGGCGTCTGGGAATGGGCCGTCACTACTGTCAGCATCACAGCAAGAGCGGCGGTTCGAAGGGTCATGGGATGCTTTCCCTTTCATGTGTTCAGAGACGGATTCGATCGAGCCTGGAAGAAGACGACGGCGCACGCTCTAATGGCTGCCACGCAGGCGAGCCGCAACGACCGGCCGGCCAACCGGCCACGGGCGAGGACGGTTCTCGTCATGATTCCGTCGGAATGACGCAACCTGTATCGTCGTCAGGCTACCGGTCACGGTTCCCGATGCCGCACCACCTGACCGCCCTTCATCACGAACACCACGCGGCGCATCGCCGTGATGTCGTCGAGCGGGTTGCCGTCGACCGCCACGAGATCCGCCAGCAGCCCCGGCGCAACCGATCCAACCGTCGATTCAAGCCGCAGCGACTCGGCGGCGAGCGACGTGATCGACGCAATCGCCTTCGCAGGCGGCTGTCCGCCTTGTTTCACGCGGTAGATCAATTCTTCGACGTTGCGTCCGTGCGCGCCGGCCACCGCGTCGGTGCCGAAGACAATTCTCAGGTTCGGCGTGGCGAGCGCCTTCCGGAACATCGCCAGGTCGGTGACGATGGCCTGCTCCATCGCCGCGAACCCTGCCTGGTTGTAGTTGCCAATCCCTTCGTAGTTCGCGCGGTGGTCGAGGTAGTTCTGCTTGACCAGGCCGATGTTGGGATCGAAGTACGTGCCGGCCGCCGCCAGCGCCGCCAGCGCCCCTTCGTCGGCAAGGGTGCCGTGTTCGATGGAGCTGCATCCAGCCGCGGCCGCGATCTTGATGGTCTCCGGCCCGTACGCATGTATCACGGCACGCAGACCGTTGGCCTTCGCCTCGCTGCACGCGGTCCGCAGTTGCGCGTCACTCAGCGTCTGCTTGCCGCCGTCACGGATGCTTGCCGAGGCGAAGATCTTGATGAGATCGGCGCCATCGGCCTTCAGCTTGCGGATGTTCTCGCGGATCTGATCCTCGGTCAGGCGAGCGTCGGTGATCGCGGTCAGACACGTGAGAATGCGCGGCCCCGGGAGCACGCCACGCGCAATCGCGTCGCGCGCATCCTTGTCGACACGGTCGCCCAGGCTTTGGACGGTCGTGAATCCCGCTCGCAGCGTCGCGTAGGCGTTCTCGAGGACGTACCCCATCAGCGCGGCCTGCGAGTCGGTGCGGGTTTGATAGCGGCCATCCGGGCCAAAGTGCCACGCCAGGTGGACGTGCGTGTCGATCAGGCCGGGCAGCAGCGTCGATCCGGACAGGTCGTAGGTCGGTCGTCCCGCCGCCTTGGTCGTGACCTCCGTGATCTTCCCCCCGCGGATGACCACGGTGGCGTTTCGGACGCTGCCGCCTTTGCCGTCGAGCAGCAAACCGGCGCGGATCGTCGTGGGCGCGTCCTGAGCAACCACTGATACGCCGAGGACACAGAGCAGAGCAGCAATTCTGGTCGAGATGGCGATGCGCATGCGCGCCAGCATACACCGGGAGTACGCGCGAAGGGATCTCTGCGATGCCGTTCGAGATGTCGCGGGTCCAGACCTGCGCGTTGTGCCGGTCAACGACGCGCGCGGTCGGGCGAGGGACGCGACCGATCGTGCCCCTACTTCTTCAACGCGGCCCGGATCGCCGCTTCGGCCAGCGGTGCCATGATCGCGTAGCCGGCGGACGTCGGATGCAGGTCGTCCTCGCTCAGTTCGGCCTTCAGCAGGCCGTCGGCGTCGACCATGGCCGGAAAGTAGTCCAGGTACACGTGGCCGTTGGCCGCCGCGTACGTCATCATCCACGCGTTCAGCGCCTTGATGCGCGCCATCGGCCGCCGCGTGGTCTGCGGCGCACTCGTGTCGCCCGGCCTGAGATGATACTGACTCACGGGCAGGATGCTCGAGAAGACGACCTTGATGCCGTTTGCCTTCGCAAGTTCCGCCATCGACGCGAGATTGCCCTCGATCTGCTCGTCGGTCATCGGCCCGGTGTTGCCGGCGAGGTCATTGGTCCCGGCCAGGATCACGACGACGCGCGGCACGAGGGCAATGACGTCGGGCCTGAATCGCAGCAGCATCTGCGGCGTCGTCTGGCCGCTGATGCCGCGATCGATATACGGCTTGCTCGGAAAGAACCCGCCGAAGCGAGGCTGCTGCCACGAGTCGGTGATCGAGTCGCCCATGAAGACCACGCGCCCTTCGCCGGTGGCTGGGGCGGTGATGGCGCGGTTTGACTCGCGGTAGCGGCCGAGATCGGCCCAGTCCCGCAGGCGCGCGTCGTTGCGGACGGCCGCCTGCACCGCCGCCGCGAGTTCCTGGCACGAAGGGACTTGCAGTGTTTGCGCCGCCGGCACTGCAGCCGCAGACTGCACCGGCTGCGCTCCGGGTGGTGTGGCCTGGGCGTAGGCCGCAGTCGCAGCGGCGGTCAGAGACAGAGTGAGAAGGACAGTTCGAATCGTCACGGCAACGCCTCCACTGTGTCGTCGATTGAGTCGCGGTTCATCGCGAACCAGGCGCAGTATGCCACGAGCGCGAGACCTACGGCGCCAACTACCGCCTCGACCCTGGTCGTACCACTCGACGATTCGCATCTGGAAGTTCAGCCTACCATCGCGGGTCCAGTGCGTCGCGGGAGGCGCGTTTCCATTTATAATCCACCGATCCTCTCGAACTTCGTTCGCGTCACCCTCGACACGACGGATCCCCCCGCTGGTCGTTGTGAGGTTGCTGATGGAAGTCGGCTCGTCTGATACGCATCTCCCTCCCTCGTCGGCGCCTCCGATTGACGTCCGCCGTTTCGCGCCTGGCGCCATCGTCGCGGATCGTTATCGCATTGTCGCGCTGGCTGGCCGCGGCGGCATGGGCGAGGTCTACCGCGCCGACGATCAGCGCGTCGGCCAGACGGTCGCCCTGAAGTTTCTGCCCGTCACGCTCGAGCACGACCAGGCCGCCCGCGAGCGGCTGATCGCCGAAGTGCGCAACGCCCGCACGATCTCGCATCCCAACATCTGCCGCGTCTACGACATCGCCGAAACGCAGGGCCGGTATTTCCTGACGATGGAGTACATCGACGGGGAGGATCTGTCGTCGCTGCTGCGCAGGATCGGGCGCCTGCCCGGCCCCAAGGCCCTGGAGATCGCGCGCCAGATGTGCGCGGGACTGGCGGCGGCGCACGACCGAGGCGTCCTGCATCGCGATCTGAAACCCGCCAACGTGATGATTGACGGGCGCGGCCATGCGCGCATCACCGATTTTGGTCTGGCCGTTGAGGCCGGACCGGCAACGTCCCCGGCCGACACGTCGGGAACGATTTCGTACATGGCGCCCGAACGATTTACGGGCAAACCGGCGACGGTGCAATCGGATCTGTACGCGCTCGGCCTGATTCTCTACGAGACCTATACTGGCAAACAGGCATTCACGGGTTCGACGATTCGCGACTGGCAGCGCGCGCACACCGAATCCACGCCAACCAACCCGTCGGTGCTCGTCGCCGATATCGAACCCGCCGTCGAACGCGCGATCATGCGGTGTCTCGAGAAGGACCCCGCGAGACGACCCTCGTCGGCGGCGCAGGTCGCGGTCGCGCTGCCAGGCGGCGATCCGCTGGCCGCAGCGATTGCGGCGGGCGAGACGCCGTCGCCGGAACTGGTGGCCGCGTCCGGCGAAGAAGGCACGTTGCCCCGCGCGAAAGCATGGATATGGTTTGGGGCTTGCCTCGTGGCGCTCGCGCTGGCGGTACCGCTCGGCAGCCTGTGGCACCTGGCCAATCTCGTTCCAGCGCGGGATCCGTTGCTCCAGCAGGAGACGGCCCGACAGCTTCTGCGGGAGATCGGCTACGCCAGCCCGCCCGCCGACAGCGCGTGGTGGTATGAAACGGACGAGAGCTACATGCGACGCCTGCTTCAGGTGACCCCTGCGAGGCTGCGCTTCATCCCTGCCCTCACGCCACTCCAGAGCGCCCTGACCTTCATCTACCGGCAAAGCCCGACGTCGCTCTTCGCGTTTACCCCTTATGGATTTGTCAACTTGTTGCACCCTGCGCCGCTTCTCCCCGACGACGCGCTGGTCGAACTCAATCCCGATGGAGGGCTTCGCACGTTTCGGGCCGGCGGTATCGATTTCGGATGGGCACGAGCAGCCCGCGCGGGCAGTGTGCCATGGCCGCGCCTGTTTGCAGCAGCGGGTCTGAATCAGGATGCGTTCCAAGAGACAGCGCCAAGGTGGACGCCGGTCTACGCCTACGACGTCAATGTGGCCTGGGAAGGCACCATCGAGGGAGAAGCCATTCGCGTCGAAGGCGCAGCGTACCGCGGCCGGCCGGTCGAATTCCGCGTCCTCGCCGCGTCGAGAGAGCCCGCTCCGCCCGAAGGAGCCGACGTTGGCTTGCCAGATCGGCTGGGCGACGCGGTCGTCGTGTGTCTGTACCTTGGGAGCCTGGTGGTATGCGCGGTGCTCGCCCGGCGCAACGCCCGCCAGGGTCGCGGCGATCGGAAGGGCGCTCTGCGGGTGGCCCTCGTGACGTTTGTCGCAGAGGGCGCGGTCCTGCTGTTGCGTCGACATTGGACGACGGAACCTCTCGCGCTAATGTTCGTCCTGAACTATTTGTTTGGGCCGGTGTTCTTCATCGCCATGATGTCGGGGCTGTTCTATCTTGCGCTCGAACCGTACGTCCGCCGACGGTGGCCGCACTTGCTCATCGCATGGACGCGACTGCTCGAAGGGCGCTGGCGCGACCCGCTGGTGGGCCGCTCACTGCTGGTCGGAACCGCCGCCGCGCTCGTCGGGCTGGCCGTCATTCCCGGCCTGGCGGCACTGGTCACTCGCACGTTCTCGCTGCCGATTGCCGTGCCGTGGAGTTTTGCCCAGCTTGGGCCGGCGCCGGTCGCGCTGTCCGGTCTTCTCGCCGATCACTGGACGGGCATGCTTCCCATCACCGAGGCCTTGTTCTACCTCGTGATCCTGCTGATCGCTCGCCTGGTGGTGCCGAACGATCGGACCGCCTGGGTCGTGATGTTCCTGACATGCATCGGAGGGACCTACTGGATTATCGCGCTGACCCATCCGTGGCTGCCGGCCGCGTCTATCGAGACGCTCGTGGCTGCGACCGTTGTTGCCGCCGTCCTGGTCGGCGTGCTCAACAGGCACGGGCTTCTCGCCTGCGTCGTCGCGGTAACGGTTGGAATCGCGAGCCTTGATACGCCGCTCACCATGGACATGTCGCGGTGGTACGCGTGGCGGACGCTGTTGTTCAGCGCGCTCATCGTCGGTCTTGCCGTGTGGGGATTCAGAAACGTGCTCGGGCGCCAGACGGCGTTTCCCGGAGGTGCGTTCGACGAGTAGCACGAGCAGTCGCACGATCGACGTGGCCAGATAGGTCGGGCTGGGCTCGCTCCTTCCCCGTGAGGCTCCTCAAAGTGCAACACAGGTGTCATATACTCTGCAGCACCATCAGATCTGCATGGTACCCGACAAGGAGCCGTCGTGAGCATCCGCCGCTGCCTCGTTGCCACCCTCCTGCTGGCGAGCGTCGCCCTATCTGCCAGCGAACTCCCGCCTGCCGAGCAACAGATGCTCAAGTTCATCGACCAGCGCCGCGATGCCGCGATCGATCTGCTGGCGCGTTCGGTCAATATTCAGAGCGCCACTGAGAATCACGACGGCATAAAGCGCGTGGCCGATCTTTACGCAGCAGAACTCGCGCCGCTCGGGTTTGAGACGAAGTGGATCGATCAGAAGGCGGTCGGACGCGCAGGCCACCTGGTCGCGGAGCACCCGGGGACGAAGGGCACTCGCGTGCTGTTGATCGGCCATCTCGACACCGTGCTGCAGGGCGAGGCGTTCCGACGCGATGGCCGGCGTGGGTACGGCACCGGCTCGGCCGACATGAAATCGGGTAATGCGATTATCGTCGAGGCACTTCGCGCACTGCACGCGGCGGGGCGCCTGGACGACCGCCAGGTGATCGTGGTGCTCACGGGCGACGAGGAGGATACTGGCAAGCCGTACGAGTCGAGCCGAGCCTCGCTGATTGACGCGGCAAAACGCAGCGATGTCGCCCTGGCATTCGAAGGCTATGAACCGGGAACGGCGGTCGTCGGCCGCCGAGGGTTCAGTTCGTGGCGGCTGGAGGTCACTGGGTCTCAGGGACACTCCTCCACGATCTTCGGCGAGGACCGGGGTAGCGGCGCGATCTTCGAAGCCGCGCGCATCTTAAGCACCTTCCACGCGCAATTGCGGGAGCCGTATCTCACGTTCAACCCTAGCGTGATCGTGGGCGGCACCGACGTCAAGTACGACGAGGCGACGTTTACCGGCACGGCCACAGGCAAAACGAACGTCGTCCCGCGATCGGTCGTCGTCGAGGGCGATCTGCGGTTCCTGTCGAGGGGGCAGCTCGAGAAGGCGCGAGCGAAGATGCGGGCCATCATCGCGGCGAACCTGCCAAAGACCTCGGCGAAGATCACGTTCATCGATGGCATGCCGTCGATGGAGCCGACCGACGGCAATCGGGCGCTTCTCGCGACGCTCGATCAGGTGTCGCGCGACCTGGGTACCGGCCCGATCGTCGTCCACGATCCATCGAAGCGAGGCGCGGGCGACATCTCGTTTGTGGCCACCCTGGTCTCAGGACTCGACGGCCTCGGGGGCTTTGGTGCGCAGGAACACGCGCCGGGTGAATATGCGGACCTCGAGGAACTGACGGTCCTCACGAAGCGCGCAGCCTTGCTGCTCAATCGAGTCTTGTGGGCGCCCCGGCCAGCCGCGCGGTAGGAACCAGGACGACATCGGGACGCGCGGCAGTCAGAACGCCACACGTCACGCTTCGCCGGGTCCGGCTCAATCCCTCCCGGCTGCCGCCAGAGATTCTAGCCGAATCGCTCGCGTCGCATCGATCGATCCAGCGGCCCGTCACCGCTTGACTCGCCCCTCGTCCCCCGCCTACAGTCACCCTGGTCGAGCCCCCGCTTGTGATCGCTGCTGACGACCCGCGGCGTGAGAATTCGCCCCCTCACTTACGAGTCGAAGCACCAAGGAGAACAGCCATGAATGTGAGACGGACAACATGCCTGATCGCGCTGCTGCTGGTGGTCGGCGGGTTGGTGACCCAGCCCACCCACGGGCAGCAGATGACGCTGGTCAGCCAGGTGATCGAACGCGTCCTGCCCAACGGCCTGAAGGTTTTGATGGTTCAACGCACGGACGCGCCGCTCATTCGCTGCATCCTGGCGTACCGCGTCGGTTCGGTCAATGAGCGCCCAGGCATCACCGGGATGTCGCACTTTCACGAACACATGATGTTCAAGGGCACCTACTCGATGGGCATCAAGCCCGGCACGCTCGAGAAGGACCTCGCCTACGACAGGCAGATCGACGCGCTTATGGACACCGTCGTCGAGGAGCAGTCGAAAGTCAAAGGGCGCGACGATGCCAAGATTGTCGCGCTCAAGAAACAGATCTCCGATCTGATTGCGAAACAGAAGGTCGAGACGATTGCCAGCGAGGAGATCTGGGGCGCCTATCAGAAGGCCGGCGGCACCGGAATCAACGCCTCGACCGGCAACGAGATGACGCAGTACTACGTGACGCTGCCGAAGAACAAGCTGGAGTTGTACCTTGCGCTCGAGGCCGACCGGCTCGCCAACCCCGTGTTCCGCGAGTTCTACTCCGAGCGCGACGTCATCACCGAAGAGCGGCGGATGAGCGAGAACCAGCCGGGCATGTTCTTCCAGGAACAGCTCAACGCCACGTTCTACGCCGCGAGCCCCTACAGTTGGGATGTGGTGGGCTGGATGTCGGACATCAGCCGCGTCACCAAGCAGGAGATGATTCAGTACCGCGAGCAGTTCTACCGGCCCGACAACGCGACGCTTGTGCTGGCGGGCGATCTCGATCCATCGGTGGTGATGCCCCTGGTCACCAAGTACTTCGGGCCGCTCAAAGCCAAGGGCAAGTCGCCGCGGGTCCGCACAGAGGAACCGTCGCCCGAGTACTACCAGCGGACGATCGGCCCGAACTTCAAGCCGCCCTACATCGAAAAGCGCGTATTCGGCCGGGCCGCCGCGACACCGGAAGTCACGATGATGTTCCACGTCCCGCCCCTGTGGCACGACGATCTGGCGCCGCTCTACATGCTCGGCCGCACGATGAGCGCCAGGACCGCCAGGATGTACCTCGACATGGTCCTCAAGAACGACAACGCCACGTCGGTGTTCGCGATGGCGTCGAACTCGATGTACGACGGTTCGTTCACGGTCTCGGCGTCGGCCAAGGAGATCAAGAACGAGGTGAAGATCCCGCTCGACCAGCTCGAGAAGGAACTGTGGACCTACATCGAGGATGCCAAGACGACGCCGGTCGACGCGCAACTGCTGCAGCGCGTGAAGAACTCGATTGAGGCGCAGTACCTGCAGAGCCTGGCGGGCACCGCTATCGCGGGTTCGCTCGCGCGGATGGAAACGGCCTACCGCTGGCAGTTCATCGAGGAACAGTTCAAGCAGCGCATGGCCGTCACGGCCGACGATTTGCAGCGCGTGGCCAGAAAGTACTTCCGGAAGGACAACTGCGTCACCGGCGTTCTGGAACGCGAGAAGTAGGGCCTGATGCGTCGAGGAAAGGACATCACGATGTTGAAACGATACGCAGCCGCATTACTCATCCCGGCGCTGTTGCTCCTGACAGCGTCGTCTGGTATTGACGCGCAGGCGCCCCAGGCAACCATCCAGAAGGCACCAGCGGCCCAGGCGCCTGCCAGGCCGGCCTCGCTGCCGGCGGCCAGGGGGCCGCGCCCGGAGAACTTCACGTTCAAGCCCCTGATCTTCAACCCGCCCAAGCTGGCGGACTTCCGTGCGACGCTCTCGAACGGCCTGGTGGTGTATATCGGAGAGGATCACCAGATTCCATGGATCAATGCGTCCCTGATGGTCCGAACGGGACCGTTCCTCGAGCCCAAAGACAAGCTGGGTGTCGCGGGCATGACGTCCTCGGTGATGCGCTCTGGCGGTACGACGACGATGACCGGTGAGCAGATCAATGAGCGGATGGAGTTCCTCGCCGGTAATGTGAGCGCCACCAATCTCTCGATTCACGCGCGACATCTCGATGAAGGACTGACGATCTGGAAGGACATCCTCAATAACCCGGCGTTTCCCGAGGACAAGGTCCGTCGCGAGCGCGACCAGGCGCTGGTCAGCATCCGCAACCGGAACCGCAACCTCTCGCTCGTCGCCATGCGTACATGGACCAAGCTGATCTACGGCGAGGATTCGCCGATGGCCGCCGAGGCCACTGAGGCAGGCACGAGCGGGATCACGCGCGACGACCTCGCCGCGTGGCACAAGAAGTACTGGGGGCCGAACAACGCCATCCTCGTCGTATCGGGCGACTTCAAGCGGGCCGAGATGCTCCAGAAGCTCGAGTCGGCATTCGGCAAGTGGGCAAAGGCCGATCAGGCGGTGCCTCCGATTCCGAAGATCGAGCAGGCGGCGAAGGCGGGCGTCTACATGGTGCAGCCGCAGGTGGCGTCCAACCAGGGCGTCATCCAGATCGGCCACCTGGGGCTCATGCAGGACGATCCGGACTATCAGGCCGTCGACCTGATGAACTACGTCCTGGGCGGCGGATCGTTCTCGTCCCGAATCACGAAGGTGGTACGCACCGACAACGGCCTCGCGTATTCGACCAGTTCGGGCTATTCGGGCGGATTGCTGTATCCGGGGACGTTCGCGGCATTCTGTCAGACGAAGAACGCCACGGTTGTGTTCGCGGCGCAGCTCATGGTCGACCTGATTGAGGGAATGAGGGCGGGCGACGTCTCGCAGGCAGACCTCGACTTCGCCAAGACCGCGCGCGTCGAGGCGTTCCCCGCCACGTTCTCTGGCATGGCGCAGACGCTGTCGAACTTCGCGTCCCTCGAGTACAACAACCGTCCGCGTGAATACTTCGACACGCTGCGCGCGAAGTACGAGAAGGTGACGCTTGCCGATATCAAACGCGTGGCCAGGAAATGGCTGCAGCCAGACAAGATGGTGGTGATGGTGGCCGGCAATGTTGACGAATGCAAGGCCGGCGCAGACAAGATGCTGCCGAACCAGGCGACGATCGATGCGATGGCCGCGAAATTCGGCGGACGGACCATCGACGGCCTCGCCAGGAAGTACGGCGACGGCAGCGTGAAGATCGTGACACTGAAGTAGACTGTGGGCCAGCCAATGACGAGGGGGGCCGGAGCGCAGCCGTTGTTGGGCTCCGGCCACTGGCCTTCGAGCGTTCCATCGGGTTTCCATGACATCAACCGGCGTCTATCGCGTGGTCGGAGCTTCGGCGATCGTGACACTAGCAGTGGCGGCCTGGATCTTCTGGCCGGCCGGTCCGGCGTCGCGCTCGGCGTCCGCTGAAACATCGTCGTCTTCGACGGTCACCGTGGCTCGCGGGACATTCCTCAGGACCGTGCGCGTGGCGGGCATCACCGAGGCCGTCCGGGCGGCCGCAGCCATTGCGCCGCGTCTCGCGGGCCAGTCGTCGCCGACGCTGGTCATTACGAAACTCGTCAAAGGCGGCACGCGGGTCAAGGCCGGTGACGTGCTCGTCGAGTTCGATCCGCAGGACCAGGTCCGGGCGGCGTTTGATCGGCGGACCGATTTCCAGGATCTCGAACAACAGATTCGCCGGCTGGAGGCCGAGCAGGCCGCGGCGTACGCGGGCGACGAGACGGCGATGACGCAGGCCAACAACGACGTAAGCCGCGCGCAGCTCGAGGTACGGAAGAACCGCGTTCTTCCCGCGGTCGAAGCCGAAAAGAACACGCTCTCGCTCGAGGAGGCCGAGGCACGAGCCAATGAGGTCAAACAGGCACGAACACTTCGGCGCCTGACGGCCGAAGCCGACATGAAGATTCTCCAGATCAGACGTGAGCGCCTGGAGCGAGCCCTCCACCATGCCGAGCAAAACGCGGACTACATGGTCGTGCGGGCGCCATTCGGTGGTCTCGCCGTCATGCAGCCGGTATTCAAGGGGTCGGCGATGACCGAAGTGCAGGAAGGCGATGAGGTCCGCACCGGGATGCCCATCGTTCAGGTGGTCGACCCGTCGACGATGCAGGTCAGGGCGCGCGTCAGCCAGGTGGATGGCGGGCTGGTCGCAGTGGGCCAGTCCACGAAGGTCTCGCTCGATGCGTATCCTGGCATGCTCTTCAACGGTGCGGTCAAGCAGGTCGCACCTTTGGCGATCACCAGTTCCGTGACGCCGGCCGTGCGCGGATTTGTCGCGCTCATCTCAATCGCCGGCGCCGATGCCAGCCTGATGCCCGATCTGTCTGCCGCGGTAGACATCGTCGTCCGCCGAATGGAGAACGTGCTCGTGCTGCCCCGCGAAGCGGTGGTGATCGATGCTGGCGGAGCCTGGGTTCGACTCCGGCGAGGCGGTGCGTTCGTGCGCCAGACGATTACCGTCGGCGAGATCAGCGAGGAACAGGCGATCGTGACCTCCGGCGTGCCCGAGGGCGCCGTCGTCGCCCGTCGCGCGGCAGGAGTTGAGTGACATGCCGCTGAAGTCTCCCGTTGATTCGGTCGCCGGCAGAGCGAAGCAGATGGCGGATCTCGCGTCACGCTGGCGGACCCTGACCGTGACCGGCGTGATTGGGGTGATTGCAATTGCGGCGTACTGCGCGGGCGTCGGCCGGTCTCACGCCAACGTGCCGACCGCCGTCGTCACGAGAGGCGAGTTCGTCGATGTCGTGGAGTTGCGAGGCGATATTCGGCCGGTCAAGTCGGTGGTGCTCGGCGCCCCCACGCAAACGGGCGATCTGCAGATCATCCATCTCGTCAAGAACGGGTCGGCCGTACGTGCCGGCGACGTCGTGGTCGAGTTCGACCGCACCAGCTACAACAGGGCCGCGACAGACCGGCGGGCAGAGTTGAGGCAGGCCGAAGCCGAGACCGAGCAGGCTCGAGCGCAGGCGCGCATCACCGAAGAGGCCAGTGTCACCAATTTGCTGCGTGCCAGATTCGACGTCAACCGCGCCAAGCTCGACGTCGTCGATCGCGACTTCGTGGCGCGAATCGAACTTGAACGGGCAAAGCTGGCGCTCAACGATGCCGAACAGCGTCTCCGGGAGGCAGAGAAGCGACAAGTGGCCGAGACGGCTGCCGCCGCCGCGAACATCGCCGGGCGGGTTCGCAGGCAGGATCGGGTGACGCAGGATCTCGCGCGAATTGAGCGAGCCCTCGCCAGCTTCGAGGTGCATGCCACATCGAACGGCACGGCGAATCTGTTGCCCAACTCGCGATCCGGAAGCATGTCGGGAAACAGCCAGGACTTCCGCGAGGGCGACCGCGCGTGGCCTGGCGCCGCGATCGTCGAGTTGCCCGATCTGTCGTCGGTGCACCTGACGGCGCGGCTGGACGAATCGGACCGAGGGCGGGTTGACGTCGGGCAGTTGGCCACGGTGCATCTCGATGCCGTCCCCGATCGTCCGTACCACTCCACCGTGTCGAAGATCTCGCTGCTCGCCCGCGTGGATTTTGCGAGCAGCTGGCCGCCGGCCCGCGATTTCGACCTCGAACTCTCGATGGCCGACAGGGACGCGCGGTTGAAGCCAGGCATGACGGCCACCGTGCGCATCGCCGTCGCCCGACACCAGAACGTGCTGGTGGTGCCCGCTCAGGCGGTCATGCTCGTCAACGGCCGGCCGACCGTCTACGTCCAGACGGGCTCTGGGTTCGAGGAACGTACGGTGGTGATTGCCAGGCGCGGGCGCGAGCAGATGGCGCTGGCGTCCGGCGTGCAACCGGGCGAACGTATCGCGATCGGGAATCCTGCTGCGCCGAAGAACGCCGGCGGAAGGTGATGTGAGACGGTCGCCGTTCGGGCACGGCATGCCGTGCCCCTGCGACGCAACGCCCGAGACGACATCGAGGGAGACGATTCCGTCGAGACGCGGTATGCCGTTTCCCGCGATCCGGTTGGAGCAGGCGGTGTCTTCTTGCGCAGTCTGGTAGGGGCACGGCATGCCGTGCCCGTTGGAGCATCGATGAAGGTGAAAACGGTACTGTGGATCGCGGGTGGACTGGCAGCGACCGCCGGCCTGATTACCGTGGGCACCGCCCTCGAGGCAGGTCCGGCCGCCGCGCGTCGGGCACCTACCGCGCGTGTGGTCCGAGGTGCGCTGAAGCTGGACGTGTGGACGACCGGCGAGTTCAGAGCCACCCGTGTCGTGTCGCTCGCCGCGCCGTCGGCTGGGGGCTCGCTTCGGCTGGTTCGTCTGGCTGAAACCGGGGCGGCCGTCAAGGCGGGCGACATCGTGATGGAGTTCGATCCCGCCGAGCAGCAGTATGCGCAGGAGCAGGCGCTGACAGAACTGGCGGAGGCCGAACAGCAGGTGATTCGGCGCCAGGCCGACATCGACGCGAGAGCGGCGCAGGACCAGGTTGGACTGCTCAACGCTCGATATCTTGTCCGGCGCGCCGAACTCGACGCGCGCATGCCGGAACATCTCATTCCCGCAAACGACTTCAAGAAGCGTGCGCTCACCGTCGTAGAGATGAATCGCCGGCTGACGCAGACCGAACGCGACATCGTCTCGAATCGAACCACGAGACAGGCCGCCAAGGTTGTCGTTGAGCAGGGCCGCAATCGTTCGAAGATCAATGCCGACCGGGCGAGGCAAATCATCGAGAGCCTGGTCGTCCGATCCCCGATCGACGGACTCGTTCTCGTCAAGGAGAACCGCGACGCCACCGGCGGCGTGTTCTTCTCCGGCATGTCGTTGCCTGAGTACAGGCCGGGCGATACGGTGCCGTCGGGTCGGTCGATTGTCGACGTGTCCGACACGGCCGATATGGAGATTAGAGTTCGCGTCAACGAACAGGAACGAACCACATTGACCGTTGGCCAGGCCGCCACGGTTCGCGCCGATGGTCTGCCCGGGCAACTGCTCGCCGCGCGTGTGACGGCGCTTTCCGGGGTGGCGCTCAGATCCCGGGATCAGGCGGGGCCGCTTCGCCAGTTCGAGGTGATCCTGCGCCTGGACCAGCCCGAGGCCAGGCTGCGCCCAGGCACGACGGTACGAGTGGCCATCTCGGGACAGGAACTCCGTGATGTGCTGACCGTGCCACGGCAGGCGGTCTTTCAGCGAAATGGCGAGACGATTGTCTACGTCCGTTCGGGCGACGGATTCGAGACCCGTGTCGTGAAGGTCTCCGCCCAGTCCGAGAGCCGGACCGCCCTGCAGGGCGTCACCGAAGGCGCGGAGGTGGCGCTGGTCAGTCCCACGGCTGCGGCCAAAGCCCCTGCCGCTGGCAACGGGCCGGCGTCGGCAGCCGGGAGTGTGCGGTAATGAGAAGCACAACCGCCTCTGCCGCGTCACGATCCTTGAAGAAGCGCTTCCAGGAGATGGCACCGGAACTCGCCCAGGGCATCGACAACCTGCGCTCCCGGAAACTGCGCTCGCTGCTGACGATGCTCGGCATGATCTTCGGTGTGGGTGCGGTCGTGGCGATGCTGTCGATCGGAGCGGGCGCACAGCAGGAAGTCATCGCATTCATCGAACAGCTTGGCGTGCGAAACGTCATCGTGGAAGCTCGGGAGGCGCCCGACGGGCCGACGCTCGAGAAGGTGCGCAAGCTGTCTGCCGGACTCACGATCCAGGATTTGCGGGGCATCGAAACCAACGTCGAGAAACTGGCAGGCACGAGCCCGCGCAAGCGCGTGCTGCCGGTGAAGATGCTCCCCAAGCCGCAGAGCGAGATGCCCGTGATCTACGGCGTCGCGCCCGCGTATGCCGGAATTGCCGGTTTGCACGTCTCCTCCGGACGCTTCTTCGACGTTGGTGACGGTGAGGCGGGGGCCGTGGCCGTGCTCGGGCAGGCGTCGGCCGCGTCGCTGTTCGGCACGGACGAACCAGTCGGGCGCTACGTCAAGGTGAACCAGCAGTGGTTTCGCGTGATTGGCGTGGCGGGACCGCAACTTGCGGCCCAGACCGATGTCGGTGGTCTGCCCGCGCAGGATCGCAATAATGTGATCTACGTGCCGCTGATGGCGGCAATGCTCCGCATCGAAGATTCTCAGAGCTTCCGGAAAGACGAGATCGACGGCATCTATCTCACGCTCGTCCCGGACGGTGATATCGCGGTGGCTGGCGCCGTCGTGCGCGGCCTGCTCGACGCGGCGCATCGAGGTGCGGGCGACGTCAGTGTGATTGTGCCCGCCGAATTGCTCGCCGAACAACAGCGCACGCGGCGCATCTTCCAGGTGGTCATGGTGGCGATCGCGTCGATCTCGCTGCTGGTCGGTGGCATCGGCATCATGAACATCATGCTCGCGAGCGTGCTCGAACGGACGCGCGAAATTGGTGTCCGCCGGGCCGTCGGCGCCCGCCGCACCGACATCATCCGTCAGTTCCTGATCGAGACGACGCTCATCACGACAACTGGGGGCGTGGTGGGCATCGTGCTCGGCGTGGTCCTGTCGCAACTGGTCGGGTATTTCGCGGGGTGGTCGACGATTGTGTCGGCGACGTCAATCTTCCTGGCGTTCTTCGTGTCGGTATCGGTCGGCATCATCTTCGGCGTCTACCCGGCCATGCGCGCCTCGAACCTCGATCCGGTGTACGCGCTGCATTACGAGTAGATCCCGGAGCCCAATCGGCGAAAGGCCTGGGCGGATGCTTCACCCCTCGGAGTTGACGCCCGCGTGAGAGCGGCGGTACTGTCGGCGGAAACAGGGGGAGGCGGACAGCGCTCGAAGCCGTGCCAGGCATGTTCTGCTCCGCCCCCCCCACGCCACGACATGAGGAGCAATCCGTGACTGACGCCGAGCGTATCTGGGCAGCAAAGAGCGACGACGACCTGTTGGAGGCCGCGGCAGAGCTTGACACGTTCACCGACGAGGGGAAGAGCGTGATCAAGGAGGAACTACGGCGTCGCGGCCTCGAAGATCCAGAGGAACAGGCGAGGTTTATCGCACCCGAAGAGAGCGTCAAGCCGCGAGAAGACGAGAGCGGGCTTCTGGCTCCCAATCCGACATGCGTCCGTTGCGAGGTCGAACAACATTATCTTGGCGCGAGACGGTTCCTACAGACGGCCGATTCCGGCGCGCGTCGAGACAACGGGCACCCGTTTGCGATTGACCAGGCGTTCGACCTGTACGTGTGTCCGAAATGCGGGCACGTGGACATGTTCATCGGCGGCGTGGACGAAGACGAGCGGCCGGACTAGCACGCGGCGATGGTTCGGTCCTGGCAGGTGCCCGGTCCAGTGACACTCCAGATCCGGTATCACTTACTAAGTCAGTATGAGATAATATGTCTCATGCTGAAGACAGCCTTCGTCCGCTCTCTGTCGATCGCAGCCGCGCTGGTGGCGGTGCTGTTGCTCAACACGCTGCTGCTGCACGCGGCCAGCCAGGGACAGGCCGCGCCACCGCAGGTATCGGCAGACATCCAACAGGCCACGGCCCTCGCGCGGGAAGGCAAGACGGCCGACGCGCTCGCGGCGATCAAGCGAGAGCTGGAGTCGAATCCCACTTCCGCGCGGGCGGCGAATCTGCTCGACACGCTCGGAGCTACGGCGGAGGCGAAGGTCGTGTTTCAGCGAATCATCGACGCCGCGCCCGATCCGGCCGCGAAGGCGACGGCCCAGCGAGCGATGGCCATGTCGTACGCCTTTGATGGCGATTGCGCCAACACCGTGAAGTACGAGCAGCAGGCGATCGCGTACTGGGCGACCCGGGAACAGGCCGAACCGCAGAACGCCTTTTTCCAGCAGGGCGAGTTGGCCAATGAAGCGGCGCGAGTCTGCATCGACGCTGGCGACCTGACGGCCGCCGAACGGTGGTACCGCGCGGGCGCGGAATTGGGGATGAAGGAACCGGGCCCCCAGACCCATGCCAAGGGTCTTTGGCAGTTCCGTCTGGCGCATGCACTCGGTCGCCTTGCGGCGCGTCGCGGCAACAAGGCGGAGGCGCAGCGGCAGGTTGACGCGGCCCGGGCTGCTCTCGACGGCGACGCTGCCATGGCTGCGCAGCAGGAACGCTTCTTTCCGTACCTCGTCGGATACGTCGCGCTCTACACCAACGACCTGAAGACAGCCGAAGCGGAATTGACCAAGGCCATCGGGATAGCCGGGAACCAGAACGACCCGTTCATGCTGAGCCTGCTGGCGATGACGTGCGAGAAGCAGGGTCTCGACGCGAAGGCGCGCGACCTGTACTCGAAGGCGTACGCCATGGCGATGGCGCACAATCCGCCAGCGGCCTTCGTGCGGCGCGTGGCGCGCACAAAGGTCGCTGGCAGTCGCTGATCCTGGCTCGTCGATTACGACCCGAGCAGCTTATCGGCCTCCGCCTTCAGGCGCGCATAGTCCTTCTGCAGCACGGCGAAGCGATCGAGTGCGTCTCGTCCCACCTTCTGGTCGGTGCGGGTGCCGAGACCTGCCAGATACGAGGTGTGTTGCTGCAGACCAGGCCGGTTGTAGCGAACGCCTTCGGGCCAGGCGACCAGCTGCGAGTAGATCTTCTCGATCGCGGTGAGCCTGTCCGCCGGCCCCTTGGCCGCGGCCGTGCGCGCATCCCGCACGCGGGTCACCAACTGCGTGACCTGCTGGGTAAACGCCCGCACGTTGAGCGCGTGTTGATGCTGCTCGACCAGATCGGCCACCGTCACGCCCGACGCCGCGACGTTCGGATCGATCAGGACCTTGAACGGCTGCGTCTGGCTTGCACCGCCGACCGTGAGCTTCACCTGGTACGACCCGGGCGGCACGCTCACGCCGTCGCGACTCTGGACGTTCCACACGACGCGGTTGATCCCGGCGTCCTTCGTCGCGCGTGTCTGCACGCCACCGCCGCCGCGGCCAGACGAGGCTGGCGCTGCATCGGGATCGGCCTGTTCCGCTCCTGCACCAGCAGCCGCACCGGCACCGCCAGCGCCTCCCCGTCCCCCGCGTCCACCACGCCCCCCAGCGGCCGCCGCCGTATCGCTGTTGTAGCTATTCACCACGGCGCCCTTCGCGTCGAGCACATCGATGACGACCGGCCCCGCGGGAACCGATGGCAGGTAGTACTCGAACATCGGCCCGAGCGTTGAGGGGCTGACGCGCGTGCGATACCCATCGCGCGGCGCGAACAGTTTGACGGCGCCTTTCGCGACGGCCGGGGTCAACTGGTCGAGCACACTCAAGTTGTCCATGATCCAGAACGCGCGGCCCTGGGTCGCCACCAGCAGATCCTTCTTGTGAATCCTGATGTCGTTGATGGGAATCTGCGGCATGTTCTGAAAGAACGTCTGCCAGTGCGCGCCATCGTCAAACGAGATGTACATTCCGAATTCCGTGCCGGCATACAGCAGGCCCTCGCGGCTTGGATCTTCGCGGACCACGCGCGTCGGCGTGTCGGCGGGAATGCCGTTCTTGCCGTCCGTCAACCGCCGCCAGTTCTTGCCGTAGTCATCGGTCTTGTAAATGTAGGGCGCGTAGTCGCCCAGCAGGTACCGGTAGACCGCATAGTAGGCCGATCCGCGCCGATGAGGCGACGGGTCGATAAACGCCACGCGCCCGCCGTCAGGCAGGTCCTTCGGGGTGACGCGCGCCCACGTCAAGCCGTTGTCACGCGTCACGCTGAACGGTCCGTCATTGGACCCTGTCCAGATGACGCCCTTTTCGAGCGGCGATTCGCTGATCGCGTACAGCGTGGAGTAGAACTCCTCGCCCGTCACGTCACGGGTGATTGGTTCACCGCTGGGCCCCTGGCAACACGGCGGGAACGCGGTGAGATCCGTCGAGATCTTCTCCCACGTGACGCCCTTGTCGCGCGTGCGATGCAGGTACTGCGAACCGTAGTAGAGCACGCTGGGATCGAACGGCGAGATGTTCATCGGCGACACGCGCTGGAAGCGCAGGATCAACTCGTTGCCCGCATTGCCGTAGAGCGACTGACCGCCAATCCAGTAGCTCTTGCTTTGATTCGTCCGCAGATCCATCACTTCGTACTGGCCCTTGCACGATCCGTAGACGATGTTCGGATCGGTCGGATGCGGGAAGATCGGGCCGGTCTCGCATCCCGGACCGCCGCGCCAATCGGTGAGGGTGTATGGGTTCGCCACGCTCGAGATGATGACCGTGCTGTCGTCCTGCTGGGCGCCGTAGATCTTGTACGGAAACGCGTTGTCGGCCGTCACGGCATAGAACTCGCCAGTGACTTGATTCTGCTGCGTCGACCAGGTGCGGCCGCCGTCGGTCGAGACGTTGGCACCGCCATCGTTCGACTGAATCATGAGTTGGCTGTCTTTGGGATTCACCCAGATGTCGTGATTGTCGCCGTGCGGCGTGCGCAGGGTGGTCATCGTCTTGCCGCCGTCCACCGACTTGAAGAACCCTTCTGCGCCTGCGTACACGACATCCGCGTTCAGCTGGTCGGCGCCAAGCGTCGTGTAGTAGAACGGCCGCTGCACCAGTGCCGGGGTGGCGTTGACCATCGCCCACGTCTGTCCTGCATCGTCCGATCGATACAGACCGCCGCCGGGCTTCGCTTCGACCAGTGCGTAGATGCGATTCGGATTGGCGGCCGTCGTCGCGAGATTGCCCTTGCCGATCAAGTCGCCAGGCAGGCCGGTCGCGATCTTGGTGAACGAGTCGCCGCCGTTCGTACTCTTGTAGAACCCGCCCTCGTTGCTGCCGCTGATGATCGTCCACGGCTTGCGCTCGAGACGCGACATCCACGCGTAGACCACCGCAGGGTTCCCCGGCTGGAACTCCACGTCCATCGCGCCGAGCTGGTCAGACAGGTACAGCGTCTTCTTCCAGGTCTTGCCGCCGTCGGTGCTCTTGAAGATGCCGCGTTCGGTGTTCGCCTTGAAGATGTCGCCGGTCATTGCTGCGATGATGGTGTCGGGGTTTGAGGGATGGATGCGAATGGCGCCTGTCTGCCCGCCGTCGCGCAGTCCCGCGAACACCCAGGCCTTGCCGCCATCGGTCGTCTTGTAGATGCCTCGGCCGGTGGAGACGTTGCTCCGCACGCCATCCGATCCAGTGCCGACATAGATGATGTCGGGGTTGGAATCGGCGACGGCGATCGAGCCGATTGACCCGAGCGGAATCTGGCCGTCGCTGATGGGCGCCCAGGTGGCGCCGCCGTCAGTGGTGCGGAAGACTCCTCCACTGGCGACGCCCATATAGAACGTCTTGGGCTGCGAGGGCACGCCGGTGACCGTCGTCACTCTGCCGCCTCGCGATGGACCAACGAGCCGATAGCTCAGGCCCGTCAGCAGCGCGGGATCGACGCTCGCCATCATGACGGGTTTCGGCTTTGGGACCGCCGGTGTGGCCTGTTGCGGCACAGGGGTGCCGCTGGCCCGCTGGGCCACAACGACGGCAGACGCCGCGAGCACGCAGGCGAAGAGCGGCGCGGCAATAGCGATGCGTTTCGACCAGTTCATGTGAATCATGGATGCGTCTCCAGGCAGGGCGTAATTATGTCGCCGATAGTATTGCACGCGAACATCGCTGCTGCGCGTCTTGTTTGATCACAGGCTGGATTCTGGCAGGCTGATTCTAGTCCGGGTCCTTTCCGGCGCTTCTCAGAGTGGCGTACCGGTCCAACAGGACCTCTTCGTGCATCTGTTCCGCAGCTCGAAGCGATTCGATGAGTTCCTTCAGATCCGGATCGTCGCAGCTCAGCAGCATCTCGGAATACAGGTTCTGGGCTTCCTGTTCTCGCTGGATCGCCACCTTGAACAGGATCAGAATCCGCCGCTGTTTGTCGGTGAATGGGGTGCTCATATGTGCTCCTTGCGGGATCCGCTCAATGACGACTGCGTCACGTGACGACCGGAGCTTCTCTTCCGCGATTGTCCCACTATCGCGCGGGAGGGGCAATGGCCCGTACTCGGAGGGAGTCGCGTGCTATTGTGGATCCCTTATCGAACTGCAGTCCACGCTCCACCGTCACTTCGGTTACGCCTCGTTCCGCACCGGCCAGGAGGCGCTGGTCCGGGCCGTGCTGGATGGCCACGACGTGCTGGCTGTGATGCCGACCGGCTCGGGCAAATCCCTCGGCTTTCAACTGCCGGCGATTGTGCTGCCTGGCACGACGCTCGTGGTGTCGCCGTTGATCTCCTTGATGAAGGACCAGGTTGACGAATTGAACCGCCGAGGCATTCGCGCGGCGGCGCTGCATTCGCTGTTATCGACCGACGCGCGTCGTGAAGCGCTGGAGGCGGCCCGTCAGGGCGCACTGCGCCTGCTGTACGTGGCGCCGGAACGATTTGCCTCCGAGTATTTCGTTGGGCTGATGAGCGGCCTCCCAATCGCGCGCTTCGTCATAGACGAGGCACACTGCGTCTCCGAGTGGGGCCACGATTTTCGTCCGGACTACCGCCGCCTGCGGGCCGCTGCAGAAGGATGTCGCCGGAGCGATGGTGGCGCGGGCCGGCCGCCGATGGCGGCGTTTACCGCGACGGCGACGCCCGAGGTGCGCGACGACATCGTTGACCTCCTGGGACTGACCACTCCCCACGTCATCGTCGCGGGATTCGACCGGCCCAACATCGAACTGCGCGTGCGTCCCGTCTCTGGTGAACGCGAGAAGCAGCAACTGTTGAAATCGCTCGTCGGCACGAGGCGCGCGCTGGTCTATGCGTCGACGCGCCGCAAGGCGGAGGCCGCGGCCGAGACCCTGCGGGCGGCCCGTCTCGAGGCGGCCGCCTATCACGCGGGACTCGCCGATGACGAACGCACGCGAGTGCAGGACGGGTTTGCGTCTGGCGCCATCGGTGTGGTCTGTGCGACCAATGCCTTCGGCATGGGGATCGATCGTCCCGACGTCGAAGCCGTCATCCACGTCGATCTCCCAGGATCAATCGAGGCGTACTACCAGGAAATCGGTCGGGCGGGCCGGGACGGGCGTCAGGCCATCGCCACGTTGCTCTGGAACTACGCGGACGTGAAGACGCGGGAGTTCCTCATCGATCGCGATCGCGAGGACCAGCCCGGCCGCTCGACGATGCCGGTTGATCCTGAGGACGTGGCGCGGCGAAAGCAACTCGAGCACAAGAAACTCAGGCGCATGGTCGCCTACGCCGACTCCGCCGGATGTCTGCGAGCCACGATCCTCAGGTACTTCGGAGACCCGGCGGCACGTGAGCCCTGCGGAGCGTGCGGTAACTGCGCGCGTCAGACGCCGCTCGACGAGCATGCCCGCGAGTTGGTGCGGAAGATCCTGGCTGGCATCATGAGGGCAGGCGAGCGATTCGGCCGGCGCAAGATCGCCGCCATGCTGGTCGGCGACGTCGATGAGCTGCCTGAGTCGCTGAAGGAGTTGTCCACGACCGGCCTGCTGCGCCACGAAGAGGCCCGCAGTATCGAGCGGTGGATTGACGCTGCGAGCGGGGCGGGGCTGGTTCGCGCCTCCGACGATCAATACCGTACGCTCAGCGTGACGCCACTGGGCCGCGACGTCATGGCTGGACGTGTTGACGATGTCCGGATGGCCCCGCCCGCAACGCGCCCGATCAAGGCAGCGCACGGCGCGGCGAACACTCGAACGAAGAGAGGTCGGACCTATTTCTCGGACGACGTGCAGGGGAACTGGTCTGTGCCCGTCTCACTTGAGGGCGTTCAGCTGCCGGCCGCGGCAACAACGCGGGGTCGGACCGCTTCGACGGGGATCACCAGGAAGGCGCGACGCGACTCCACGGCACCGGTCGTCTCGGGCGGCCGGGAGCCGGACGCCGCTGTGACCGCGGCGTTACGGGCATGGCGAATCGAGGAAGCGCGCCGGCGGGCCGTGGCGCCATTCGTGATCATGCACGATCGCACCCTCATGGCTATCGCGACATTGCTCCCGCGATCACTCGACCAGTTGCATGGGGTGCCGGGCATAGGCCCCGGCAAACTGGAAGCCTACGGCGATGCAATCCTGGCCCTGGTCGCTGCCGTTACTAGTGACGGCTTGTAGGCGCTACTCGACGTAGAGGTGGTAGACCCAATACGTCAGCGGCAGGAGCGCGCCGGCGGCCGTCAGCCAGGCGCCACGGCCCGTGATGCCCAGCTTGCCCTTGAGGACGAACATCCCTGTAATCGCGAGCAGGATGAGCGCGATCGCGTACACATCGGCCACGACAGTCCAGATCCGCCTGGGCGTGTTGAGATGCATCTGGTTCATCTCGAAGAGCACGGGACGCGGGTGCGCCTGCTCGACGATGACGTTGCCAGTCGGGAGATCAACGGAGAATGTGCGTTCTTTGAAGAACAGTTGCAGCGTGGCGGGATTGGGACGGAAGGCGTTTCGGGGTTTCTCGCCGACGGCGAGCTTCTCCAACGCCTCCCGTATCATGTCGGCCCGTTCCGTCGCCTCGATAGGCGCTATCCGCTGAGTGGTCTTCTGGACCCGGTAGTTCGGATTCCAGTCGGCCTTGTGATTGACCGCCACTCCCGAAACGCCGTAGACGATGGAAAGCCCAACAGCCAGATAACCAATGTCCCGATGAAGGACTGAGTTCAGGTGTCTCCAGTTCAACCTAGAACACCTCGGCGGCTTCGCCCTTGATCATGATGACGGTCTTGGGGCCTTTGATGCTCTTGGGATCGAAGGGCTTCTTCTCTTTGCCCATCTCCTTGCCCATCTCCTTGCCCATCTCCTTGCCCATTTCCTTCCCCATCCCCATGCCCATCTCCATGGCCATCTCGTTGCCAGCGGCGATCTGATCGGCCACGCTCATCACCGTCACCGACAGCACACCCTCGACGGTCGCCGTCAGCCCCTTTGAGTCCATGGGGAACACGATGACGCCCTCATCCACCTTGAAGCGGATTGACTCAAACTCCTTGTCGCTCCCGATGGCAATCCAGCACCCTTTCATCGAGCACACGTCGACGATCGGCCCCTGCACCTTGACGCGCTTTCCGTTGAACGCCTCGGGTTTGGCTAGAATGTCGGACACCTTCGTGATGTCCTTGAGCGTGAGCGGTTTGCCGTATTTCTTCACCTGGCCTGCCGAGATCACGCTCGCGCACAGCAGCACAGCGGCAGCAGTCACAATCATTCGACGCATATAAGAAGCCTCCTGACAATTCGCAGTTACCGTTGAAGCGTTCAGTATAGCTTACGGTCGACACGCAAGAACGGTAGATGGAGGGTCGGCCGCGGGGCCACAGAAATGCGCGGTGGCAGGGCAAGAAGAGTCGGTTGAGGGAAGAGACGAACGGGGGCGGATCATCGCTGACCCGCCCCCGCATGCGTCGCGCCGAATCCTGGCAGCCCTTGGCGCGAGCCGGTCTGCATTCGACCGACTTGCACCATGGGCCGCTAGTCCCGGGGCTCACTTGTGGTGAGGATGCTCGCCCCGGCTCACGCAGGCTGAAGCCTGCGGGCTCCATTCCGGCGCGTGACCAAATCAAGTGAGCGCCGGTCTGGGCACTACCGAACTACGACGTACGGCCGCATCATGTCGTTCTCCTCGTGCTCGAGAATGTGGCAGTGGTAGACCCAGCTGCCGAACGACCGGGTGATCGCGTTGTAGTCGAGCAGCGCGGTCACGGGCAGGTTGAACGTGGCCCGAACTCTCGTCACGTAGCCGGGATCGGCCTTCACCGTATCCTTGAATCCCATCTCCTCCGGGGCCGGAGGAACCGGAGGCCCAGTGACATAGTTGTTCACGTTGGGCTTGGGTGTTGTCCGACCGGAGGCGAGATAGGCGGTCCAATCCGCCTCATACGTCACGGCATCGAACGGCTGCCGATTGACCACCTGGAACGCGACCAGGTGGGGATGCATTGGATGTTCGTCAACTGTCAGATTGATCCACTGCCAGGTCTCGGTCGTGCCCGCCTTGACGAAGTCGGTCACCGGATCCATGAAATTGTACCCGTTGAGCAGCACCTCAACAGGATTGTCGAACGTATCGGCGTTCTCCTTGAGGACGACATCCCG
>Ga0334722_10001534_pt1 | contig 28646 bp, 27 predicted proteins | sample C3_bottom_MG_FD_207210 | JGI IMG/M metagenome (GOLD analysis project Ga0334722, IMG submission 207210) | Sediment microbial communities from Yellowstone Lake, YNP, Wyoming, USA - C3_bottom | ecosystem: Environmental > Aquatic > Freshwater > Lake > Sediment | place: USA: Wyoming | collected... | reverse complement strand
GCCTACATTTTCTCAGACATAAAGTTTTCGTGGATGTATTTCTTTATGAAGAATATGAACTCTTCAACGGCATGGGGGAAGTGAGCCTTTTGGGGGATGATTAAAGAGAGGTTTCTCTGGATTTTTTCTTCTCTGGGGGTTACTATCTTGAGTTTCCCTTCATCAATCTCCTTTTGGACGCTCAGCCTTGAGATGATGGATATGCCTATGCCGGCCCTGACAGCCTCTTTTATGGATTCATTGCTTCCCAATACCAATACAGTGTGCAATCTGTCTATACCTATACCGTGAGATTCAAGATATTCCTCTACCTTCTGTCTGGTGCCAGATCCCTCTTCTCTTAGAATGAAAGGTTCTTTTATTGTCTCAAAAATAGATATGACACTTTTCTTAGACCACGGATGGAAGGGAGGAATTATAAACACAAGTTCATCAGACATTATTGTTTCAACCTTCAAGCTGCTTTTTAAGGGCTTCCCACCTACCAACCCGAAATCAATAAATCCTGAGGTTAATAGATCCTCAATCCTTCTTGTATTGCCGATCTGCATATTGATTTTTATTTTCGGGTGTCTTTTTTTGAAGCCTATTATTATCTCTGGCAATACATAGTTACCCAATGTTGTGCTTGCACCTATGGTAACTCCACCTTTTATCGTTCCTGTAATTTTCCCGATGTCTTTCTCCAGAATGGCATAAGTTTTCAAGATGTCCTGCGCATGTTTATACAAAATCTCTCCTGCCTGAGTAAGCCTTAATGAATTTCCTGTCCTGTCAAACAGCTTTGTTTCGAATAGTTCTTCGATGGCCTGAATTTGAAGAGTTACAGCAGGCTGAGTAATATGAACAATCTTCGAGGCCTTAGAGACACTCCTGGTTTCGGCAACTGCACAGAATATTTTAAATTTTTCGATCATTGTCTATGCTTTAAGTATATATGTATAGTATGAGTTTTGCTTATATTTTAATTAAGATGTGACACTTATGTAAAGAAATTTTATATATTATGAAAGTTATCTCTAATTTTATATCATAACGGATATTAACCTGAATATTGCCTGGGTTCATTCTGAGGGGCGAAGTCATTCCGAACGAATCGAAATTGATTATCCTGATTAGGCGCTCTGACCTGAGCATTTGATCAGGATTCTCCATAAAGGCACGGAGGATAATAATGTGAAAAGGACAATCAAAAAGGTGCTGGTTGCAAACAGGGGGGTTCCTGCCGTAAGGGTTATGCATACATGCAGGGATAGAAAGATTCCTACAACTGCTGTTTATAGCACCCCGGATCGTCTCGCGCATCATGTCTTTATGGCAGATACTGCCATGCATATCGGCGAGGCGCCTCCAGTAGAGTCTTATCTCAATATGGATAAGATAATAGATGCTGCACTGAAGAGCAAGTCTGATGCTATACATCCAGGATGGGGTTTTCTCGCAGAGAACGAGGATTTTGCACAGAGGGTTATCGATGCGGGATTAACATGGATAGGCCCTTCGCCAAAGGTCATAAGGCAAATGGGAGACAAGATAGAAGCAAAGGTTATTGCACAAAAAGCGAATGTCCCGACGATCCCAGGACTCAATGATGTCATCGATATAAATCAGATCAAGAAATGGATGAAACATGAAAAGGTAACATACCCTATTATGATAAAGGCTGCTGCAGGCGGCGGCGGCAAGGGGATGGTGAAGGTAGAGAATGAAGACCAGTTGCTTCATGCTTTTGCACAGGCACGTTCAGAGGCAAAGAAGGCATTCGGAGATGAAAAAATACTGGTCGAAAAATATATCGAGAGGGGAAGACATATCGAAGTCCAGATAATTGCAGATGAGTACGGCAATGTGGTTCACCTCTTTGAGAGGGAATGCACACTACAGAGGCGCAACCAGAAGATAATAGAAGAGGCACCTTCACCGACTTTAGATGATGACCTCCGACAGGAGATTTGTTTTACTGCAGTCCGTCTTATGAGGGAGATAGGATATACAACTGCGGGAACGGTAGAGTTTATCTTCGATTCATCAACAAGAAAATTCTATTTCCTTGAGGTAAATACAAGGCTTCAGGTTGAACACGGAATAACCGAACTCATAACAGGTCTTGATATTGTCGGAATAATGCTTGATGTTGTGATGGGCAAAAAACTGCCCTTTAAACAGTCAGACATAAGACCGAACAGGTGGGCCCTTGAGGTGCGTTTGAACGCAGAGGATCCCAAGACATTCAGTCCCTCTTTTGGCACTATTACGAGGCTTGAGATACCTCATGGACCAGGTGTGAGAATAGCCTCCGGCGTTTATGAGGGTGCTGATATTCCTCCTTATTATGATTCTCTCTTTATGCTGCTTATGACAGCAGGCGCTGACAGGGCAGATGCGATAAGGGTAATGGACAGGGCACTCAGCAGGAGTTTAAGGGTAGAAGGTATAAAGACACTTGCGCCGCTTTTGTTAAGCATAATCAGGCATCCTGCGTTTATTTCTGGGGAGTTCTCTACACGGTTTATCGAAGAGCATATGAGTGAGCTTATCTCAAAGTTTAAAGAAACAAGCAGCGAGGACGAAGCACTCAAGGTTGCAAGATATGTAGCAGAAATATCGGCTCTTGGACCTCAGAAATGGATGTGAAGGAAGAACAGATGACAGAAGACAGAACTCAGAATACAGAATGCAGAGCACAGAGAACAGACAAAAAAGGTCGGGCTTATGACCCCAGGCCTCTGTCTTCTGTCTTTGCAAGACCCGGCATGTCGCCAAAAGAGATAGTCAATGCAGTGCGATCGCTAAAGGGTGTGTGTCTTACATCCGTAGGGATGAGGGATGCAGGCCAGTCTGATTTTAAGAATAGGCACCGCATATATGATTTAAAGACACTTGCGCCTTATTACAACAATATGGGGCTCTTCAGTGCAGAGTGCCACGGTGGTGCAAGATGGCATGTCGGGATAATGAACAGACGAGAAAGTCCCTTTGAAGAAATCGAAATCCTTCGAGGGCTTATGCCAGATGTACTGCTCCAGACCTTGATAAGAGAGACCAATCTCTGGGGTTACAGACCATATCCCAAAAATGTCATTGAATATGTTATTTCGAAAGTAGATATAGATGTATGGAGATGTTTTTCATTCCTCAATGATGTCAGAAATATGCGCTCTGTTGCAGAGGGCGTTATGAAAAGGGGTAGACTCTTTGAGCCTGCTATATCTTTTACCGTAGCAGATTGGGCAACAAATGAGTATTATCTGAGTGTTGTGAGAGACATGATTGACCTTTGCGGAGGAGTTGATGAGATAGTCCTCTGCATTAAAGATATGGCAGGCGTGGGAGATGTTGGCAGGATAGGGAACCTTATAGACGCGATAAAACAGAAATATCCTGACCTTGTTATCAATTACCACAGACACATAACAGACGGTCTTGCAATCCCTGCGTTTTTGTCTGCTGCAAAGGCAGGGGCAAAGATATTTGATGTAGAGGAAGACTCCTTAGTACGCTTTTACGGACATTCGCCCATACTCAGCGTCCATGCAATCTTTGAAGAATCAGGAATTCCTGTCCATCTCAACAGGCCAGAGGCAGAGGCCGCTGTCCAGAAGGTGAGGGAATGGATAGGACATTATGAATGGGCGGAATCGCCGTTTAAAGGACTCGACCATACAGTAACTCTCCATAAGATGCCAGGAGGCGCATTCCCGAGTTCTTTTGAACAGGCACAGAAGGCTGAGTTTCTTCATCTCATGCCAGCGATATTAAAAATGATGTCGCTTTATAACAGGATTGTGAAGTATTTTGATGTCACACCTGGCTCACAGATTACATGGGTTACATGCAGCGGTATAGTGAACAGATATGCAAAGGAACGCGGAGACGCTGGTGTCAAACATATAATTGAACTAATGACAAAATTTGTTGAACAAAAGGCTCAGGATTTCGATGCCATGGAAAAGGACGAGCAAGAGGAACTACTCACACTTTTCAGGAATGCTCCTGGCGATTTTAAGAATCTCCTTTTAGGAAATTATGGAAAACTCCCTGTAGGCTGGCCTGCAGAATGGGTATATAAAAGCACATTTGGTGAAGATTGGGAAGAAAAGATAAAAGAGAGGAAAGAGCTTTCACCTTTAGATTCTATGCCTGACGACGACCTCGAAAAGATAAGAAGGGAACTTTCTGAAAGTCTTGGCAGGGAGCCTAACGAAGAGGAGTTTATATTGTATCTCATGCATCCGAAGGATGCGCTCGAATTCATAGAGTTCAGGGAGAAATTCGGTGAGGCTCCGCTTGTGCTTCCTACTGATGTATGGAGAGAAGGTCTGAAAAAACCCGGCGACAGGGTGGACTTTGAACTATGGGGTAAGCCTTATAGTATAGAGCTCGTATCGATAGGCGCTGAGCATGAAGGCGTAATCCATGTTGTCATGAGGGTAAATAACAAGACGAGGGTTTATAAGGTAGAGACTCCGAGGGCTAAGAAGACAGAGATCAGGATGGCAAAAGGGCCTAACGATATAGGCGCACCTATAAACGGCAATATCTGGAGAATCGGCAATCCTGAAAGAGGATCGCTTAAGGTTGGTGACATAGTCCATAAAGGCGAGGAGATTGCAAACTTAGAGGCGATGAAGATGGAAAATGCCATTGTAGCACCCTTTGATGCCCAGATAAAAGAGATATGTGTTAAACTTAACGATACAATTGTAGAGGGACAGTTATTGTTTGTCCTCGAAAAGGTATAATTGATTATAAAATATTACTTTATTCTGAATTACGCAAGGTGTTAAGTAAAAACCTTTAGGTCATTTTGAGCGTAGCGAAGAAACTCATCTTAGAGTGACGGTGCGACAGAGCAAAATAGAGCAAAAGACCATCAGAGCAGTAGAATATTATGGATATAGGGGATAGGATATTGGGGATTGGGCACCCATTCCCCATCTCTCATCCCCATATCCTATTTGCTCTTTAAAATTGCTGCGCTACTGCTCTTCACCCGCTCTGCTACTCTGTCGCGCTAATGACGAAGCTTCTTCGGGGCTTCACTCCTCGGGATGACACCCGAGCAACCCTTGCCTAAATTGGGTTGAATTAAAGTGACAAATATTGATGGAAAAGATACTCGAAAAAAGTAAAAGTTTAATCTTAATTGCTGTTGTCTCCTCGCTGACAGCAGCTGTAGCAGCTTTTTTGTGGGGAGCGGTAAAGACCATAATTGTCATTATGAACCTTATCATGAGTCATGGCAAAGACCCATTAGCAATTATATCATTAATTGAGCTTATGGATACCTTTCTTGTTGCTACTGCCCTTTTTATTTTTGCAGTTGGTATGTATGAGCTTTTCATAAAGGACATAAACCTTCCGGAATGGCTCGTGATACACAACCTTCATGACCTTAAGGCAAAACTCGGCAGTGTTATTATTCTTGTTATGGCTGTCACATTTTTAAAGCACCTTGTTGAATGGAAAGACCCGCAGGGAATAGTTTTTTACGGGATTGCGATAGCAGTTGTTTCAGCATCTCTTATAGCATTTAGTCATTTTGGAGGGAAGGACTGAAAAAAATTATTTGGAGGTTTAGACATGATATGTCCGAGATGTAGTGGTGAATTAGCCTAATGCCTTTGCAACAGGTAGAAACCCTAAAAACGGTGCTGTTGCTGTAACAACAGGAATAATGGGAATACTCTCAAGGGAGGAACTCGAAGGAGTTATTGCTCATGAACTTGCGCATATAAAGCACAGGGATATACTCGTGGGTACAATTGCAGCCACGATTGCAGGTGCCATAAGCTATCTAGCTCAAATGGCACAGTGGGCAATGATATTTGGAGGAAGACATGACGATGAAGAGGGCGGCAATCCAATAGCAGCTATCGTAATGATGATTGTAGGACCTATAGCAGCAATGTTTGTTCAGATGGCAATATCTCGCTCAAGGGAATATGGAGCAGATGCTGGAGGGGCAACGATTGCTGGAAACCCAATATGTCTTGCAAACGCTCTTAAAAAGCTTCATATAGCTTCTCAAAGGATACCGACGGATGCAAATCCAGCAACATCGCACATGTTTATTGTGAATCCCCTGTCAGGAGGAGGTTTTTTAAAGCTTTTTAGTACCCATCCACCAATTGAAGAGAGAATAGCAAGGCTTGAGGCAATGGCATACAGGAGGACATAATGGACAAACCAGAACCAATAGTAGGAATACTTATGGGAAGTGATAGTGATCTGCCGGTTATGGAAAAGGCGGCAGAGGTTTTAAAGGAAATGGGCGTTCTTTATGAGATGGATATAAGCTCTGCTCATAGGCTTCCTGAAAAGACCGCCGAATATGTGAAGTCCGCAAGGGGAAGAGGGATCGAGGTTATAATAGCCGGCGCAGGCATGGCAGCCCATCTTGCAGGCGTGATTGCATCACATACGACACTACCTGTTATAGGAGTTCCTCTTAAATCAGGGGCTTTAAATGGTGTTGATGCCTTATATTCGACTGTTCAAATGCCCCCGGGAATACCTGTGGCAACGGTCGCAATTGATGGAGCTAAAAACGCTGCATACTTAGCATGCTCCATACTTTCTATAAAGTATCCCGAAATAACCGATCGACTTGAGTCTTACAGAGAAAGGACAAGACAGGAGCTTATGAAAAAGTCAGAAGAACTAAGAAATAGATAAATCATAATACATTTAACATTAAGTCACTTTTGGTTAAGAAAATTTAAATCAGTAAAGGGGAGTAGCTGAAGCAGCGGCTATCGTCAACACGGCAACAAAGCCCGGTACCGCTGGCCAATATTAATGATTGAATAAGCTGGCAAGCAAGACCTTTACCACAAATAGAGTCTCGTGATGAGGGTCTTTTTTATCAAGTAGGATGAAGAAACTTTATAAGGGCATTCACAAATTTCAGGAGTCATATTTCAAGAAAGAAGAGGATTTCTTTAAGAGGATTTCTAAGGGGCAGACGCCTGAAGTGCTTTTTATAACCTGTTCCGATTCGAGGGTTGATCCAAATCTTGTCACACAGAGCAAACCCGGTGAACTTTTTATCATAAAAAATGTCGGCAACATCATTCCACCCTACGATAATCTCGAAGGGGGAGTTCACGAGGGAGTACAAAGTACCCCCTCGTGCTGCAGTAGTGTTGCAGCAGCAATTGAGTTTGCGGTTCTCGATTTGAAGGTAAAAGATATTATAGTCTGTGGACACTCAAATTGCGGCGCAATGCAGGCCATTTTCAAGGACGAGAAAGAATTTGACAATATGCCGCATCTCAGGGATTGGCTGAGGTTAGCGTTGCCTGTGAAGAAAATGATAGAAAAATATTGTCCCAACGCTCATGGCGAACCACGACAGAGGATTGCGGAGGAAGAAAATATCCTTGCCCAATTGCAGAATATTCAGACCTATCCTTTTGTGGTGCAGGCATTGAAGAAAGGGAAAATCTATCTCCACGGCTGGTATTATAATATCGAAACAGGCAGGATATGCGCTTATAATCCGAATAAAGATATGTTCGAGGAGATTGTTTAATGAAAAGGCTGCTCGAAAAAAGTAAAAATCTAATTTTAATTGCCGTTGTATCCTTGCTGCAGAATTTGCCCGAGCAAGGAATTTATTAAAAAAGGTAAAAGTGAAGTTTCGAAAAACAAGAGAAGGAGGTATTTATGGTAAGAAAACCGAGTGAATTAGAAGAAGAGTATATTGCACGTATGGAATATGAAAAAAAGAAAAAGCTTGAAGAAGAAAAACACAAAAGGCTTGCAGAGGAAGAGAAAAAAAGGCTAAAGGAACTTCACTACATGAGATGTCCGAAATGTGGTATGGAACTTATAGAGATTGATTACAAGGGAATTAAGGTTGACAAATGTTCAGAATGCGAAGGTATATGGCTTGATGCTGGAGAGCTTGAGGCAGTATCAAGACTCGAAAAAACAGGGCTCGATAAGTTGTTTAGTGTCTTTAAAAAATAATCAAAAGGGAGTTTATGCGCTGGCATCAAAAAGAGATTAATGAAGTTATTGACGATTTAGGGTCATCTATTCAGGGAATCTCAAAAGAAGAAGTACAGAAACGACTTCATGAGTACGGACCCAATGAATTAAAAGAAAAAAAGAAGAAGACCCCTTTTATGCTCTTCCTTGACCAGTTCAAGGACTTCATGATACTCGTTCTTATAGTTGCTGCGCTCATATCAGGATGGATTGGTGAACCTTCAGATACTATAGCAATAATCTTGATAGTAGTCCTTAATGCAGTGATTGGCTTTGTTCAGGAGTATCGTGCAGAAAAGGCAATGGCAGCCCTTAAATCAATGGCTGCACCTTTTGCAACAGTCCTGAGAGATGGAAATCCAGTAAATATACCTGCCTCTCAACTCGTTCCCGGAGATATTGTATTACTCGAGGCCGGGAAGATAGTTCCTGCTGACCTGAGGCTTATTGAGTCTGCTCAGTTAAAGATTGAAGAGGCTGCCCTCACAGGAGAGTCTGTGCCTGTTGAAAAGCATACAGAACCCCTTCATGATGAGCATCTTTCTCTTGGAGACAGGAAGAATATGGCGTATAAAGGCACATTCGTCACCTATGGAAGAGGGAAGGGCATTGTTGTTGCAACTGGAATGGATACTGAACTTGGAAGGATTGCAACAATGCTTCAGCAAGAAGAAGAGGTAAAGACACCCCTTCAGAAGAGACTTGCCTCTTTCGGAAAGAGGCTTGCAGTAGCTGTTCTGGCAATATGTACCATTGTCTTTGGTATTGGTGTTTTGAGAGGAGAGGAACCTCTATTGATGCTCCTTACAGCTATATCCCTTGCTGTAGCAGCCATACCAGAGGCACTTCCTGCTGTTGTAACAATATCCCTTGCTATTGGAGCTAAAAAGATGGTCAGGCAGAATGCCCTTATAAGAAAACTTCCCGCAGTTGAGACCCTTGGCTCTGTTACATACATCTGTACTGATAAGACAGGGACACTCACATTGAATAAAATGACTGTGGAGGAGATATGGGTATATGGTGAAGAGATGAAGAGGCTACTCTTTACCGGTATTGCCTTAAATAATGATGCTCGGATGGATGCAGATGGAAATGTAATAGGTGATCCAACAGAGATTGCCCTTTATAATGTGGCAAGAGAAAAAGGTCTTAAAAAGGAAGAACTGGAAAGACAATACCCCCGCATTGCCGAGATACCTTTTGATTCTGAAAGAAAGTGCATGACAACAATACATAGAGCAGCAGTGCAGCAGTGCAACAGAGCAGCAAAAACAGAGCAACAGAGCGGTAGAGCAACAGAACAGCAGGATATTAAAAACAGAGCAGTAGAGCAGCAGAACAGCAGAACAACAGTAAATTATGGAAAAAATTTATTCTTTAAAAACTACTGCTCTACTGCACTACTGCTCTAATTTCATCTCCTTCACAAAGGGTGCAATAGAGAATCTCCTTGAAAGAGCTGAATTTATGCTCACCCCCGACGGTATTAAGCCTGTTGACAGGACAGAGATTCTCCATGTGAGCGAGAGGTTGGCTGCAGATGGTCTTAGGGTTATTGGAATTGCCGTGAGGGAATGGGAGTCTTTGCCTGATGATATATCACCCGAAAATGTAGAAAAAGGACTTACAATTATCGGACTTGTGGGGATGATGGATCCCCCAAGGCTCGAGGTAGAAGAGGCAGTAAGGCTCTGCAAGGAAGCAGGAATCAAGCCCGTAATGATAACAGGTGACCATCCCTTGACTGCAAAGGCAATAGCAAAGAGGATTGGCATTCTGGATAGTCAGGAGTCAGATAGGCAGAAGACAGCCTTTAGGATTATAACTGGAAGAGAGCTTGATAAATTGCCTTTTGAGGAGTTTGAAGAGAGGGTAGAGCATATCAGGGTCTATGCAAGGGTTGCACCTGAACAGAAACTCAAGATCGTAAAGGCACTCCAGGACAGGGGACAGTTTGTTGCAATGACAGGGGATGGTGTCAATGATGCACCTGCCCTTAAAAGGGCAGATATTGGCATTGCCATGGGAATTACAGGTACGGATGTGGCAAAAGAGGCAGCCCATATGATATTGCTCGATGACAACTTTGCCACTATTGTTAAGGCGGTAAAAGAGGGCAGGAGGATCTTTGATAATGTGAGAAAATTCATAAAGTATCTCCTCACAACAAACTCTGGTGAGATCTGGACATTATTCCTTGCACCCCTTGCGGGGTTGCCTGTCCCATTACTGCCGATTCATATCCTCTGGATAAATCTCATGACCGATGGACTTCCTGCCCTTGCCCTTTCTGCTGAGCCTGCTGAAGGAGATATAATGAAAAGGCCACCAAGAGACCCGAAAGAGAGCATATTCGCCCATGGCCTCGGCATTCACGCCATATGGGTCGGTTTATTAATGGCTGCTATTGTCCTTTTTGTCCAGGCCTGGTCAATAAAGACAGGCCATGCCCACTGGCAGACCATGGTCTTTTCAGTGCTCTGCTTAACTCAGCTTGGTCATGTCCTTGCCATAAGGTCAGAGAGGGAATCATTGTTTAGAATAGGGCTTTTTTCCAATCCCTATCTCCTTGGAGCAGTCCTTTTTAGCTTTATTGCTCAGATGGCAACCATATATATCCCATTTTTAAATCCTGTATTCAAGACAGAACCCCTGACATTGAATGAACTTCTCTTTACACTTGCACTGTCATCTGTGGTATTCTTTGCGGTGGAGATAGAGAAACTGATAAGGAGAAGGAAGGGGGCCTCCCCGGGGGATGGGAGGCCCTTTTGGAGGGAAACCTAAGCCTCAGGAGATACCTTTCTCAAGAATGTCGGAATATCAAGCGAATTCTCATAATCTATTATCTCTGTGGATAAGGGTTTTGGAACATCCTTTATCAGACTTTTCGTGAGTACCTTTTCAGAGGCCTTTAATCCTGACGATTCTCTTACTGGTGACCAGTTTTTGACCCTGGGCAAATCGATCTTTTCCTTCTTCTCCTCAAAGCCTGTTGCAATGACTGTAATCCTTACTTCATCCTCGATATCAGGATTGATAACAGCACCAAATATTATATTTGCTCCGTCATGGGCAGAGTCATAAATGATTGAAGCTGCATCCTGGACATCACTGAGGGAAAGATCGATTCCTCCTGTGATATTTATTAATATCCCCTTTGCACCCTCAATAGACGAGTCCTCGAGAAGTGGATTGGAGATTGCCTTCTTTGCAGCCTCAACAGCCCCACCATCTCCTTTCCCTGTGCCTATACCCATGACCGCCCTTCCAGTATTCTGCATAATTGTCTTGACATCTGCGAAATCAACATTTATAAGGCCTGGAACAAGGATTATATCTGAGATGCCCTGAATAGCCTGTTTTAAAACATCATTGGCTACTGCAAAGCCCTTTATAAGAGGTGTCTTCTTATCAACGACCTGAGCTATCCTATCATTAGGGATAACGATGAGCGTGTCTACATTATTCTTTAATTCCTTTATTCCAGTCTCTGCATTGAGGGCCCTTATCTTTGCTTCATAGAAGAATGGCTTGGTTACTATAGCTACTGTAAGGGCACCTAATTCCTTTGCTATGCTGGCGACGACTGGTGCTGCGCCGGTTCCTGTCCCTCCACCCATGCCTGCTGTGATAAATACCATATCAGAGCCTTCAAGGGCCTCAGCAATGGCGTTCCTGTCCTCAAGAGCGGACTGTTTGCCAATCTCTGGATTTGAACCAGCCCCAAGGCCCTTTGTGATTGAAGCGCCTATCTGTATCCTGGTAGGTGCCAGAGACATAGAAAGGACCTGCATATCAGTATTGATAGCTATAAAATCTACTCCCTGGAGGTTTGAGGCTATCATATTATTGATTGCATTGCCTCCAGCACCTCCTACACCTACGACCTTAATCTTTGCAATCTCTCCTTTTACATCGTCAATCTCGAACATATTCCTCCTCCTTTTTTAGATTATTTATTTAAGAAACCTGTTACCCAATCCTTCATCCGATCAAATACCTTAAAGAAGGTCAAAGGCTGAAGGCGATGGGCTGAATCCTTTAAGGAATTACGCAGAGGCAACCTGTGTCGTCCTTTATTCTCTGACTTTACGCCTTCTGACCCATGACTGACTTTGCTATATCCCTGACCAAACATGACAAGACCTATCCCGGTTGAATATATTGGATTCTTAAGATTATTGTCTGTTATATCTGCAGGGATGCCTATCCTTACCGGAAGACTCAGAATCTTTTCAGCAATATCTTCTATCCCCTGTAAGAGGGATGTCCCTCCTGTTAATACCACCCCCTTTATGTACGAAGGAAGTTTATCCCTGTTTTTATATCCTGAATATGTTATAATCTCTTTCCTTATGAGGGAAAAGAGTTCCTCACACCTCAGATATATGATCTCTGATAAAATCTCTGGTGAGAATTTGCCTTTACCATCTAAGATTATCTCTTTTTTTTCTTTGAATCCATAAGCCTTCTTTAGTTCCTCTGCCTCTCCTATCGTTATCCCGAGACCTGTTGCTATATCATTGGTTATATGATTCCCTCCAATAGCGAGAGAAGAGGTGTGTCTGAGAATGCCTTCCCTGAAGATAGCAAGGTCTGTGGTCCCACCACCGAGGTCTATAAGGATTGTCCCATCCTCTTTTTCTTTATCAGAGAGTACTGCCTCAGCAGAGGCTATCGGTTCGAGTACTATATCGGCAACCCTTACACCTGCTGCCTCACAGCACCTGATAAGATTCTGAACGGGTGTTATGGCCCCTGTTACTATATGAACCTTTACCTCCAGTCTCCTCCCCTTTCTACCAAGAGGGTTTATAATCCCGTTCGTTCCATCGATACTGAAGCCCAAGGGCATTATCTGGAGTATCTCTCTATCTACAGGCACATATGTTGCGGTAGCCATATCAATGAGTCGACTGATATCTTCTCCTTTAATTTCTCTCTCTCTGATATCCATAACACCATAGCCATTGAAACTCTTGATATGACCGCCAGCGATTCCTACATAAGCAGATTCTATCTTTATTTTGCCTCTATCCTCTGCCTCCTCCAGTGCCTTCCTTATGGAGGCAGTAGTCTCTTCCATATCTACCACTATTCCCTTTTTTAATCCCCTCGATGCCGAAGAACCAACGGCCATAATCTTTACACCCTTTTGAGTCTTCATACCTGCCATAACACAGATCTTTGTTGTACCTACATCGAGGCCGATCGTCAGGCTTTCTCTCATCTGTATCCTGTCGCCCTGAACTGGTATCATTTCACGATCTCTTTTACAGGTTTAACAATGACACTATTAGAAAATCTGAGGTCGATATACTCTACAGCCATTGCCTTCTTCTTTATCTCTTCCTCCAGTTCAAAGAGTCGTGCGAATTTTTCTTCATAGTCACCATAACCCACCTTTATAACCACACCGTCTATCATGACAGCCATATTCTCCTTTTCCCTGTCGGCTAAGATCTCGACCCTATTCCTTTCCTTTGCAATATTCCTCTCTCTTAATACCCTTGCCAGGATAATGGCTTCTGTAAAGCTCTCTCTGTTCTTGAACGGATCGGATAATATTACAGGAAGAAATGGGATAGCCTCTCCCTTTAACTCCTCGAGGAGTCTGCCATCGCCATCTATTAAAAATGATTTCCCTTTCATTTCGAGCAGTGCGAAGGGTTCGGTCTCATATATCATTATCTTCACTGTATCAGGAAAGTCCTTCCTGATGCTTACATTCTTGATCCATGGGGATTTCATAAGATTTGCTTTTACAGATTTTGCTGAAAGGTTTATCATATCAGTATTATTAATTGCTGAGAGTCTCATTAATTCCTTTTCACTGAGATGTTTATATCCAGTAAAAAGGACCTGTTTTACTGGAAGGAACTCTCTGCCAAACCAGTGAAGTCCGTATCTTAGAAGTATCAATAGAGATAAGGCCGCAAGGATTACAAAAAGATACCTGATAGGGTGGCTGGAAATCCTCATCTTCTTCATAAAGGGCCTCCCATAGTGTCCCATCCGTTCCTTTCCCTTATTCTTCACTGTTGCCCTCCGAAACCCTGTCATGGTTCGACAAACTCACCATGACAGGCTCACCATGTCAACAACGTGTCCCCCTGAGCCTGCCGAAGGGTGAGCCTGCCGAAGGGTGACAATACTTCTGCTCTTCTGCTCTTCCTTAACCCTGTCAGTCATCGGCTTACCAATAGGATACCCTGAATGGCATCCTTCAGTATCTCCTCTATCAGGTCATCAAACTCGAGGTTTGATTGTCTTGCTATCTTTGGAAGCAGGCTCGTCTCGGTCATCCCTGGAATGGTGTTAACCTCGAGGACATAGACCTCTCCGTGCTCACTCATTATAGTATCGACTCTCGTAGCTCCTTTACATCCAAGGGCTTTATGGGCCTGAAGCCCTATTTCCTCGACCCTTTTCAGGTCTTCCCCTGAAATCTCTGGAGGTGCAATATATTCTGTTAATCCTGGTGTGTACTTGGCTTCATAGCTATAGAATTCTCTCTTTGGTCTTACCTCGATAGAACCGAGTATCCTGTTATTCAATATACCGACCTGTATCTCCTTTCCGGCGATATACTTCTCTATTATTATTCTTTTATCAAAGCTTAAGGCAGACCTTATCGCATCAGGGATGTCTTCCTCTTTCTTTACGATGTTCACTCCAATACTGGAACCCTCTCTTGATGGCTTTATGACCCAGGGCATTTCAAAAGGACACAGGTCACGATTAACCCCTGACTTTATATCTGAATCTGAGAGGACGATAAACGGTGGTACAGGTATCCTGTGATAGAGAAATATCTTCTTTGATGCCTCTTTATCCATTGAGAGGGCTGAGGCAAGTACCCCTGAACCTGTATAAGGGATACCAAGAACCTCAAGGAGACCCTGAATCGAGCCATCCTCTCCATAGCCTCCATGGAGGACGAGAAAGGCCAGTTCTATTTTCTCTCTCTTAAGGATATCACATATTTCCTGTCCCACATCAATGGCAATGACATTATAACCCCTTCTCCTCAGTGCATTGAAAACAGCCATGCCGCTCTTCAGGGAAACCTCCCTTTCCTGGGAAGTGCCTCCCATAAGGACACCTATCCTTTTTTCTGTCAGCATCTTTTCCCGATTATCCTTATCTCTGGCTCCAGTTCAATTCTACAATACCTGAAGACCCTTTCCTTAACCTCATCCATGAGAGAGAGGAAATCTGACGCCCTCCCTTTCCCCCTGTTTATAAAAAAATTGGCATGTTTCATGCTGACCTCTATATCCCCCCTCCTCATCCCCTTGCAACCTGCCTCATCAATGAGCCTGCCAGCCTGTCTTCCTTCAGGGTTCTTAAAGACACAACCTGCTGATCTTTCTGATACAGGTTGTCTCTCTTTCTTTTCCATGACAAAGGAATCCATCCTTGATGCAACATCTCGGGGGTCTGCAATCGCCATCCTTAATATAGCACTCAGTATAAAACCCTCGGGAAGCCTTGATGACCTGTATCCGAATCCTATATCATCCTTCTTAATTATCGAGATATTCCCTCTCGTGTCCATAAATGCAATCGATTCTATTAAGTCACCTATCTCTATACCATAGGAACCAGCATTCCCCCTGATTGCACCTCCAAGGGAACCAGGGATACCAGCAAGCCCTTCAAGGCCACTGAATCCTTCCTTTTTTGAGATATTCAGGAGTGTCTGCAATGATGTTCCTGATTCCACGAATAACCTCACATTATCTCTATCCCTCTCAATAATCTCTATCCTCTTTAAGGAGAGGCTCGAGATTACACAACCATCTATGCCGATATCTGAGATGAGCAGGTTGCTCCCGCCACCGATTGGCGTTACAGGTATACCCTTATCCGAGAGATATACGAGGAGGTATTTTAAAGATAGAACATCCTCAGGGATTGCGAATAAATCCGCAGGTCCTCCAATCCTTAGAGTCGTATGAAGTGACATATCTTCATCAGGACGAATCTCTCCCTTGAAATATCTCCTGAATTCTCCTGAGGTTATCTCAATGGCTGAAGTCTTGATTATCCTAACCTCCTTAATAGCTCCTCTCCAACCTTCCATACATCGCCTGCACCAAGGGTCAGGACTACATCTCCTGGCCTGAGATTTATTACGAGTTCATCCAGTAACTTCTCCCTATCAGATCTATAAAAGACGACCTCCTTCTTCATCTCTTTGTTGATTGCACCTGCTAATCTATATGAATCTATCCCCTCGATGGGTCTTTCTCCTGCTGCATATATATCAAGCAGATAGACGAGGTCTGGTCCTGAAAAGACAAGAGAGAATTCGTCAAAGAGGTCCCTTGTCCTCGTGTATCTATGTGGTTGAAAGACCACTATGATCCTGTTGTCCTGGAACGAGTCCCTTGCAGCCCTCAGGGTATTCCTGATCTCTTCGGGATGATGTCCATAATCATCAAAGACCTTAATCCCCCTGGCCTCACCTTTAAACTCAAACCTTCTCTGAATCCCTTTAAACTCCCTTAAGGCCTCTCTTATCCTCTCTGTCTCTATGCGGAGTTCCTTAGCAACAGATATGGTGGCAAGGCAGTTCAATACATTGTGTAAACCAGGGATGGGTACGAAGAATGATCCTATATCCTGACCCCTGTAAAGGACATCAAAACTGATCGATAATGGACCCTGTTTGACTCCTATAGCCCTTACATCAGCATCTTCAGAGAATCCATATGTCAGGAATCTCCTGTGTATTCCTGGCAGTATATCCCTGACGTTTTGATTATCTATGCAGAGGATGGAAAGACCGTAGAAAGGCACCTTATTCACAAAGGATATAAAGGCATTTTTAAGGTTATCCATCTCTTTAAAGAAGTCCATATGTTCTCTGTCAATGTTTGTAACAACGGCAATAGTCGGTGAGAGTTTCAGAAAGGAACCGTCACTTTCGTCTGCCTCAGCAACGATGAAATCACCCTGACCGAGCCTTGCATTACTTCCCGTTGCTCTCAGTTTGCCGCCTATTACAACAGTCGGGTCTATGCCTGCTGAACTGAGAACTGTCGCAATAAGGGAAGTGGTTGTTGTCTTACCATGAGCCCCAGCAACGAGTATGCCATATTTCAACCTTCCGAGTTCAGCAAGCATCTCGGCCCTCGGTATAACAGGGATTGACCTCTTTCTTGCTTCAACAACCTCTGGATTGTCTCCTGAGACTGCAGAGGATATAACGACCACATGGGCATTGTCTATGTTTTCAGGCCTGTGACCAATCATGACCTTAATGCCAAGGCTCCTCAACCTCTTCGTCGTCTCTGTTTCCCGAAGGTCAGAGCCTGTTACCTCATAACCAAGATTTTTTAATACCTCGGCAATACCGCTCATTCCGATCCCGCCTATACCGACGAAGTGTATTATCCTGAAATGTTCAAACATCTTTAACCTTTCCTTTTTTGCTCTCCGTTAATGGATCTCTGTTTATATTCCTCACATAAGATTTCCTCAGGAGGCTTACCAGTATATCAACGATCTGGCCTGATGCCTCAGGTCTTCCAAGGGATTTAGCAGCCATCTGCATCTCCTTCCTTAATTCATCGTCTTCAACGAGCCTCTTTATCTCTTTTGATAGTATCTCGCCATTCAGGTCCTCATTAAGGATCATCCTTGCTGCTCCCATCTCTGACAGTTTCCTTGCATTCTCTTCCTGATGTCCCCCTGCTGCATATGGATAGGGTATCAAGATCGAAGGTCTTCCAACAGCGGTCAATTCTGAAAGAGTCGTTGCACCTGCCCTTGAAATGACGATATCTGAAACCGCATATGCCTCTGCCATCTCATAAATAAAAGGTGCTACAGTTCCCTTAAATCCCCACTTCCTGTAAGAGTCTTTTACCCATTCTATATCAGACCTCCCTGTCTGATGGAGAAACTGTATTTGATCCCTTATCTCGGTAAGGTAATTGAAGGCATCACATACTGCCCTGTTTATCTTTGTAGCCCCTGAACTGCCACCGAAGACGAAAATCGTGAATCTATCCCTGTCAAGGCCAAAGAGTTCGTAGCCCTTCTCCCTTGATCCCTCAATAATCCTGTGTCTTACGGGATTTCCTGTTATAAAGGTCTTCTCCTTTGGAAAGAAGGAGAGGCTCTCGTGGTAGGTGGCGCATACGGCATCAACGACTTTGCTGAGGAGCCTGTTTGCGAGACCTGGTATAGAATTCTGTTCCATTATCAGTGTCGGTATCGAGAGGAATCGTCCAGTGAGAACCATCCCGAAGGATGCATAACCTCCAACCCCTATAATCGCCTCAGGCCTTAATTCATTTATAATCTTATAGGAATCGAGGATAGAAAGGATTACCTTAATGCCTGCCTTTATCTTTCTGGCCATTGATTTCCCAACGATACCTTCAGCCCTTAGAAACCTTATACTGTAACCTTCCTGGGGGACTATAGAACTTTCGATTCCATGCTCTGTGCCTACAAAGGTAATCTCTGCTGATTCGTCTCTCCTCAGTATCTCATCAGCTATTGCAATCCCTGGAAAGATATGTCCTCCTGTACCACCGCCAGCAATTATGACCTTCATATCACCTGATTCTGCCATAGACTGATAAATATGCCTTTTTCTTCTCGATGATTATCTCACCTGTGTCCTTTATCTTAACAGGTTTTAATCCCCTCGATAGATTCAATAATATTCCTATAGCTATCATGTTCACGAGGAGTGAGGATCCACCATAGCTTATAAACGGGAGGGGTAGCCCCTTTGTAGGTACAAGCCCGGTAGCAACGGAAAAATTTATAATGGCCTGAAGAACTATCATTATCGTGAGGCCATAGGCAAGGTAATAACGAAATCCTGTTTCCATCCTGTTAGCTATGGACATGCCCTTGTAGAAGAGAAACAGGAAGAGGGATACAACACCTAAGGCTCCGATGAATCCGAGTTCCTCTCCGATCAGGGAGAATATAAAATCAGTATGAATCTCTGGCAGGAATGATAACTTCTGTTTACCATTACCAGGACCAACCCCTGTGAGGCCACCGCTTCCAAGGGCTATGAAGGATTGAATCAACTGAAAGCCTGACCCCTGCGGATCACTCCATGGGTCAAGAAAGGCCAATATCCTTTTAAGCCTGTATGGTTGCATGACAAGTTTTACTAATACAGGGATAGAAAGGGCTGCCAGATACATGATATACCTCAGTTTCGTTCCTCCGAGGATGAGCATCGTGATGGTGATTATGCCAAGATTTATTGTTGCCCCGAAATCAGGTTGAAAAAGAAAGACTGCCTGGAATATAGCCATTATGCCGATGGGTATGAGGAAGGAGATAAAGCTATCTTTTTTGAAATAGGGCATTGATATATACCTTGCAAGAAAGATGACCATGGAAAGTTTCACGAGTTCTGAGGGCTGAAAGGTTGAAGGCCACAGTCTTATCCACCTTCTTGCACCACTAACAGTGATTCCCACCTTTGGTATGAATACAGCGAGGAGAAGGAGAAAAGAGAAGACCATGAGAGGTATGGAGAGTTTTCTGAGATACTCTGGTTCTATTCTATAGGCCCAGTACATGAAAAAGAAGCCGATCATCATTGTGAAGATATGTCTCTTGAAATAGTAAAAGGGTGTGAGATTTTTTTTAGCTGCCATCGGAGTTATGACAGAGGTAGAACTGTAGATCATGACAGCACCGATCAAGAGTAGAAGAAGGGTTATTATTAATAATCCTCTGTCGATCCCTGTCCTCATCAGTTCAGTCTCCTGACTATATCCTTAAACTGCCTTCCCCTGTCTTCAAAGTCTCGAAACATATCAAAGCTTGCACAGGCAGGTGACAATAGTACCACATCACCTTTATCTGCCTTTCCCCTGGCTATGCTGACAGCCTCCTCAAGGGTCCCTGCAAGGATAGTTTCTGTAAGGTCCCCAAGGGCCCTCTTTATCTTTTCCCTTGCTTCGCCTATGAGTACAAGGCACTTCACCCGTTCCCTAACAAGGGGCCTCAATAAGGTGAAGTCACCTTCCTTGTCTCTACCGCCAGCAATCAGAATAACAGGCTCAGAAAAACCTTCAAGGGATTTCATGACAGCTCCAACATTTGTCCCCTTTGAGTCGTTTATGAATCTTATACCATCTATCTCTCTGACAGGTTCGAGTCTATGCTCAAGACCTTTAAAGTCCCTCAATACCGCTGTAACTGCCTCGATGCTACATCCTGACAGTATTGCAACTGCAGAGGCAGCCATAGCATTCTCGAGATTGTGGACCCCCTTAATCATAATATCCCCTGTATTGATCAAATCCGTATGAAGAGAGAGTTCAGGGATATGACAGTAGATCGTTCCTCCTTTAGAGTAAAGACCTTTTACCTCTTTGTTGCGGCTGAACAAGATGACCATGGGAGAATCCCTTCTTGATGACAATCTCGACTCATGCATCATCATGACAGTCTCATCATCTGCATTCAGGACGAGGAAGTCGCTACTATTCTGCCTCGAGAAGATCGCTGCCTTTGCTGATATATAATCATCCATTGACCTGTATCTATCGAGATGGTCAGGTGTAATATTAAGTATGGCCGCTACCCTTGGTCTGAAGACCTCGATGGATTCGAGTTGAAAACTCGAGACCTCTGTAACGATGTATTTGAATGTAGATTTATTATTGATTGCCTTATGTATCTCTTCTGTCAGGGCATTACCGATGTTTCCGGCCAGAATGGTTCTGAAACCTCCTTTCTTCAACATCAGGTCAACGAGGGTTGTAGTTGTGGACTTTCCATTCGTGCCTGTTATAGCGAGAAACTCGGCCTCTGTAAGCCCGTGAATGCCATTGTCTTTTATGAGGCGGTAGGCCAGTTCCAGTTCGCCTATAATCTTGACACCCTTTGCCTTTGCCTCCCTTAATGGTCTAATATCGAGGGGAACGCCCGGGCTCACTATGACGAGATCGGCATCATTCATGGTCGGATAGTCTCCAAGCTTTTTCTTTACTGCGGGCGAGAGCCTATCGATTATCGGCAGTTCTTCCTCCTTTTTCTTATCTGTGATGGTTACGTCCGCACCCATCATGGAGAGGAGGTTTGCCGAACCTATGCCACTTCTTGCAGCACCTATGATAATGACCTTCTTACCCTTTATTTCCATTATTTGCACCTGATCTAACCATATTTATCCCCGATCTCTTCCTGGAGGCATAATGACTTTTATGCTTCGACCTTTTTGCCTTCTTTGTCTTTATCTTCTTCGTTTTTGATCCCGAATCCTTATAACTGACCTTGCTGTCCTTCTTTTTATAACTTGCCTTTTTTACGAGGCTGTCATAGTCAGCCCTATCAAAGATTATCCCTGGCTCTTCTTCACCCTTCAGGATATTGAATCCCTTTGAGATGAGAAGTTCTGACTCCTTCCAGAGGAGTTCCCTGCTCGGAGAACCTAAGACAGCCACTATTACTTCTTCCCCTTCATTCTCACTGGCACAGACAAAACAGTGTTTTGCTGCCCTCGTATATCCAGTCTTTCCTCCTATTATAGATTCATCTTCCCAGAGGAGTCTGTTACTGTTTTTTAAGAATATGTCCCTTCCATCGACGGTTCTTATCCTGTCAGTCCTTGTGTTGATAACCTCTCTTATAAATTTATATCTCAGGGCGTATCTCAGCATCTTTGCAAGGTCATAGGCAGTTATATATTGACCATCTTCAGGCAGTCCTGTGGAATTTACGAACCTTGTATCATTCATTCCGATGGCGATGGCCTTCTTGTTCATCAGTTCTACGAATCTCTCCTCTGAACCTGCCACTGCCTCTGAGAGGACATAGGCAGCATCGTTAGCAGACTTTATAAGGGCAGCCCTCAGAAGGGTATCGACTGTAACCCTTTCACCTTCGCGAAGGTTTGCCTTAACCGGGGATATCTTTGTTGCTTTATCACTCACTGTGACTGTATCATTAAGGTCGAGTCTGTCGAGGACGATCATGGCTGTCATGAGTTTCGTTGTGCTTGCAGGAGGTAGCTTAAGATTTGGGTTTTTACCATAAAGCACCCTTCCTGTGGAGCCCTCAATCACGACTGCTGCCTTTGAATTGATCTCAAAGGCAGATGAGATGTTACCTGCAATAACGATGAAAAAGACGATTATTCCTGCTAAGCAAACAAACCTTACTGGCATCTTCATAAATCTTTTCATGATCACCTCACCTTTAATGTTGTCAGGCTTAAAAGCGCAAGGATAATCCCTATTATCCAGAATCTTACTATTACCTTTGGTTCAGGCCATCCCTTTAGTTCAAAGTGGTGATGTATGGGAGCCATCTTGAAGACCCTCCGTCCTGTCAGCTTGAACGAAGCGACCTGGAGTATAACAGATATAGTCTCTAATACGAATATACCGCCTACAATGGCGAGGACGATCTCGTGTTTTGTTATAACCGCCAGTGTCCCGAGTGAGCCACCGAGACTTAAGGAGCCCACATCTCCCATAAAGACTGACGCAGGATAGGCATTATACCAGAGGAATCCGAGAGAAGCCCCCAGCATGGCACCACAGAAGACCGTCAACTCTCCTGTGCCTGGAAGATAAAGGACCTGGAGATATTGGGCAAGCCCTTTATGTCCTGATATATAGACGAGAACACCATTTGCCAGGATTGCAATGGCAACGAGACCAATGGCAAGACCATCTATCCCATCAGTAAGATTAACGGCATTTGAAGAACCCACGATAACGATGATGGAGAAGGGGATATAGAACAGGCCGAGATCGAAGAGCCATCTCTTAAAAAAGGGGATGCTCAGTACATCGCTGAAAGGGTCCTTTGGATTCATATAGAGTATTATCCCTATGACGAGGGCGAGAAGAATCTGGGCACCGAATTTATAGCAGGCCCTCAGACCCCTGTGATTTCTCCTCTTTACCTTAAGATAATCGTCGCTAAAGCCTATGAGACCAAATCCAATGAGTGATAGGATCATTACCCATATATATATATTCGACAGGTCACCCCATAGCAATATCGATATAAGTATGGAGATGATTATCAGGACACCTCCCATTGTGGGGGTCCCTGATTTATCGAGATGTGACTTTGGACCGTCATCTCTAATCTGCTGTGTAACACTGAAGTCCCTTAATTTTCTTATGAGCCAGGGACCTATAATAAAGTTTATCAGCATTGCCGTAATTATGGCCATCGCCGTTCTAAAGGTTATATACCTGAAGACATTGAAGGGCGAAAACCATGAATGAAGGCTATAAAGGAGGCTATAAAGCATCTTCTTCTCCTTCGAGGATCTTCTCCATCCTCATTCCCCTTGAGCCCTTAACAAGAACCGTATCGCCTTCCTTGCATATCTTAGAGATTATGCCCATAGCCTCTTCAGAGTCTTTGAATTTATAGGTCTCGATACTGCTTGAGAGTTTCTCGGCAATATCTGACATAAATGGACCTACTGCAACGAATACATCGATGGGTAATTTGCTAATAAGGCTGGCAATCTTGTTATGAGCCTCTATAGCATAAGAACCGAGTTCTAACATATCTCCAAGGATTGCTATTGCCCTTGACCTCTTCACTCTCACAAGTTCCCTGATCGCCTGTTCCATTGAAGAGGGGTTTGCATTATACAGATCACTCAGTACAGTTACGCCTGCTATCCTCTTGAACTCGAATCTCATGGGCACCCCCTCGAAGGTCTCGATTCCCCTTTTTACCTCATCGGCTGGAATACCGAGATAATGACAGACAGAGACAGCAGCAAGGGCATTATAGACATTGCACCTGCCTGGAATCTTCAGTCTCGCACTTATGTATTCTCTGGTGTTAATCAATACATCAAAGGAGGAACCCCACTCTTCAAAGGATATGTTCCCAGCCCTGATATCAGAGGCTGTATCGATTCCATAGGTTATTAGTTTATCCAGCCTGACAGGACGCTCCTTCATCCTCCTGTCAATCCCATCCATCAGAAACAGATCGTCTCCGTTTGCTATCAAGACCCTTACGGCATCGAAGAGTTCGAGTTTCGTTGACCTTATAACCTCAAGGTTACCAAAGCCCTCAAGGTGTGCCTGACCTATATTTGTCAGTACACCGTAATCAGGTTCAGCAATCCTGCAGAGGTCCCTGATGTCTCCCCTGATACTTGCCCCCATCTCGAGGACTACGAAATCATGTTCCATGCTTATGTTGACGAGGTTCAGTGGTAGCCCTATATGATTGTTCAGATTGCCTGAACTCTTCAGGACACGATGCCTCACGCTCAGTATCGAGGCGATCAACTCCTTTGTCGTGGTCTTACCATTTGTACCTGTTACAGCAATAACAGGCACTTTGACCATTCTCCTCCTGTAATTAGCTATTGCCTGCAGGGCCCTGAGGGTATTTTCCACATGGATAATGGTCTTTCCCTTAATTGGAACAGGAGGCGGGATGCTTACAATTGCACCATCACCCAATTTCAATGCATCCATTAAGAAGTCGTGACCATCGAATCTCTGGCCCTGAAGGGCAACGAAGATTTCTCCCTCTCTTATGGTCCTTGAGTCTATAGAAATGCCTTGAAAGGCCTCTTTGTGATTGTTTCTGCAGAGGACCTTCCCCCCTGTTGCCTCTAATATCTCTTTGAGCGTTAGAGCCTGCAAGATTCCATCCTCTCTCTCAGGGCATTGATACAGACGTCCCTGTCACTGAATCTTTCCCTTTTTCCCATTATCTCCTGATAATCTTCATGACCTTTGCCAGCAATCAGGATGATATCTCCCCTTTCTGCAATCTCTACTGCCCTTTTGATTGCCTCTGCCCTGTCAGGGATTATCTCGTAATTGTCTCCCTTTATACCGGTTCTGATATCAGAGATAATATAATCAGGGTCTTCATTCCTCGGGTTATCCGATGTGATTATCACATAATCGCTCAGTTCTGTTGCTATCCTTCCCATTATAGGTCTTTTCCCTTTATCCCTGTTACCACCGCATCCAAAAAGGGTTATGACCCTTGAGCCCGAATCTCCTGATGATTCTTTGATTTCCCTTGCTGTGAGTATAAGTCTCTCCAGTGCATCAGGTGTATGGGCATAATCGATTATGCATAAAAAATCCTGCCCCATGTCTACCTTCTCGAGTCTTCCTTTTACGTTACTACTTTCCATTATCCCTCTTTTTATGACCTCTTCAGGGATATGGAGGCTTATGGCTACCGCCAGTGCTGAAAGGATATTGTATATATTGGGGATGCCTATCAGAGGAGACTCAATATATATCTCATCATAGCCCTGTATCTTAACAATCATGGAAGACCCCTCAGGAGATCTATTTATCGTTTGAGGACTGATCAGTGCATCTGGATTCAATCCATATGTTATGACCTTAACGTCAGGACGGAGTTCTGATAGATCTGAGAGGAGTCTCCTGCCACTTTCATCGTCTAAATTTATTATGGCAGTGCCATTTTCTACAAGGAGTTCGGTAAAGAGCCTCCTCTTTGATATATAATAATCCTCCATCGTCTTATGGAAGTCCAGGTGATCCCTCGTAAGATTTGTGAAGACAGCGATCAGGAATCTTGTAAAGTCTACCCGTCTCTGTTTGAGGGCATGAGATGACACCTCAGTAACCACATATTCGCAACCCTCATTGCACATCTCCCTGAGAAGAGATTGGAATTCCACTGACTCAGGTGTAGTGTGTATAGCAGGATAATCACGACCACGAATAGAATAGGTTATAGTCCCTATCAGGCCTGTCGTTTTCCCCCATGTTTCAAGGACCTTTCTTACAAGATGGGTTGTGGTCGTCTTCCCATTCGTCCCTGTTACTCCTATTACCTTTATTCTTTCAGAGGGTCTTCCAAAGAAGTTGTTCGATAAGCAGGCAAGGGCTGCCCTGGCATCCTTAACCCTGATGAAGAAAAGAGTTTTATCGGGTGATCTGGTGAAGTGGTGAAGGGGGGTATTTCCCTCTAACACGATTCCTGTAGCGCCTTTATCAATCGCATCTAATATAAAATCATTGCCGTCATGATTGTCACCTCTGAGGGCCACAAAGATGCTGTCTACTTTTACCCTTCTCGAATCATAGGCAATATTCTTTATCTCTACTTCTTCGAATCCCTTTGAGGGGATAGTCTCTTCATATAAGCAGTTTTTCAGGAGGTCTCCTAATCTCATCTTGATACCCCCGGGACATCAAGGGATATATTTCCCGAATTTTTAACGACAAGGATGTTTTCATTCATATCCTCACGAGGGACATTGAGATAGGATAGGGCATTCTCTGCTATCTTTTTAAATACAGGGGCAGCGACGACTCCACCATAATGGATACCCTTTGGTTCATATATAACTACAATGATTGAGAGTCTTGGCTTGTCAGCAGGGACAAATCCTACAAATGAGGCAATATATCTATCCTTAGAATACCTTTTCGTTATGGGATCTATGACCTGAGCGGTTCCTGTCTTTCCAGCAACATCGTTTCCTTCCACAGAGGCTGCTGTTGCTGTACCGCCTTCCTCTGTAACGGTCTTTAGTATCTCTTTAAAGATCGAGGCAGTCTCCTCTGATATCGCCCTCTTAAAAGAGGGGGTGTAAGACCATACCATCTTACCATCAGGCGAGAATATCTTTGATACTACATGAGGTGTAACGAGGAGACCGCCATTGGCTATGGCAGAATAGGCCCTCAGGACCTGGAGGGGTGTGACAGCTACCTCCTGACCTATCGAGATTGCTCCTATCGAGGTGCCTGACCATCTCTCAGGAGGTCTTATCCAGCCTGCCACCTCACCTGGAAGGTCAATTCCTGTCTTTTCACCGAAACCGAAGGACTTTGCGTATCTGTATATCCTTTCCTTGCCGAGTCTCAGGCCTATCATTGATGAGCCCACATTTGAAGACTTCTGGATCACCTCTTTAAAGGTGAGGATACCGTGTTTATGGGCATCCCTGATCTTCTTTCCACCGATCTCGATAAAACCGTTGCTGCAATCAAATAATGTATCAAGCCTTACGATCTTTTCCTCAAGGGCAGCGGTTCCGACAATTATCTTGAATGTAGAACCTGGTTCATAAACATCAGTTATAGCCCTGTTTCTCCTGTCCGATTCCTTTCTCGATGGAGAATTGGGATTATAAGTTGGCCTATTGGCAAGGGCTAAGACCTCGCCAGTCCATGGATCCATAATGATGGCAGTTGCAGCAGAGGCCTTCCATCTGGATATGGCATCATCCAGTTCAGCCTCAACTATTGCCTGTAATCCCTCATCGATAGTGAGGACTATATTGTTACCCCGATGCTCCATGTCTACGCCCTCTGATAATCTCCTGCCGCTGGCATCCTTCTTAAAAAAGACCTTACCACCATTGCTCCTGATAAAGCGATCATACTGTAGTTCAATACCCTCGATTCCCTTATTATCGATATTCACGGTGCCTATTATATGGGAGGCAAGGAGACCCTTTGGATAAAACCTTTTCGCCTCCTGGATAAATCCGATCCCCTTCAGGCCGAGGGCCTTTATCTTCTTTGTGGTCTCTGGCTCCAATTTCCTCTCAATCCAGACAAATCGTCCTTCAGATCTTAGCTTTCTATATATAGCCTTTTCAGGCTTTCCTGTCTGTCGGGAGATAAGGCTGGCTGCACCTTCAGGGGAGACCATCTCAGCAGGGTCTCCATAAAGTGATTCAACCTCAAGATTTACAGCCATCTCCCTCCCCTTCCTGTCAAATATTATACCCCTTCTGACCTGTATATCCTCAACACTGATCTGTTGTCTCTTCGCCCGTTCGAGAAATCTCTGATGGTTGAAGAGCATTATGTCGGCCAGTCTCATTATAACGACGATAAAGGTAAAGGCTATCAATGTATTCAGTATTATAGCCCTCTTACCCATTTCTATCTCGTTACATCTGTTACCCCAGAAAATCCATGGTTTCTCGGGGAACCTCTATAGGATGCCTTCAATGTATCGGTTTCTCTCTTTACTACCAGTACTCGAGCCCTATCTGCACGGGTGAGGCCTTCCCTGGCTGATACCATCTTTATCTTCTGAAAGGAAAGAAGTTCAGCCCTTTCCGCTGTTAACAGCCTTGTCTCCCTCTGCTTTTCCGCCTTTTTGCTCTCAAGGCTGCTGATTTCATATTCGATAGCAACAAGATTCGACCTTAGCCATATAATAGCAAAGATACTGCAGAGGAGAAATATGAAAAAAGAGGTTTTTGTTATATATAATAACATACTTTTTCTCATCAGTTTTATCATACCTTCTCTGCCCCCCTTAGTTTTGCACTCCTCGATGCAGGATTAGATGCCACCTCCTCATGGCGAGGAGCCAATGGTTTTTTTGTCAGGACCCGTAGATACCCGTTTTTTTCAGCATCCTTCATGAAGTTCTTTACTATCCTGTCCTCAAGAGAGTGGTAGGATATAACGCATAATCTTCCTCCTTTCTTGAGAAGGCTGATTGTGCCTCTCAATCCTTTATTTAGTTCATCGATCTCATTATTCACAGCTATCCTCAGTGCCTGAAAGGTCTTTGTGGCTGGATGAATCCTTCCTCGCCTTCTGTAGACATTGCTAACGATCTCTGCCAGTTCCTTGCATGTCTTTATTCTTTTTTTCTTTCTCTCTCTGACGATGGCCATGGCA
>Ga0334722_10001533_pt1 | contig 28649 bp, 36 predicted proteins | sample C3_bottom_MG_FD_207210 | JGI IMG/M metagenome (GOLD analysis project Ga0334722, IMG submission 207210) | Sediment microbial communities from Yellowstone Lake, YNP, Wyoming, USA - C3_bottom | ecosystem: Environmental > Aquatic > Freshwater > Lake > Sediment | place: USA: Wyoming | collected... | reverse complement strand
TTATTTTTTTTTAATTGAATAGGTGTTTTACAAAAATCACAATAATGATTTTCATTTGTTAATTTATTACATTGTTTCCAGTCACCATGTTGACGGCGTATATCTGCACATGCTTTACATGCAAGAATTTCTCTTAGTTCAGGGAAACAATTCTTATTATAATATCGATGTATGTACGCTCTTTTCATAAAGTTTCCAGTGTTTATATGTTAGCAAGAATGACCGAAATTAAAGTTATTGCTATTGCTACTAGGCTTAGGCGTTTGTTTCGTCGGCTACGTGCCTTTTCTAAAGCTTCCTTGCAGTTTTGCTCTATAGTGATTCGATTAATCATTTGTTGCATTTCAGGTGTGCGTGTAATTATTTCACAATTTCGGTTTTTACGTTTCATGGTTGTTTCCTTAATTTTTTATTAAAATATATCTTTAATTGATTCTGATTTTTTTGGTGTTGATGTTTCGTCTATTGGTGCTAGAAGTAGCCCAAGCCACAAGAAAAAAAGAGTAGTAAACCATAACATTAAAACACGTAACCAGTACTCAGTACCGTAAGTATTTTCAAGAAAATAATCAGCATAACGGAAAAGGAATAATGCAGTCATTAAAAAGATTAGTGCTGCAAGTGTTTGGGCTATCGATTTATAGTCTTTTGATTGTTTCATAGTGGTTATTTATTGTAATTGTTGTAAATCATTTTGAGTAAGTGTTTCCCCAAGAAAAGTAAAAGTAAAACCAATTTTTTTGATACGTTTAAGATCAGTAATAGTGAATGTAGTCTGACAAAGTAAATCAGCAAAAAATCCTGATCTTACACAAGATGGATAATAGACAATTTTTCCGTAATTTTTAGTGACTTTTATTTGTAAGTTAGTATTCATAAAGATTATTGATTAATAAATTGTTGAATTGCTTTATAGGTATGGTTGATTTTGAGATCTTGGCAAGCAAGCTTAACCGCTTTACCGTCTTTGCTTGCGCTACCAGTTAAGAGACCGTTAACTATTTTTTGTGCTAGTGCAGGAACATCCTTGCAATGTTCTTTAGTGTAAACGTAATCAACATCGAATTGAATGCAATCGAGTAAGTGCTTTAAGTAGGTAGCATAGAAAATACCTAAATTATCAGTGCGTAAGTTAATAGGTAAAAGTGATTGAGAATCCATATGGTTATCCTTTAAGTTATTAATATAATTAGTATATATGTAAGTCATTGATAAAGTTAGTTAAAATCATAGAATTCCTTAAAATTGAGAATATTTTAGAAGTACTATCGTGCATTGAGATAAATCCTTAAATCTTCCCATGGTGTGAGTTTAAACTTGCAATCGTCGGCTAAGTCTTTGTTACGTTCTTTTCTAAAAGCTATTTCATGCAAATAACATGAATAACATAACAAAGCGTTTGAATCGCCGCCTGTAGGTAGAATGCGAATTTCACTATTAGGTTTTTTACAATGTTCATTGTCGCAATTTGGGTTTTTCATTGTGTTGTTACTCTTTATACTCTTTATCAAAAAAGCTTTGATAGCATTCCAGTAATTCTTGATCGGTAAAATCATTGTATCCTTTATGGCCAAATGTTAGAAAATTCACATAATTGGCCTCTAGAGTAGCAAAATCTAATGATTCTAATTCTGTATCCAAAAGTATTTTAATTAATTGTGTTCTATTCATTTTATGAATCCTTACTAAACGTGAATTTGTGAAAATGATTAACGGCCATTAATTGCAAGTCGGATGCGTCAATATTTAAATGCTTGGTTAGTTCATCAATTTGTTTTTTATATAAGTCATATGGAGTATTAGGAATTGAAGGTATAGGATCTATAGGTAATTGCGCTTGTGTTTCTGTTTGAGGTGTTTCCGGTGCTTGTAAAGGTTTATAGTCCGGTGCATCCGTGATTATTAGATCCGTACCAAATACATTGTTAATCCATGCACGATTCATTTGTGAATCCTTATGATACCAAGCTAAATCACTAGGCCTATAATGGAATTCTTGACTGTGAAGCATATCAAGTATGTATTGTGAAGGTTTACGTGTGAAATAGAGATCAATTCGATTTCTGTTAAGTACTAAATCGACTTTTAAGCCAAGGGGTTCTATAGAATTGTCTGACTGTGTTTCTGGAATGGTAGCTAATACCGGATTGTCAGTTAAATTAGGGGAATTACTGTTAATTTTTTTTGTTAGTGCTTCAGTACGAGTTTTTGAAGCTTGGGTTTTTAATGCCTCTAAAAAGTTAGTGCTCATGATGTGTTATCCTTAGTTGATACTTATGCCTAATTGCAAAGTATTAGCGATTGCCTGAATTAACAGACAATCAAAATACTTTACATAGTCAAAGCTAAATTTAATGCCTTTTGATTCAGTCTATTTGATTCACCAAATAGTTGAGAATTTAGACGGCTATCATCATTTCGACCATGTTCATAGGTAAGATACTCAGTTACAGCGCTGTAAGCTTGCCATGCTGTACCACGAACAACGGGAACGAGTTCCAAGCCTTTCTGCGTATCAAGTAACTCGATAACACGATCTAGTTTATTTTCTTGACGTGTTGATAGTTCTTCCGTTTCATCGGTAGGTGTTTCTGATTTTTTAGTTTCAAAAACATTGCGAATATACGTTTCCTGTACTTCTCTAGTCATTGGCTTTAAAGCTAACTGCGTGTAAATCTCTGTAGTTTTTTCAAAAGATTTAATAGCCTTTGCAATAATTGATTGAGCAGATTCAAGTCTTTCATGCACTGATTTAGTATGCCTAATTGAAATATTCAATTTTGAATTAACAGTACACAAGCCATTTAAACAACGTAATTGCAAGCCAAAATAATCAGCACCGATTGATAAAGATCCGTCTAGTCCTGCATAGAAATTCAAGTATGAAGCAATTTCTTCGCCTTTTACTATCTCTCTATCAGATCCGCGAATCTTTCCTACCATGCTGATACGTGTTCCATTCTTAAGTGAACCGCCACAATTAAGATCAACTAGACCTGATTCAATGAACGGATCAAATTGAGCTAAAATATCTTGAGGCTGTACAACTGTATATGTATTACGTACTACCGCAATTTGTTGTCCATCATCGCGTATAATTGCTTTATAAGCTTCAATTGGTGTTGATTGTTCGCCATTATCTGTATTGATTACTGCTTTTAGAGGTAATTCAAGTAAATGATATGGGTATATTTTTTTCCATGCATCGTTAGAATTTTCTACGCCTACTAAATTTTTCAAGTATGGGAATACTTGAGGAGTTTTAAAAGATACGCGGCCATTAATGTCTGATAGTGTGGGTTTCATAGTGTGTTTTTCCTTTATTTATTATTAATTAGTTCACTAGGGATCAAAGTCTTAAATTTTCTACCAAATTCTTGAGCGCAAAACATATCAAGCGAATCAACATATGCAATCAAGATATATAGTCGTTTGTCATATCTGATTATCTTGTTTAATTTGTCGGCCATGCTCTTTAATCCTTTATATTGTGTGTTATTTAATATTGGGTATTACCTACTCAATATTTTCATCTTATATTAATACTATCGGCCTGTCAAACAAAATGTTTGCTATTTATTTCACCACAACGAACATTCATTCCATTCTTAATCATCACAATTCTGTGATTACGGGATGAGAACCGTAATTCGCGTTACATACCGAGAATCAGCGAGCGGCATAAGATTGTGCGACATTGGACAATTACATAGCACTGCGATTTAGTATTCGCATTTACATTTAATTGATTGTCTTAGCACAAAATAGAGTTAAATATTTAGGTAAGTGTTATAATTAATTGTAAGTGTTATGGCTTGGCTTCTGATTATTTTGGAAAGGAATCTCTTATGTTTATCGGTTTTCATTGGAAAATCTGATCGACCGGCCCCGTACTGTGAATCGTATATGTAGGTAGAGATAAAATTTATGTCTGTTGATTGGGTACCTATAAGTAAAGCAAGTAAGCTTTTATGCGCCAGTATTAACGGTATTAGGTGTATTATCGCACGGGGTGATTTAGTAGCACGCACAGTACTAAAAATCACAAGAACCACTACAGAAGTATCCCAAGCTTCTATTGATTCTTATTTAGAATTGATGTCCCAAGGGTTAAGACGTAATAATTTCATTCGTAAGAAATCTAACGGTACAGGGCATAAAATTAAAAATAAAGGTTACATTTTAATTCATTTACCTAACCACCCACGTGCTATGTGTGATGGTTATGTGTTTGAGCAATGGTTAGTAATGGAAAAATATCTTGGGCGTTACCTAACAAAAGAAGAAACTGTTCATCATAAAAATCGTATTAGGGATGACAATAGAATTGAAAATCTACACTTGTATGCCTCTAGATCAGAGCATATGAAGCAAGCTCATAACGACTTAAAAATTCATATAGAATCTCTCAATAGAACTGACTTTTAAAAGGAATCTGTCTGGTATATACTTACTCTTATGGTAGATAATCAATCCATTGGACAGGCCCTATCTTTGTTGGAAACACTTACTCCGCCCTCATCCGATCCAGAATCCTCCCTCACTCTTCAACTAGATGACCCAACCCCTGTCACTAGATCAAATTCCCTCAATGAAGTCATTGATTCTGATCTCTCCATTACAAATAACGTCTTAAAAGCACTTCACGTAGGTTGGTCCCATGTAAAATCTATTTCTTCTCTATGTAAAATGGCTGATACTACTTTGAATACTCTTGAAAAACGGCGTAAATTACTAAACCTCCAGTATGGTGCTGAAGTTAAGTTTTCCAAAACAAGTATTGTCTACCCAATGGATTGAACGTTATTTTGCCCGTCACTATAAGCAACGTAAAATCTCCCTGGATAAATTCATTCCTTTAGTTCAAGCCCTCCAACTAACTTCCCTACAAGAAGGAACTTTCTTGAGACTCGCAATCGATTCTAAAACTATTTACGGTGTAGATATTAACGGTAACTTTCTTTTCCACCCAGACGGTATAATTAACTACACTTCCAAAAAGTATCAGAGGTCTATTGCTAAGTTACTCGCCGACGATCATGCTTAAGATTAGTGTTATCCTTACTCGCCGACGATCATGCTTAAGATTAGTGTTATCCCCACTGTTACCACCCTAATCCTTTTTTCCTAGAAACCATCTCGCCCAACCCCGATTTAAATGTTGCTACAGGTGGACTCAACCTTCCTCCACTACCTACATCCACTACTTTACCATTTTGCTGATGTACCCATGCTTTCTGGTCAAAGAAACCATCCCCACCACTATTCCGTATCTCCCGTCTCTGACCTGGTGTAAACCCAAAGTTAGCAATTGCGCTTTGAACAGCCAGTGCTGCTGCATCCATTTCATCTGGACTTTTTGCCAAAGATGGCATGATAGCTCCCATTCTTTGTTTGTATTTAATCTTTTGCTCTAGTGTTTGTTTCCCAGTTACTTGATTTACATCCAAAAGTCTTGTAGTTAGCTGTACTATCGCTTTCTGGTCTAAACCTCGAATTTGTCCGTGATGTATAAATTCCCTGACCGCATACCACATCTCATAAGGAGTTCGTGCAATGATATCAAATCTTTTAGACTTCGTTCCTGCTTTAACTGTATAGACCTTTAACGGTGCTCTTATAGCCTGTGCTTTAAGTTTTATTACTTCAGCCAAAGCAAAACCAGCGCCATTTGCATCCACACATAAATTCTGTAAAGGACAGTTAAAGTCGTTAAGTATTTTTATTACTTGTTCTGCAATTTGTTCTTCCAAAGATTTTTGTATTACAGCACTTAGGTGAAGTCTAAATAATAATTTTTCACCTCTAAAATCTAACACAATATTTCCACTAATGTCTTGACCAAGCATAGCTAATCTCAATACACACTGGTCGCCGCCTACACTGAAAGCAGGGTCTAGTCCTGCTACCATACTTAAACCATGTAGCCCACTCCATTCAGCATTCTTTTCAACATTTAACCCTCGCAAAAACGCACTACTTACAATCACATCCGACGCATTTTCTAATCTCCAAAAGCCTAATACAAATCTCCAAAAGGCATCTGAATCATTTCCATATTCTATTTTTTTAGCATTTATCTGCTCTTCAGTTGGTAAAAACTTACTAAGCGCTACTTTCCGCACAGGATCTTTTTCAAAGATTGCAGGGGATTCATAGCAGCTAAAAAATAAACAAAGCCCGTTTTTTTGAGTAGTACGCCATTGTGTATTCTTAAGAGGGTCTACACTTTCCCAACCGTTTTCAGGAACTGATAGTGAACCGTGTAAATCATTTTTACTGTTACTATTACCTATCGCAATAACTTGAAATGCATTCTGTCCGGCTTCTAAATTTGGTATTGCTGATAAAATACTTAAGTCCAGGTCTGGTGCTTCGTCTAAGATTATAAATAATTTTTGTTTAGGATGCCTACCAATATAGTTTTTAATTGCATCTTCATCTTTACCTTTAGCAGCTGCTATAGCTGATATCGTGTGTATTGAATCATCTCGGTCATATAATATCTTTGGTGGTTGTGAACGTAGTAGCTTATAAGGAATTTTAATTGCTGTATGTCTTAAATAGCCTACTAAATACCCAAACACTCTTGAATTAAGACTTTCTAAAGTGGTAGACGCTACAATTACTGCTGTGTTTTTAGGGTTGGATGTATATTCAATGATAGCTATTTTGGAAGCATCAACTGATTTTCCGGTTGAGGCTCCAGCTGCCCATGATATAATTCTCCATCCTTCGCAGTAAGTTCTAAATCTTCTTTCAGTCCAGTAGTTCCAAGTAAGTACTTCGTTAGGCCAAAGAGCATCATGAATCCACTTCATGTACACAAATTTCATCTCAGGATTTTTTTCTTCCCTATAGAGTTTTTGATATATTGCTAACGGGTGTACCAGTGGAAAAGTACGGCCATAGGCAAGGATTTTAGTTACTCCCCCTTCTTCTACAAATTTCCAGTTTTCCCTTTTAATTAGCTCTTCTAAGTGTTCTAATTCATCCATACTGTTAAAATTTCCTATTTTGACAGCTGACGCGAAGCGGCTGTTTGGTGATTGTTGCGCTAACCCCTTTCAGGTATTATACGCTATAAGTCTAGGCAAAATACATGCTTTTAAAGTTTAGACCGTTTATGACCTCTAAGGTTTGGGAGTTTAAAGACCCAGACACGGGGTACATATATAAAGCAAACAGTGAGAAAGAACTATTAGAAAGAATCATCAACTATCGAAAACAAAATGAACTCCCAGAGATTGAATTCTTACCTGTAGTTGTTGAAAACTGTTTATGTAGAAGGCGTGTAAATTTAGGTGCGTGTGAAGCAAGAGAACCTTTAAAAAGAAGTATCCAGCAATACTTTAAAGGTGGAATGGCTTTACTTAAGAGTTTAGTTTACAAAAGTTACACGTCTCAAAAAGAAGCTGATAGACGAGCTAAAATTTGTACACTTTGCCCACTTAACATTTTTCCTGATAAGGGACCGTTTCTTAAGTGGGCAGATGAGACAGCAGAACTTATGGTAGGAAATAGAAAATCCACATATCACAATGAATTAGGAAATTGTGCTGGTTGTGGGTGTGTCCTCCGAGCAAAAGTTTTTTATGGTGGGACTATTGAATTGACAGATAAAGAATTTAAAGAGATGCCACAGCAATGCTGGCAAATACAAGAAGTACTTAAACAAAGGTTTATAAAGAATGGATAATTACGCACCGAACGCTACTGGAGCAATGACTCGTTCTCCCATCGTCCAAGCAACAGATGGTTCACTTACAGCGCCTCGTAATGTGATCCCAACCGTGAGCGGTGCTAGAGCTATTTACTTTACATACAGAGCAGAACATCTAGCCCGAATTCAACTGTGTGCTGCAATTGAAGGACTCATTGCAGGTAATCCCCCCTATTCTCCATTAGATTTAGAAAAACACGGCTTACTTCATATCTCTAATTTTAACGATTTAGATGGCCGCGCCATCTATGAAAAGTGTGCTCAAGGATATTGGAATCTTTTAAATGAAGCTGAATACATTGCTAAGTTTGAACTCAGAGGTAATGACCCTCACTTAATAGACTTTAACGATATTATTGGAGAACACTTTAACGATGTTGTTAGGGATTGGGTATCGTTTGAAACTCAGATGAATACCATGACTGCCCAACTTGTTAAGTTTGGTGTGTCTCCCGTGGTTTGGCCTGATGAAAGAAATTGGCAGTGGGAGACTGTGCAATACGCGAGATTCTTTGTGCAAGATCAAGCTCTAGCTGACTTAGAGAAATTAACATGCGTTTGTGTTGAAACAGTTTTCACCTCTCAAGAACTTTTTCAAATCTATGATTACTTTAAAAATAATCCTAAAGAAGAATCACCTTGGAATATAACTGAACTTGAACGTTTCTTAATGTACCGAGCTAATACTTGGGTTAAGCCTGACACAAATTTAGTTGACATGATGGATTTACAGCGTCGAATCCAAAATGGTGATATTTCATTTGACGTAATTTATAATGATACTATTAGACTCGTTTCAATGTTAATGAAGGAATATGATGGCACATTCACTCGTTATATTTTTGACCGTTATTTTAATCACACTCCTGACGGTTTTTTATACAAAGTAACAGGCCAGTATCAGTGCATTGAAGAAGCTTTGATGGTATTTACTGCATCTCCTGGTGAGTTTACGATTCATTCTAACATTGGAGTTGGGCATAAAATATTTGCGCCGTGCCAAGCTAATATGCAGCTTATGTGTTCTGTTGTAGACGTAGCACGTTGGGCTTCAACACCTCTTATTAAATCCCCTGCTACAATTACTAAAGACTTTGAGCAGATTCGTTTTTATCCAGGAGTACCTACCAACATAGGAATGGCTGAGTTACAGCAAAATAATTTAGGTGCAAACATAAATCAGCTTATTGGTGCCTCTCAGTATATCTCAAGTAAACTAAGTTCTAATATAGCTAACTCAGGTGATGACCCATCTGTTCCTGACGCCTCTACTGGCAGCATCTCCCCTTCACAAGCTAGGATGCAATCTTACAGAGAGTTTTCGGTATTGAAATCTAATGTGATGCATTTTTATGAACAATTTGATCGTGTAATACAAAACATGGTCATTAAAATGTTAAAATCTAAAGAAGGCTATCCAGGCTATAAATATGCTAAAGAATGGAAACGAAGGTGTATTGATGATGGCGTTCCAGAAGAAATATTCAAATCTGCTACTTCTGAATATTATGGGCTACCTAAACAATTTAAATCTGTTAAAGCTACTCGTGTTGCAGGGGATGGTTCAACATTGGCTCGTATTATGGGCTTACAAGAACTCATGCCAATTTCATCTGATTTTGGACCTCGTGAAGCTAAGGAGTATAAGCGTGAATGGATTAAAGCTGCTATGGGGCCGGAATATGTATCAGTATTTATGCAAGAAGATGATGATGCTGATAGTTCAGCAGGTGGTGCTTCTTTAGCAGGTGTAGAGAATGCCATTATGCAACAAGGACAATCTCCAGTATTTTCAATGAATAATGATCATTACGCACATGCTGCAACTCATATAGCTTTAGCTAATAGTGTAATCCAGCAAAGAACTCAACAGCAAATGGATGCTCGTACTGCGGATAAAGTATTTACTATCTTAGTGCCGCATACAGCTGAACATATACAAGCTCTTTCAAAAAGTATGTTTGCTAGAACTTTCTTAGAAGGTATTAAGAAGCCTTGGACTCAAATTGAAGAATATGCCAGATTAAATCGTAAAAATGCTGTTGCTGAAGTACAGGCTTTAATTAAGAAACAGCAACAAGACCAACAGCAAACACAACAAGTTATGAATGATGCCCAAAGAAAAGACTTTGTAGCACAATCTGATTCAAATAGAGCTGATAAGGGAATGCTTCTTAAAGAGGATAGAGCTTCTAAGGCCAGTGCTCAAAGAGGCGATATTATGAAAGAATCTGTTATAAGAGAAGCTGATAATAAACGTTTAAAAATACAATTAGAAGCAAATGCCAAACAAAGTGGTAATGGTGCTCCTAAAGAATCACTAGAATCTTTACAAGGAGATTTAGCAAATATGGTTGGAAATACCCCAAGTCCTTATGATATAGAAGGTGCTTGATATGTCAAAAGCCCTTGCTAGAATACTTGATAGCCCTGATTTACTATCTACTTACATAACAGGTTTAACTTATCTGGAAAGATCTTATGTAATTGACTTCTTAAGAGAACGCGCAACTGTTAAGATAATAGACGGCGGTAGTGACGTGCAAAAAGCTGCTGCTGAAGCACATCGAAGTTTAGGTTATCAACAAGCATTAGATGACCTCATTAACTTTAAAGAGAAGTTCATTATAGGTGCTGCGAATAAAGGACAGCCTTTAACTCCGACTTTTGGGGCAGTAGATAGAGCTTTTCAACAAAACGATTTATTACCGGAGGAAGTAGATGCAATCAGAACCAATAGCAAACCAAACTACCCAAACGCCAGCATCACCACAGTTAAGATCTGAACTACTTTCAACGGCTAAACCGTCGCATTCAGAAATCTTAAATAAAATTAAATCTGGTACTATGCCCACTCCACTGGATGCTGTAATGAATGGTGCTAAACCTGCTGTTACAATTCAAGACCTAGAAAAAAATCGTACTATGGAAGTACCTCGTCAAGAAGTCTCTCCACAGTCAGAAGTTCCAAAAGAAGTTAAACCTGAGTCACAAATAACAAAGTCAAGTGTTACAGAGCCTTCTTTCGATTTTGAAAAATCTAGCGAACAAAAAACTGATACTCCTATTGAACCTGCCTCTGAAACTCCTATAGAAGAACCGGCTAAAGGTACTATAGAAGAAAATCTCAAAGCTATGCGTAAGCTTATCAATGAAAACAAAACTGCGCTTAAAACTAAGGAAACTGAGTTAGAAGAAGTAAAAACAAAGTTAACCCGATATGAAAAAGGTGAGATTTTTCCTGAAATAATTCAAGAAAAGGAAAATGAAATTGCTAGGCTTTCTCAGTTTGAAAGACTTCATAGTCTTAAAACATCTCGTGAATACCGTGAAGCCATTATAAAGCCTTTAGAAGCTCTTACTTTAAAGCTCGATACAATTGCGAAAGACTATGAATTGCCGCCTGAAATAATAAAACAAGCTTTAAACTTAACCAATCGTGCTGAACTTAATCGATTTCTTACAAATCATTTTGATGATGTAGGGGCATTAGAAGTTAAAGGCATTTTAACTGATATACAGAATCTCCAAGATAAAGCCAAACTTGCTGAAGCTGAACCTGCCCAAGCTCTAGCTTCTTTACAATCTCAGTACCAGGAATTTGAAACTGCTAGAAAAAAACAAAAATTAGGTGTCGTTGCAAATGTTTCACGTAAAGCTTGGGCTGATTCTTTAACTTCTATTCAAAACGAAGGGCAGATCCATGAACTTATAATGGATGAAGGAGATTCTGAACATAATGAAAATTATGTAAAACCAATCTTAAACCAAGCTGCTGCTGAGTACGGAAAACTAGTTACTATGCTTGCTGAAGCGGGGTTAGAGGATTTGCCAGAATCTTTAGCCAAAGCTTTGGCTAAAATGACTCAGCTTGCTCATGCTTCAGCTGTATCAATTAGTTCACGTGAAGCTGCTGTACAACGTGCAAAAGAACTTGAAAAAAATACAGCTCGGTCAAACATTTATCATAGACCTTCTATGCATGGCGCGGGTGGGGGTGGAACGGGGGGCAGTGGAAGTGTTTTAAGTGCTGAAAAGCCTATAGATTCTAAGAGCGCGAGCAGTGAAATTCTTAGTAAAGTTATGGGCAAAAAATAGCCTATTGCACATCGTTTAAAAATTCACTACCATTAAAAATACGAAAGGTACTTGCGTTAAAGTCCAACAGATTCTCTCCTGTTATTCTTTGAAGAGACACAAGCCAATCGATAGCTACGTTACAGCCGCTTGTAGAAAATAAGTAAAACTAAAGTTAAAGGCTTTGCCTTTATTACTTTATTTCTAATCTTTTTCTACTATTAGGAGTAGCTATGTCTCAGTGTATAATGTCTGAAGAACAGGTGCAGCAAGCGTTTTTAGCAGCACCTCCCTACATTTCCAAGATGATCTTGGATTTAAGTCTAACTCATCCAAGCTTTTTGAGAGATATCGTGCAATTAGAGGAATTTCCTCGTGGTCAAGGTACCATTCAAGAGCAGATAATTTTTAGAGGCGCATTGCCTTTGACAGAACGTGGATTCTCTGCTTGGAAAAAACTTAATAACAATTCAGGCTGTGCTCCTTGCGATGGTCCTGATTGCTCATATAACTGGACAACTTTAAAAGCACATGGATTAGATAGAAAGATAATCGAGATGATGACTCGTGATTATCGATCAACCCCATTTTGCGTAAAGGAAATTCAAACTACTGCACATTATGAGCAGATTTTTTCTAAAGTTGTAGAAAACTTGTATGCACAAGTTGATTACATCAAAGAAGAAAATATCAATCATAACGCGCTTGTAGAAATTGCAAAGAAATTTGTAGTCGATTCAGGGGGTGCTAAACCTAACCCGCAGAATCCATATGTCTACAGGAATATTGGAACAGCTAGGCTTTCAATGCTTAATATTGAAATGCTTGAGTTTTTCTATGAGTGGATGAGAAAACTTCCATCTGCCGTTCCTTATGACGTTGTAGATGGCGCTCCGATATTTTCAATGCTCTGCTCTGCTCAGTTACTCTCACGCTTGTATCGAGATGACCCTGAGTTGAGACAAGATGCAAGGTTCTCAGGTGAGGCCAATAATTTGCTTATGAAGTATAACTTCATGAGTACGATTCGTGGCATGTTTATCGCCGCTCCAATATTGTATCCAAGACGATTCAATATGGTTTTAGGTGAGCCTGTTGAAGTCTTCCCAACTGTTAATGATGTACCAAGTGAAGTTGGAGCTTATACAGACTTTAACCCTGCATATGAAGCAGCTACGCATGAAGAAGTTATTTTACACGGTAAATATCCGTTTAAGATTTTCTACATGCCGACTGAAACGACGCTAGGAGAAAATAGCTCATTCGGCCCTGACATTGCATACTTCAATAACTGGCAATGGATTAATCCAATGACAGTTGAAGACCCTGCAAGACGTGTAGGATACTTTATGACCAGTGCAACTATTGGAATTGCGCCGCAATTCTCAGAAGCTGTATTTGGAATTTTAGTTGAGAGGCCTTCTGTGTCACTAATGGCTGCATGGCTACCGCCAGCTCAGTGTCCTCCAGTTGATCCTGAATGTGATAATGAGGTACCAGCAGTGGGATGTCCATGTCCGTTGATACTAGGAGCTGCAACGAATCCAATTAACGGTAATGTGGTTATAACGCTCGGTGTACCGACTGAGGCAACAACTGATGATGATGTCCAGTTCGGAATCGATACAGGTGGTTATATTACGGGAACTGTCGTAGGACATGCCGCTAATAAATTAGCACTTGAGGTCACATTTCCTAATGGAACTGACTTAGGAGTATGCGACCACTTTACGACTCTGTTCTGTGACGACACATTAGGTTGTTACTCTACAGTGTTAAGGTACTCAGTAAACTGTACAGATGATACACAACTTGACTTGATTTTAAATAATCCAGTTAAGGCTGTAACAGCCGGACAAGTTGTAACATTAACTTACGGTGATGGAAGTCAAGTAAGTGCAACTGTAGTATCGGTTGATATGACCCAGAATCTTTGGGTTGTAGATATAGGTGGAACTGCCTTCTGCGATAATGTAGGTGGTGTGGTTTCAATATGTGTACCAACATCAACTGATGCAACCTGCCCAGGTTGTGATGGGGTAACATTCACTGAATGCGATTCCTACGGTGGAATTGTAGGTAGTTAATAAAATAGATAGCAGGGGGAGTTTTAAACTCCCCTTGTTTTCATATCAGGACTCTTAAACCGTGTGCTATGAAGCTTTTAGAATATTTTTCTCCTTGTTTACTTGAGTGCGCTAACCAGATACCACCTTGTTCTGGTGCCGATGAACCTGGTTTAATTCTTTGTTTAAATCATTTATTAGTTGCTAGTGATGCTCCTTATATTGATGCAACTCTAGTTTCAACTACTAAGAAATTTTGTAATAGTCGTTTTACTTACTTGTATACAATTCAATACGATGAAAACTTACTTTTAAACCCGAATACATTTTTAACTCAAACAGATATTACGACTGTTTTATGTCGTGACTGTTTAACAGAATACATTGATTTTCAAGTAGAACTTCATAACGATACTATTCCTAATTCAGCTACAGATACCCCCAGTATAGATATAACTTTATCTGGTGCTGCTGATAGAAATATTCAAGCTGATGTAAATATTTCACCTGATGCAGGAAATGTTATCGTTATACATCCTAATGGATTATACGCAGATGCTTTGGCAAATACTGTAACAGATACTGATAGTGTTAATTTAACTTTATCTGGAGTTGATGATCGCAATATTCAAGCTGATGTAAATATTTCAGCAGACGCTGATAACGACTTATCTATCCATGCAGATGGCTTATATATTGATGCTGTAAATAATTCAGCAACAGATACTGATAGTGTGAATCTAACTTTGTCAGGTACGTTTAATAGAAATATTCAAGCTGATGTAATTATTTCACCTGATGCTGGTAACGATTTGTCAGTTCATACAAATGGGCTGTATGTTGATTCTGTTGATAATTCAGCAACTGATACAGCTAGTATAGATATAACTTTATCAGGGACTAATAATAGAGATATTTCAGCTGATGCAATTATTTCGCCTGATGCAGGAAATATTATTTCCATTCATGCAAACGGTCTTTATGCTATTAGTACTGGAGTAGTAATTTCTCCCAATGCGAATAATGCTATTACAGACCCTGGAAATGGTTTGTATGCGCCTTTACCAACTCAAGCAGTTGAATGTCCTTCAGGTTATTTTGTAGGAGCCTAAATTTAAAGGTAGACTAACTATGACAATTACACTTGAAACTAATAACGGTTCTAAAAATGTATTAGAACGTGAAGATTATTCTACCGAAGCATTTGTTTGTAATGTTGGAGGATTTTTAGAGCCTACTATTCAGCATGATACTAGTATTGAAGGTAACGGATCTACTGCTGATCCGTTAGGAGTAGCAATATCTCCTGATGCTGGAAATGCAATTACAAATCCTGGTAATGGGCTATATGCAATAGATTATAGCTCAGTAATCTCTGGTTTTAAGGTTGGGTGGGTAGAAGTATCCGATACTTGGACTTTTAATTCTGCAACAGATGTAAATGTACCGAGCGATGCTACTTTGGTTTACCCAAAAGGTGCAAAAATACGGTTTAAGCAAGGTGGAGGTTATAAATATTTTAATGTTATCTCTCGTACTGCGACAGTTCTTACCATAAAAGCAGGAACTGATTATACTGTTGCCAATGCAGCAATTACAAATATTGCGTATTCATTAGATGAAGTAGCCTTAGATTTTCCTGATACTTTTAATTTTGCTCCTGGTATAAATACTCAAGATGGTACAGTAACTCCTATTACCGTAATACGAGCTGAATTCAGAGTTATAGGATCTCAGTGTTGGCATTTTTTAACGTTTGATGCCACTCAAAATACTTCTGATAGTCAGTATTTCTTTTATACTCCTCCACTTGTTCCTACTGAAATTGAACAAGGATTTTTTGCAGCTGGAATTTCTAATACAGGTACTAGAGTTGCAGGTTATTCTTTTATTTCGAGTGTAGCAGGTAGTGGAGAAATACGAATTTATCATTACAACAATGATTTAATCACATTTGGTGGAAGTAGATCAGGTTGGGTTAATGGTGGATATAAATATACAGGAAGTTAATAAATGACAACTCAGCAAGTCTCGTTTACTACAAAAACCTGTTTAGAATGCAGAGATATAAATAATCCTAGTGTTATCATTTGTGTTCCGTCTAACATTGTTGCTCAACATGCATGTCCTCCAGGTGGTACTACGCCAGAAACAGATTTTACTTGGGGTTATATTCAAGCCACTTTAGTAGCATTTAAAAACTTAAGTAGTTGTAATGAATGTTTTTTCAACTATACTTTTCAATATGATGATACTCAGTTAGTTCCAGATGCACAACTTACAAGCGGTGATATCATGGGAGTATTTTGTTTAGACTGTTTAGCGCAATACGTACTTAATACAGTCGGAGAAGAATCTTACATCCGGTATAATGAAAATGGTTCAGTTACTTTTATTAGCCAACATGGATGTGAATATGATTTTATTGGTGGAATGCCTTTTCAAGCAGCAGAATGTCCTTCTGGCTACTTCGTGGGTGCTCCAGCATAAAATGGTGATGGTGGAACTTTAGTATAGGAGATTAAATATATGGCATTTTTAGGTCCTTCACTTTGGGGATTACAAAGACAATTAACAGGGGATTTATTGCCCAAATACCCATCTTCTCAAGATCTTGGAAGCCCGACTCTTCCTTTTAAGTCAGCTTATATTGAAGATGGCGTAAGTGGGAATTCAGGTACTTTATAATTGGCGCGTAATTGATTAAGTAATTAAGAGGATATTATGGCACGTTCTACATGTGAAGTTTGCTGTAACCCTACAGAATTATCAAGGGGTATAGATTCTTACAGGTCTTCAGTATTAATAACTCTTTGTGAAATTCTAAACGCAGTATCAGGAGGTGGCGGTGTTGGAGAGAACGTTAACATTGCAGGTGTTAACAATATACCGATGTCTGTAGATAATGGAACTTCTGATGCTGGAACTATTAGAGTTACAATTGCATCTGATTCAACTGGACAAGTAAGACTTGCAGCTGGAGTTGCAATTATTGGTTCTTTAGTTGCAAATCAGTCTGTAAATCAGACTCAAATAAATGGTGTAGCAGTTAGTGTAAATAATGGAACTACTGATGCTGGTACACAGCGAGTTACTATCTCTTCAGATTCTACTGGGCAAGTAACTCTTGCAACTGGTGCTAACATCATTGGTTCGTTAACTGCAAACCAATCAGTTAATGTTAATCAAATTGCAGGAACTACTACTAGTGTAAATAATGGAACTACTGATGCTGGTACCCAAAGAGTTACTATTTCTTCAGATTCTACTGGTCAAATAAAATTAGCAGCTGGAGTTGCCATTATAGGTTCTTTAGTTGCAAACCAATCAGTTAATGTTAATCAAATTGCAGGAACTACTACTAGTGTAAATAATGGAACTACTGATGCTGGTACCCAAAGAGTTACTTTATCATCTGATTCAACTGGGCAGGTAAAACTTGCAACTGGTGCTAATACTATTGGTTCTTTAACAGCTAATCAATCTGTAAATCAAACCCAAATAAATGGTGTAGCAGTAAGTGTTGGAAACGGTACGACTGACACAGGGACTCAAAGAGTTACCATATCAAGTGATTCAACTGGAACAGTTATAGCTACTCAAGCAACTGCTGCAAATTTAAATGCACAAGTTGTAGGAAATGTTGCTCATGATGCAGTAGATTCCGGTAATCCCATAAAAGTTGGGAATAAGGCGATTGCTTTTGGAACTAACCCTACAGCTGTAGCTGCTGCCGATAGAACTGATGCATACGCCAATCGAGCAGGTATACCTTTTGTATTAGGGGGGCATCCTAATATAATTACTATTGAAGCAGCCTATACAACTGCTCAAACTGATGTTGCTATTGTTACTGTAGCTGGGGGTCTTAAGATAGTAGTCACTGCAATTGATTTTGTATGTGATAATGCTAATACTGTAAATGTTGCTGTACGAGTTGGTTTTGGTGCAGCAACTACACCTACTACAACTGGTGTGGTGCTAACTCATCCAGGTATAGCCCCTGGTTCTGGTGTAGTAAGAGGAAATGGTGGTGCTGTTTTAGGTGTTGGTGCTGATGGGGAAGATTTAAGAATTACAGCGACAGTTCCTACAACTGGAAGTATGAGAGTATTGGTTTCTTACCACACAATAGAAAGTTAAGCCTAAAAGGAAAAACATATCATGATAAATGTTACTAGATGGCATCCTGATACATGTGATTGCATTATCGATTATTCCTGGGATACTGATTTACCAGCAGATCAACGTGTACATATATTATCTCAGACAGTACGAAAATGTGAAGTTCATCAAGATTTAGACGGTACAGACCATTATGCTGCTGTGCGTAAAGAAAATATGTCTAAAAATATTTATATAAGTGCAATTAAAGATGTATATGCTGATGCGAATGTAGACTGGAGTTTCGATGATAAAAGAAAGTTAGTTTTGGATGTTAAATCTGCAAGTACTATAGATGTTGCTATTTTAATGGATAAAATAGGTGCGGATGTTAAAATCAATGTTGTATGACAGCTATTGTTTCGTATTCAGGACAGAATACTACTTCATTTGCGACAGGTGGTACAGCTAGGTGGGCAACAGCATCTAATGGTTCTGGAGTTTTAAGTACATCTGAAGTACTAGCTCAAATTACATATGAACATGGTGGTACTTTTTCTAAACTTTCAGTATTTATACTTACTAATGTTTCTACTGCCACAACTACCATAAATTTTAGAGTAAATGGTGCGAACGGGAATCAAAGTGTTTCAATAGCAACTTTAGCTACTGGATTTTTCCAAGATGTAACTAATACAGATGTCATCTCAGCTGGAGATGAAGTTAATTTACAAATTAGTGCTGCCGGTGGTGTTGGGGCTGTAGTATGGGCCACTACATCATTTTTATTTGCATCTTCCACAGATTCAGTGACCAGACATTCTTATAGAGCTGTGGCTTCGTTTAGTAGTGCTAGTACTACATCTTTTGAACCTTTGACTTCAGGTAATCTTGTTACAGGTGAAGCTGACACAGAAGATAAAACTCAGAGTTATTCTGGAATTGCCGGTAAACTAGTCAATTTATTTGTATATGTTTCTGTTAATAACAGGGTAAATGATTCGACTGTAAGAAGTAGAGTAAACACAGCTAATGGTAATCTTATTGTTACTATTTCAGCTGGTAGTACTGGTATATTTGAAGATTTAAGTAATTCGGATACTATTTCAGCTGCTGATTTAATAAACTATTCCTTTACATTAGGAACTGGTACACAAACTATTACATGTAATATTATTTCTGTTGAATTTGTATCTACTTTAAGACAAAATTTAGTTATAGCTGGTAGAGCTGATGCTGGAGTTTCTTTAAATTCAGCTACAACTGCTTTTTTTACAGTTGGAGGAGTAGAATTAACTAATACTAATTTTTTAACTGAAAGTACTTTTAGAAATAAAGCTTTATCTAATTTTACAGCTTCTAATTTAAGCATACGGTTAGATTCTAATACAATTAATGGAACTTCTTCTTTTACTTTACGAGCTAACGCTAGTAATACAACCTTAACAGTTTCTATAACCGCTGCAACGAGTGGTAGATTTACAGATACGGTTAATACACCTTCTATTGTTTTAAATGATATTCTTACACATGGAATAACTACCGGAGGAAGTTCCGGCAGTTTAGACTTTCGAATGGCTGCGTTTTCAGCAACTTACCCAAGTACTTCTTCAGTAAAAGATATGCTTAGAGCAGGAGCAATTTTACCTTATGGTAGATAATTAAGTATGGTTGCTAGTGTTTCTTTTTCAGGTGTAGATAGCGTTAACTTTGCAAGTGGAGGTGCTGCTAGGTTCATACCGCTATCAAATGGTGCTATGGATTTAATAGCAACTGAAGCCAGCGTTCAAATAAAATATAGAACAGCTGGATTTTTCTCTAAAATGTGGTGGTTTGTTGTTACTAATGCAGCTACAGCAACTTCTACTATAATTTTTAGGAAAAATACTGCTAATGGTAATGAAACTGTATCTATTGGAGCAGCAGCAACTGGATTTTTCCAAGATATAACTAATCAAGATAATATCGTTGCAGGTGATTTAGTTTGTTACAGTATTAGTAATGGCAGCGGGGCTGGTGCACTTACTCTTGCTACAATGTCCATTCTTTTTACACCTACTACACCTACTTCAACAGTTGTTCGTCATGCTTATGTAGCTATTTCTGCGACTGTTTTCAGTACTGCATCTACCACTTTTTATATGGCGCTAGGAAGTGGAAGAAATGTTGGTAACCAGACTACTACAGAAGCTAATACTCAAAATTATGTTGGTTTTACTGGAACAATAGCTAATTTACTAGTCGATGTAAGCTCAAATCCTCGCGGTACTACAACAACAGTTAATAGCCGAAAAAATACCGCTAATGGGAATATGAGTGTCAGTATCGGTGCAGCTGCGACTGGATTATTTGAAGATACTGTTAATACTGATAGTGTAGTTTCTGGAGATTTAGTTAATTACTCTCTTACTACTGGAAGTGGTGGAGGATCGCTTGTACCAGAAACTACCTCATCTGAAGTTACTTCAACAGATAGGCATAGTTTAGTTATTTTTGGTAATCCTACTAATAATGTTACACAAGCGAATAGTCTTACAAGGTTTTTATGTGTAGGCGGTTGGATGAGTGTAGGAGACGCTACAGAAAATAATGTTAGAGTTAAAACCTTAGCAACTTTCATTGCGTCTAAATTAAGTACTTATATAGCTTCTAATAATGTCAATGGAACTAGTACACTGACTTTAAGAGCAAATGCTGCCAATACCAGTTTAGTTGCTTCTATAGGAGCTAGTGCTACTGGGAGATTTTCAGATTTAGTAAATACTCCTACCATTTCAGTCAATGATATTTTAACCTACGGGTTAGTAACTGGAGGTTCGTCAGGAAGTGGGTTTAATTTGAGTAATGCAGTATTTAGCGCTCAATTTCCTGCGTCAACACAAATTAGAGATATTGCGGCTTCAAAAGGGGTTGTTCCGTTTGCCAGATAATTGTATAAGAAATTGAACCTAAGTATAAGGAGTTAGTTATGAAATCAATTGATGTGGATGTTAAGACTTTAGATCTTAAAACTCTGAAAAGTTTAGTTTATGACGGCTATAAAGGTATTGAGAATTGTACTAGTATTATCCAAAAAATTCAAAAAGATATGGGCATTTTGAATGCAGAAATAGCTAAAAAAGAAGCTGAAGCCCAAGAAAAACAAACTGAATTATTCGCAATTAATGGGGGTAAAACTGAAGTAGAATTAAGTAATGGGTGCGTTTCTGAAGAGGAAACTCCAAAATTAGCCTAAAGTTTGTGTATTTTAGGATGCTTAATTTAGTGCTAACATTCTTAATATTATAAGTAATTTTGGAGCTTTAAATGGGCAATTGTGGGTGTAAAGGCCCTTGTACATGTGGGTCAGTTAAAGCGATTAAAACAGATTGTTGTGGGTCTAACCAGCAGCAATGCTGTACTCCAGTGTTGCCGTGTACGCCAACACCTTTCTTTGCACAATCTCCTACGTGTCAGGAAAATAATATCCAGAATATAATTTATGAACAATTCAGAGCTGAACTTACAGTCTCTAATTCTTGGAATATTCCTGATTGCGGTGGTAGTGCGATACTTTCAGTCAGTGGACTTCGTGGTGTGCTCATTGGTAGTTATCTTTGGAATGGTTCTTTTGGGTACTTTCAAGTAATTGGGTTTAATGCAGCAACTAATCAAGTAACAATTCAAAATAATTGTAATGATGGAAATGCCGTAGTAGGAACTCAGATTCCTGCGTGCAGTGAATTTGTAGTCACAGACCCTCCATCTAGTTCAGGTGGTACAACACCTACTTTGTTTCCTTTTGTTGCAATTGATTTTACTGCTCCAGCTGTAAGTACATGTCTTGATATTACAGTTACAACTGTTAACGGTTTAGCAGTCGGTAAAAATGTTCAAATAGGTTCTGGAATATATCGTTTAAATAGTATTCCAAGTTCTACTATAATTAATATCTGTAATGATGGTTCTGGTATTACTCCAGGTACATCTGTAATCGCACAAAATTCTCAAGGTCAGTTTCAATATCCAGTAGTTTTAATAGATACAAATCCATGTACTAATACTGGAGCTGTTACAGGTGTATTACTAATATGTGACGGCGGTGTTGCTAAACCTTTAACTGGTACTACTTTAGGGTCTATTCCAGTTCTTACTGACGCTGATACAGGCGCAGTTACATTTCAACCTCTAAACATTCCAACAAGTACATGTACTATTTTAACTGCTTGTTTAATTTTAACCCCTGGGCAATTTGATTATACATTAATAGTTGATGATAGTAGGCAATTTAGTGTTGGGGACATTATACAAATCGGTACTAGAACTGATAGATTTGTTATTACAGGTATTCCAGCAGGACAGCAAATTATCTATGTAACTATCGATACAGACCCCACAGAGGTTCAAACGATTGACCCAGGTACTTCAGTATGTATAGTTAGTTGTTGTGAAATAATTGAAAGTATAACCATACCATGTGCACCTAGATATACTGTTGTTGAAATAGTTGTGCATATATACATACGTGTTCCTGTAATGGATGCATTTAATTATTATGAAGATAATGTAGGAACACTTGGCGGTATTGCTGATATTATATTAGCTGCTCCCCCTGATTCATGTGTAGATGCTATTTATTCTTTAAAAGCCCATGTAAGTATGGCGACTGTTCTTAGTTATACTTCAGATTCAGACTTTACTTCTAGGTATCAAGAAATTCAGGCTGAATGGAATGTAAATCCTTATAATCCTTATAGTGGAAAAATGGTTTGGTACCAGACAGACCCAGAAGATACTAAAGATATTTTAGGGTTTAATCCAACTGCACATGAAGCTACATTCAATCAACTGACGACAGGTGATTTAAACATGAATTACCAGCAAGAAGATATTGAGGCTTTAGCATTAGTTACTGCTCCAGTTACAGACTCTTTAACCTTTTGGTATAAGTTAACTATGGGTGATAATCTTGTTACTGCAACAATTACTAGTGTATCATTTATGTTAAGTGGTTGGGTAGAAATTACAATAGTAGATGTGTAAAAGGTAAGATAATGGCAGCTGAACTAAAATATTACAAATATACTGATACTAATGAAAAATTAAATAGAACAGTCGGTGTTTCTATTAGCTGTAGAGATCCTGAAGGACTTATAAAAGAAGTTAAAGGTACTGATGGAGTCAGTAAACTTGTAATTATGTCTGAAAATTTTGTTGAGCAAACAAATACTTTTAAACCTAAAGATAAAGAATTAACAGAAATTTCTAAAGATGAATATGATAGTATAGTAGTTTCTGGGGAAAATGTATTAGAAACTATAAATAGAATTAAATATGAACAGCGAATACAAAAAATTTACAATAAATTTGCAAACTATGTTGGTAAAACTATGGTTGACCACTTAAAAGCTGCTGCAAAATCAACTGGTATAGTAGCTGCAACAGCAGAAGAAGCCGAAATACTTCTGCCATTAGCTAAAGCAACTCCTACATTTATACTGAATAAAGCAAGATAATGTGGTGCAAGAACTTGTATTTGACGGAAACACATCCTTTGTAGGCGGTCAAGACGCTTCTAAAATCCCTGATAAAGTTCCTGAAGATGGTTATTTTGCTGGTGTAAATACCACTACTCAACAAGGCGATCTTGGCCCACGATGGGCGTTAAATAAGTTAAACCTTAACTTTATAGGTGACGGGATAAAGTTAGCATCTGGGCATATTAAACCTCTTAAAGATATTTTCCATTCAGGTAGATTTCAATTAGTTGCCCCTTATTCTGTTGGGCAAGAATTTTATTTAGTGATTGTAATTTCTGGGGTTATCTTTTTATTTAATCAGAGAACCAATGATGTATCGCAGATTACTATAAAAAAAGGCTCAAGTTTAAATTCAGCTGCAACTCGTTTGAATTGGTCGCCAGCTGGAAAGTTTTTAGTTATTTTTGATTTTCCAGCCTATCCAGTAATTATAGAAAATTTTGAAGCAAGACGAGCAGATCCTAAAGAGTTTGAAGTGCCTATTTCAACTCAAGGTGCTTATAATCAAAATAGACTTTTCATTGCAAATGCAGGTAATGAATTTACAGGTGGAGATCCTGCTGGAAATTTAGCTACTCCTGAAGCTCCAGTAACATTTGAAGAAGTAGAAAAACCAGCAGCACCTTTTTTCGGGCAGATTTTTCAATTATCAACTAATTACGGAAATGACCCTATTACTGCAATGGCTTTTTTACAGTTTTCAGATACTTCAACTGGTATTGGACCACTTCTAGTAGCTACTCAAAATGCAATTTATTCTTATAACACTCAACAACCTAGAGTTTCATGGCAAAATGGGCAATTCGGTACAATTTTTACTTTTAATAATGGAATTGCAGGGCCTCGTGCTTTTACTAATGTCAATTCGGATTTATTCTTCTTATCTAACGATGGACAAGTGCGTTCAGCCTCAATGAGTAGAGATGAACAACATAAATGGTCTAAAGTTCCACTTTCAAAAGAAGTACAGAATTGGCTTGTATATCCTGATCCATCTTTGATGGAATTCACATCTCTTACTTACTTTAAAAATAAAATATTTATTCTTGCTAAACCTTATCGAGTAGACGCAAGAGATATTAATAGTGCCCCAATAATTGATATAGCATTTGGAGGTTTTGCTGTACTGGAACTAGATAATATCTCTACATTAGGGCAAGATTCTACACCCGCATGGGCAGGTCTTTGGACTGGTGTAAGACCGATGGATACAGCTATAAATAATAATAGATTTTTTGTAATTTCTAAAGATACTGGGTTTACTAATGAGATATATGAATTTGATCCTCTTGGTACTGTTGATACAATTGACGGAATAGAAAGAGATATTGTAAGTCAGGTATATAGTAGACAGTATGTGTTTCAAAACCCCTTTCAAAATAAAGAAATTCATTCAATCGATATTGCAATAAATAATATTGAAGGGGATTTTGATTTAATAGTTGAATATAAACCAAGTCATAGTAGCAAATACTTAGCTTGGACTAATTTTTCACACAAAGCACCTTGGAGAACCTGCAAAATTCCAACTGATATACAACTCCAAGGATTTGCACCTCAACAATTTAAAGATTTAATATTTGGTGTTCCTGAAAATCAAGAATGTAACCCAGTAACTCAGGAGTTGTATAGATTTTTTAGAAAACTACAAGTTAAACTTACTTTACAAGGGCACAAATGGGCTTTGCAAGAGTTTAAATTGAAAGCTATTGTAATGCCACAATCAGAACTTCTAAATATCTGTGGTCCATTTCCTATAGTAGAATTTTTCCAACAGTGTGATACTAATTGGGTTATACCGGAGATTAATTTATGTCAAAAGAAAGTAACGTAGTTTCAGCCCCGATTGCTATTAAAGGTGATCCTACAACTGCGTGTTTTACGACAGTTGGTGACTTTATTGAAGCTTTACCTAACTTTTTAGTGGCAGAAATTCCTACTTCTATTACTAACGTAATTATCAGCAATATTCAGCCTCTTGACAGTCAAAGAATGACTGTTTGGTTTCGGCTTAATAACGCAGGTACTTTTATAGGAATATATGTTTTTTCAGATGGCACTTGGATTCAAATGTTTCCCCCGCCTCAAGGCTTATTTTGGATGTATGGAGATTCAAGAGACGTGCCTAAAGGTTATATTTTAGCTGATGAAAATAATGGGGCTTTACCGCCTGGTTTAGGGTTAAAACTCAAAACTACTTGGATTTTGGACCCAACTGGTACATTTTATATAGCTTTTGAGACTACTTTTGTTGGATTATAAAGTATTTTCAAACTAATAAAAATTAACTAGAATAAGGGTATAGCAAAGCTTTAGTTTATAATTAGGAGAATTTATGGCAGATAGTGTACCTGGTTTCAATGAAGATACTCAAAGAGCACGAGTTGCAGCTGGTTTTAAAGGAAGTGATTTCTTCAAAGAAGGAAACTTAGCCCCAGCAATGACTGTAGTTAATGGTATTCCCCCTGAAGTAACTCAGAAGTTAAATGTTCAATCATTTCCTCAAATGACACCTGGTGACCCGTGGGTTGTTAGGTATCCTAACGCTAAGATGAAATAATAGTTTTAATTAGAAGGAGAAATATATGTCAGTAGCATTAATGCCTTTATGCGGAATACCTAAACTTGCCACTCGTGATGGATGGACTGGAATTACAGCACATTTTACTATTCCATTTTTAAACTATATTTGGTTCGCTTCAGGTCAAATATATACCTTTCCTAGTGGAAATGGTCAGCAGGATAGATCACCAACACTTGCAGGTACTAGAAAACCTAATGTGTTTGTTAAAGATTGTTGCAGCTGTCTAAATCCATAAGGTAGTACATGGGCTGCAATTGCGGCCAAAAGTATAGACCGTCTGCTCGAAGAGTAAGTAGTAGAACCGAGCAGACGGTCCTTTCTAATAGGCGACGTAAGGCTCATATGGAAAATAAAATCGCAACTGTTCCTAAACCTAAAAAAACTCCTGTTGATGCGCCTTATGGACAAGTAGCAATAGCTGTTCCAGATAATCGCAGTCCTCAAGTAGCAGCCACAGGTCAGCCTGTTCGATTAGTTTATGGTGATGGGTTAATGCAGGAAAATGTATTATGCCCTGAAAAACCTAATCTTCTTAATGAAACAGAAAATGCTGCGGAAGAAAGGACTGAAGGTAAAGAAGAAACTTAAGAGTCTAGTGATGAAAAATGAGTTTAACGTTCGGTCAAGCCAAAGATTCCCTTTCTCAGTATGTAGGACGTGGAGGTAAGTGTCCAACAGCTGCGGATACTGATAGCTTTGTAAAACAAGTCTTACAATATCTTCTCTATTCTGGTGAATACGGTAATACAAGAAAATTTTGCTTTCATGCGGTACGTGGATGTTTTACTGCACCTTATGAATTAGAATCTCCAGAAAAAATAAAAGTAGATGGAGAAGTTGGAACTGTCTGGAGTAAATTTTTCGAATGGCACCAGAATAGTTATCTTCATGGGTGTATACCAGCACAAAATGCTCTCTTTGAAGAACCTAACTATGTTTACACATCATATGGTTTACCTGCAAACGGTGCTCAAGTTGCTTGTGTGGCGACATGTTGTGAGGATGAAGATGCTCATATAATCGTAAAATGTAAAGATTTAACTGGTCGTGAAATTTTTACAGTTCATAAAGGCGAACAAATTAGTGGAATTTATTTAAGTATTAAAAAAGGAGTAATTCAATATACTGATATTATAATAGGGGAAGTTACTGGAATTGTTAAAACCCCGACTAATGGTTATGTGCAACTTCTTTGGTTAAAAGGAGATACAAAAGGATTTTTATCTGACTATTCGCCAGTGGAGGAAAAACCTGCTTATCGCCAATTTAGATTGATGACTCGTTGCCCACAGTTTTGTAAAGTTTCAGTAATTGGTAAAATAAGACTTAAAGAAAATTATAGAGATAACGATTTAATTCCTTTTGATAATCTCTTTGCTATATCATTAGCAGGTCAAGCAATGAATCTAATCTATAACAATGATATGCAAAATGGAATTGCAAAAACACAACTTTTAGATAATGTGATAGAGAAAGAAAATGAGTATAAACAGATAAATAACGGTCAACCAGTTGAAGTGTTTAGAGCCACCAGTGGCGGTGCTATTCAAAACATTATAGGCCCACGTCCTTGGTTTAGTAACTTTAGAGGTCGAGGTGGGTTAGGGGGAACCGGTGTATGATAGAAATGTGGATGAATATTTTAGGATTTGAACATTATCAAATAAGTACTTATGGTCGTGTTAAAAGAACTTTAGGCCATAGAAAAGACCTTGGGTTTATTACACCTAGAATTAGAGAAAGTGAATCAGGTTATAAATATTGGTTAGTTAAATTACGTGATAGTGAAGGTAAACGTTATGGATTCTCCTTACATCGATTAATGTATCAAATGTTTATAGGCCCAATTCCAGAGAAAATGTGTATTGATCATATTGATAGAAATACACAAAATAATGATTTAAGTAATTTGCGTTTAGCCACTAAAAGTGAAAATGGTAGAAACATGAAGTGTCGTGTAGGAAAACAATATAAAGGATTACAAAAAACAAAAAGTGGTAAATTTAATGTCAGAATTTCTTGTAATGGTAAAACTACTTGTTTGGGAACTTATAATACTGAATTAGAAGCCGCTCAAGTATATAATAAATATATAACTGATCTGCATGGTGATTTTGCAGTACTAAATGAACTGCCTGGGGAGATTCATTAGATGCCACTTTGGAAACCGCAATTCGGTAGTGGGGGAGGTGGTATAGTTTCGAATTCTGGTACCCATCTATCCATAAAAGACCCAGAAGGTAATACTATCTATGAAAGTGGAACTCCAGTAAGAGGTACTGAAGGTTCTAAGTGGCCTGTTCCAGTCGATAAAATTCCAGCAGGAGCAACATTTTCAATCGACGGTGGTGCTCCTTATACTATTAAAGACCCATCTCAACGTAATGAATATAATCCTACCGGTGGAGGAGATCCAACCCATGTAGGTGGTAAAGGAAGTGGTGGTGGAAGTAGTGGCGTACCCCCAGGATTCGGACCTGGAAACATTGGTACAGGTTCATTTCCAGCATACTTAGGTGGAATGTTTCCATCTCCATCATTAGTTAATTACCAGCCTATAAAAGTTGCTGATTATA
>Ga0334722_10001532_pt1 | contig 28662 bp, 22 predicted proteins | sample C3_bottom_MG_FD_207210 | JGI IMG/M metagenome (GOLD analysis project Ga0334722, IMG submission 207210) | Sediment microbial communities from Yellowstone Lake, YNP, Wyoming, USA - C3_bottom | ecosystem: Environmental > Aquatic > Freshwater > Lake > Sediment | place: USA: Wyoming | collected... | reverse complement strand
ACCCAGACATTTTGCAAATTTAGCAGCTTTTTGATATCTTGTTTCATAGAAGTGGTGGGGATTTATGTTTAGTCGCTTAAATCCTACCACTTCTTTGGTTATCCACCACACTGTTTAGTATAGAGCCGTTTTTGTTTGACAAAAGCAGTTAATACTGCTTAAATAAGGGGAATATTAGGGAGGGAAAATGTGGTTTTTTGAAAAACAATTAATGTTTAAGGAGGAAATAGAATGCCAAGTTTTGAGTTTAAGGGTAAGAGGTACGAATTGTGCGAAGATGGATATTTGGCGAATCAGGACGACTGGAATAGGGAGCTGGCTGCCCACATAGCCGGGTAGGAGGGGGTCGAGCTGACCGAGGCTCATTGGGAGATTATCAACCTCGTCAGGGGCTATTACGTTGAATATGGTTTCTCTCCGTATGGTTCTATATTCTTTAAGTCGGTACAATCCAAGCTCGGACCTATTAAGGGAGCTCGTGAGTATCTTTTCAAGCTCTTTCCGGACAGCCCTTCAAAGCAGGCTTGTAAGATTGCCGGCTTGCCAAAACCCAGTGGTTGCTGATGTTAGCGTTATTTAGCGAAATAGCATCAAAGCCGATCTATGGAGGGGATCGGTTTTTTATTTGGGGAAATTTGTGTTAAAATATAAGAGAAATAAAGTCTTAAACAATGTCATTCCGGCCTTGAGCTGGAATCTAGTCACAGGGCTTAGATACTGGATTCCCGTTTTCACGGGAATGACACATATACGAAAGTGGGGCGAAAAAAGAAAATCAATAAAGAGCGGGAAGAAGCCGAAGAGGGCGGTCACAAGCTTGAATTTGATATTGCCGGAGATGCCAAAAGGAGTATCGCGGCGGTTTTTTTGTTTGCACTGGCGCTGGTGATAATGCTCGGATTTTTCGGCAAGGCTGGAATGGTGGGTGAATCGCTGGGAAATTTAGTGGGCGTGATGATTGGCTGGGCTAAGTGGATTTTTCCGATTTTTCTGATTATGGGCAGCATAGTTTTATTGCTTCGCAAAGAAACTTCTTTCTATGTGTCCAAACTGATCGGGCTGTTCATAACCTTTGTCAGTTTGACCGGATTTTTTCATTGGTTTTTTGACGTTTCTGAAATGGCCAAAGTTGCCAAGGCCGGATCGGGCGGGGGGTATGTGGGTTATGGCGTGGCATTTGTAGCAGTAAAATTCCTTGGCACAGCCGGCGGACTGGTGGTGATTGTGGCGTTGCTTTTGATTGGCATAATCGTGGCCTTCAATTTTTCTATTATTCATTTTGTCGAAAAATTATTTAAAAAACCGGAAAGCGTGGAGGGGGTTCAGGAGGTTCAGGGGGTAAAGGAAGAGGTTGTTGCGGAGAAAAAATCAAAGGAGGATGAAAACATCGGCAAAATCGAATTTGTGGAAGGGCCGGACCAATATGTGGATGAAAAACTTTTAGATAAAATTTCCGGCGGCGTGTCTGCGGTGAAAAAAAGTTTATCGCGAAGTAATAAAACAAATATGGCTGCGGCGGATGACTGGCAATTTCCCCCGCTGGATCTTTTGGAAAAAAGTTCCGGCGTGGCTAAGGGCGGAGATGTGGAAAAAAACGCGGAAATTATTGAAAGAACTTTGCGCCATTTCGGCATTGAAGTTGAACGCGGTGAAACCTTGACCGGACCGGCGGTGACGCAATACAGTTTTCGCCCGGCGGTCGGGGTGAAAATTTCCAGAATCCTAGCTTTGCAAAATGATATTGCATTGGCGCTGGCGGCGCATCCGATTAGAATTGAAGCGCCAATCCCCGGAAAATCAATGATTGGCATTGAGGTGCCGAATAAAGTTTCCGCAATTGTGCGGATGCGGGATGTTTTGGAAAACGAAGAATTTAAATTTAGAAAATCCAATCTGACATTGGCCTTGGGCGAAGATGTCAGCGGAAAATATATTTTTGGAAATCTGGATAAGATGCCTCATCTAATGGTGGCGGGTGCCACGGGAACCGGAAAATCAGTTGGAATAAACTCGATTATCACAGCTCTTTTATATCAGAACTCACCGAAGGATTTGAAAATGATTATGGTTGATCCAAAGCGGGTTGAGTTGTCATTATATAATGGTATCCCGCATTTGTTGAGCGAGGTGATTGTGGAGAATGGCAAGGTTATCAGCGCCTTGCGTTGGGCGGTCGGGGAAATGGAACGACGCTATCGTCAATTGCAAGACACCGGTTCGCGCGACATCACTTCATATAATGAAAAAGCGGTTAGCGGAAAAACCAAAAAAACCACAGATCCGGAAACTGGCGAAGTTTATGAACAAGAAATTGAGAAGCTGCCATACATCGTGATTATTATTGATGAATTAGCAGACCTGATGGGCACACACGGCAAAGAAGTGGAGGGCGCAATCGTGCGCTTGGCGCAGATGGCGCGCGCTGTGGGCATTCATTTGATTGTTTCCACGCAAAGGCCATCCGTCGAGGTTATTACCGGACTCATTAAGGCTAACATCACGACCAGAATTTCTTTTCAGGTGGCAACACAAATTGATTCGCGTACAATCATTGATATGGGCGGAGCGGAAAAACTTTTGGGCAATGGCGATATGTTATATTTATCAGCGGCTTCGCCAAAGCCAAAACGCATTCAAGGAGTTTTTGTTAGTGAATCAGAAGTGAAAAGAATTGTGAAGTTTATCAAGGCGCAAAAATTAGAAAAAGGCGAAGAAGAAATTGGCGAAGATATTACAAAACCAATCTATGGCTCATCCGGCCAAACCGGATCATTGGATTTCAAGGATATGAATGATCCAAATAATGCGCAAGACGATGACTTGTATGAAGCGGCTAAAACAGAAGTGGAACGCGCCGGCAAAGCTTCAGCTTCGCTTTTGCAAAGACGATTGCGTGTTGGCTATGCGCGCGCCGCGAGACTGCTGGATATTTTGGAAGATAAAGGAATTGTGGGGCCATCCGATGGTGCCAAGCCACGCGAGGTTTTTACAGCCCAAAATACGCCGCAGGAAGCGATAAATTATGACAGCGCAATCGAAGACCAGACGGCGAGGGATAAATGGCAAATGTAAGATTTCAAATATCAAAGCTCAAATTTCAAATCAAATCCAAATTTAAAAATTTAAAATTAATTTTTTACTTCATTTGAAATTTGGATTTTGGAATTTGACATTTCGATCGGTATGGTTGGATTCACTAAAAAAAGCGTGCGAACACAGACTCTCGGGGAAAAACTGAGGAATCTTCGCAGTGAAAGAAGGATCAGCCTGAGTGAAGCTTCCCGGCATACAAGAATACAACTAAAATATCTGGAATATCTGGAGGAAGGCGATTACAAAAAGCTGCCCGCGGATGTTTATGTCAAAGGATTTTTACGCGGCTATGCCGAATTTTTGGGAGTGGATGAAAACATCCTGATTCGGCTATACGAAAAGGAAAAAGGCATCAAAATAAATTTGGAAAAAGCGGAAAATCCTAAAGCGGGAATAAAAAAACCGATAAATATTTCCCCGTTTTTAATTACGCCTAAAATTATCGCGGTAGCTTTGGGAGTTCTGCTGGTTTTGGGCAGCTTTTTCTATTTATACAAAGAAATCGGCGCTTTTGCCAATACGCCCAAGCTGATAATCCTTAATCCAGGACAAAATGCGGTCGAAAGCAGCAATTCAATTGTGGTTGAGGGCGTTACAGACAAGGATGCCAAGGTTTTTATCAATGATCAGCCGGTTTTGGTGAATGATGACGGCCGGTTTAATGAGGATTTAGCGCTACAATTCGGCACAAATGCGATTAATGTCAAAGCAGTGAACAGATTTGATAAGGCTGTAACGCAAAATTTAATCGTGCAATCCAATTTTCAGCCAGAACAAGCCAATAGTCCGGCGGAAAACAATAAGGCAGATATCGCCGCAGAACAAAATAAAGTTTCCGTCGAAGTGCGTGTCGATCCAGGGCCGATTTGGGTGAGTGTTGAAGCGGATGGAAATTTAGTTTTTAGCGGAACGATGCTAACAGGTGCTATCCAGTCTTTTTCAGCAGATTCGAAGATTGTTATCAATTCCGGCAAAGCTAATGCGACATTTGTTAAATTGAACGGCAAAGACATCGGCGCCCTAGGGGATTCAGCGGGAGCGGTGAGAGGAGTTACGTTTACGAAGGACACGAAATACTAGGCTAACTTTTTTTGGCATATATCTGTGGATAACTTTTGATAATTTGACCTTGTAGCAAGCTTGTAAAATTGCTACAATAAAATCGTGAAGTGGGTGAATTCACACAGAAGTAATTCTTGTGAATTTTTTTATGTTTGGGGACAACATAAAGACAAAAATAAAAAATATCAGCCGTGAAAAAAACCTTAGTCTAAGGTTATTTGGCGTTTTGGAATTAATATGGATCGCTGCCATATGGAGTATTTTATCCATACTTTTTTGTGTGCCAAAAAAACTGATAAATTATTTCGCAGCTCGAGCGTATGCCAAACAAATTGCCTTCGGAAAAAACAGAAAACTGCGATATCTGGATCTCAGGGAAATGAAAGTGATTAAGGTGGTCAAGGAGGTAAGGGTTGTGTCTCGCTGGCAGAAATTTCTAGCTCATATCCACAGCGAAATAACAATTGTTGAGCATTTGCGCATCACTCAGAAATCCGGCAAAAAATGGGCATTCGATGTCGCGGTTGTCAGTTTGATGTTGATTGTCATTTTTCAGATGAGTAATTTCGGCCAGGCGGCGCAATATACCAAAACTTGGACGGCGCAAAATGATTTTGAAAGCAATACTGTTTCAACCGGAACCGCGACAACCCGAAGCAATGTCGATACAACCAGTTCGGCGGGAGACGCGAAAATTTCTGCCGGAGCCGCAGTCAAAACCGAAAATTCATACAGCGATTTTGCGCAGGGCACGAAATCAAATACCGTTTTGGATAGCAACGCAATCAAAACAATGCCGACCGCCTTGGCAAACAGCTGGAGCAGTCCGGCCGGCAGCGCAAGGGTGTTGCGCAACGGATCTGACGACGATATGTATGTTTTACAGGGGAGCAGCACTGGATTTTATGAATACTCACCAGCCAGCCGGACGCAGTCTATGTTTATGCATTTGTGCGGCAATTCAAAGATGTCACACCTGTGTATGTGGATGCGATTCAGTTGGAGCAAAGTTCTTCTGCCACGCCATATAAAGGCGAAGGCGCAGATGTTTTGAAATATTCAACCGCGAATAATCTGAACGCCTCGCAGGGATCAATTGAATTTTGGTTCAAGCCGGATTGGGCGGGCAATGATGGTACAACGCATTATTTATTTGATAGCAATCCGCAAGACGGAACCAATAAAGATAAACTAGCATTGTATAAAGATAGTACGAACGCATTATTTTTTGATATTTACGATCATGGTGGAACTAATTATAAGCGCGCTTCTATCGCTACGGACGGAACCAATTTAACTGCGGGTGCGTGGCATCATTTGATTGCCACGTATAATTCTAACCAACCGGTCAATATATTTTTAGATGGTGTAAAATCAACTAACGCGCTTATCGGCTCTGGAACGGGAACGACTGCAGTGCCGTACACTTTTCTTATTGGTTCAAAATGGAACAATGCGACCTCTGCTTATATTAATCAAGCCAACGCCACTATCGACAATCTCCGCATTTATAACCGCGTCTTGTCGGATAACGAAATAATTGCGCATTACAATGCTACCGACAGTGAAGCAGAAAATATCGGCATAATTTCGAATTTAAAAATGCACGAACCGTCCGATGGCACTGCCATCTGGTCGCAGTTAGATTGGACTAATAGTTTGCCTAGCGGCACGAATGTAAAATTCCGAACTAGAAGCGCCACGACTGAAGGCAATCTGGTTTCAGCTGTTTGGTCCGGTTATAACAGTGCTTCCGGCTCTGCTATCACCGGCACGCCGGATAATCCGTGGATTGAAATTGAAGTTTCTTTGTGGACTACTAGTGGCACGGCTACGCCGACTCTTTCAAGTTTCCAACTGACCTACAACGTTAACGCTCCGCCGGTTATAACTGTCAATTCCGCTACGCAAAACACGGACGGCGCTAATTTTGGCAAAGTTATCATTAACTATGGCATCACGGATGTGGATGATACGACAGAACAAGTCTATCTTTTCTATCAGCCGCAAGTGGTTACACTAAGCGGCGCGATTCAAGCCACCGATCCGCCTCCGCAAACTATCAATGTTAATATTACCACCGGATTTCCAAGTTCTGGAATCCTTAGTATTGGACTCGAAACCTTTACCTATGATTCCAAAACTTCCACCAGTTTCCATATTACTGCGCGACACACAACGCAAAATGAAAAAGCGCAAGCGCATTATATTGGAGAAGCAATTTTTGTCAAAGCGCAAGACGCTAATGTGACTGGCGGCGGAGCCAAAACTCTTAATGCCGGTTCGCCGAATTCACTCACCAATCAAGCCATTGCTTGGGATGTCAAAACTGAATTGCCAAACGCATATTATCCGACGGCTAAGATTAGAGTTCTGGGCGATGATAATGAATTTGTGTATTCGACTGGCACGGGCGATTCAAGCGCATTAGTGATTGATACCATTAGCCCGACCAGCACTTCGCTTAAGATTGCCAATGATGCGGCATACATGCATGCTTACACGGTCAATCTTAATTTAGCCGCTACTGACAACTCGGCTAAGAAAGTTAAAATTTCCAACAATGTCGATTTGTCCGCCGATGGCTTAAATAACAATTCCGGACAATGGCTGGATTATGCTTCAACTATCAGCAATTGGAATCTGCCACAAAATGGAGACGGTACTTACACTGTCTATTATCAATTTATGGATATCTATGGAAATACGGTTACTGCGACGAGTGACACGATTATTAAATCAACTCCGCCGGCACCGGCTATCACGAGCGCCACGCAAGGCCCAGACGGCAAGGTTACAATTTTATACAACCTAACAGATGCTATTGTTCCACCAACCGGACAGACTAAATTCAATATATATTTGAAATACGCGGCTGACGGAATAAACTTCACTTTGGCCAGCGATACTTATTTAACCGACGAATTAGGTCAACCGCTTAACGTGACTTCGGCCGGTAATGGCAAAACTATTATCTGGGATCCGACTGTTCAATTCCCAAATCTGGTCAAATTAAGCGGCCAGCATAAACTGCGCCTGATTGTGGATGACCAGAATCCTAGCATAACAGTGGCTGATCCGACTGCCGCAAATCTAAATTTTTCTGATGCCAATATTCTGGAAAGAATAGCCAAGAGTGATTACACTGCTTTCAAGCTGGATACGGCCAGTCCGACCGGAACATACATCACGATTAATAATAACGATGCTTATACCCACAATTCAACTGTCAATTTGAATTTGGCGGCAGCAGATGATTCCAATGTCAAAGTCAAAATTTCTAATAATCAAAATTTATCAGCCGATGGCCTTAATTCCAATTCCGGAATGTGGTTGGATTTTGACGCAATCATCAATGACTGGAATCTTGTTGCGGGCGACGGCGCAAAAACTGTTTATTATCAATTCAAAGATGAATTCGGCAATACAGTGGCGCTGAACAATGACACGATCGTCAAATCTTCACCGCCGACGGTGGCGATCAATAGTGTCGTCGAGCAATCCGATGGTTCAGTGCAGATTAAATATGCCCTGACTGACATGCAGGCGCCGCCGACCGGGCAAACATATTTCAATATCTACGCCAAATATTCCAACACGGGCAATGATTTAGACTTAACTACTATTGGTTCAATCGATCCAACGGCTATCTCTGACAATACCGCGGTTAATGTTGCCGATGGCTCAGAACAGACTATCACTTGGTATCCGACCAAAGAAACTTTTTCCAATAATCTTTACAAAAATGGAGTCAGCCAGAAACTAGTTTTATATGCCGATGACTTGAACTCTGCGGTGGCGGTCGGCAACGCGGAAAGATTCACTTCAGCTTCTACAGCCGATTTTATCTTGGACACGGCTCCGCCAGCCAAAACATCTTTTTACACCGATGCTAATAATGACGGTAATAATGATGATTACACGCAATCTTCCAATATCAAGCTCCTGATAGCGTCTACTGATGATTCTACGATCCAATATCGTTTCAAAAACGGATCGCTTGAGGATGATAATACGACGCCGTGGTCAATTTTGGCTACCAGTCCTTTGGCGGATAATGTGGCCAGCTATGATCTCATCACCGGCGAAGGGCAGAAAACCGTGTATGGGCAACTGAGCGATGCCTACGGCAATGTCACTAGTTTCCAAAAAAATATTTACAAAGTTTCCACGCCGACTGTGAACGTCAACAGCGTGGCGCAATCAGTCACTCCTGAGACTTACGGCAAAGTGTATATTGATTATACTATTTCCGACGCGCTGTATGACAGTTTGAATGTGACAATGAAATATTGTATGGCGGGCTGCGATGATGGCGCTAACTGGCATGATGTGAATAATGTTACCAACACCGGAGCACAAGCAGTTACGCCGGGAGAAGACAAAAATATTGTTTCCGAATGGGACGCCGAATCTCAGCTTAACGGGACTGAATCGGATAATGCCAGATTCAGAGTTTATGCTTCGAATGGCATTGAGACTGACGATGAATTTAAAGATGAAACGATGTATAACCCGGCGGATGAGCTGGGGGGCGGATCGAATGATGTTACAATTTATGATCCGGTTATTTTAGACTACAAAGCCGGTACAGCCAATGGGAATGCCATCACTATTTCGGGGAAGATTGTCGATCCCGGCCAGCCGGATGATAATAAGATCGGACAGATCCAATTGGATCAGGGAATTAAGCTGAATCTTTCCGTCAATGATATTTCGTATAATCAAGACACGGATACCGGACTGTATGTCCAATTCTCAAATGACGGCGTGAATTATGGAACTTCTGTAGATCAAGATGGAAAATTAAATTCAACATATCACGTGGATGTCAGCCAGAATGAGGATGATTTTGCGCAATGTAACTCTGATAACCAAAATAAAACTTGCTCATGGCTGACATATAAACAAGGTGATGGATTGCCATGGACACCGGATATGAGCAATCAGGGAAACATCACTGTTTATATGCGGTTGCGCGATACATATGGAAATATAGGGACTTATACTGATACTGCAATTTTGGATACTGTTTCTCCGGATGCGCCGAACTTCAATGTTGCCGACTCGTCGCTTTATGGCGTGAGATATATGGTAACCATCAGCTGGGATCTTTTCAGACAGGCTCCTGCAAATCAAAAATTGAATCCGGATACTCAAGAATATGTTGAATTAAATCCGGGAGATCCGGAATATGTCGATCCGCAAAGCCAGGCATACGCGGATCAAGTAACTTCACACAATAACTATGATGATTTAGCCAATACCGGAAATGCTTATATTTTGCAAAGAAAAATTTTAGACAAAGATGGAAATCAAGTTGGCATAGATGGAAGACAGACTAATAAAATCGACGAGGTTTATTGGTCAAAAAGCACAACTTATGCCGAGGGACTTCCGGATTATGATTATATAGACAGACTAAGAACTTATACGTATGACGAAAATAATCAACGAACTTATTATTATAGATTGGTTACCCGTGATTCAGTGGGAAATACTTCAGAAAATACGAGTGAATGGAAAACCTTGATTCCACAGGGCATTAATAATCAACCGCCGGAAATTACAATTCCGATTTCTAGCAATGTGCCGGAAGTGGTTGCGGGGGACACAACCGCGACAATAAGCTGGCTGACCACTAATATTTCCAGTAATTCAATGGTTCAGTTTTCTGCCGATAGCGAATATGACGCAAATAAGCCGGAAGATTATAAATATACGCAAGGAGATCCGGCGGATTTTGTCACTACTCATACAGTTGTGATTATAGGGCTTACTCCGGAAACCACCTATCATTATCGAGTCAGATCGGAATCCAAATATAACGCCGTCGGATATTCTGTTCCAGACAAAACTTTTACCACTACTGTTCCAAATGATTCGCTTACTCATCCTACAATTTATACTCCGGAGGTGCAAGCATCCAGCATAAAACCTACATCAGCCAATATAACATGGAAGACTGGGAAGCCGGCTTATGCTCAAGTTGTTTATGGCACCGATCAGAATAATCTAGACTTAAAAACTATTTTAACCATAAATCTTAACACGGATCAATTTGCGGAAATTGCCGATCTCACTCCGAAAACCAAATACTATTTCAAAGCGCGCGCAGTAGATACTTACGGCAATGAATCATTTGGTCCTCTGCAGGATTTTACTACGCCTGAAGAAATTTCAATCGGCGTGAAAGCTGCTATTTCGGGAGTTGTCATCTCTGACATCACCATGAACTCGGCGGTTGTCAGCTGGACAAGTGTCAGTATCAATCAATACGAAGTCGCTTATGGCAAGTCCGCCAGCTATGGGGACACTATTTCAGACAAATCCTCTTCTGGCACCACTATCCACACGGTCAAGCTGCAGAATCTGGAACAAGGCATAAGCTATCATTTCCGCATCAATGGCACGGATGATGTCGGCACGAGTTATCTTTCTGACGACTACGTCTTTGACACCATCACCCTGCCGCAGATCAAGGGTATCAAGTTTGCCGATGTCACAGAAGACAGCCTGACGGTCTCTTGGACCACCAATGTGGCTACGGACTCACAGGTTGAATATAAAATCAACGCTACGGATACGCCAAGAATCGAAGCGGTCACTGATTTGGCCACAGCGCACAGTGTCAAACTGCAAAACTTGGATTCCAATGTGACCTATTCCATCCGTGTAATTGTTCGCGACTCCTTCGGCAACCAAGCTATCTCCTTACCGATGAGCGTTAAAACTAATGTGGATACTACTGCGCCCAAGATTCTGCAGGTTAAAGCCGAAACTGCGGCTTCACTCAGCCAAGACGGCAAGGTGCAAGCTATCATTTCCTGGCAGACCGATGAGCCAAGCACCACTCAAGTGGTCTACTCGCTCGGTTCACAAGGCAACTATGACAAACAGAGTCAAAAGGATGAAAATCTGACTAATTCCCATCTGGTCATCATTCCGGAATTGGTTGGCGCTTCCACCTATCACTATAAAGTTGTCTCTGATGACAAAGCCGGCAATGAAGCTAAGTCCAATGATTATACGATTTTGACGCCAAGGAAGAAAAACTCCCTATTGCAGATCATCCTCAATAACATGGAACAGCAGTTTGGCTGGCTGAGAAAGTTTGGAGTGTTTCAGTAAAGACTAATTTAGGTAGAGGGAAATTTAATATATTCACGGACATACCCACGTCCGTGAAAACAAAAAATCTCGAGCAATCGGGATTTTTTGTGCTATAATAAAGAAAATAACAAAAATAAAGCTTGATTTTAATGCAAAAAAGGAAACCGGTAGTTTTAATAATAATGGACGGCTGGGGTGTGGCTCCGGCATGGGGCGGCAATGCGGTTGCGATTGCTAAAACGCCCAATGTTAGCGCGCTGATGAAGGAGTATCCCAACACCCTTCTAGAGGCTTCCGGACAAGCAGTCGGGTTGCCGGGCCGATCGCGTGGAAATTCTGAGGTGGGACACTTGAATTTAGGGGCAGGCAAAATTGTGCATCAGGATTTGCCGCGCATAACTTCTCTGATCCAAAATCAGTCGTTTTTTGAAAATCCGGCTATGGAGCAAGCGATTGAACACGTGAAAAAAAATAAATCAGCTTTGCATCTGATGGGCCTTTTGAGCGATACCGGCATTCACGCGCATATCGACCATCTGTTCGCGCTTCTGGAAATGGCCAAGCAATATCAAGTGGAAAAAGTGTATATCCATATCTTTACGGATGGACGCGACACTGCGCCAAAAGATTCGCAGAAATTCGTGGGTAAACTTCGAGACAAGATGAATTCGACCGGCGTGGGCGAAATTGTCAGCCTGAGCGGCCGATATTATCCGATGGATCGTGACAGTCATTGGGACAGAATTGAAAAGGCCTACAATGCGTATGTGTCGGGTTTGGCGCCGGTGTTTGATTCGCCGGAAGCAGCCATTGAGAATTCATACAGCAAAAATTTAACCGATGAGTTTATTGAACCTGCGCTGATTCGCGATAAAAATAAAAAAGTTGTTTCTATCAAAGATAACGACAGCATAATATATTTTAATTTCCGGCCGGACAGGGCCCGACAGCTGACTAAGGCTTTTGTTGAAGACGGCTTTAAAAACTTTCCGCGAAAGCGTAAGCTTAAAAATTTGATTTTTGTCACCTTTGTTTTATATGAAGAGTCTCTGCCGGTTTTAGTCGCTTTTAAACCGGAAAATGTGGATTATCCGTTGGGCAGAGTTTTGAGCCTCGAGGGAAAAACCCAATTTCACATTGCCGAGACTGAAAAATATGCCCATGTCACTTATTTTTTTAATGGCGGCAAGGAGCAGCCTTTCGATCGGGAGTCCAGATTTCTGGTTTCATCGCCCAGAGTGGCTACCTATGATCTCAAGCCGGAAATGTCTGCTTCGGAAATAACCGATGAGCTTGTAAGCGCTATTCAAAAAAATAATTATGATTTTATCGTGGTAAATTATGCCAATGCCGACATGGTCGGACATACCGGAAATATCAAGGCTACGATCAAGGCTTGCGAAGCGGTGGACGAACAAGTCGGCCGGGTCGTGGCAGAGATTCTAAAAATTGGCGGGCATGCTATTATAACTGCAGACCACGGAAATGCGGAGCAGATGATAAATCCGATAACCGGAGAAAGCGATACTGAACACACGACCAATCCGGTGCCGTTTATTTTAGTCGGCGCCGAAGTTAAAAAAATGAAAATCAGCAAAAAATTCGGGATTCTCGGAGATGTTGTTCCGACGATTCTGGATCTGATGGGAATAAAAAAACCGGAAACGATGATTCAAGAAAGCTTGATAATAAAGGATAAAGCCCCAGTTAAATAGTCCGTTTAAGGCGGAATTTAACGGGGTAAAAATAAAAATGCAAAAAAGCCGTGTTATAAAACTTACCAATGTATCAAAAAGCTATAGTATCGGAAAGACGACTATTGATATATTGAAAGATATCAGCCTGGAAATTTATGCCGGCGAATATATTATCATATTCGGCCCTTCCGGCTGCGGCAAGTCAACACTTTTGAATATTATTTCCGGATTGGAAACGGTGGATACGGGAAATGTCCGGATTCGCGGCGAGGATATCACAAAATTGAATCAAAACGAATTAGCCAGATATCACCGCAATAAAGTCGGCATGGTTTTCCAGCAATTTAATCTGATCAACAATTTGAATGTTTTAGAAAATGTGGCTTTGCCGCAGGTTTTTTCCGGCATCGGCATAAAAAGGCGGGAAAAAAGATCGATGAGACTGCTCAAGGAATTTGAGCTTGATAAATTGGCCAAAAACTTGCCGACAGAAATGTCCGGAGGACAGCAGCAGCGCGTGGCGATCGCCAGAGCCTTGGTGAATAACCCATGGATCATGATTGCGGATGAACCGACGGGTAATCTTGATTCAAAATCCGCCGGTGAAGTGATGGAATTGTTCAAGAGTTTGAATGAAAAATCCAGAAGGACGGTTTTGATGGTCACCCACAATCCTGAATATGTTTATTATGCCCACCGCGTCCTGTATATGCGCGATGGAAAAATTATTAAAGAAGTGGTTAATCGCGATGTTAGAAACTTGGACAGTGAAAAGGATCAGGGTTTTGATCAGTACAAAGATATCGAAAAGGACTTGACTGAGTCGGAGGTTGTTACTAAGAACATCATCGAAGATGTGATAAAGTCCCACAAAATGAGGAATTTCAACGAGGGAGAATATCGGCGATTGGTCAGGATGGCGGATGACAGAAGAAATAATAAGATAACTGAAGCAGAACTGCTGGGAGTAATAGACAGGCCTTTCAAAGACGGAGGAGTCGGACTATACAAAAGAACAGCGGAAAAAATAACTCTGGCGCTTGAAGAAAAGTTTTCAGATATGCTTCCCGAGGCACCCAAGGAAAACACGGAATCCAAAATTAATCCCAACAAAATAACCGAATATTACGATAAAAAAGAAGGTATTGAGGAAACGGGAGACGATAAGGGCGAAACTAAGGATTAGAAGTTAATTTTATGCGATCAATAGACATTCTGAGATTAGCCATGAGAATATTCAAGCATAACCGGCTGCGAACTTTTTTGACCGTGCTGGGCGTCGGCATTGGTATCGCGGCTATCTTATTTTTAGTGTCTTTGGGATATGGCATCCAACAGCTGACGGTCGATCGGATTGCTTCGTTGGACTCGATCGTGACTTTGGACGCGACAACCGGAGATTCCTCAATTTTGAAAATAACCGGTGATACCATTGATAAATTTAAGGGCATTGCCGATGTCGTGACTGTTTCGCCGGTCTTGAACATATCCGCGCAAGCTTTATACGGGGATTCAATCGGAGATACTGTGGTCAATGGAGTCCAGCCGGATTATTTCCGGATGGAAGGTTTGACCATGAGCCATGGCAAGCAATTTGACCAGGAGGAAGAGGATTCTGTGGTAGTTTCCACGGCGGCCTTGGCGATGTTTGGCATAAATGTAAACGATGCTCTTACCCAAGAACTAAAGTTCAATTATTTTGTGACCAGAAAAAACGGGCAAATGGATGAGACAAAGCTGGAAGAGGATGCCCGAGGTTACAAGATAATCGGCGTGGTGGATGATGATAATTCCAGTTACGTTTATTTGCCGCTCGGCAATTTGAAGTACTTGAATATTGATGATTATCGCTCAGCCAAGATAAAGGTCAATGACATAAATAATATAAATAAAGTTAAAACAGATGTGTCTGCCATGGGGTATAATGCCAGCGCAGTAGCGGATACGCTTGACCAGATGAATAAAGTTTTTAGGATTGTCAGGATAGTTCTCGGCGCCTTGGGAATCATTGCGCTGGTCGTTGCTTCAATCGGAATGTTCAACACTATGACTATTTCCCTCTTGGAAAGAACAAGGGAGATTGGAATAATGAAGGCTCTGGGCGCAGGCAACTTCGATGTTTGGAAGTTATTTTTAAGCGAAGCCATCATGGTCGGATTTCTGGGGGGATCGGTCGGGACTCTCATCGGTTGGTCAATGGGGAAACTTTTTAATTTTGCAGTCAATATGCTGGCTTCGTCTTTGGGTGGACAAAAAGTCAACTTGTTTGTTACTCCGGTTTGGTTCATAATTGCCATTGTAGCCTTTTCCTTTTTTGTCGGATTTTTCACAGGAATATATCCGGCTAGGCGCGCCGCTAGGATAAATCCGCTGGAAGCTTTGAGGTATGAATAAAATTCATAAAGGTAAAAAAATGAGTAAGAAAAAAATAATTTTAATTCTAGCGGCCGCGATTATTATTGTCGGATGTGCATATTTATTTAAAACCGGCATTATCGTCGTAAATTTGCATAAAACAGCGCTGAAAGATCCGGTCAGCGGCCAAGCTGTCACTCAGGAAGATTTGGCGAATAAATCCGCCCATGATTTGTACACAGATGCGATAGAACTGAATAAAAAAGGCGATTATGATCAAGCGTCCGCATTTTTGAATTCGGCAATGCAAAAAGATAACAATGAAACAAACGTCAACGTTTTGCGGGAATTGGCAGTGTCCTATTATAATCTGAAAAAATATCTTGACGCGATTGCGACCTATCTCAAAATTACCGAAATCAATCCGGAGAACACCTCGGCTTTCAATGAGCTTGGCAATGTATATCGCGATAGCGGCGATAAGGCAAAAGCCGAAGAAAGCTATCGCAAAGCTATCGAAACGGATATGAGCTACATCCTTGCTTACAATAATCTGGCGATGATGTTCGTGCAGGACAACAATGTCGACGCGGCAAAAAACGTCATTCAAGATGGTCTGAATAAAAATCAAAACAACAGCGAACTGGAAAAAATCATGAAATCACTTGAGGTGATTAATTAAAAAAGTTATCCACCCGTAAATCCGCCGCGGCGGATACGGGGCAAGCAGGCAAAAGTTATCCACAGGCGTCCCGAGTACTCGGGATTGACAGTGATAACGATAGTGATATAATAACACCATAAGCAGTTTAATTTAAAAAAATGACAGAAACAAAAATGAAAGACGAAAAAGAGAGTAACAAAGCGATTGAAACAGTAGTTGATTCAATCAAGGAAAAATTCGGGGAAGGAATCATAATGAAACTGGGCGACGTCAAAAGAGTGGACATTGAAGCTATTCCGACCGGCGCCGTGTCTTTGGATATTGCTTTGGGCATCGGCGGCATTCCGCGGGGCCGGGTAATTGAAATTTATGGGCCTGAATCATCCGGAAAAACGACTTTGACCTTGCATATAATCGCCAACGCGCAAAGAGCCGGCGGTGTGGCGGCGTTTATTGACGCGGAACACGCGCTTGATCCGGAATATGCCAAGAAGATTGGTGTGAATATCAATGATCTTTTGATTTCCCAACCGGACAATGGCGAGCAGGCCTTGGACATTGTGGAGGCGCTGGTTTCTTCCGGCGCAGTCAGTGTGATTGTAGTGGACTCGGTGGCAGCGTTGGTGCCAAGAGCTGAAATTGAAGGCGATATGGGTGATCAGCATATGGGGCGCCAGGCCAGATTGATGTCGCAAGCTTTGCGCAAACTGACATCGATTGTGGCAAAATCAAACTGCACGGTTATTTTTATCAATCAGATCAGGATGAAGATTGGCATCGTTTTCGGCAATCCGGAAACAACCACTGGTGGCAATGCTTTAAAGTTTTATTCGTCTGTCAGAATTGAAGTGCGCAAGGCGGCGCAGATCAAAAAGGGCGAAGAGATTGTGGGCAATCGGGTGAAAGTCAAAATTGTGAAAAATAAAGTGGCTCCGCCTTTTCGCACAACTGAGTTTGATATCATGTACAACGAAGGAATTTCCGCTTCCGGCGACGCGCTGGATACGGCGGTGAAATATGAAGTTGTGGCGAAGAAGGGCAATTCATATTCTTTCAATGAAATTAAATTAGGCGTCGGTCGGGAAGCTGCCAAACAGATGATCAAAGATGACCCGAAGTTAATTAAAGAGCTGACTAAAGAAATAAATAAAAAACTGAAAGAACTCGAGGCGTTGGCTTAGAAATCCTTGACTTTTGCTTTCAAGTCGTGTATAATAGTAATATAAGAGTAAAAGAGTGGGTGATTTGCCCCACTTTTTCTTTTGTTTAAAAGGATTAATAATTAATATAAAAACAAAAGTATGGAGGAAACAAAAACATGCGGTTGTCCGAATTGTGACAAAAGAGCGCATGAGGATGCGAGAAACAATGAGATGGGTCTCGCGATTCTCATAATGCTCATGCCGGTGATGACACTGACCCTTTTGTCTAACGCCGGATTATTTTAAAGACAAAATAGAGTAAAACAAAAAACTCCGGTTGTATCGGAGTTTTTTTGTTTCTAATTTTGTCATTCTCGCGTAGGCGGGAATCTAGTGCAGAAACTTAATAATGTGTGACTGGATTCCCGTTTTCACGGGAATGACATTGCTATGCTCTACTCACGTATTCGCCTCTCTCAGTGTTAACGATAATTTCGTCACCTTCGTTCACAAACAGGGGAGCCGAGACTTTGAGCCCGGTTTCCAGCGTGACAACTTTGCCGCCGGTGGAAACAGTGTTGCCTTTGATTCCCGGAGGCGCTTCAACCACTTTGAGTTTTACTTTGACCGGAAGTTCGATGTTGATTGGCACGCTGTTAAAATTCAGAACCACAATTTCAGTGCCTTCGATCAGATAATTCGTGGCGTTTCCCAAAACCTGCTTCGGCAAAGAAAATTGTTCATATGATTCATTATCCATAAAAGCATAATCGTCGTTTTCTTTGTAGAGAAACTGCGCTTTTGATTTTGAGATATCCGCTTCTTCCAGCTGGTCAGCGCCTTGGAAGGTTTTTTCCAGCACAGCTCCGGTGATCAGATTCTTGAGTTTGGTGCGCAAAACTGATCCGGCGCGTCCGGTTTTGGATTGTTCATGAAAGAGGACCGTGTAGGGCGCGTCTTCGTGAACGATATTTTTGCCTGTTTTAATATCGCTTATTCCCAACATAAAATTTCGTGAAACTTGAAACTTGTAACTTAAGGCTCATAAAATGCAACATTTGAGCGATAAATATTGCTTCGAGCTTCAAGTTGTGAGTTACGAGTTTATTATTTAACTACAAATGGAACCAAAGCCATAACGCGGGCTTTTTTGATCGCTGCCGCCAAGAGCCTTTGGTGTTTGGTGCAAGTGCCGTGCCTTTTGGGAGGATAGATTTTGCCTTGTGAGTTCGTAAAGCGCTTGATCAGATAAGCGTCTTTGAAATCTATCTGGTCCATTTTGGTATCACAGAAATGGCAAATTTTCTTTTCTGTTTTAGCCGGTTCGTTGTTGTTATAGATTTTCATAAATTAATAATGGTTAAATTGTTAAATGGTTAAATTGTTAATTAAATTTATGATAACCATTTAGCAATATGGCAATTTAGCAATTTAAAAAGGAACATCTTCAAGCCTGATTTCGTCTTGTTCCTCGTCGAGATTGATGGTTGGGATTTCTTCTTCAACCGCCGCTTGGTTATTTTGCGGTTGAGCAGTTGGCGCGGCCGGTTTGTTGAAGGATCCGGCATTATTGCCAGTGGATGATCCTTGCGCGCGGGAGCCGAGTTGCATATTTTCCGCCACGACTTCAGTCGTTCTTCTTTCGATGCCGTCTTTGCCGGTGTATTTTCGGGTTTCCATTCGGCCTTCGATGAAAGTTTCCTGGCCTTTGGTCAGGTATTGGCCGGCGATTTCCGCCAATCTGCCCCAGAGCACGATATTATGGAATTCTGTTTTGTCTTGTCTTTGCCCGTTTTTGTCTTTCCAAAAACGGTTTGTTGCCAAGCTCAATGTGGCGACGGATTGGCCGGACGGAGTGTTTCTGATTTCCGGATCGCGAGTCAGTCTTCCGACTAACATTACTTTGTTTAGGTTCATAAATTTCTCGTAACGCGCAACTCGTAACGCATAACCCAGGTTGGAATAATGTCGTTTCGAGCTTCGAGTTTTAAGTTAGGAGATTATATATTTAAGATTTCCTCTAATTTTTTATCAATATCTTCCACGGCTTTTTTCTTTTCAGCGGGCGTAGCCGAATCCTTTTTTACTTCAACGGCTGGAGTCGCTGTCGTAACCTTTTCTTTGATTTCTTTTGGTTTTCTTTCCGGTTTAGCTTGAGCGGCGCCAATTCTTTCTTCCTTGGTTTTCAATGCCGGCAATTCCGAAGCTCGACTGATCACAAAACGCAAAATTCCGGTGAACAGGTTCAGTTTTCGAGTGATTGCTTGGATTTTTTCGGGGTCCTCGATTTCAAATCGGTTCGCCACATAGAATCCGTGGGTTTCGTGCTTGACCTCATAGGCCAGTTTTCTTTTCTCGGTCACGACTTTTTCCTCAAAAACTCCGCCTTCCGCAGCCACAATTTCGCTTGCGCCCGCCTTGATTGCATCCAGTTCCGCCTCTCTTGAGCCGGCCACCAGATAGAACAATTCGTATTTCATAAATTATATTGGCTAAATTGTTAAATGGTTAAATTGTTAATTAAATTTATGCCAACCATTTAGCAATATAGCAATTTAGCAATTAAAATATCCGCCAAAGAAAGCCTTTCCTTGCGGATTCTTACTCTGTTATCCCTGCTTGTGCAAGGCGACAGAATAGTCGGACTTTCTAAGTTGTGTTTAGTTTAGCTTATTACTAAGGGCTAGTCAAGGGCTATATCTTGAACTCAATAACATCGCCATCTTGGACGATATAATCTTTGCCTTCGGTGCGGAGCGTGCCGAGTTCGCGGGCCTTCGACCAACTTCCGGCTTCCAAAAGCTTGTCCCATTGGATGGCTTCGGCGCGGATGAATTTGTCTTTGAAGTCGTTGTGGATGGCGGTGCCAGCTAGCGGCGCGGTCCAGCCTTTTTTGATGGTCCATGCGCGCGTTTCGTCTTTGCCAGTGGTCAAAAAAGTGATGAGGCCCAACAGTTCATAGGCTTTGACGATAAGCGTGTCGATATTTGATTCGATTCCCATTTCTTGAGCCTCTTCTTTGGTCATTTCAATCAGTTCTTCTTCGATTTTAATATCTAGCTTAACGTGATCGCGTTTTTCCAGATTCTCAGATAATTTCTGGTTGATGTCGACGACATTGTAGATATATAAAAACGGTTTCATGGTTAGTAAAGATAATTCGCGCACCACGATTTTAGTATTTTCCTCTTCCAGATCCAGCTTGGTTTCATTGGCAGTCTTATCAGCTTCAAGATCAACATTGATTTTATTGAGAATTTCCAATTGTTCTTGTGCGCCTTTTTTGTTGCCACGTGCGTCTTTTTCCAAACGCACTTTCACTTTTTGTACGGTTTCCAAATCCGCCAGAATGAGTTCGGTGTTGATAGTTTCAATATCGCTTTCCGGATCGATTTTATTGTTCACGTGGATGATATTGGAATTATCGAAAACCCGCACCACTTGCGCGATAGCGTCCACCTCGCGGATGTTGGCGAGAAACTTGTTGCCCAAGCCTTCACCAACGGACGCGCCCTTGACGATACCGGCAATGTCGACAAATTCCACGATGGCAGGAATAACTTTGGTCGATTCTGACATTTTCGCCAGCTTGTCCAAGCGCTCATCGGGAACTTTAACAATGCCAACGTTGGGTTCGATGGTGCAAAAAGGATAGTTATTGATATCAACCTGAGTTTTGGTCAAAGCCTTGAAGAGAGTGCTCTTTCCCACGTTTGGCAGGCCGACAATTCCTATTTTCATTTGTTCTACGAAATTACGAATAATTACGAATATACGAATGATATTATAATATGCGGAAATAGGCAATAAAAAGCAGGCGTTTTGTGCCTGCGAGTTTCTGAGATGATTATTCAAATTCTTCCTTTATCGCGGCGTTTGCGCTTTCGATTTTTGCGTCCAGCGCCTGGGTTATGCCTACCAGTCCTTTAAAATGTCCTTTTGCCACAATCGCATCACCCTGAGCTATAAGAGCTTCAAAAGCTTCTGTGTAATAAGTCAAGCTTAGCTCGTATATCTTGACACTTCTCATGCACCTAAGTGCTTTCTTTTTTGAAGCCTTAAACTTGTCCAGTGCCTGTTGCTTTTGCATAACTGCCTCCTTAAGTGGCGGTTTGTGGTATTATTGCCATCAGTCGGATGAAAATGTACAATGGAAAGGTAACAAATAACATTAAATTATGCAAGTAAATCCAAATATTTTCCGTGGGTATGATTTGCGCGGAATCGCAGGCAAAGACCTGAGTCTTGAAATTGTTGAGCATATCGGAAAGGCGCATGGAACCTATATGAAAAGGCATGGGATAACTAAGGCAGTTGTCGGACATGATTGTCGATTTACCAGCGCTGAATACAGTGAAGCCTTGATGCGCGGTTATAGTTGGGCTGGTGTAGATACGATTGATATCGGTCTGAATCTGGTCGGAACTTTCTATTGGGCTCAGTATTATTTAGATGCTAAAGGAGGGGCCTTTGTCACCGCTTCACATAATCCGGCGGAATATAATGGATTTAAATTTGCCATTGATTTCTCGGAAACTTTGGTGAGCGATGGAATGCAGGAGCTTCGACGGATGGTTGAAGAAGAAGATTATGAACAAGGCGAACAAGCGGGCAAAATAGAAAAACAGGATGTTCGCGAAACATATTTTGCTGATTTGATAAAAAGATTGCCGATTGCCAAAAAATTCAAAGTTGTAGTTGATCCGAGCAATTCTACAGCCGGAGCAATAGTTCCGGAATTTTTGAGAAAAATTGGTTGTGAAGTTATTGAAAAAAATTGTAATGTTGACCCGTCGTTTCCATTGGGAACTCCGGACCCGACCGAAAGTCTGGTGGCTGAAAGAATAGCTAGGGAAGTTTTGGAAGAAAAGGCGGATCTGGGATTTTCTTATGATGCGGATGGAGACCGCATCGGAATTGTTGACGATAAAGGCGGCATCATTTGGAATGATGTATTGGTGGCGATATTTGCCACGGATGTTTTGTATGCCCATCCGGGAGAAAAAATAATGTACAATACGCTTTGTTCAAAAGTGGTCGAGGACACAATTAAGGCTCAGGATGGCGTGCCATTCATGTGGCGGACCGGACATTCATTTTTAAAGAAAAAAAATCAGGAAGTGAAAGCGGCTTTTATTGGTGAGCTTTCCGGACATTTCTTTTTTTCAGCGGATTTTTATAATCATGATGACGGGATGTATTCAACTTTACGATTGCTGTCATATTTATCCCGAACCAACCAGTCTCTGTCTGACGCGGTGGCGGGACTGCCAAAATATATTTCCAGTCCGGAAGTGAAAGTTGGCTGCGCGGATGATAAAAAAGTCGCATTGATTGAAAAAATAAGTTCAGTAGCTCTCAATGATTTTCCGAGCGCTGAAGTCATCAGTGATGAACGGGCGGGTGATGGCGTGCGGTTGGATATGCCGGATTCAATGTTTGTCATCCGTTATTCTCAGAACGGCCCGTATCTGACAATCAAGTTTGAAGCGCAAGAGCAAAACAAATACGATGAAGTAAAAAAATATCTGAATAAATTGTTGCACAGTTATGAAGAAATTGATTGGGGCTACGGCGTGAATGTGGAAAGTTTGAATTAGTGATTGTTTATAAAAAAATGAGGCGTCCCGTTTGGCGGGACGCTTTTTAAATAGCATTGGCCATATCTTTGTTAGTAGATAGGCATTTTTTAACCCCTGCTATAATTGCTTTTATTCTGTCTTCATCTTCGCGGATAGGAGGCTTCAAAATTGCAACCGCGTGTCTGCCGGCGCCAAAAGAAATAATCGGATCGGGCGCAGGCGAGACCTCTTCGCTTTCAGGCGGAACGTCTCCTTTCTGGAACGCCTTTTGATACCATGGTTTGCGGGTTATTCTAACCCTATCCCGTCTAGTCTCAGGCTTTGGTCTCAATCAATGCCTCCTTTTGCTTGGGTTGATGAATGAAAGGTGCTAAATATTATATTACAAATCCAACTTTTTCTTTAATCTCAGCCAGTTTAGCCGAAGCGATCGGGCGAACTTTGTCCGCACCGGCGGCGAGAATATCTAAAACTTCCTTATTGCTAATTTTTGCCATTCGCTCTTGCAACGGTTTCAGAAAATCTACGACGACATCAGCCAAGCCGGATTTGAAATCGGCATAGCCCTTGCCGGCGTACATTTTTTCAATATCTTTTGGATTTTTATTATCCAATAAAGAATAAATATTAATCAAATTTTTGAGTGCCGGCTTGTCATCGCGATAAACTATATCTGTGCCGGAATCAGTCACAGCTTTTTTAATTTTCTTTCTGATAATTTCTTCGGAGTCGGTTAGGGCAATATAGTTATATTCTGAAGCGGCGGATTTGGACATTTTCTTGGACGGATCATCCAGCCCCATAATATTTTGGCCTTCAGCCACAGCATAGGCTTTGGGCACGATAAAAGTTTCGCCAAATTTTTTGTTGAATCTCTCGGCTAGAGTTCTCGTCAATTCAATATGCTGAAATTGATCTTTGCCGACTGGTACGGTTTCAGTGTTGTATAGAAGAATATCCGCAGCCATCAGGGCAGGGTAGTCAAAGAGTCCCATGCTGACACCTTCTTTGTTAGCAGACTTATCTTTGAATTGCGTCATCCTTTCCAACTCCGCAACTTTCGTGATTGTATTCAAAATCCAAGCCAGCTCGGAATGTTCCGGCACGTGGGATTGGATGAAGATAGTTGATTTTTTCGGATCAATGCCAGAGGCCAGATAAATTTTCGCCACTTCAATGGTTTTCTTTTTCAGTTCTTCCGGATCTTGCGGAACGGTGATGGCGTGCAAATCCACCACGCAAAAAATTGAGTCATATTCATCCTGAAGTTTAACCCAGTTTTTGATGGCACCCAGATAGTTGCCTAGATGTAAATTTCCACTTGGCTGTATGCCGGAAAAGATGCGTTGTTTCATATTTGTCATTCCCGTGAAAACGGGAATCTAGTCAGTAAATTAAGTTTGTTCACTGGATTCCCGCCTCCGCGGGAATGACAGCTTATCTTACATATAAACTATCATTAAGTTAGTACTTTGACAAATTAGACAATCAAAAAGGAGCTCAGCTCCTTTTGAATGTTTCTAATATAATAGCTTACTTTTTTAATTCACCATCCATTTTACGAAGCATATGGCGCATTTCCAAAATACCGGCTAAAAAGAAAACTATGAAAATAATTTTCATAACAAGACTGATGGACTGGTTCCAATCAAAAGGCAGGATTAAAATAATTTCAGACAGTGTGAAGGAAATGATGGCGGCCAAAAGAAATTTAAAAGAAGTGTCCAACTTTTTTTCGACTCGCCAAACGACGCCGAAAGTATAGACGATGGAAAAAAGAGACAGGAAAATTATAGCGAAATGGAAAAGCAGTTCTAAGTTATTGTTCATCTCTGCACCCCCTTTCTTTTAGTCAAAAAACCGTGTCTGCGCAAATAATTTTCCGTGATTTGAATCAGCGCGCCTTCGCTTTGGTGATGTTCGATGCCGAGCAGGATAAGGAAAAGCAGGAATAGTAATAGCGATATCCAGCCTAGACTTTGCATGATCTGGGTCAATGAAATTGATGTTGATCCGACACTCACGACCGGCAATTCTTTGACTTGGAAAAAATCTTCGCCCTCGATCAAATTTCGGCCGTCGTAAGCTTTAACTATGATTTTATATTTGCCAGCCTTAGTTAGGATTGGAATAAGAATATTTTTTTCCAGCGAATCAATCTGTGTTGGATTTATATTTTCATAAATTTCGGAAACAGTTCGACCGTCTGAATCAATCACGTCATAGAAAATCTTATAATCCTGATTGGCGAGGGTTGGGGATTTTTTTATAAAATCAACATTGAAGGAAAGATTATTGCCGGCATAAACTATTTGATCGGGATTTCTTACGGACACCGCGATTTCAAACGGCGCGGTTGTGATAATTGCGGGCGTGGGCCTTTGAGCCAAGTTAGTTTTTTTAATTTCTTTTTTCTTATGGCTGTTGGCGTTTGTTTGAGAAGTTGTTTTTTCGACGATTTCAAAACTAAAGGAGTCTGTCGCAGTGATTGTCGAGTCATTGGGGTCAACGGCTATGGTTTCAATCGTGTGGCTTCCCAAATCCAAAGTTTCTGGGCTTGTCCAGGACCAGTAACCATTGCCATTGGCGTAGGTTATGGCCGTAATCTCCGGTCCGCTGTGCAAAGTAATAAATATTTTAGCGTAGGGGATATTGGTATGGCCGGAAAAGGTTGGTTTTTGGACTGTGATTTGCGGCACATCTTCAAGACTTGCAATATTTTTTGATTCTATGGCGGTTATTTTTTCGTAATAAACCAGAGTCGATCCCTTGCATTCATCCGGCGTCTTTATGGCGATTGGCTTGGAAACGGCACTACCTGGACCCATCGGTCCGCGCGCGGTAACTGTGTATGTATAAGAAGCGCTAACAACAACATTGCTGTCTGCGTATTGAGACTCGATAAGACTGGTGATGAGCGGTGAACCATCACGATCAATATCAAAACTGGTTGAATTTTCATCAGTCGGCCAATTTAGTTGGATGCTTAGGTTTCCATTTGTACATACAGCCTCTCCTGAAACAATTGGTTCAACCGGCGGTGCCAAAACTTTTGCTACCAGCGTGATTGTATCATCCGCCAATGCCTTGGATTTGTTGCGCATATCCGAGAGTATAAATGACGGAGTGAGGATAGCGGACAGAGCAGTATATAATCCGAAAGAAATCAGAAAAAAGACGGCATGCGCGCGCGCGATTTTTCTAAGTCCGGTTATTTTTTTAACTCGTTTCTTCATATATAATATTATACACTAAAAAATATGATATAATAAGAATTAGAAAGCTTATGTAATTACTGTCATTCCCGTGAAAACGGGAATCCAGTCACAAATCATTAAGTTTCTACACTAGATTCCCGCCTACGCGGGAATGACAAGGGTAAAAATATGTTTGAAAAAATAAAAATAAATTTTAAAAGTATTAAAAAAATTGTTCCGACAATGACTTTTGTTTTTTTGTTGGCCTTTCCTGCCAGCACGAATTATAAATTGAAAGATTTTGGATTTGGGTCAGGCGGAGTGGGGAATGCGACCGCGGGCAGTTATGCGATGGATGCGATTACGGGTGAGCAAAGCGGAGCTCCGGGAGCAAATGGCGGCTATAAAATGGTTCCGGGGTTGCTTTTTACCAATCAAGCCAATGTGCCGATCGCGCCGGCTTTTAATAACCCAAACAATTATTATAACAAACTGCAAATCATTCTGGATACTTCCGGCAATCCGAGCGACACAAAATTTGCCATTGCCATTAGCACGGATAATTTCGTGACCACTAACTATATCCAGAATGATGACACAATCGGAGCTGTCTTGGGTTCAGAAGATTATCAAACAAATGTGCTTTGGGGAGCAAGCGGATTTTATGTGATTGGACTGGCGCCGGGCACGACCTATAAAGTGAAAGTGAAAGCGATGCAGGGAAAATTCACAGAAACCGGCTATGGTCCGATCGCTACGCAGGCGACAGTTTCTCCGACGATGTCGTTCAATATCAACATCAATACGATAAATTTTGGCAGTCTCACGGCCGGATCGGTGGCGAATAGCCCAAATGTGGTGGTAGATTTTACCACTAATGGCGCTTCCGGCGGCAAAGTGTATGTGATTGGCCAGAATGGCGGGCTTTTGAGCCTATCAAAAAGCCATATAATCACTTCGGCAACAACTGATTTGGCAAATCCGGCTGAGGGATTTGGAGCGCAAGGCACGCTGGCAACCCAAAGTTCGGGCGGACCACTGTCAATTGTGGCTCCATATAATGTCGCCACAACTAATGTTGGCATTGTGAATTCCAGCGTGCGGGAAATTTTTTCTTCATCCAATCCGATTGTCGGCGGTCAGGGAACATTTATTTTGAAAGCTAAATCTGTCGCTCTAACTCAGGCAGCTAATGATTATAGCGAATTATTAACGGTTATTGCTTCGGGAAGTTTTTGAAAATTCAGTACGAAGTTTCGTAAACCCCAGTCAAATAATCTGCCTATGGCAGAATTTGACGGGGTAAAGTTATCCACAGATCACGTAATAGCAATTTGTTTTGACTGGTCGTATAAAATATGCTATAATTGGCATAAGAAATTATCTTTTGTAAAAATTAATTTAAAATAAAAATAAAATTAGTATGAAAACTAGATTTATGAAATATTTGTCTGCAGCAAATATACTTTTTTTCCTGGTGGCAATGGTTGTCCCGTTTTTATCTTTTCAAGAAGCTGAAGCGGCTGGTTTGCAACAGACCTATGTGAGGTTTGATCGTTTGCTGGCTAATACGCAGACTACCGGCTTGGTATGCGCAAAAACGGCAGTGGCTGACGTAACCGAGGCCAATGTAGTGGTGACCTTTCCAACTGGCTTCACTCTGGGTTTAGCTGCTACTTTTACAGTAGATACCAACAATCTTCCTTCAGGCGCAACTGCTTGGCCGGGCATTCTAACAGCCACGGATGTTACCGGACAGGCGGCTACTTTTCCCAGTTCTAATTTGACTGCCAATACGGAGTATTGTTTTAATTGGATAAATTCTGCTGCGGTTAAAACTAGTGTTGCAGCAGGAAATGATAAGACCGGTACAGTTGCGAGTGGCGGCAATTCGTCAACTTTTGCTACTTCAATTATCTCTTCCCCGACTGATCAGATTGTAGTGACTGCGGCAGTGCCAGCGACATTCACATTTAGTCTTTCTGGAAATACGGATACATTCGCGAGCAATCTGTCCACGACCGCGCAGTTGTCAAATGGTGTGACAGCGAACATTGCTACGAATGCGGCATCTGGTTGGATAGCTTGGGTGAAGAGCGCAAATGCAGCTTTGAATTCAGTATCCACCGGAGCCACTATCGCTACAATTGGAACGGTCAATAATACTGTAGATACTTTGACAGCAGCTAATTATGGATATTTGCTGGACGTGACATTTACGGATAGTGGAACGGGAACCGGAACAGTAACGCAAGCGGCTAACTATGGGCAGGAATATGATGGTAACTCAAGTAATTCAGGTGGAACACTTTCAACTTCGTTTCAACCAATCGCAGCTTCAAGTGGCACAACCGACGGTGATACTGTGACGTTGAAGTCTCTGGCGAGAATCGCTTCTATCCAATCGGCAGCAGCTGACTATACCGACACATTGACCGTAGTAGCGGCTGGACGATTTTAAGTAAAAAGTACGTTTTATAGTAGGCACAAAAAAGCTTTTCTTTCGCGGAAGCTTTTTTGTTTGAAACAAATTTGTAGTGTATAATATATCTAATATGATATATCAATCATCTCAGTCAAATATATTTTTCGTAAAAATACTTTTCTGTATGTTGATATTTTTTGTTTCATCCACTCCTACCCTCGCTGCAACCACCGGCGACCTCCGTCTCACCACCTCGCCCCTGCCGATCAATTTAAATGTTACTCCCGGCTCAACTGTTTCGGCTGATATCAAAGTTAAAAATGACGGCACGC
>Ga0334722_10001531_pt1 | contig 28683 bp, 29 predicted proteins | sample C3_bottom_MG_FD_207210 | JGI IMG/M metagenome (GOLD analysis project Ga0334722, IMG submission 207210) | Sediment microbial communities from Yellowstone Lake, YNP, Wyoming, USA - C3_bottom | ecosystem: Environmental > Aquatic > Freshwater > Lake > Sediment | place: USA: Wyoming | collected... | reverse complement strand
CTCCTCCACCCCCGGATGCGTTTCGCGCCACTCCGGCATGCGGGCCTGCAGATGGCCCTGGATGCGCTCGGCCATCTCCTGGAAGAAGGTGGAGGTCGTCCTCCCGCAGCCTGGACACGAGCTCACCTGGGGCAGGAACGACCGCAGTCCCAGCGACTGCAGGACCTGCTGGGCAACGCGGACCTCCTCCTCGCGCTCGCCGTCGGGCGCGGGCGTCAGGGACACGCGTATGGTGTCGCCGATCCCCTCCTCGAGGAGGATCGACAGCCCCGCCGTCGACGCCACGACGCCCTTCATGCCCATGCCTGCCTCGGTCAGCCCGAGATGGAGCGGGTAGTCGGAGCGGGCGGCCAGGATTCGATAGACATCCACGAGGTCGCGGACGCGCGACACCTTGGCCGAGAGAATGATCCGGTCGTGACGGAGGCCGGTCGACTCGGCCAGCTCCGCGGAGCGCATCGCCGACTCGATCATCGCCTCGATCATCACGTCACGGGCATCGCGCGGCTCGGTTGCGGCTGCGTTTCGATCCATCAGTTCGGTGAGCAGGGCCTGGTCGAGCGAACCCCAGTTCACCCCGATCCGGACCGGCTTGTCGTGTTCGATCGCCACCCGAATGATCGTCTGGAAATTGGCATCGTGGTGCTTCGAGCCCACGTTGCCCGGGTTGATCCGGTACTTCGCGAGGCCGGCCGCGGCCGCGGGATGATCGATCAGGAGCTTGTGGCCGTTGTAGTGGAAGTCCCCGATGACCGGCACCGCGACGCCGAGATCGGTCAGCTTCCGGAGCATCTCCGGCACCGCCGCGGCGGCCGCATCCGTGTTGACGGTGACGCGCACCAGCTGGCTGCCGGCATGGGCAAGCCGCGCGACCTGGATCGCTGTCGCGTCGGCGTCGGCCGTATCGGTGTTCGTCATCGACTGGACGACGACCGGGTGGTCGGCGCCCACGGGCACGCCCCCCACATCGACCGGGACGGTCGCCCTGCGCGGCGGTCGAAGGCGATCCGGCGCGCTCATCCCCCGCCGAGGCCCCGTGCGATGTCGTACCCAGTGACCCAGACGAGGAAGGCGATCAGCATCGCGAAGCCGACGAAGTAGGTCAGGCGTTCGGCGCGAAGCGAGAGCCGGCTGCCCGCCACGCGCTTGATGATGAGCATGAGCATCCGGCCGCCGTCGAGAGGCGGGAACGGCAGGACGTTCACGACCGCGAGGTTCGCCGACAGGATCCCCGCAAGGTACAGGGTCACGATCGGCCCAAGACTCCAGAAGACGTCCCCGATCTGGGTGGCGATCCCGATCGGGCCCGACGCCGGAGGCGGTTCTGTCGGCCGCGTGATGATGGCCGTCACGAGATCGCCGACGCCGTCCACGATGAACCGCATGGCCGAGGTTGTTCGCTCCAGGCCAAGACCGAGGGCGACCTCCGCCGGATAGGTGATCCGGTCCGGCGTTGCCCGGCCTTCGAGCGGGAACTCGGGCGGCTTGCCGATCCCCAGTGCGCCCTTCCCGGCCGCGACCTCGACCGGGCTGCGGAGCGACGCCGCGAGTTCGAGCGACTGATCACCCCGGCGAATCGTCAGGGCGACCGTCCTGCCTGCGCTCTCGCGAAGGGCCTCGCGGATGGATCCCGGCCCGAAGGCACCGAAGGCACGGCCATCCACGCGTTCGATCACGTCACCCCGGCGCACCCCCGCCATCTCGGCCGGCGACCCGGGATCAACGTACGGAACGTAGACACCGATGGCCGGGTCACCGGTCAACGCGATGGCCGAGAAGATGGCCCAGGCGAGAACGATGTTCATCGCGACCCCGGCGACCAGGATGATCAGCTTCCGGGGAAGGCCCTGGGCCGAGAACGAACGGGGATCCTCGGCCCCGTCGCCGTCCTCGCCCTCCAACTTCACGAAGCCGCCGATCGGCAGCCAGTTCAGGGTGTAGATCGTCTCCCCGACGTCCCGGAGGACCCGTGCCCGCGGGGGGAAGCCGATCCCGAACTCGAGCACCCGCACCCGGAACAGCTTGGCCACGACGAAGTGCCCAAGCTCGTGCACCACGACGAGGACGCCGAGGATGCCGAAGAACAGGGCGATCGTGACAAGCACCCGACCGACCTCGATCACGCGACCGCTCCCGAGCCGTAGCGACTTCGGATCTCGGCATCGAGACCGACCAGGTCGTCGACCGACGGGCCAGGCCCGGCCCGTTGCCCGAAGCGCTCGACCGCGGCAGAGAGAAGGCGGGCGATCCCGGGAAAGTCGACCGTGCCGTCGAGGAAGCGAGACACCGCGACCTCGTCGGCGGCGATCAGGGCCGCCGTGGCCCATGGCCCGATCTCACCGGCCTCGCGCGCGATCCGCAGGGCAGGAAAGCGGGTCGCATCAGGCGCCCGGAAGTCGAGCCGCCCTATCCCGATGAGATCGGGAGGAGAGGCCGGGGAGGGCTGGCGTTCTGGATAGGTCAGGGCGTACTGGATCGGAAGTCGCATGTCGGGGGTGCCCAGCTGGGCCTTGAGAGAGCCGTCCACGAAGACGACGGCTGAATGCACGATCGACTGGGGGTGGATCACGACCTCGATCGCGTCGTACGCGACATCGTACAGCCAGCGTGCCTCGACGACCTCCAGGCCCTTGTTGGCGAGGGTCGCACTGTCGATCGTGATCTTCCGACCCATCGACCAGGTCGGGTGGCGGAGGGCCTGCGCAGCCGTCACCCGGGCGAGCGCTTCGAGGTCAAGGTCGAGGAACGGACCCCCCGACGCGGTGAGGATCAACTTCGCGATGGACCCTTCCGGCTCGCCCCGGAGGCATTGCCAGATCGCCGAATGTTCGGAGTCGATGGGCCGGATCCAGCCGAGCGGACTCGCGAGCGGGTGCCCCGGATCGGTTGCGGCGCGGGCAGCGGCAAGGGTGCGCGCCAGGGGCATGACGAGATGTCCCCCGGCCACGAGGGGCTCCTTGTTGGCGGTCGCCACGGGCGTGCCGGCGTGGAGCGCCGCCATGACGGGCCGCAGGCTCACCATGCCGCCTGTGCCGACGATGAGCAGGTCGAGATCGGATCGGGCCGCCAGCGCCTCGAGGGACTCGTCGCCTGCCTCCACGAGCGTCCCGGCCGGCAGGTCGCCGAGGTTCGTGCGGTTCGCGTCGGCGGCCACGACCGCGATGGCCGGGCGAAGATCGCGGATCTGGGAGCCGAGGAGCGCGGTGTTGTGCCCCGCCGCGAGGCCGACGATCTCGAACCCGTCGCTCCTCGCGAGCACGTCGAGCGTCTGCCGCCCGACCGACCCGGTGGAGCCGATGACGGCCACCCGCAGCGGGTAGCGCCGCTGGTCGTTCATCGCCCGATGTCCGAATTCACCGGAACGCGACGAGGACGTACAGGACGGCGGCGGGCGCGGCGAACAGGAACGAGTCGATACGGTCGAGCATCCCCCCGTGGCCGGGGATGAGCCGCCCCGAGTCCTTGGCCCCCGCGGCGCGCTTCAGCATTGATTCCGCGAGATCGCCGGCCTGCGCCGACGCGGCGATCACGACGCCGAGCATTGCCCCGAGGGCCGGTGCGCCGCCGAGGCCGGTCACCAGTGCCGTCGTGACCGCGACGACCGCGAGCGTGCCCCCGATCACGCCCTCCTGCGTCTTGGCCGGCGAGATGTGGGCCATGAACATGCGGCGCCCGATCCGCCGGCCCGTCAGGTACGCGCCCGTGTCGAATGCCCAGACACCCAGGACGAGGACCAGCAGCCAGCCGCGCTCGGCGCCGAGGATCGCCAGCGGTGCCGAGGCCGGCACGCCGGGGGCTCCGGCCGCAAGACGCGGGATGAATCCCAGGAGACCGACATACAGGGCGCCGAACGTGGTCGTGGCAAAGTACGCCAGGCCTTCTCGCGGATCCGGGCGCGATATCGCAGCAGCGCCGGTCAGGACGATTCCAACGCTCGCAAGGAGGAGGCCGGAACCCGCGGGCACCGACGGGATGGCATCGCCCAGGGCGACCACGACGGCCAGCACCACGCCGAGTGCCGCAAACGAGGCGTGTCCCGCTGCCTCGAGGAGCCGGAACACCTCGCGAGCACCGAGGGCGACCGCCAGCCCGACAAGCGCAACGACCCACGGCCCCCCCAGCCACAGGACCACCAGCAGGGGCGGCACCAGGATGGCCGCGCTCTGGGCGCGATCGCGGAGCACCTGGGCCTCAGCGACCGAAGCGGCGCTGGCGCGAGGCGTATTCGTTGAGCGCAGCGTCGAGGGCAGGGCCCCCGAAGTCCGGCCAGAGGGTGTCGGTGACCACGAGCTCGGCGTAGGCGGACTGCCAGATGAGGAAGTTGGACAGGCGAACCTCGCCGCCCGTCCGGATGACTAGGTCCGGGTCCGGCGTGCCGGCGGTGTAGAGCGCGTCCGCGATCGTCGCCTCGTCGATGTCGTCCGCCCGGGCGCCGGAGGCGACGATGCTCCGGACCGCATCCACGAGCTCCGTGCGGCCGGCGTAGTTGAAGGCGATGTTGAGCAGCATCTCCGTGCCGCCGGCCGTCGCCGCCAGGGCGTCCTGAATGGACGCACGTGTCTCGTTCGGCAGCTCGTCCAGCCGCCCGATCATGGCGACCCTGACCCCCTGCGCGCGGAGTTCGTCCGTCTCACTACGGATCGCTGCCTCGAGGAGCCCGAAGAGACCGGCGACCTCGGTGTCGCCACGTGCCCAGTTCTCGCGGCTGAACGCGTACAGAGTCAGGATCCGGATGCCGCGCCGCCGGGCGTGCCGGAGGATGCCCCGGATCGCCTCCACCCCGGCCGGATGGCCCTCGAGCTCGGCGAGCCCGCGCTGGCGCGCCCACCGGCGATTCCCATCCATGATGATGGCGATGTGCCGGGGAATGTCGCCCGGCCGGGAGCTGTCCTCGGGTGCCACCGGGCGACCCTCGTCGGTCGGGTCCTGCGCGCGATGGGCCGTGGGGGGCGCGTCAGTCGGCCGGACGAAAGGTGCGCGCGCCACTAGACCTCCAGGACCTCCTGTTCCTTCGCGGCACCGACGCGATCGACGTCGGCAATGTGACGATCGGTCGTCTTCTGGATCGTCTCGAGGAGACGATGAACCTCATCCGTCCCGACCTCGCCCGCCCGCTCCAGCTTCTTAAGGTGGTCTGCGGCATCGCGGCGCAGGTTCCGAATCTCGACGCGCGCCTCCTCCATGCGCCGGTGCACGACCTTCACGAGGTCGCGTCGGCGCTCTTCCGTGAGCGGCGGGATGTTGAGCCGGACCACGGTCCCGTCAACGTTGGGCGTCAGGCCGATGTCGCTCTTGAGGATGGCCTTCTCGATCGCGCCGAGGACGCTCCGATCCCACGGCTGGATGACGATCTGGTGCGCCTCCGGAACGCTGATGCCGGCGAGCTGGTTGAGCGGGGTCTGGGTCCCGTAATAGTCGACGTGCAGGCGCTCGACGAGGTTCGTGGAGGCCCGCCCCGTCCTGATCCCCTGGAAGTCGCGCTCCATCACCTCGACCGCACGGGCCATCTTGTGATCGGCGCTCGTCACGATCTCGGCGCTCACCGCTGCCGTGCTCCAGTCGCCGCGGCGGTGATCATCGTGCCGACCGGCTCGCCGGACGCGACGCGGGCGATGTTGTCGGGACGGTTGAGGTCGAACACGACGATCGGCAGGTCATTCTCCATGCACAGCGACACGGCCGCGGCGTCCATGACCTTGAGCTCGTCGCGGAGCAGGTCCGAGTAGACCAGTCGCTCGTAGCGCTGGGCGCTCGGGCTCGTCATGGGATCCGCGTCGTAGACGCCATCGACTTTCGTCGCCTTGAGGAGCACCTCCGCACCGATCTCGACGGCCCGCAGGGCGGCCGCGGTGTCGGTCGTGAAGTAGGGGTTCCCGGTACCGGCGACGAAGATCGCCACGCGACCCTTCTCGAGGTGCCTGACCGCGCGCCGCCGGATGTACGGTTCGGCGATCTCGTTCATGGCGATCGCGCTCATGACACGGGTGGGAACGCCGGCTCGTTCGAGGGCATCCTGGAGCGCCAGCCCGTTCATCACCGTCGCCAGCATCCCGATGTAGTCCCCCGTCGCGCGGTCCATCCCGCCCGCGGCCGCGGCCATGCCCCGAAAGATGTTGCCGCCACCAACCACGACGCCGACCTGGACGCCGGTGGCGTGGACCCGCGCGATCTGGCTTGCGATGAAGGAGCAGAAGGCCGGGTCGACACCGTAGGCGCGATCTCCGAGCAGCGCCTCGCCGGACAGCTTCAGGAGGATCCGGCCGTAGCGCGGCGGCGGTCCGGCAGGCTCGACGGTCACAGCTCCTCCCCGAGGGCGTAGCGGACGAACCGGCGCACGCGGATGTTCTCGCCGATCGTCGCGATCTTCTCGGTGACGAGGTCGCGCACGGCGCGCTCCTCGTCTCGGAACGGCTGTTCGAGGAGGCAGACCTCGCGGAACCACTTCCGGAGCTGGCCCTCGACGATCTTCTCGCGGATCTCGGCGGGCTTGGCGGCCACTGCCGGATCGGCGGCAAGGTCAGCCTTCTTGCGCTCGAGGTCGGCGGGCGGGATCCGATCCGCGTCGACGTAGATCGGGGCCAGCCCGGCGACCTGGACAGCGAGATCCCGGACGAGCCTCTGAAACTCCTCCGTGCGCGCCACGAAGTCGGTCTCGCAGTTCACTTCGATGAGGACTCCGACACGGCCACCAGTGTGAATGTAGCTCGAGACGAGGCCTTCGCGAGCGTCGCGGTCGGCCTTCTTCGCAGCCGCCGCCAGGCCCCGATCACGCAGCAGGAGCACGGCCTTCCCGACGTCCCCGTCCGTCTGTTCGAGCGCGCGCTTGCAATCCATGAAGCCCGCGCCCGTGCGTTCGCGAAGGTCCTTGACCGCGTCGGCGGTGATCGTGGCCATGCTCGTTCGATGCTCCCGTGTCGAGCGGCGGGATCAGACCCGCCGCTGTCTCAGTGGTCTGCGGCCTGTCAGCCGGCCACAGCCTCCGTGGCGGCTCGCTCGGCTGCCTCGCGGGCGAGCTCAGCAGCGATCTCGTCCGGCGTCGCGACCGACTCCTCCGCCACTGCCGTCACCGGCACGCCCGGCAGCAGCTCGTCCTCGTCATCCGGGGCGAAGCTGAGCGCCGCCCCACCGGCGAGCGCCGCCACGAGGGCGTCGCTGGCGCCCACGTCCTCATATTCCGGCTCGGTCGCCATCGGCTCCGGCTCGGGTTCGATGGCTGCCCTCGTCGAGCGCTCGCGCGCTCCCTCGATCGCCGCGTCGGCCACCAGCGAGCACAGCAATCGGATCGCCCGGATCGCGTCGTCGTTGGCCGGGATGATGTAGTCGAGCTCATCGGGGTCGACATTCGTGTCGCCCGTCCCGACGACCGGGATCTCGAGCTTGTTCGCTTCCGTGACCGCGATCCGCTCGCGATGCGGATCAACGATGAAAACCGCGCCCGGGACCCGCTTCATCTTCCGAATTCCGCCAAGGGTTGCGTTGAGCTTGGTGAGCTCCTCGGTCAGTTTCGCCGCCTCCTTCTTTGGGAGGCGCTCGAACTCGCCGGACTGCTGGCGAGCCTCGAGCTGGTCGAGCAGCCCGATCCGCTTCTTGATCGTCACGAAATTCGTCAGCATCCCGCCGAGCCAGCGCTTGTTGACGTATGGCATCCCGGCGCGCGTGGCCTCGGTAGCGACGGGCTCCTGTGCCTGCTTCTTCGTCCCGATGAACAGGACGCTCTCGCCGCGGGCAACCGTCTCGCGCACGTAATCGAGTGCCAGCTCGAGCCGCTGTGCGGTCTGCGCCAGGTCGATGATGTGGATCCCGTTGCGCTCCGCGAAGATGAACGGGCGCATCTTGGGGTTCCAGCGGCGGGTCTGGTGCCCGAAGTGGACACCGGCTTCGAGCAGCTGCCGCATTGACACGGACGGCACGGGGCGTGACCTCCTGTTCCGGTTGTATCCGCCGCTGACCACGTCGCCGGGGGCCGTCCGGTTCGCGATCGCGATCCCGTCCGGCACCGTCCCGGTCGGAACGGTCCGCGTGTGAGCTCCGTCACCTACGGCGACGGGCAGTTGATCCGCGGACGCTCCGCGGCGGGGCGGAGTGTAGCACAGGGCCCGAGCGGGTCCCGAGGACCCTCAGATCGCGGCCACGTGGTGCCGGATGCGAACCGGGCCGCCGGTCGCGGCAGGCGGCTCGACCACGACCAGGTCAAGGCGCAAGGGCAGCGGCGGCACCCGCGTCCCATCCGCCAGGGAGCCGTGCTCGCGAAGGGCCTGGGCCGCGCGCCGCAGGCGAATACGCTTGCGCGCGTCGACCGTCTCCTCCGGCAGCCCGTAGTCCCGACGTGCGCGTGCACGGACCTCGACGATCACGAGCCGCTGGGGCGGCGCCTGGTCGATGGCCACGATGTCCAGTTCGGCCCGGCCAACCCGAACCTTGCGCCCGAGAATGCGCCAGCCGGCCGCGACGAGGCGCTCGACGACGAGCAGCTCGGCCTCATCTCCGGTTCGTTGGGCAGCGGTACGCATGCGGCGATCATCGCAGGCGCCAATGCACTGCCGCTTATCTGGCGCTCGTCTGGATGGCCGGGCGAGCGACACGCAGGGGCGCTAGCCTCGCGCGACGACCGGCGCCGCTTCGTCGGCCTCATCGGCGGCCAGCGCCGGACCGGGTGTTCCGACGAGGTCGTCGGCCGGCAAGGTCAGCCCCAGGTTCTCGACGAGGTCGTCGAGCAGGTCCGCCACGTTCGGGCGGACGGACTGCACCATGACCGGCACAAGCCGGGTCCGCTCGGCCTCGACGCGCCCGCCCGCATTGAGGCCGAGGCCCATCTGGTCGCCCGCCAGCGTCCGCTGGAGGGCCAGGAAGCTCCGCCGATGAAACGGCGTCAGGCCGAGGCGCCGGATCGCCGCGCGATGCTCCAGCGTCGCGTAGCCCTGGTTGTGTTCCCAGCCGTAGCCGGGGTAGCGCAACCCGAGCCGGGCCATCATCCGGTCGCGCACGACCTTCGCGACGATCGAGGCGCAGGCGATCGAATAGGAGCGAGCATCACCGTCCACGATGGCCGTGTACGGTCCCACCAGCATCTCGAATCCGGCGATTCGATTGCCATCGACCAGGACATGGTCGTGACCGCCGAGCCGGGCGATCGCCCTTCGCATCGCCAGGTGCGTCGCGTGATAGATGTTGAGCCGATCGATCTCGGCGACTGACGCTGCCCCGACCCCGACCGCGAGCGCGCGCCGCCGGATCTCTGGGGCCAGGCGTTCTCGCTGGGCCGCGGAGAGCGTCTTGGAGTCGCGGACCCCGTCGATTCGGCGGCTGTTGGGCCGGATGATGACCGCGGCTGCGACGACGGCTCCGCATGTCGGGGCGACACCGACTTCGTCCACGCCTGCGACCCTCGCGGCGCCGGCGCGCCAGAGGGGACGCTCGAGGCGCAGGGTCGGGTTCGTCGGCACGATTGTTAGCCTACGCCGCGCAGGTCGGCTGCGCCGGACATGAAACGACCCCGTCGGACGGGCGGGGTCATCTGGTGGATGGTGACGTGGCCACGGGGCCCTAGGCGTTGGCGCGCCGTTCGCGAAGCGTCGCAGCCTTGCCCACCCGCTTGCGCAGGAAGTACAGCTGTGCTCGACGCACTTGCCCATGACGGACCACGTCGATCTTCTCGATCCGCGGGCTGTTCACCATGAAGGTCCGCTCGACGCCGACGCCGCTGGCGATCTTGCGAACAGTGATCGACCTCGTGATTCCGCCGCCGCGCAGGCGCATGACCGTGCCCTCGAAGATCTGGATGCGTTCCTTGCCGCCCTCGACCACCCGCGCGGCGACCCGGACGGTGTCGCCGGAGGCGAGATCCGGAAGGTCGGTGCGCAGCTGGTCGGCGACGATTTCGTCGAGCACGTTCACTCTGGCGCGTCCTGATCGTGGGGCAGCCTGTGGCTGCGGGTTGGTCATGGATCCGGGCTGGTCATTCCTGACCGGCGGCGGAGTATAGCACGCGTTCGGCGATGCTCAGCCGCCGGGCGTCTCGGACGGGTTGCCAGGCGTCTCCGTCGTGCCGGGGGACGTCTCCGAAGTGTCGTTTGACGAGGCCTTCAGCTCATCAAGCAGGCGCCGCTCTTCCGGACTGAATGTCCGCTCCTCGAGGAGGTCGGGGCGACGCTCGAGCGTCCTGCGGAGCGATGCGGCCAAGCGCCAGCGGCGGACCGCGGCGTGGTTCCCGCTCACAAGGACTTCAGGGACACCCTCTCCCCGAAACACCGCCGGCCGGGTGAATTGCGGGTATTCCAGGAGTCCTTCCGCAAACGACTCCTCCGTCGTGGACGCGCCGTCGATGGCGCCGGGCAGGAGCCGGATCACGGCATCGACCACGACCAGGGCCGCGAGCTCCCCGCCCGTCAGCACGTAATCGCCGATCGAGAGCTCGAGGTCGACGAGATCGCGAATACGCTCGTCGACACCCTCGTAGCGAGGACAGACAAGGATCAGGTGATCCCGCCGCGCAAGGTCGGCGGCGCGAGCCTGCCGAAACGGCTCGCCTGTCGGGTCCAGGAGGATCCGCGTCGCGCCCGGCCGCCAGAGTGCGTCGAGCGCCGCGGCCACCGGTTCGGGACGCATCACCATCCCCGCTCCCCCGCCATACGGTGCGTCATCGACGCTGCGGTGGCGGCCGAGGCCCCACTGGCGCAGATCGTGGAGATGGATTTCCACGAGACCCTGCTCGCGGATCCGCCCGGGAATGCTCTCCGAGAGCGGCGTCTCGAGCATCCCCGGAAACAGGCTTACGATGTCGATTCGCATGTCAATCAGGCGGGTCCGCGCCTGCCGGGGCACCGTCCCCGCCGAGCGGCGGCGCATCGGCCGCGGGCGCCGGGCCCGAGGCACTCTCGACTCCGCCCTTGCCGTGGCGCGACCAGCGGGGCCGTCGACGCGGCGGGCGTGCCCGGAGCGCGTCGACCGGGGCACTGTCGAGATCGAGCACGCCCTCGTCCACGACGATGCTGCCCTGCTGGGGGGAGAACTCGACCACGATGTCGCGAACGACCGGCAGATCGAACTCGCCGACTGGCCCGCCGCGAACGACCAGCACCTCGGCGGTGGCGATCCGATAGACGTCTGCAACGGTGCCGAGCACGCGTCCGTCGCGGCCACGGACCTCCGTCCCGATCACCTCGTGCCAGTAGGCGGCCCCCGGCTCGAGGTCTGCCGCCCGGTCCACCTCGGCCTCGAGATACGCATCGCGAAGACGTTCGGCGGACGCGCGGTCGCGGATCTCGCTGAAGCGAACCCGCCAGCCCGGCCCATCGCTGACGGGGGCCGCCTCCGCGATCGTGAGCGGTGCCGGGTTGCCCTCGCGATGGAGCACTAGGCCGGGCCGGAAGCGATCCTCGGGCCGATCCGTGAGGACCTCGAGGCGGACCGTGCCGCGCAGGCCGTGCAACCCGCGGACCTGGCCCACGACGAGGCGGGTGAGGTTGGCGGTCGTCGCCTCGCCGCTCGTACGGTCGCTCAGAGGATCTCGAGGGTCACCGATCCGCCATCCCGGGCGGCGGTGACCTTCAGGAGCGTGCGGAGCGCCTTCGCGACGCTTCCGTTGCGCCCGATGACCTTGCCCATGTCGTCCTCGGCGACATGAAGCTCGATGACGGTCCCCTCCGCGTCGATGACCTCGTTGACCGTGACCGAGGCCGGATCGTCCACCAGCGTTCTGGCGACGTATTCCACGAGTTCTTTGGCTGCCATCGCGGGCCTACTTTGCGGCGGGCAGAACGCCCGCTGCCCGGAACAGGCGAGCCACGGTCTCCGAAGGCTGCGCGCCTTTCGCCATCCACGCCTTGGCCTTCACGGCGTCGACGACGAATTCGACCGGCTCGGTGCGGGGGTTGTAGTGCCCGATCGTCTCGATCGAGCGGCTGTCGCGGGCGCTTCGCCCGTCGGCCACGACGACGCGATATGCCGGCTGCTTCCTCGCGCCGACGCGCGTCAGTCGAATGCGAACGGCCATGGTCTGGGGTTCCTCCACGTGATCCGGGTCTGGGCCGGCCCGGTAGCTTACTTGACGATGAGCACGAACCGGGCACGGGTGCCCGCCGCTGTCGTGGTGGTTGAGGCGCTGATCGCGGCCAAGTGCTCGATGTACGGCTTGACGTCGCGCGTCCAGGCATCGCCGCCGGCTCCCGACGTGGCGAGCTGGATCAACCTGGCGATGATCGCATCGAGTGCCGCGAAGCCGGCGGCGTCGATCGGACCGCCGGTCAGCTCGAGTCCCCGCCGGTACAGGGCGGAAGTCGCCAGGGACGCGGCTGCGTCGACATCGAGAAGGCGCTCGATGGCGCCGTCCCCGATGCCGACCATGAGGATGTCTTCGCGAGCCGCCAGCGAGAACGACAGCCGCACTCCGGGCGCCACAGGGCTGGAGTCCAGGCCGAGACCCAGGCCGTTGAGCATGGTCCCAAGGTCGCCGAGGTCGACGGTCGTGATGGCGGTCCCGGCGTGTTCGCTGTCGCGGACGGTGATGTCGGTCCCCGTTGACGCCAGGACGAGCAGGTTGCGGACCTGGGCCAGGCGGCCGGCCGTCGCGCCCGCATCGGTGCCGCGAACGAGCACGACGCCACCTGCCGAGTCGCCCAGGGGCAGTCCCGCGAACCCGAAATCCTGGATCCAGGCGATGATGTTGTCTGCACCACCGACGACGACCAAGGCCTGCTCCAGCTGGTCAATCGCCGCAGCCTGGCTGGGGTCCGCCTTCAGTTGCGCGATCAGGCGTTCGATGCCCGCCCCAATCCCGTGCGCCTCGACAAAACCGAAGGCGTCGGCCGGGAGGATCTCCGCGAACGTGCCGGGCGCCGGCGGCGGTATGGTCGGGAGGTCAGCCGCAAGCGCCGGGGCTTCCACCGGAGCAGCCTGCATCTCGACCTGCACCGCGTCGTCGACCACCCGTAGCCCGATGATCACCCACTCGGGGACACGTGACGCGACGACGGTCGCGGCTCCGAGTATCGGAACGAGCTTGGACATGCCCTCGACGATCGCCGAACCATTCACGTAGAGCAGCGCGAGCTGGTCGCCGGCAATACGCTTTCGGGCCGCACCGAACGTGGCGCTGGTGTCGATGCCGGCGTGGTCCAGCTGGGCGTCGATCCCGGCCATCACGCTGGCGGTGTCGCCGAGCAGCAGGTGGCGACCATCGATCGCGCACGCGAAACCTCCCGACGACGAACGCAGCTCGACACCTCGGTGGGTCTCGAGGGGGCTCGTGGGTCCGAGCACCGAGTCGCACGAGGCGGTCCCGTCGGTCGTGCCCACGATCAGGCCGCGCGGCTGCGTATCGACGTCGGCAATGTGCTCGAACGCGTCTCGACTGAGGCCGGCAGCGAGTGGGCCGGCCAGGATTGGCTTGATCCGGGACAGGTAGTCGACCGTTCCTCCCGACGCCTCGTCGACGATCCGAGCGAGGACTTCGTCGAGCTTCTGGGTCAACGTGGACTGGTCCTCGAAGCCGGGGAAGTGGGCCAGGAGATTGCCCAGGTGCTGTCGCTGATCGCCCGGCAGCTCAGGGCGCAGTTCGAACACGATGGCGCTGTCGCCGGGGAGGTACTGGACCGCCGCGGGCAACGGCTTGGTTCCGAGGGCGATGACGAGGGCAATCGTGCCGAGGACCACCGCCGCCACGACGCCCCCGGCAACGATCCACCGACGCCGCCGACCCGGCGAGGAGGCTGCGTCCGCAACCGCCGGCGCCGCCTCGACGTCCTGCGGCACGGCGTCCGCGCCGGGCGGTTCTGCGGCGACGACCGCGTCTCCGGGCGCCGGTGTGACGGCGCCGGCGATCGGCTCGGCCGGGATCGGATCCAGATGGTCCATGGCGGCTACCTGCGCGCCCCGAGGCCGGCGAGGCCCTTGCCCCGCACGCCGGAGAGCTGCTTCATAAGCTTCTGCATGTCCGCGAACTGCTTCACCAGCCGGTTCACGTCCGGAAGGTCGGTCCCCGAGCCGGCCGCGATCCGCCGTCGGCGTGACGCGTTGAGGATTCCCGGATCGCGGCGCTCCCGGGTCGTCATCGAGCGGATGATCGCCTCGGTCCGACGCATCTCACCCCGATCGACGGCAGCCTGGGCGTCCCTGGCCATGCCGTCCAGCCCCGGGATCATCGAAACGAGCTGGCCGATCGGGCCCATCTTCTGGACCTGCTGGAGCTGCTCGAGCATGTCCTCGAGGGTGAACTCGGCCTTGCGCAGCTTGGCCTCGAGCTTCTGGGCCTGGGCGACATCCACGACTTCCTGGGCGCGCTCGACGAGCGTCAACACGTCGCCCATGCCCAGGATCCGTCCCACCAGGCGGTCCGGGTGGAAGACCTCGAGCGCGTCAGACTTCTCGCCGGTTCCCAGGAACTTGACCGGGATGCCGGTCACGGATGCGATCGAGAGGGCCGAGCCGCCGCGGGCGTCGCCGTCGATCTTCGTGAGGATCAGCCCGGAGACCGGGACCGACGCGGCGAAGGCGGCAGCGACGTTGACGGCCTCCTGGCCGGTCATCGCGTCGACGACGAGCAGCGTTTCGGTCGGCTGCACCGCGGCATTCACGGCCGTGATCTCGGCCATGAGCGCCTCATCGACCGAGAGCCGGCCGGCGGTGTCGAGGATGACCGTGTCCCGAGTGAGGCGCCGCGCGGCAAGCAGGCTTTCGCGCGCGATATCCACCACGGACGTCCCCGCGGCGGATCGATGAACGGGGATATCGAGCGCGCGCCCGAGCGTCTCGAGCTGATCGGCGGCCGCGGGCCGGTACGGATCGGCCGCGACGAGGAGCGGCCGCCGGCCCTGCCGCACGATGTGCCGCGCGAGCTTTGCGGCAGTCGTGGTCTTGCCCGATCCCTGGAGGCCGACGAGCGAGATGACGGCCGGATTGCCCTGCAGGTGGAACGTCCCGTCGCCAACGCCGAGCAGCGCCACGAGCTCGTCGTGGACGATCTTCACGACCTGCTGGCCGGCCGTCAGGCGGCCGAGAATCTCTGCGCCGACGGCCTGTTCGCGCACCCGGGCGACGAAGTCCTTGACCACCCGGAAGTTGACGTCCGCCTCGAGCAGTGAGAGGCGGATCTCGCGCATCGCGGTGTCGACGTCGGCTTCACTGATCCGGCCGCGCCCGGTAAGCGTGGCGAGAGTCTGGCGCAGGCGATCGCTCAGGGCGTCGAACACGGGTCGGCTCGGTCTCTCCTCGAGGCTCGGTGGCGGCTCCGCGTCGTCGGGCGGGCCGGTTGGTGCGCGGGTTCTGGCGACACCGGGGTGGCCGGAGTGTAGCGCATCACCCGGCAGGCGCCGCCACCTCGATCGTGAATGGAATGGCCGAGCTCTCCTTGCCATCGCGCACGACCAGGGCGTACTCACCCGGGCCGGGGGTGGGAACCTCGAACCGCGAGGTCAATCCCATGACGGTCACACCGGGCTTGAGCGCCTCGAGCGACTGGCTGTGGCCGTCTTCGCGAACTGCAACCTCTCTCCCGGACGGCAGGCGCAACCGGATGTTCGAACCGGTGAAGGCGAACCCACCGCTGAAGTTCCCGGTGTAGCGCGCCGCGTAAGTCACGCTGAGCGCGAGCGTGTCATGTGCGAGTTCGAGGCCCCAATCGGGCAGGTCGGCACGCAACTCCGCGGAGGCCAGGGCGACGCTCAGCGCGCCGGCTGCGGCCTTGCCGGTCAGCGCCGTCGTGATCGGCTCGAGCGTCACGAGGTCGAGGCTGCCCGGAAGGAGCGGCACGATGACCTGGTGCTCGGCACTTCGGCCTATCCGAATGGCGGCGCGATCCATCTCGAACGCACCGTCGACATCGAACTCGAGCGTGACGGACGCACGACCGGCCGCGGGTACCTCGGGCATCGACGTTCCCGGAACGGGCTCGACCCCGCGACCGCCCGCCGCGAGAAGGATCGGGCCGCCGAGGCCGCCCGGGTCGTTGCCCGGATTCTCGAGTTGCAGGTCGAGGCGGACGGGGCCGCCGCCGGCGTCGAGGACGGCCACCACTCGGTCCAGGTGTACGACGAGTCCGCCGTACCAGCCGGTCGCCTTCAGGGCGTAGGTCGTGGTGACCGGCGTCGGAAGCGGCGTGGCCGTCGGACTCGGCGTGGGCGTGGGAGCCGGCTCGGGCAGGCAGGCCGCGAAGGACAGGACCGCCACGGCCGCCAGCGCCCACGCCCTGCGCGGCCACGCGTCGGGAATCACCCTGCCGCGGGCCCGTACAGGGCTTCCACGAAGGTCGGAGGATCGAATGGCAGCAGGTCGTCAGGACCCTCCCCCACCCCGATGAACCGGACCGGCACCCCGAGACGATGCTCGACCGCGAAGACGATTCCGCCGCGAGCGGTCGAATCCAGCTTCGTCAGGACAATCCCGGTGAGACCTACGGCCTCGTGGAAGGCGATCGCCTGGCTCAGGCCGTTCTGCCCGGTCGTGGCGTCGAGGACGAACAGGGTCTCGGGCTCGGCACCGGGCAAGCGGCGGTCGATGACCCGGCGGACCTTCGCGAGCTCGTCCATCAGGTTGGACTTCGTGTGCAGCCGACCGGCGGTGTCGGCGATCACGAGATCTGCGCCGCGCGCGACCCCGGCATCGATGGCGTCATAGACCACGGCGCCGGGATCCGCCCCGTGGGCATGAGCGACGAGGTCCGCCCCGGCCCGCGCCGCCCAGATGCGAAGCTGGTCGATCGCTGCGGCGCGGAATGTGTCCGCGGCGGCGATGACCACGCGCCGGCCGGCATGCCTCTCGCGCACGGCCAGCTTACCGATCGTCGTCGTCTTTCCCGTGCCGTTCACCCCCACCACGAGGACGACCGTGGGCTTCCCCCGCCCGCGATGGACCATGTCCCAGCCCGGATCGCGCGGCGCCAGAAGGCCGGCCAGCGCCGCGCGGACGGCGAGTTCCGGCGACGGCGCATCCCGTCGTGAGCGGGCCGACTCGATCACCCGCGCGGCCAGCACCGGCCCGACGTCGCCCGCGATCAGCGCCTCCTCGGCCGCAGCCCAATCCGCGTCCCCGAAGGGCGCTCCGCCGAACAGCCCGCGGAGCCGCGACATGAAGCCGCCGCGAGAGCGGGCGAGGCCGGCCTCCAGCCCGCGGGGTGCTTCCGGTCCGGCCGGCCCGTCCGTATGGTCGGCCCCGCCCGGGATCAAACGGCCCCCTGCCCGGGCCCGACCGGGACCGCCGTACGTCCCCGTTCCGCAAGCTCGGTCGCCTCGTCGAGACGGAGGCTGATGACGCGGGACACCGAGTCGTCGCCGGCGGTGACGCCGTATAGGGCGTCGGCGATCTCGATCGTCCCGCGGTTGTGGGTTATCACCACGAACTGCGTGGTCCGGGCGAGCTCGCGAAGGGCAGCGGTGAACCGGCCGACATTGGCCTCGTCGAGCGCGGCGTCGACCTCGTCGAGCACGCAGAACGGGACCGGCCGGACCTCGAGCATCGCGAACAGAAGGGCGACCGCGGTCAGCGCCCGCTCGCCACCCGACAGCATGGCGAGGGCCTGGGCCTTCTTGCCCGGCGGCCGGGCCACGATCTCGACACCCGTCGCTGCCAGGTCCGTCGGATCCGTGAGCGTCAGCCGCGCGAAGCCGCCGCCGAACAGCTGCCGAAAGCGCGCGTCAAAGCGGGTCTCGAGGGTTGCGAAGGTCGATCGAAACTGCTCCGAGATCATCGCGTCGAGCTCCCCGATGAGGCCGCGCGTCCGACCGATCGCCGCACGCAGGTCATCGTGCTGCGCCTCGAGCTCGTCGAGGCGGGCCCGAACCGTGGCGTACTCGTCGAGCGCGAACGGGTTGACGGCGCCGAGCTCGTGATACCGACGGCGGAGCGACGCCAGGCGACCCGGGCCCGGCAGGTCTCTCGCGGGCGTCGTGGATGCCCAGGCGGCCGCCACCCGATCGAGTTCGGCCGCCAGCTCGCCCATATCGTCGCTCTCGTCGCCGGAGGCATTTCCGATAGCGGTATCGACGGTCTCGGTGACCGTCGGCTCCCCGGCTCCGTTGGTGGCTGCGGTCAAATGGCGAAGGCTGAGGTTGCCTAGCCCGGCCAGCTCCACCAGCACCTGCTCGCGGAGCGACTCCAGGCCGAGGCGCGCCTCGAGATCGTGATGCTCGGCGACCCTTGCGACTTCCTCCGCGGAACGAAGCCGATCGCGTGCCGCCGCCGACGCTCGTTCGGCCTCGCCGAGACGGGCACGGTCCGCCGCGTCGAGCTCCGCCAGATCGGCGAGCGCCTGCCGGGTCTGGGCCTCGTGGACCACCGCGTCCGCAAGCCTCGAGGCCAGGGCAGCCGCATGGCCGTCGAGCACGCGCTCTCGGTCGGCGAGAGCGTCGCCTGCCCGCCCCGCCGCGGCGAGCCGTGCCTCATCGATCGCAATCGCGGCCTCGGCCGCTGCCCTGCGCCGATCCGCCTCCCTGTGCACACGGTCATGGTCGGACGCCTCGTCGGCAAGGCGCTCGCGGCGTGCCTGCCACTCGGCGACCCGAGCCCGGAGTGTCCCGATCGCCTCCGTTTCGCCGGGATCGACGGACGCCGCTCCGGGCTCGATGGCGTCGGGCAGCGAGGCGCTCGCCCTCGCCACCGCCGCTCGAAGCCTCTCCACCTGCGCGTCGTGCCACGCCGCCTCTCTCGAGACGGCCTCAAGCCGCCGCGCCGCGATCCGCTCGTCTTCTTCGCCTCGCCGCCGCTCGCTGGTTGCGGCTGCCTCCGCGGCGCGCGCCGCGTCGAGTGCGGCCCGCGAGGCCGTAGCGGCCTGGGCTGCGGCGGCGGCGTTCGAACTTGCCTCTGCCGACGTCCGCTCCGCGGCCTTGAGGTCCCGCTGCACCAGGTCGAGCTGGGCGCGTCGTTCGAGAACGCCTTCGGATGTCCCCAGCCGAACGACGACCTCGCCGACGACGGCTGAGCCGTCACGAGGCACGGCCACCCATCCCGGAGGCAGATACGCCTGCACGGCCAGCGCCGATGCGAAGTCCGGAAGCCACACCGTCCGCTCGAGAAGCCGGGCAACCGCGCCCGATCCGTCACGCCTCAGGGTTCCATGAAGGAAGCCGCCCCCGAGGTCAGTAACGCGCCTGCGAAACACGGCAGGGATATCCTCGATCGCTCCCGGCGGCCCGACGTTCGAGGACAACTCGACGTCGTCGACGACGATCGCGATGCCTCGCTCCGACGCGTGCTCGAGCAGCCCGCCTCGCGTCGTCAAGTACGCTCGGCCGGCACCAGCCAGGGCCGCATCTATCGCGGCGCGAAAGGACGGGTCCACGTCGACGCCGTCGTCCAGGCGGCGCGCGCCGCGCGCACGCATGCGTGCCGCGAAGCCGCCCTGGTCGTCCTCCATCGCCGCAGCGGCTGCCTCGCTCCGCGCCCGTGCCGCGGCGACCGCAGCTGCGGCGAGGCCGGAGTGCTCGGCGGCGGCGGTGGCCACGGCGTGTGCCGACTCCGCGTCGGCCGCAGCGGCCTCCCGGGCGGCGCCGGCCCGCGTCTCCGCGGCAGTGAGCGACTCGAGGGTCGCCAACTGCGCATCGTGGATGCGCTGCGCCGCGGAGACTCGACCCCCGGCCTCCGTGACCTGCGCGGCTTCATCCGACGCCTGTCGTTCCAGGGCGGCGAGCTGGCGACGGGCGATGTCGGCCTCGGCGTTCCGGGCGGCGCGGACACGCCGGATCGCCGCTTCGTCCGCGTCGCCTGCCCGGCCGGCCGCCTCGAGTGTCGCGAGTTCCGCGATCGCCGCGGACAGCTCGTGCTCCGCACTCGCGAGCCGTACCTGGAGACCGGGGTCTGGATTCGGCAACGGCTCCGCAACTCGCCTGCGCTGCACGGCCAGGTCCGCCTCGACGAGGGCGCGTTCGTCAGCCAGGCGGCGATGTTCCCGTTCCACGGACTCGCGTTCCCCGGCAACGCGTCCCGCCTCGAGTTGCGCGGACGTCAAGGCGAGTCGCGCGTCGTCTGCGCGCGAGCGGAGGGTCGCGCCGGCGCGGGCCCGCTCTTCAAGGGCTACGGTCGCCGCGCTCGACGCCGCCTCCAGCGCCGCCAGTTCATCGAGGGCGGCGTCGACGACGGCCCGGCCGTTGAGGAGCTCCGCTTCCGCCCGCGCAATCCCCGCCGCGGCTTCGTGCCAGCGCGCGTGCGCGGCAACGAGCAGTGCCGAGACGAGCTCGTCACCGGCCGTCAGCCGGGTCGACTGCTGCTCGGCCTGGGCGGCGAGCCGTCGGACCTGCGGCCGGAGCTCGGCCAGGACGTCCTCTACCCGGGCAAGGTTTGCCTCGGACTCGGCGAGCTGCTCCTCAGCGCGCCGGCGCCTGCGTTCGTGGCGACGGACCCCGGCCACCTCCTCGAACAGGGGACGCCGTTCCTCGGGCCGCAGGGCAAGCGCCTGGTCCACCGTGCCCTGTCCGATGAACAGGAAGGCGTTCTCGGCGAGGTGGGCCGCATCGAGGAGATCCACGAGATCCTTCAGGCGCACTCGCTGACGGTTCAGGAGGTATTCGTTCTCGCCCGACCGGTAGAGGCGCCGGCCGAACTCGATGACCCCGTAGTCCAGGGCCAGCAACCCGTCGGCGTTGTCCAGCGTGAGCTGGACATCGGCCAGGCCCACCGCCGCTCGTCGCTCCGAGCCGGCCCAGATGACGTCCTCGGCCTTTCGTGATCGAAGCGCCCGGCCCTGCTCCCCGAGTGCCCAGCGTAGCGCGTCGGCGAGGTTGCTCTTGCCCGATCCGTTCGGGCCGACGATGGCACTGATGCCCGGCCCGAACGTGACGAGTGTTCGTTCTGCGAAGGACTTGAAGCCCTGCAGGCGGACGGACAGAAGCCGAGCCGGAGCCGTCACGGGCGCTCGTCTCCATCCGCAGCTGACTGGTCCGCGGCACCGAGCAGGTCGAGCGCTTCTGCGGCGGCGTTCGTCTCCGCAATGCGGCGAGACGGGCCGACCCCGGTTCCCATGGACCGACCCTCCACGATCGCCTCGATCCGGAACACTCTCTCGTGGTCGGGACCGGCCGCCTCGACGAGCCGGTACTCCGGACGCGCGCCGCTCGCCCGCTGTGTCAGCTCCTGGAGGCGGCTCTTCGGACTCTTGAGGGCAGCCGGCGCTAGGGCAGCCTTGAGCTCGGGCTCGGCAACCGACGTGAGCCATGCCGCGGCGGCGTCCCAGCCAAGGTCGAGGAAGAGCGCGCCGCAGATGGCCTCGAGAGCCGACGCCAGGAGCGACGGTCGAACCCGCCCGCCGCGCTTCGCCTCTCCCTCACCGAGGCGGAGGTGTTCGCCGATCTCGAGGCGCGCCGCAAGCCGGGCAAGACCGGCCGTACTTACGATGGCCGCCCGACGGGAGGAAAGGATCCCCTCGTCCTCACCGGGGTGGCGCCGGAAGAGGGCCACCGAGATGGCGAGGCTGATCACCGCATCACCGAGGAATTCGAGTCGCTCGTTGTGGCCGGCCGCTTCGCCCGCATGTTCGTGCAGCCACGAGGCGTGGGTCAGCGCCTGGGCGAGGAGCTCGCGGTCGCGAATAGGCAACCCAAGCCGCTCGATGAGGGTGTCGATCCGATCCATGCTGCGGGCCGAATCCGCGGGCCCGCGATCGGTGCCGGCTGAGCTCGGGGCGACGGCCCTCAGGAGCTCCGCTCGTCGATGTAGTCGGCCGCGTCCTGGACGGTCCGGATCCGCTCCGCGTCCTCGTCCGAGATCTCAGTCCCGAACTCCTCTTCCAGGCTCATGATGAGCTCGACCAAATCCAGGGAGTCGGCGTTGAGGTCGTCGACGAACGATGCCTCGGGCTTGACCTCGTCCTCATCGACGCCGAGCTGCTCGACGACGATCTTCTTGAGACGCTCGTACGTGGTGGCCACTGACTCCTCCTGAGCGTTCGGACCGGCGCTCAAGCGCCGGGGGTGTCTCGCGCGATCTGGCCGAGTACGCCGTTCATCAGGCGGCGCATCGAGTCTCCGCTGTAGGTTCGTGCCAGTTCGACCCACTCGGCGATCGCCACCCGGGCCGGCGTCGGCGAGTGTAGCACCTCACCAATGGCGCATCGGAGCAGGGCGCGATCCATCCGGGCGAGGGAAACGACCGGATAGCGCGGGGCGAGCAGCCCGATCCGCTCGTCGATGGTGTCCCGATTGCGAACCACGATCTCGACCAGGTCACGCGCAAGGCGGGCGGTCTCGGGGTCGTTCTCCGACTCCGCCAGCTGGCGCTCGAGGACGGCGGGGGCGGTTCGCTGGCCGAATTCCGCCTCGAAGACGGCAGCGAGACTCGCCCGGCGGGCCGCCCGCCGGCTGCGCAGGCGATCAGCCGCCGACGCCATCGACCACGACGGTGACTGCCCCGAGCGAGAGGCCGAGCAGGCGCTCCATTGCCGCGGCGACCGCGGTCCGGGCCTGCCGCGCGACTTCGGTCAGGTCCGACCCGGGCCTGGCGATCACCCACAGGCGCAGGTCGACGACCTCGCCTTTGGTCCCGACCGCGACCGCCCCTCCACGCAGAGAAGCGCGCCACCCCGCGCCGCCGCGGGCAACCCGAAGAACCCCGGGCACCTCGAGCGCCGCCAGGCGGGCCACCTCGACGATGACGCCACGGCCCACGCTGAGCACCGGCCCGCTCATGATGGCGCCGCCGGCGCCGGCGCGTCGTGTAACGGCTCGTCGCCGAGCGAGGACGCTTCGGCAACGGGCTGCTCCGCCCCTGCGGCGGCGATCGTTCCGGCATTCTCCCGGAGCGCCGCCGCGATCAACCCCGGAACACCGGTCCGGGCGGTATCTGCGGCTACGCCACAGGCGTAGCCAACCATGCGTCGTTTCGCCCGGCCATGGGTGATGATGACCGAACCTCGGACCCCGAGCAGTGGCGAGCCGCCCACCTTCTCGTAGTCGAAGATCCCCCGGATCCTGCGGATCCCCGGCCGGAGGAGCAGGTAGGCCAGCCGGCCTCGGAGCGAGCCCTCGAACTCGGTCCGGAAGAGATCGAAGATGAAGGTGGACAGTCCCTCGAAGAACTTGATCACCACGTTGCCGGTCACGGCATCGGTCACGACGACATCGGCGACGTCGCCGGCAAGGTCCTTGCCCTCGACATTTCCGACGAAGCGCATCTCCGAGAGGTCGAGGAGTTCGGTGGCTCGCTGGATCCGCAGGTCGCCCTTCCCCTTCTCCTCCCCGATCGAGAGCAGGGCGACGCGGGGATCGCGGATGCCGAGGACGCGCTCGGCGAAGATCGTCCCCATCCGTGCGTACTGGACGAGGTTCTCGGGGCTGGAGTCCGGGTTCGCGCCGATATCGAGCAGGACGAAGGGTGATCCCGCCCTGATCATCTGGACGGCCAGCGCCGGCCGATCGACGCCCGGCAGCCGGCCGATCCGGAGCACGGCGGCGGCCATGCCGGCGCCCGTATGCCCGGCGGTCATGACGGCGTCCGCCTCACCCCGTCGGACGAGGTCGCAGGCGACCAGGATCGAGGCGTCCTTCTTCTCGCGCAGGACCTGCGCCGGGTGCTCGTCCATCTCGACGACTTGCGAGGCGTGCGCGATCATGACATTGGCGGGCAGCGGGCCGACAATCTCACGCAGCCGCGCCTCGTCACCCACGAGGATCACGCGATCCTCGGGATGGGCACGCGCGTGATCGAGGGCACCCGGCACGACTTCGGCCGGGCCGTGATCGCCGCCCATCGCGTCCACCGCCAGGCGGACCCCGCGGGAGTCGGTCCCCGGCTCGACGACGCGACTGATCATCGGGTCAGGACGCGGGCTCGTCCTTCGCGGTCTTCATCTCGAGGACCGGTCGGCCGCCGTAGAACCCGCAGTTCGGACAGGCGCGGTGGGCGCGTTTCGGCTGGTGGCAGTGCGAGCACTCCTCGAGCTGTGGGAGATCGAGCGCGAGATGTGCGCGTCGATCGCCCTGACGAGCGTGGGAGACCCGTCGCTTGGGTACACCCATGGTGTCGTGTTGCTCCTTTCGAGACCCCGGCCGCCCGGGCCGACCCGGGCGCCACGGCGCGCCGCTACGGCGCGACGTTCATGGCAGTTCTAGAGGCCCGGAACGCAGGGCTCGGGACCGAGCGCGGAGTCTACTCGTTCTCGCCTTCGCCGTCGACCCGAAAGGCCTGCAGGGCGGCGAGCCGAGGGTCGATCTGATCCGCGTCGTGCTCGTGACGGCCTGCCTCGAGCCGCTCCCCGCAGACGACGCACAGCCCGGGGCAATCGGGCCGGCACAGCGGCGCTATCGGCTCGGCGAGCTCGATTGCCTCACGCAGCAGCGGCTCCATGTCCAGCTCATGATGGCCGTTCAGGCGGGTCACCTCAGGTTCGGCAGCCAGGTCGAGGTGCATGCCCGAGCCGAGGTCGATGCTCGGGAGCGCCTCCTCCCGGATCTCGATATCGAGTGGGATCACCGCCGGGCCGAGGCAGCGTGAACAGTCGGTTCCAAGCGCGGCCTGGATGCGTGACTGGATCAGCACGCCTCGGTTGGTCCGGGAGATCTCCACCGAGCCCTGGATCGGGGACGCCAGCCGCAACTCGTCGTCGAGCGAGATCGTGATGTCACGGAGCTCGACGCGGCGCCTGCCGCCCGCCGTTTCAGCGAGCAGCCCCGCGAGGGGGATCGCCAAGGAGACGGACCGGGTCACCGGTAGCCGGGGCGGTCGTCGTCCTCGAAGTCCCCGGCGTCCCCATCCGGCCCCGCCTCGTCCTCGCCCTCTCCTGCGCCTTCGTCCGGGCCGGCATCACCAGCGAGCTCGGCCCGACGATCATCGAGGACGGCGATGCCCTTCTGGACGCCGGCGAGTGCCTTGCCGACCTCTGACTCGAGCGTATCGAGCAGGCCGAAGGCGTACTCGTCGGCGCCGGCGCGAACCTGCTCCGCCTCGGTCTGTGCGTCGGCGATGATCCGCCGACCTTCCGACTCCGCCAGCTCGAGCAGGCCGCGCTCGCCGATGAGAAAGGCCGCCTGCTCCTGGGCCCGGCTCGCGATCCGGCTCGCTTCCTCCTCGGCCTTCTCGATGATTCGCTCGCCTTCGGCATTGATCCGCTTGGCGGCGCGGATCTCCTCGGGGATGGCGACGCGCAGCTGGTCGACGAGATCGAGGACGGCGTCGCGATCGACGACGACCTTCGGGGTCAGCGGCAGCGTCCGACCGGTCGTGATCAGCGATTCGAGCCGTTCGAGGAGGAAGATGATGTCCAGGGAGCAGTCCCTCCGGCGAGCCTGATCAGTGACGGCGATTATGGCACCGGCCGCCGCTCAGCGACGGGCCAGGGCGACACCGATCGCAGCCACGGCCGCGAGTGGCACCATCCCGGACACATCACCGCCGAACGCCGCGATCTCCTTAACGAGGGTCGAGCTGACGTAACCATGCTCGAGCGAGGTCATGAAGAAGACTGTGTCCAGGTCCGGGGCGAGCTTGCGGTTGTTGTGCGCCAGCCGCATCTCCGCCTCGAAGTCCGACACGGCCCGCAGGCCGCGGATGATCGATGTGGCGCCGTGGGCGCGGACCGCGTCCACGGTCAAGCCCTCGAACGTCGAGATCTCCACGCTGTCGGCGGCAAAGCCCGCCGCCGCGATCGCAGCTTCGAGGGTGCTGACGCGCTCCGCTGCCGTCAGGAGTGGCGTCTTCCTTGGGTTGCGCAGCACCGCCACGACCACCCGATCGAAGACGCTCAGGGCGCGCCGGAGGACATCGAGGTGGCCGTTCGTGACCGGGTCGAAGGAACCCGGATAGACCGCGATCCTCACGCCATCGCCTCCGTGGCCGCAATTCGCCGATAGAAGGTGAGCGCGGTGTCGCCGAAGCGACGTGCCCGGTCCGATGCTAGCAGCCCGATCCGGCGCGGTGGCTCGTCACGCCAGAAATGCTTTGCGACCACGATGGCATCCTCTGTCAACAGCGCCGGAGAGCGTCCCAGGACCTCGAGCGCACCGACGAGGAGGGCGGGCTGGTCGTAGGGTGGATCGATGAAGATCACCCGGTAGGGCCCGCGGTCAAGTGCCTCAGGCGACTGGAGCCAGGCGAATGCGTCGGCTCGGACGACACGGACCTCCGGACCGCCCAGATGGGTTCGCACGAGATTCTCCCTGATCGTGCCCAGGGCGGTCGAATCCCGCTCGACGAACGTTGCCGTCGCGGCCCCGCGCGACAGAGCCTCGATCCCCGCGGCCCCGCTGCCCGCAAACAGATCGAGCATCGGCGCATCGCGGAGCCACGGCTGGAGGATCGCGAACAGGGCCTGCTTGACCCGGTCGCCGAGAGGTCGTGTCACGTCGCCGGGCGCGGCAAGTCGGGTGCCGCGGGCGCTCCCGGCAATGACCCGGCCTGCTCCGGCCGCCTCCGGCCGCCGGCTGCTCATGCGCCGCCTCCGGGGTCGGCCCGCGCCACGCCCGCCAACCACCCGGTCCGCAACTCCTGCGCAAGGCCTGCATTGCCCGGGCGCAGCTCTCCCGTGGTGTCGAGCAGGCTCTCCGCAATCTCGCGAGCACGCAGCGCGAGCTCGCGGTGCCCCTCGCGTTGGAGCGACGCGACACGCAGCGATGGCAGGCCGCTCTGCTCGAACCCGAGGACGTCGCCCTCGCGCCGGAGCTCGAAGTCCTTTTCCGCGAGTGCGAAACCGTCGCGCTCGTCACGAATCGCGGCGAGGCGCGCCCGCGCCGTCTCATCGTCGGAGTCCGAGACGAGGACGCAGAACGACTCGTTCGTGCCGCGCCCCACCCGGCCGCGCAGCTGGTGGAGCTGGGCGAGCCCAAACCGGTCGGCGCTCTCGATGATCATCATCGTGGCCTCGGGCACATCGACGCCGACCTCGATGACCGTCGTCCCGACCAGCACATCGAGCGCGCCGTCGCGGAAGCGCGCCATCTCCGCGTCCCGATCCGATGGCTTCAGCCTCCCGTGGACGAGCCCGACACGCAGCGGCGCCAGGAGCTTACGGAGGCGCGCGGCTTCCGCTTCCGCGGCTACGGCAGTGGACTCGATGACCGATTCGTCGGGCGGCCCGAAGAGATCGAGTGTCGTGCCATCGGTGGATTCTGCATCGAGGCCGGCGGGCACGATGAGCGGGACGACCACGAAGGTCCGGTTGCCCCGGTCCGCCTCCTCGCGGACGCGCTGCCACGTCCGGCCCAGCTCGTCGAACCGGCGGATCCCCGTCCGGATGGCGACACGCCCCTCGGGCTGCGTGCGCAGGTCGGTGACGTCGAGGTCGGCGTACAGCACCTGCCCGAGCGTCCGGGGGATGGGGGTAGCGGTCATCAGGAGGACGTGCGGCACGGACCCGCCCTTCGCCTCGAGGGCCGATCGCTGCTCCACCCCGAACCGGTGCTGCTCATCCACAACGGCGAGGGCGAGATCCACGAATCGGACCGATTCCGAGATGAGCGCGTGCGTCCCGACGACGACGCGGGCGAGGCCCGAGGCCAGGAGCTCGCGCGTCCGGTTCGCGTCGGCGGCGCGCATCGAGCCGGTCAGCAACTCCACCCCGATGCCGAGCGGGGCCATGAAATCGGACAGTGTCCGCTGGTGCTGGCGGGCGAGCAGGTCGGTCGGGGCGAGGAGCGCGGCCTGCCGGCCGGCCATTGCCGTGGCCGCGAGGCCCCACGCCGCAACGGCGGTCTTGCCGGACCCCACGTCGCCCTGCAAGAGTCGGAGCATCGGCGTCGGACGTTCGAGATCGGCCCGGATGGCCGTGCCCGCGGCGGCCTGGTCGGGGGTCAGCCGGACTGGACGTCCGACCTTCGTCGACAGGACCGCCTCGAGGGCTTCCCGGATTGCCCCGTGCTGTGCGTCCGATACGGCAATCGGACGGCCTTCCTCTCTCACCCTCGCCCGGCGGCGGCCGACCATCCCGAGTTGGAGCGCTAGCAGCTCGTCGAGCGCGAGCCGCCGGAGCGCGGCGTCCCGGCGCTCGAACGAGGTCGGGAAATGAGCTTCCTCCAGGGCCTCCGCAATGCCCACGACCTCCAGCCGACGGACGACTGACGGGGGCAGATACTCCGGGTATGCCGCGACCGTCCGGTCGAGCGCCGCGCGCACGGCCCGGCGCAGCGACACTGCCGTCAGGCCGGTCGTCAGCCGATAGATCGGGACGATTCGTCCGGCGTGCAGCAGGGCTCCGCCGTCGTCTGCCTGGAACTCCGGGTTGTCAAGCGTGAGCCGAAAGCCGAACCGTCGAACCTTGCCGCTGACCACGATCGCGTCACCGGCCTTCAAGCGTCGCTCGATGTAACGGCGACCGAACCAGGTGGCCTCGAGGCTGCCGGTCTCATCCTCGAGGCGGGCCAGCGTTCGTTGAACCCGGCGCCGGAAGGACGCCTCGACCCGAAGGTCGGCGACCCGGACACGAGCCGAGATCATCTCGCCGTCGGCGATGTTCCCGAGGTCGCCGAGTCGCCGCATCTCCCGGAGATCCTCATAGCGCCGGGGCAGCCGGAACAGGAGATCGCGCACGCGCACCAGCCCCGTCCTCCGACCCGCCTTCGCCAGGGCGCCCGCGGCTGGCAGACCGGAGCGTCCGATCGGGGTCTCGAGGAGCTCGAGGGGGCTCGTCGGTGGCGGGGTCGTCCGCGGAGAGCGCCGCGCGCCCGGCCGCGAACCAGAGGGCCGCGGGTCGCGACCTGCGCTGCCCGCCACGCCTACTCGGCAGAGATCAGGTAACGATAGTGAGGCTGGCCGCCGTGAACGACCTCGACCTCGGCA
>Ga0334722_10001529_pt1 | contig 28709 bp, 25 predicted proteins | sample C3_bottom_MG_FD_207210 | JGI IMG/M metagenome (GOLD analysis project Ga0334722, IMG submission 207210) | Sediment microbial communities from Yellowstone Lake, YNP, Wyoming, USA - C3_bottom | ecosystem: Environmental > Aquatic > Freshwater > Lake > Sediment | place: USA: Wyoming | collected... | reverse complement strand
GCGACCACGACTGCTACCACGTGATGAAGCACGTGCTTGGGCAGGAGGTGGACTTCATCTGGCACAAGGAAGAGTCCTTCAAGGTCAAATACGACGGCATAATCATTCCTGGCGGCTTCTCCTATGGCGACTACCTGCGCACCGGCGCCATCGCGCGCTTCTCGCCCGTGATGAAGGTTGTGGACTCGTATGCGAAGTCCGGCGGCTTGGTACTTGGTATCTGCAACGGGTTCCAGATACTGCTTGAGGCGGGCCTGCTCCCCGGCGCGATGCTTCGTAACTCGTCGCTCAAGTTCATATGTAAGGACATACACGTGCGGGTAGAGTCTGAGAAGACTCCGTTCACGCGTTGCTGCAACGAGGGGCAGGTGCTGAGGATTCCGATTGCGCACGCGGAAGGCAATTACTTCGCGGACGACGACACGCTCGCCATGCTCAACGAAAACAAACAGGTTATCCTGAGGTACTGCGACAAGGCAGGCAACGTCACGGACGAGGCGAACCCTAACGGCTCACGCGGCAACATAGCGGGTATCTGCAACAAGGGCCGAAACGTGATGGGCATGATGCCGCACCCGGAACGCTGCGCAGAAGCCGCGCTCGGCAACACGGACGGGAAGAACATTCTGGCCTCTATGGTTTCGCACGGGGCGATATTTATAAACGCATGCCGCACGCCAGGTTACACGGCGGTGGAGTTGAAGAAATAATGTCAAATACAAAGACAAAGAGTGAACCAGAAATCACCCCCGAGCTCGTATCCTCGCACGGGCTTTCACCCGACGAGTACCAGCGTGTGCTGAAGATACTTGGCCGGACGCCGACATACACCGAGCTTGGCATATTCTCGGTCATGTGGAGCGAGCACTGCTCGTACAAGTCGTCGCGCCCGCACCTGAAGCGCTTCCCGACGAGTGCGCCGTATGTCATACAGGGGCCGGGCGAGAACGCGGGCGTCATTGACATAGGCGACGGCCTGGCCGCTATATTCAAGATGGAGTCGCACAACCACCCGTCGTTCATAGAGCCGTACCAGGGCGCGGCTACGGGCGTGGGCGGGATATTAAGGGACGTGTTTACTATGGGCGCGCGCCCGATTGCCAACATGGACTCGCTTCGCTTCGGGCCTTTAGATGTGCCCAAGAACCGATACCTGATGCACGGGGTGGTCGCGGGCATCGCGGGCTACGGCAACTGCATGGGCATCCCGACCATCGGCGGCGAGGTATATTTCAACGAGATATACAACGGGAATAACCTCGTCAACGCGTTCACCTTAGGCATCGCAAGGACGGACCGCATATTCTACGGCACGGCGGCGGGCCTGGGCAACCCGGTGATATACGTCGGCTCGAAGACCGGCAGGGACGGCATACACGGCGCTACTATGGCCTCCGAGGAGTTCTCCGAAGGCACGGAGGAGAAACGCCCGACCGTGCAGGTGGGCGACCCGTTCACCGAGAAGCTTTTGTTAGAAGCCTGCCTGGAGCTTATGTCCAAGGACCTGATAATAGGCATACAGGACATGGGCGCGGCGGGCCTTACGTCATCTTCTTGCGAGATGGCGTCGCGCGGCGGTGCGGGGATGGAGATGGAGTTACAGCTTGTCCCGCGCCGCGAAGAGGGCATGATACCCTACGAGCTAATGCTGTCCGAGTCGCAGGAGAGGATGCTCATAGTTGCCAAGGAAGGCTGCGCGTCCGACGTTGAAGCCATATTCAAGAAGTGGGACCTGGAGGCCGTCACGATTGGCCGCGTCACCGGCGACGGTATGCTCAGGGTCAAGGACAATGGTGTGGTGGTCGCAGAGATACCCGCGAAGACGATAGCCGATGAGGCCCCGGTATACAACAGGCCATACGAGAGGCCCATCTGGCAGGATACAGTGCAGGCGCTGTCCATCGACCTGATTTCAATTCCGAAGGATTACAACGACACGCTGACGAAGCTTATCGAGTCCCCCTCCATAGCGGACAAGACATGGGTGTACCGCCAGTATGACCACATGGTGCGCACGAACACGACTGTCAGGCCCGGCTCGGACGCGGGCGTGGTTCGCATCAAGGGTACGCAGAAGGCGCTTGCCATGTCGGTTGACTGCAACTCGCGCTACTGCTTCCTGCACCCGCTGGTGGGCGGTGCGGCGGCTGTCGCCGAGTCCGCAAGGAACGTGGTCTGCTCAGGAGGCAGGCCGCTCGCCATAACAGACTGCCTGAACTTCGGCAACCCGGAGAAGCCTGAAATCATGTGGCAGTTCCAGCAGGCGGTAGAGGGCATATCGCTTGCCTGCGAGAAGCTCGGCACACCTGTTGTCTCCGGCAACGTCAGCTTCTACAACGAGACGAAGGGCCTGGGCATCTACCCCACGCCGGTCATAGGCATGGTCGGTATATTGGACGACGCATCGAAGGCCGTCACGCAGTGGTTCAAAGACGAGGGCGACTTAGTCGTCATGTTGGGCGAGTCCAAAGAGGAGATAGGAGCCACGGAGTACCTGAAGGTGATACACGGTATCGAACGGGGCTTGCCGCCGGATTTGGACCTGAACGTGGAGGCCGCGCTCCAGAAGGCGGTGCTTGATGCAATAGGGGCCGGGCTTGTGAAGTCCGCGCACGACTGCTCGGACGGCGGGCTTGCCGTGACACTGGCCGAGTGCTGCTTCCGGGGCGAGGACGACCCGCTTGGATGCGCAGTTGAACTGACGGACACAATACGCACGGACGCGGCGCTGTTCGGCGAGAGCCAGTCGAGGGTGATACTCACCATTGCCGGTAGCGATGCAGATAAGCTGAAATCCATGATGGAGAAGCACGGCGTCCCGTGCCGTACTATAGGCAGGGTAGGCGGGAAGGGCCTTGTTATAAAGTTGAACGGCAGTGCGCTGGTTGACAGCCCTGTGGACACGCTCAAGAAGGCGTGGCAGGAGGCGATACCAAAGTTGTTGAGCTTGTAAAGGAGTAGCAATGTACGACGACGACCATTTCCATGACGAGTGCGGTGTGTTCGGGGTGTTCGGACACCCGGAGGCGGCCAACCTGACTTACCTGGGGCTTTACGCGCTCCAGCACAGGGGACAGGAGGGCGCGGGCATAGTATCCTCCGACGGCAACGCGCTATACGTGGAGAAGGGCCTCGGCCTCGTCTCGGACATATTCTGCGCGGAGCGTATAGGCAAGCTCAAAGGCAGCGCGGCCATAGGCCACAACCGCTACTCCACCACCGGCGCGAGCCGCGTCCTCGACAACGTGCAGCCGCTCCTCGTCAACTACGCGCTTGGAAGCCTCGCCATAGCCCATAACGGGAACCTCACCAACTACGGCATGGTCAAAGACGAGCTCGAGGCACACGGCTCCATATTTCACACCACGAGCGACAGCGAGCTAATCGTGCATTTGATAGCGCTCTCCAAAAAGGGCACGCTGCTCGACCGTGTGGTCGAGGCCCTGGGTAACATAGAGGGCGCATATTCACTGCTTGTCCTCACCGAAGACCAGATGATAGGCGTCCGTGACCCGCACGGGTTCAGGCCGCTCTGCCTTGGCCGCCTCGACGGCTCGTACGTCCTGTCGTCCGAGACCTGCGCGTTAGACCTCATACAGGCGGAGTACGTCAGGGACATCGAGCCTGGTGAACTGGTGGTCATCAACAAAAACGGCATGGAGTCGTACCACCCGTTCCCAAATGCGCGGCAGTCATGCTGCGTCTTCGAGTACATTTACTTCGCGCGCCCGGACAGCTATGTGTTCGGGGAGAACGTCAACTTCATCAGGAAGATGCTCGGCAGACGCCTTGCCAAGGACAACCCGGTGGAGGCAGACCTCGTCATTCCAGTACCGGACTCAGGTGTCCCTGCCGCACTTGGGTTTGCCGAGGCGTCGGGCATCCCGTTCGACATGGCGCTCATCAGGAACCACTACGTGGGCCGCACCTTCATAGAGCCACAGCAGAGCATCCGGCACTTCGGCGTGAAAATTAAACTGAACCCGGTCAAAAGGCTCATCGAGGGCAAGAGGGTCGTGCTGGTGGACGACTCCATAGTGCGCGGCACCACCAGCCGCAAGCTCATCAAGATGGTGCGGCAGGCAGGCGCAAAGGAAGTACACATGCGCATTAGCTCGCCGCCTACCACGCACCCGTGTTTTTACGGCATAGACACACCCACCCGTCAGGAGCTTATCGCCGCCTCACACAGCATCGAGGAGACGAGGCGCTACATCACCGCCGACTCGCTCGGATACCTGAGCATGGAAGGGCTGATGGAGGAGATACCCGGCTCGATGGGCAAGTTCTGCTCCGCGTGTTTCGACGGGGACTACCCCGTGGCCTTCCCCCATGAGCGTCTCGTACAGCTCGGACTTTTTGACAAATAGCCTATGCTCTTCCGGGCGTCAAGCATAGTCCTGCTCCTCCTCTGCTCAGGCTTCCTCCTGGGCATAAAACCTGTCAACTATACCCTCGCGGCGCTGCTTGTCGTGTGGACAGTCGTGTCCATACGGGGCATGGTCTCTATGCGGAGCCAGGTATTCGGCAGGGTATACTGGCGGGGCGGTGGAGAGAGGAAAACGGTTGCGCTGACGTTCGACGATGGGCCGCACGCTCCATATACCGCGCAGGTGTTAGACGTGCTGAAGGCGCACGGGGTATCGGCCACGTTCTTCGTGATAGGTGCGAACCTGAAGGCAAACCCGGAGCTTGCGAGGCGTATACATGCCGAGGGCCACGAGTTCGGTAACCACACATACTCGCACCCGTGGATGTTCAGGATGCTGTTCAATAGTATCAAGGAGGACATAGTGCTCTGCCAGGACGAGATAGAGCGGGTCGCGGGTGTCAGGCCGCGCTTCTTCCGTCAGCCCATCGGGATGAACAACCCGAGCGTGATGAAGGTAATAGACGAGATGGGCATGGTTATGGTAGGATGGCAGGTGCGCGCGTACGATGCGGTGCGTGTTGACAAGGCGGACATCGTCACGCGTATACTCGGCGGGGTCAAGCCCGGCGGGATAATACTCCTGCACGACGGCTGCGACGGCAAGGCCCCGTGCGACCGCGCGGCCACCGTCCTTGCTCTGAGCGAGATTATACCCGCGTTGAAGGCGAGCGGGTATGAGTTTGTGAAGGTGAGCGAGCTGATAGGGGTGGAGAATAGGCAGGGGCCATGCGCATTAAGATAATCGTCCCCAAATGGCCGCCGCACAGCATATGGAGCCGGCTGCGCTTCAAGTTCCCGTTCCTGGGGACTGCGGTGCTTGGCGCGCTCACGCCGCCCGGCCACGAGGTGTCCATACACGACGAGAACACGGCAGCGCTCGACTTTACTGACGTGCCGGACATCGCAGCAATCACCGCACTAACCCCGCTTGCGCCTCGTGCATACGAGATAGCCGACGAGTACAGACGACGCGGGGCGAAGGTGGTCATGGGCGGGTTCCACCCGACATGGAAACCGGAAGAGGCGGGGGAACACGCGGACGCAGTAGTGGTGGGCGAGGCGGAGGGCGTTTGGGCGGAGCTAATCAAGGACGCCGAAGCGGGTGCGCTCAGGAAGATTTACAAGGCGGACGGCAGGCCGAAAGTAGAGGACATACCATCGCCCCGGCACGAACTCTTAGACGGCAACGGCTACTTCTTCACGAACATACTACAGACCACGCGCGGCTGCCCGTTCGACTGCCAGTTCTGCTCGGTCACTGCATTCTACGGCGGGACGTACCGCTTCCGCCCGGTGGAGGACATAGAGAGAGAAGTGCAGGGCTTCACGAAGGGCGCGGGATTTGTCTTGTTTGTGGATGATAATATAGTCGGCAACCCGGTATACGCGAAGCGGCTGTTCGCAATGCTCAAGGGCCAGAAGAAAAAGTGGATGAGCCAGGCCTCGACCAACATAATAAAGGACCCGGAGCTGTTGAAGCTCGCGTCCGAGTCCGGTTGTCACGGCCTGTTCATGGGCTTCGAGAGCCTTGACCAGGAAAACCTCAAGCTGATGGGCAAGCGCATGAACACGATTGACAGGTACGCGGACGTGGTGTCGAGGCTCCACGACCACGGCATCGGCGTGCACGGCTCGTTCATATTCGGATACGACCACGACGATGCGGGCGTGTTCGACCGCGTGCTAGACTTTACCCGCAAGGTGCGGCTCGACGCGGCTTTTATGCCCGTGCTGACGCCGTTCCCCGGCACGGAAATATACAAGAGCCTTGAGGCAGAGGGCAGGATAATAAACCGGGATTGGTCGCTCTATGACATGGAGCATGTGGTCTTCAGGCCGAAGAACATGACGGTGGATGAGCTTCAGGCGGGCCACGACCGGGCTAACCGCGAGTTCTACTCCGGGATGAACATATTAAGGCGCATCGGGAACCTGAGACGCAGCCTCTGGATATTCGGCCCGATGAACTGGGACCTCCGGCAGGCGTGGAGGAGCAAAGCAAACGCAGGGCATTATTAACCACAGATTAGACAGATTGGGCAGATTTTTAAAATTAAGAGATTTAAGCTTTTAATTATAGTTCTGGTTCTTGCCTTTAATCTGTATAATCTGTTTAATCTGTGGTTAACTTGAGGTTTGAAATGTCAGACGATAAACCGCACTACCACGAGCACAGGAAGCGCATAAGGGAGAAGTTCAGGAAGACCGGGTTCGACGGGTTCCAGGACTACGAGGCCCTTGAAATACTGCTGATATACGCGCTGCCCAGGCGCGACGTGAAGCCGCTTGCAAAGGACTTGCTCAAGAAGTTCGGAGACTTCCAGAGCGTGCTCGACGCCCCGGTCGAGGAGCTGGCCGCGTTCCCCGGCCTTGGTGACAACTCCGCGCTCCTGCTGAAGGTCGCAAGGGAGTGCTCAGACTTGTACTTAAAGAAGAAGGTGGTAAAAAAGCCGAGGGTATGCTCCTCGCCCGACCTCATAAACTACTGCCGTATGAGCATGTCCGGCCTGAAGGACGAGCAGTTCAGGGTGGTGTTCCTGAATACCCAGAACGAGGTCATCGAGATAGAGACGGTGCAGGAGGGCACTATCGACCAGTCGGTGGTGTACCCCCGCAAGGTGATGGAAAGGGCGCTCTACCACAAGGCCGCCGCTCTGATATTCGTGCACAACCATCCCGGCGGGAACCTGAAGCCCTCATACGCGGACAAGGAGATAACCAAGTCGCTCGTGGAGGCCGCGTCCAGCATGGATATAGAAGTCCACGACCACCTCATAATAGGCAGGGACGGGTACTTCAGCTTCAGGGATTCCGGGTTGATGTAATGTCCGAAGTAATCAACACAAAGGCCATCGTACTGAACCACCTGAAATACTCCGAGTCGGATTTAATCGTCACATTCCTGACCGAAGGACACGGCATCGTCAAGGCAATAGCCAAAGGCGCGCAGAAGAGCAGGAAGCGGTTCCCCGGCGGGTTCGAGCCGTTCACCGTGCTTGCTCTCGGTATTACGGTAAAGGAGTCCGGCGGGCTGGCGAGGGTGGACATGGCGGACGTGATAGACCCCCATTTCCCGATAAGGGAGGACCTGGCAAGGATAGCCGCGGGTGCAGGCTTCGTCGAGCTTGCATCCCTGATGGAGCTGGGGGCGGACGAGTCGGTTGTAGCGTTCGACCTCTTGAGCCGTGCGCTTGTTCTCCTCGATAACTCAAACGACCCGGCCTCCATCTCTGCGGTGTTCTTCATCAAGTATCTGGACATCTCAGGCTTCGGCCCGCCGGTGGGCGAATGCAACCGGTGCGGGGCGTCTCTGGCAAAAACCGGCGCGATATACCAGGGCGGGCACGGGCTACTGTGCCCCAGGTGCGCGGGCGGCGGACGCGGAGCGAGGCTCAGCCCGGGTACGCTTGCGTTCATAGCGCGCGCGGTATCGCTGGATGCATCCCGTATGGGCAGGCTCAGGCTCTCCGGTGCGGCGAAGGACGAAGTGTACGCGTTCCTCGACGGCTACGCATCGGCGTCGGTAGGTAAGAGGATAAAAGCTCTAACCGCCGGATACCTTGCTGCGTTTTCTTAGAAAGGATTGTCTTGCAACAATCCTCGCGATATGCTAATAATACACGGTTCACAACTATTATATAAGTGGGGGGCGGTATTTTGAGTTTAGGTACAGTAGCTATAGTGGGCAGGCCGAACGTGGGCAAGTCCACGCTTTTCAATAGGATCGCAGGCAGGAATGCGGCGGTGGTGGAGGACGTGCCAGGAGTGACCAGGGACAGGAACTACGCTGTGGCCGAGTATGACGGGGTGAAGTTCAACCTGATTGATACCGGCGGGTTCGAGCCGGCCGCGACCGAGGGCCTCTTCGCGCAGATACGTGAGCAGACGAAGCTCGCCATCGAGGAAGCGGATACAATCGTGTTCATGATGGACGGCAGGGAAGGCTTGAACGCCTCGGACCAAAAGGTAGCCGAGATGCTCCGCCGCTCCGGAAAGCCGGTGATATACTGCGTCAACAAGGTGGACGGACCGAAGATAGAGGACGGCGTGTACGACTTCTACCGGCTCGGGGCGGACGAAATATTCTCGGTGTCGGCGCTCCACGGGCCTGGCTTCCACGACCTTATGGACAAGGTAATAGAGGCGCTCCCCAAGGGCGAGAACGACCAGGAAGAGGAAGAGCCGCACGCGAAGATAGCCATAATAGGCAGGCCGAACGTGGGCAAATCAAGCCTGTTGAACGCGCTCGCAGGCGAGGAGAGGGTGGTGGCGCACAACATGCCCGGCACCACGGTCGATGCCATAGACACCGATGTGAAGTATTATGGCAAGACCTACACCATCATCGACACGGCTGGCATAAGGAGCCGGGGCAAGATAGCGCGCGGCGTGGAGAAATACAGCGTTATACGCGCAATGAAGGCGATAGAGCGCTGCGACGTGGCCATACTTATGGTGGACTCGGTCGAGGGGCTGACTGAGCAGGACGAGAAGATTGCCGGGCTCGCGCACGAGGAGGGCAAAGGGGTTATCGTAGCGCTGAACAAGTGGGACCTGGTAGAGAAGGACCACAAGACCTTAAACGAATACATAGACACGGTGCGCACCGGGATGAAGTTCCTGGACTACGCGCCGGTGGTGGCCATCTCCGCATTGACCCGCCAGAGGATAGGTAAGATATACGAACTTGTGGACGCGGTAGTGGAGGAGGGCAGGAAGAGGATATCCACGCCCAAGCTGAACGACGCGCTCGAAGCCGCGCTCAGGGCGCACCCGCCATCTATATACAGGGGCAAACGCCTGAAGTTCTATTACATCACGCAGGGCGCCGTATCTCCGCCCACGTTCATACTTTTCGCAAGCCATCCTGAGGGCGTGCACTTTTCCTACCTGCGTTACATAGAGAACAGGCTGAGGGATGAGTTCAGTTTCGCAGGCAACCCCGTGCGCATATTCCTGAAGCGCAGGCGAAGGGGCAAAGAGGAGCAGTGATGGGTGGGCATTTCAAGGCCCTTACCACTATCATAAAGCGGTTCAACTCGGACGGCGGCATGCAGATGGCTGCGTCCATCTCGTACTATGCGCTCATGTCCCTGCTCCCCCTCCTGTTCGCGCTCATCAACCTCTTCGGTTATTTCGTAGGCCGTTCGCCTGAGCTGCACGATGCGGTGGTAGGTTATGTCAAGGCGGTGTACCCGATGATGGGGGCGACCCTGACACGGGAGATAAACCGGGTCATGGAGCACAGCCGCCTGGGCTGGGTCGGCATAGCCGTGTTCCTCTGGCTGGGGAGCCTCGTCTTCAGCTCGATGGAATACTCGATGAACGTCATATTCAAGACAGATATGCGGAGGCGCTACGTCGTATCCAAGTCCCTAGCCATTGGCATGGTGGCTATGTGCGGCATATTCTTAGCGGCCTCTTTCTGGGCGGCGTATATACCACCGTTTTTCGAGCGCCACCAGAACATAATACCCGCGTCCAGGGCCGTCAGGCTGATGACCAGGAGCTTTATGTCATGGGCCGTCTCTTTCGTCCTGACGCTCGCCACTTTCACAGCCATATACAAGGTGCTGCCCAAGCGCAGGGTCCCTACAGTGCTTGCACTTGTCGGCGGGCTTACCGCTGCGTCTTTGTGGGAGGCCGCAAAGTACGCATTCGCCTGGTACATCAATAACCTGTCGGTCGTAGGCGGCGTATACGGCTCGCTTTCAGCGATGGTGGTGTTCCTGCTCTGGATATTCTATTCGTCCACCATACTGCTCCTGGTGGCCGAGATGGTCTTTCTTCTGGACGAAAAGAGAAATGGCTTGAATTAAGACGGTTTTGTTGTTAGTATATTTTCCTGTTGCAGACAATGAGGAAGAGGCTATGAGGAAAGTCCTTACGTTCGGGGCCGGGGGGGATTTCGCCGACAGGTACGGCGCGTTCCTGCGGCGGCACGGCTTCGAGCCTGTCCTGTATAACCCACGGAAAGACCACAGCGGCCTTGCGGGCAGGTCCGTGCTTCTGGTCATGGGCGAGCGCCTGACCAAAGAGGTCGCGGACGCGGCCATAGCATTCTCGAACCTTGACAGGCGCCACCTGCCGCTTGTATACGTCAACGGAGGGGAAAGCAGCCTCAAGGCCGAGTTGAAGAAGCTCAAAGGGCTTGCGAGGTTCTCTCTATGTACCGGTTTCGGTAAGATGGAGCTGCTTGTCGCCCTCAAGGGCTGCGAGGAGGTGCTGGCCCTCGGAGAGAAGTGTTCGTCGCTCAAAGAAGAGCTGGCATACAAGACCGACGAGCTTTCATATGTACTGGATATAGCGAGGGCGCTCGCATCCTCGTTCGAGCTCGGTAAGGTGCTCAGCAAGATAATGGAGCGGGCCTGCACCCTCGTGGACGCGAGGACCTGGCTCGTCATGCTTGTGGACGAAGAGAGCGACGACCTCGTGTTCGAGGCGGCTAGCGGCAGGACAAGACAGAAGGCCAACAAGTACCGCCTGAAGATAGGCGAAGGCGTCGCGGGTTGGGCGGCCAAGGACAAGTCGCCCAAGCTCGTGGCTGACATAACCAAGGAGAAGCATTTCCTGAAGGCTATAGACAGGGTGGTCGGCGTGAGCACGCGCTCCATCATGGCGGTACCCATAATGAGCAAGGGCAGGCTGCTCGGCGTCATCGAGGTCATAAACAAGGATGGCGTGGGCGGCTTTACCGACAAAGACCAGCACGAGGTCTCCAGGCTGATGGACCAGATGGCCCTGGCCATAGACAGGTCCAGGATGTACCAGAAGATGGAAGGCCTTGTCATCACGGACGACCTGACAAAGCTCTTCAACCTGCGCTACCTGCAAAGGTCGCTGGACGTCGAGATAGAACGCGCCATGCGCTATGGCCTGTCCGTAGCGGTGATGTTTATTGATATGGACTACTTCAAGCAGGTGAACGACAGCCACGGTCACCTGGTCGGCAGCAAGCTGCTCGTCGAGGTATCCCACCAGCTACTGAAGAGCCTGAGGAAGGTGGACATCGTGGCGCGGTACGGCGGAGACGAGTTCGTAATAGTGCTCCCGCAGACGGACGTAAACGCCGCGAAGATGATAGCCGAGCGCCTGAGGAAAAACATAGAGAAGCACGTGTTCATGAAGTCGGAAAACCTCGCGCTCAAGCTTACCGCCAGCTTCGGCATCGCATGCTACCCCGACCACGCCGCCACCAAGGAAGACCTTATAAAGCTGGCGGACGACGCCATGTACAGGGTAAAACATCATACCAGGAACAGCGTTTACGTCGTCGGCAGTTAAGGCCTGAGGGGGCCGGGAGGAGATTATGGTCCTGCTGAACTACGCGACCAAGGAGATAGTGGCGAAGATCGTCTACTACGGTCCCGGCCTGTGCGGTAAGACGACCAACCTCCAGATGGTCTACGCAAAGCTGAACCCCAAAAAGCGCGGCAAGATGATATCGCTCGCCACCGAGGCCGACAGGACGCTCTTCTTCGACTTTCTCCCCATGGAGCTCGGGACGGTCCAGGGCTTCAAGGTTCGTTTTCAGCTATACACCGTCCCCGGCCAGGTGTTCTACGGCGCTACGAGGAAACTCGTCCTGAAAGGCGCGGACGCGGTCGTATTCGTGGCCGACTCACAGGCAGACGTGCTGGACAAGAACATCGAGAGCCTGGAGGACATGAAGCAGAACCTGATGGAGAACAACCTCGACCCGGAGGTCATCCCGATAGTATTCCAGTGGAACAAGCGCGACCTGCCGGCGGTGATGTCCGTCGAGGAGTTGAACGAGAAGCTCAACTGGAGGGGCCTGCCGAACTTCGAGGGCGTGGCCGTGGACGGGACCGGGGTGGTGGAGGTATTCAGGGAAATCACGCGTCTTCTCATCATGGACCTGAAGCGCAAGCACTCCTTCATGGACACCGACAAGATTAAAGACCTGCCCCCTGAGATATTCGAGACAAAGAAGGACGAACCGGTCGAGGAGGTCGAGCCGACTTACGAGCTTGAACTCGGCTCGTTCATACGGGACGACTCCACCGAGGATGACGTGGTGGCAGGCGAACTGCTCGACCAGATAGAGACCTTCTCGGCTAACGACTACCAGCAGGCGGAGACCTTCTTCGACAACGTCAGGAAGGGCAGCACGGCTGAAGAGGCCAAGGCCAGGGCGGGCCTGAAGGCCGACCAGAAGGGCGCAATAGAGCTCTCCGGCGGGTACGGGGACGAGATGGTCATCGAGCGCATGTCTTCCGACAGGGACACCACGTGCGATGGGGAGCGCGAGTTGACGCCCGAAGAACTTGAGGCCGCAGAGCCCGTGCCTGATGTCGTGCCAGAGCCGCAGGCTGAGCTTGCCCCCGCCTCCGGTACCGGTATGCCGCTCCCGCCGCCGCCTTCCGTAGAGTATATGCTCGGGCTCGACAACGACTACAGGAAGGTGATGGACCCGGACCATGGAGTATCGGAGCCGAGCGCCACCATACCGAGGCCGGAGCCTGCCCCGCCGACACCACAGCCACCGTCCAGGAGGGATCAGGCCCCTGCACCCGCGCCAGCCGCACCGGTGCAGGCGAAACCCGCCGCCCCCAAAAGAGAGCCAGCCTCGCCGCCCGTCTCGCAACCGGCAGTATCGCCTCCGCCCCCGGCTTCGGTTGCACAGGTCGCGCCGCAGGTCGACATGGCACCGCTCCTGCTTGCGATGGAACGGCTTGGGGCGAGACTCGACAAGGCCCCGATTTTGGTAGACCCCTCCCCCATCCTTGCCGCCGTACAGGGCCTCCAGAAGGAGGTTGCATCCCTGAGGAGCGAGGTGGACGAGGTTAAGGCCGGTATCAACGCCGTTTCACTGTCCCAGGCGTCGTACGTGCCGTCCGGCGAAGGTCTCCCTGCCGCCCCTGCGGCGGACATATCGCCCATCCTGGAGAAGCTCCATAAAGAGTTCATGGCCGCTATGGAGGGACAGGACAGGCTTATGCTCTCGATACTGGAGGCGGTGAGGGAGGGCAGGAAAAAGAGCGCTGACGCGCATGAGACGCTTGAGCACGGCCTCAAGTACATCAGCGACAGGCTTCGGGACATACCGAAAGAAGACGACAAGGGCGGCAAAAAGAAGTGGTTTTAACTTGAGCCTCTTGCAATAGTCAGCGTAGTTCTGTTCAGCCCCCACCCCCGGCCCCTCGTGCTTGGGCGCACCGCATCCGTCCATCTTCGGTCCCTTCGGGGCCGCAATGTGGCCCGCAGGTGGGGAGGGGTTAGGGGAGGGTGTAGGGGTTGAGGTAGGTTAATGTTAATGATATGGAGATGGAGAGTGTGCTATGATGGAGCCTATCATGTGCCCGTTCTGCGGGGGCGCTGAGCTGATAGAGGAAGAAGAGTCGGAGTTGGAGACGGACGACGAGTACTGGGTGATATATCACTGGCGTTGCACCGACTGTGGAGAGGCATTCGAAAAGGTGATAACGCAGCCTCTTTCAGACGCATTCGAGGACGTAAAAGAGGAAGACGGCCCGCTCTGGAGTTAGGCCCGCTATTTTTTCTGACAGGGCGGAATGCCCGCCTTTATAGCGTCTCCGAATGGACTCATCCTAAAATTATAATTTTAGGAATTTTCTTCTTGACAACTGCAGGTTCTTTGGCTATTATGTCGCCCGGTTTGCAAAATTTATGAAGCGATAAATTTTCCTTATCACGAGGAGGTTGTCGTGGCTGAATACCCAGGCGGTATCGTCCCGCTTAACTACTGGCCCGTAGTAATTTACGGGCTGATAGCTATCGGTTTCGGGGTATTCACCATCACCATCGGACGCCTCCTTCGTCCAAGAAGACCCGACCCTTCCAAACTTTCACCTTACGAGTGCGGCTGTCTGCCGGTCGGCGACGCCCGCGAACGTTTCTCCGTCCATTTCTATATCGTAGCCATGCTCTTCGTCTTATTCGACCTTGAGACCGTGTTCATGTACCCCTGGGCCATCAACTACGACCGCCTCGGTATGTTCGGCATGGTCGAAATGGTCGTGTTCATATTCATACTGCTTGTCGGATACTTCTACGCATGGAAGAAAGGCGCTCTTGAATGGGACTGATTGAAGGCCGCTTCGAGGACAACTTCATAACCACAAAGGCCGACTGGCTGATCAACTCAGCGCGCGCATGCTCCATATGGCCCATGACGTTCGGTCTGGCATGTTGCGCAATAGAGATGATTCACGCCTACGGCGCGCCCCAGATGGACTTTGACCGTTTCGGCGTCATACCGAGGGCCACGCCGAGGCAGTCCGACCTTATGATAGTAGCGGGTACGCTCACCAAGAAGATGGCCCCGGTACTCCGCAAGGTCTACGACCAGATGCCTGAGCCGAGGTGGGTTATAGCGATGGGCAGCTGTGCCTGCACCGGCAACATATACAACACCTACAGCGTGGTTCAGGGCGTGGACCAGATAGTACCGGTTGACGTGTTCGTGCCGGGCTGCCCGCCGAGGCCTGAGTCCCTCTTCTATGCCACCATAAAGTTACAGGAAAAGATAATAGCCGGCAGGTATATCAGGAAACCCCTGCCGGTCGGGGAGGCGTCCTTATAGTGGAACCCGACAAGCTCATAGAGGCCATAAAAGCCAAGTTCCCCGACGAGGTAGTGGGCGAGGGCTCCCACGTAGGCCAATACTGGGCCGTCATCAAGAGGGACAAGGTGGCCGAGATATGCCGCTTTTTAAAAGAAGACCCCGACACCAAGATGGACTACCTGATAGACATCACCGCAGTTGACTATCAGCCCAGGACACCGCGCTTCGAGGTGGTCTATATTATGCACTCCATGAAGCACGTGCACAGGGTAAGGCTTAAGGTACTGCTCTCCGAGGACGACCCGGTCGTGCCGTCGGTTACAGGCGTTTGGAGGACTGCGGACTGGCTCGAACGCGAGACCTACGACCTCATGGGGATTAAGTTCGATGGCCACCCGGACCTCTGCCGCATCCTGCTCCCGGACGACTGGGAGGGCCACCCGCTCAGGAAGGACTACCCGATAGAGGGGCCTGAGTGGAAGTTTGTGCCGCTGCCTTAACAACATTATTAAGCAGTAAGCTTTAAAAGACAAAAAAAATGGCGACTACCACAAAAGAGATTACCGTAAACATGGGTCCGCAGCACCCGAGCACGCACGGGGTGCTGAGGCTCGTGCTTGAGCTTGACGGCGAGAGGGTGCATTCCTGCAAGCCGTACGTCGGATACCTGCACAGGGGTTCCGAGAAGCTGGCGGAGGTCAAGACATACCAGCAGATAGTACCGCTGACCGACCGCTTCGACTACCTATCCTGCGGCAACAACAACCTTGCCTACGCCATAGCGGTTGAGAAGCTGATGGGCATCGAGGTCCCGGCGCGTGCGGACTACCTGCGCACGATAGTCGCCGAGCTTTCGAGGATTTCGTCGCACCTGCTCTGGCTGGCCACGCATGCGGCGGACATAGGCGCGGTGACCGTGCTCCTGTACTGCCTGAGGGAGAGGGAAGAGCTCTTAGGGCTTTTTGAGATACTCACGGGCGCGAGGCTCACGGTCAGCTACGTGAACATAGGCGGCGTGAGGCGCGACGCACCGCTCGAATTCATATCGCGCTGCCGCGAGTTCATCGAGGGTATGCCGCGCCGCATAGACGAGTACAACACCCTCATAATGGAGAACCGCATCTGGCTCGGCCGCACGAAGGGCATCGGCATAATACCCTATGAAGAGGCGATCGACTGGGGCCTTACGGGCGGCTCACTGAGGGGCTCCGGCGTCAACTACGACCTCCGCAAGGCGATACCTTACGCCGCATACGACCGTGTCGAGTTTGACGTGCCGTTAGGCGAGAAGGGCGACGTATACGACAGGTACATCATCAGGATAGAGGAGATGCGCCAGTCGCTAAGGATAATAACGCAGTGCCTTAAGGACCTCCCCGGCGGCGCATACAAGGCGGACATACCCACCGTATCGCTCCCGCTCAAGGACAAGGTGATGGGGGATATAGAGTCGCTCATCCATCAGTTCGTGCTGGTGTCCAAGGGCTTCGAGGTACCGAAAGGCGAAGTATATGTAGGCTGCGAGGTACCCAAGGGCGAGCTCGGGTTCTACATAGTATCGGACGGGAGCGAAAAGCCCTGGCGCATGAAGGTGCGCTCCCCGTCGTACGTGAACCTCCAGGTGCTGCCCAGGATGGTCAAGGGGCATATCATCGCAGACATAGTATCGTGCATCGGTAGCATAGACATAGTTTTGGGCGAAGTTGATAGATAGTAACTGCATAGTTAGCCGGATGCCCTGACGCGGGCGTCCCCGACGAAAGCTTAAACTTAAATTATATGATAACTCTAAGCAAAGACACATTAGCCGAGATAGAAAAGGCTGCGGCCAAGTACCCGGACAGGAACAGCGCCATCATGCCCGGCCTGTGGGCGGCGCAGAGGGAGTTCGGCCACCTGAGCCCGGAGGTTATAGAGGCGGTCGCGATTGCAGTGGGCGTGCCGAAGGCCAAGGCCCAGGGGCTTGCTACGTACCACAGCCTCTACTGGAAGAAGCCGGTCGGCAAGTACGTCATAATGCTCTGCACAAACGTGGCCTGCACGCTCATGGGCGCGGAGACGATGCTCGCTCACCTTGAGAAAAAGCTTGGCATTCACGAGGGCCAGACCACCCCGGACGGGAAGTTCACCCTGATGGAGGTAGAGTGCATAGGCTCCTGCGGGTACGGCCCTGCGCTGGTGGTAAACGAGACATTTTACTACGACCTTACGGAGTCCGGCATAGACGCGATACTGGCGAAATACTAAATGGAAAAAATACTTCTCAAAAACGTTGACGTCCCGAACATCAACGACATAGACGTCTACATCGCGCATGGCGGCTACATGTCGCTTGACAAGATGCTGTCCATGGACTCCAAAGACGTCCTGGAAGAGGTCAAGCGCTCGGGCCTGAGGGGACGAGGCGGCGCGTGGTTCCCCGCTGGCATGAAGTGGCAGTTCTGCGTGGAGGTTGACCGCTGGCCGAAATACCTTATAGCCAACGCGGACGAGGGCGAGCCGGGCACGTTCAAGGACAGGCCGTTCCTGGAAAAAGACCCGCACCAGTTGATCGAGGGCATGATAGTATCCGCGTATGCTATAAAGGCGTCCGGCGGCTACATATACCTGCGCGGCGAGTACCCGGACGCGTACCGCATAATGAACGCGGCTATAGACCAGGCATATGCGAAGAACCTGCTCGGCAAGAACATTAAAGGAAGCGATTTCTCCTTCGACCTTGCGGTGCACTCAGGGGCGGGCGCGTATATATGCGGCGAGGCATCGGCGTTGATTGAATCGTTGGAAGGCAAGCGCGGCCAGTTCAGGGTGCGCCCTCCGTACATGGCTACACACGGCGCGTATGGCAGGCCGACGGTCGTGAACAACGTCGAGACGCTCGTCAACGTGTCCCACATATTAAACCGGGGCGCGGAGTGGTGGTCCTCCATAGGTACCAAGGAGTCGCCCGGCCCGAAGGTGTTCGGCATCAGCGGACATCTGAACAAGCCCGGCCTGTACGAGCTTCCGATGGGCGTGCCTTTGAGGGAGCTCATATACGAGCACGGCGGCGGTATTAAAGGCGGGAAGAAGCTGAAGGCGATAATACCCGGTGGGGTGTCCACCTCGCTCCTGATGCCTGAGCACCTGGACATCAAGATGGACGTGAAGTCGCTTCAGGAGGCGGGTTCCGCGATAGGTTCCGGCGCTACGATGGTGATGGACGAGGACACCTGCATCGTGCACATCATATGGCGCGCGATGGGCTTTTTCTGCCATGAGTCCTGCGGCCGCTGCACCCCATGCCGCGAGGGCACGGACTGGATGGTCAGGATACTCGGCAGGATAGAGAACGGCCAGGGCCGGATGGAGGACCTGGACGTACTCGCAGACGTCTGTCACACGATACACCACAACTGTTTCTGCCCGCTCGGCGAGGGCGCTGTGATGCCGGTGCTCTCCTCGCTCAAGTATTTCAGGCACGAGTACGAGGAACACATAAAGGGCCAGAGGTGCCCGAAGGGCCTCAAGGCCAGGGAAAGACACTAAGAGAGCAATGATAAACGTAACCATAAACGGCATACAGGTGCAGTTAGAGCGTCCGATGAACGTCATCGAGGCCGCGAAGAAGATAGGCGTACATGTGCCGCACTTCTGCTACCATAAGGAGCTTACGCTCTACGCCGGGTGCAGGATATGCATGGTGGAAGTCAAGGGCAAGCCGAAGCCGGTGCCGGGCTGTACCACCATGATGACCGAGGGCATGGAGGTCGTCACCGAGTCCGAGAAGCTCACGAAGGCAAGGCGCGGCATACTCGAACTCCAGTTGAACCACCACCCGCTCGAATGCCCGGTCTGCGACAAGGGCGGCGAGTGCACGCTTCAGGACTACGTATTCAAGTACGGCGCGGACCGCTCGCGTTTCATAGAAAAAAAGCGCGTGATCCCGGTCAACTACAACAACCCGCTCATCGAGCGCAACATGGAGCGCTGCGTAAGCTGCAAGCGGTGCGTCAGGATATGCGCAGAGATGCAGGGCGACCACGTCCTCTACGACATGAACCGTGGCGCCAGGGTGACGATGGAGTCGTTCTGCGGAGACGAGACCGAGTGCGTCCACTGTGGCCACTGCCTCTCGAACTGCCCGGTGGGCGCTATACAGAGCAGGCTCTACAAGCATACTGGCCGCCCGTGGTATATCGAGAAAGAGGCCGAGACCATCTGCCCGTACTGCGGGGACGGATGCACCCTTACTTTACAGAGCCGCGAAGACAAGATATTGAGGGTAGTGTCAGACGAGACATACTCGAAGGGCGCAAACAGGGGCAGCCTCTGCGTACGGGGCCGCTTCGGGTGTGACTTCCCGAACAGCCCTGAGCGTATCACCCGCCCGCTGATAAAGAAAGACGGCTACTTCGTCGAGTCCACATGGGAAGAGGCGATAGGCCACGTGGCCGCCGTGCTCACTGGCATCAAGGCCGCGCCCGGACCGGACGCCATAGGCGCAATAATGGGCGGTCGTAACACGGTTGAAGAGGCGTACCTGCTCCAGAAGTTCATGAGGGCGGCAGTAGGCACGAACAACGTAGACAACACGGCCAGGCTCGGCCACATAAACGCACTCTCCGCACTATCGGACGCCTTCGGGATAGGCGGCATGACCAACCAGATTAGTGACATAGCACAGGCGAAGGCTGTGCTCCTGATAGGCAACGACGCGGCCTCCGAGAACCCCATCACCGCCCTCGCCATAAAGAAGGCCGTGATGAAGGGCGGGGCGAAGCTCATAGTCGCGGACGCATTCAAGAACACTATGACGAAGCACGCCTCCCAGAGGCTGACATACAAGGCCGGTAGCGCGGGCGCGCTCGTGAACGCCCTTATAAACGTGATATTCGCCGAGGGGTTGCAGGACAAGGCGTTGGAGGAGAAGGACAAGGCCCTGTTCGACAAGGTCAAGGCGAATGCGGAACCGTTCACGCCGGAGGCAGCGTCAGAAAAGACTGGCGTGCCTGCCGACGATGTAAGGAAGGCTGCCAGGACGTTTGCGGGCGCAACTGCGGCCTCTATAGTGTTCGGGCGCGGGGTGACCGCATCACTGAGCGGGTACAAAGACTCGATGGCGCTGGCAGACCTCTCGTACGTAACGGGCAACGTAGGCAAGCCCGGCGGCGGCGTGAACCCGATGGCATCCAAGGCAGGGGAGCAGGGCGCGTGCGACATGGGCGCGCTACCCGACAGGCTGCCAGGTTACAGGATGGTGTCATCCGAGGAGGACAGGAAGAGGCTCGGCCTTTTGTGGAACGCTGAACTATCTGAAAAGCCCGGCATGACTGCGATCGAGATGCTTGAAGCGGCCAAAGACGGAAAGCTCCAGGCACTATACGTGGTGGGTGCAAACCCTGCGTACGACTTCCCCGACAAAAACGCGGTCGAGGCCGCGCTTGGTAAGTTGAAGCTCCTTATCGTTCAGGACATATTCATGAGCGAGACGGCCAAGCTTGCGCACGTGGTGCTGCCCGCTACCAGCTTCGCCGAGAAAGAGGGCACGTTCACCAACTCGGAGCGGCGCATACAGAGGATAAGGCCGGCTATGAAGCCCCAGGGCGACAGCCGCCCGGACGGCCAGATAATAGCGATGATTTCAGAGAAGATGGGCCGCCCGATGGACTGCAAGCCGGGCGTGGTTATGGACAAGATAGCCGTGTCCACCCCGATATACGCGGGCGTCAGCTACGACCTTCTCGCGGGTGGCGGCATACAGTGGCCTTATTTCGACGAGATGAAGTTCGGCACGCCAATATTGCATGTTGACGGGCTGGCGGCGGGCAGGGTGGAGACCTCCGCAAGCGGTGAGACGCCTGCGGCCACGGACGACAGCGAGTACCCGTTCACGCTCGACATAGCGGTAAGCCTGTACCATTCAGGAACGACCACCCGCCGTACGCGCGGCCCGAACCTCGTGCTGGGTAAGCCCTTTGCGGCGATGAACCCGGCCGACGCGATGAAGCTGGGCGTAGGGGAGGGCGGCAGGGTGGTCGTCAGTTCGCGTACGGGCTCGATAAATTTTGACGTGAAGTTAGACGCTGGTACGCCCGTGGGTACGGTACACGTGCCGGACCACTTCGCCGACTGCGGTTGCAACGCGCTTACAGAGATACTGGTCGACCCGGTCGGCAAGGTGCCCGCCGCAAGGCACTGGCGCGTATCGGTCAAGGCAGGATAACAGGAGACAGCCGTGGAGTTTATGGACCTTCTAATACTTACCGCGTACACCGTAGCAGGGATAGTGGTGGTCATGGGCTTCACGATGCTCAACACCGCGTACCTCACCTACTACGAGCGGAAGGTTATGGCCCACATGCAGGCGAGGCTCGGCCCCATGCACACCGGCCCGCACGGCATACTGCAGCCGCTCGCGGACGGCATAAAGCTCATGTTCAAGGAGGATATTGTACCGGCGCTGGCCGACAAGCCGGTTTTCGTCCTCGCGCCGCTCATGGCACTCGTGCCCGCGCTCATCAGCTTCGTGGTCGTCCCGTTTGGACCGCCGGTCGAGATACTCGGACATCGTATCCCGCTCTACCTGGCCGACCTGAACATAGGAATACTCTATGTGCTGGCGCTCTCCTCGATGGGCGCGTATGGCATAGTGATGGCGGGTTGGTCGTCCAACAGCAAGTACGCGCTTATGGGCGGGCTGCGCTCTGCATCGCAGGTCATCAGCTATGAGCTCCCGATGGGCATGGCCATAATATCGGTCCTTATGCTTTCAGGCTCGCTCTCGCTTGTATCCATAACCGAGGGGCAGGCCGGGAACTGGTTCGGGTTTATCCCCAGGTGGAACATATTCTGTCAGCCGGTAGCCTTCGTGATATATATGATAGCTGGCATAGCCGAGACGAACCGCGCACCGTTCGACCTCCCTGAGGCCGAGAACGAGCTTGTAGCAGGCTTCCACGTAGAGTATTCCGGGATGCGCTTCGCCTATTTCTTCATGGCCGAATACGCGAACATGCTCATGGTCTCCTGCATGGCGGTGGTGCTTTTCCTGGGCGGGTGGAACCCCATAATACCCCGCGCCATGTTTGAAATGGTCCCGGTGCTCGGGGGCTACGTGGGCTTTTTGGGAGACCCGGCCGTCTGGTGGTTCATCATAAAGATATACGCCTTCTTCTTCATGTTCCTGTGGCTCAGGGCGACGCTCCCGAGGCTCAGGTACGACCAGCTGATGAGGCTGGGATGGAAGGTCCTCCTCCCGGTAGCCCTGGCCAATGTTCTGGTCACTGGCATCGTGAGGATACTGGTAAAGGGATAAAAGGAGCGAAAGCTTGTCCGTTCTCGTAAAGTTCATAAAGACCATAACGTTCTACGAGATACTCAAGGGGATGCGGCTTACCTTCTCCATGATGTTCGTAAAGCCGGTCACCAGGCTGTACCCGAAGGAGAGGCCCATTGTCCCGCCGGTGTTCCGTGGCCTGCACGCGCTTAGGCGTCACCCGGATGGAAGCGAGGTCTGCATAGCCTGCGGCCTTTGCGCCGCATACTGCCCGACAGGCTGCATAAAGATAAAGACCTCCGAAGGTCCGGAGCACGTCAAGGTGGTGGACACCTACGAGATAGAGTTACTTAAGTGCCTCTTCTGCGGGTACTGCGTAGAGGCGTGCCCGGTGCGCGCACTTGCGATGACGCAGGAGTACGAGCTTGCGTCATACACAAAGGAGTCCCTGCTTTATACGAAGGAGATGCTCCTTGCAAACGGGGACAAGTACAAGGGAAAGGAGATGCATTTCGACTGATGCTACTCCAGGTTGGGTTTACATACTTTGCGGCTGTGATACTGTTCTGCGCGTTGATGGTAGTGACGAGCAAGAACCCGGTACATAGCGCGCTTTACATGCTCCCTCTGTTCTTCCACGTGGCAGGCATATTTATACTGCTCAACGCGGAGTTCGTGGCCGCAGTGCAGGTGCTCGTGTACGCGGGCGCTATACTCGTTTTGTTCCTGTTCGTCGTCATGCTCCTGAATGTACGGAGCGAGGAGTCCGGGAAGCGCTTCCAGTCCAACTGGCCGTTGGCCATCGCGCTCGGCGTCACCATCGCCGGGTTGTTCATGGCAGCGCTCGTGTGGTCGGAGTTTCACGGCGTGCAGGGTACATACACGATTGGCGCGGTAAAGGAGATGGGCAACTCGCAGGCAATCGGCAGGGTGCTCTACACAGACTTCCTGTTCCCGTTCGAGATCGCATCCGTAATACTGCTTGTGGCTATGGTGGGTGCGATAGTGCTGGCCAAGAAGAAACTGGATTAAACCTTGCGTAGGGGCCGACCTATGTGTCGGCCCATTAATCAATGCGCGCAATAAGAAGGGCCGACACATAGGTCGGCCCCTACAGACGATAAAGGGTACATATTATGGTCCCGCTTTCATGGTACATAGCACTCAGCGCGGCTGTCTTCGCCATAGGCGTTATAGGCGTATTGACACGCAGGAACATAATAGTCATATTCCTGTCCATTGAGCTGATTTTAAACTCGGTGAACATATCGCTCGTGGCTTTCTCGCACTTCTTAAACTCCATGAGAGGCCAGGTGTTCGTGTTCTTCATAATGGCGGTAGCTGCGGCCGAGGCCGCGATAGGGCTTGCCATCATCATAGCGCTTTACAGGAACAAAGAGACGCTCAGCACGACTGAGATTAACCTGCTTAAGTGGTAACGGAGACCCGATGCTCAAATACGCTCTGATACCTTTCCTGCCGCTTACGGCCTTCGTGTTCAACGGCTTTTTTGGCCGCTGGCTGAAGGACAAGGCACACTGGCCGCCGGTGCTGGCAGTGGTCTGCTCGTTTGCGCTTGCGGTGTCCGTACTCTTCGACGTAATCGGGGGCAACACGTATAACGGCGTGCTGTTCTCCTGGATAACATCGGGGACGTTCGACGTCCACGTAGGGTTCAAGGTGGACCAGCTGACCTCCGTGATGCTGATAGTTGTCACTACAGTCAGCTCTCTCGTGCACATTTACTCCATTGGCTATATGCACGGGGACAAGGGGTACGCGAGGTTCTTCGCATACCTGGCGCTCTTCACCTTCTCCATGCTGATGCTCGTTATGGCAGACAACTTCCTCCAGCTGTACGTCTTCTGGGAGGCGGTCGGGCTCTGCTCCTACTTCCTGATAGGCTTCTGGTACGAGAAGAAGTCTGCCGCAGACGCCGCCAAGAAAGCCTTCGTGGTAAACCGCGTGGGCGACTTCGGGTTCGGGCTCGGCGTGATGCTCATATTCATCACCTTCGGCAGCCTTAACTACGACGTAGTGTTCGGCGCGATAGGCGCAGGCGCACATGCGGGCGAGACGCTCAGCATAATGGGCGGCACGTACGGCCTGTTCACCGTGATAGCGATACTGCTCTTCACCGGCGCGGTCGGCAAATCCGCCCAGCTCCCGCTACACGTATGGCTGCCGGACGCGATGGAGGGCCCGACTCCCGTCTCCGCGCTCATCCATGCAGCCACGATGGTGACCGCCGGCATATTCATGGTGGCGAGGTGCCACCCCATATTCAACCAGTCCCAGACCGCGCTCGACGTGGTGACATGGACGGGCGGCATTACAGCGCTCTTTGCGGCCACGATAGCGCTGACCCAGTACGACATCAAGCGTGTGGTGGCATACTCGACCATCAGCCAGCTCGGATACATGTTTGTCGGGTGCGGGGTCGGGGCCTACACTGCAGGCATATTCCACCTCATGACCCACGCCTTCTTTAAAGGCCTCCTCTTCCTCGGCTGCGGCAGCGTTATCCACGCGATGTCCGGCGAGCAGGACATGCGCAACATGGGCGGGCTGAAGGACAAGATAAAGCTCACCTACTGGACGTTCCTTATCGCGTCCATCTCTATCTGCGGCATCCCGCCCTTCGCCGGTTTCTTCAGCAAGGACGAGATACTCTGGAAGGCGTTCTCTTCGCACGGGGCGGGACACACCGTCTACTACCTGCTCGCCATAGCCGCATTCCTCACTGCGTTCTACTCTTTCAGGCTGATATACATGACCTTCTACGGCGAGTGCAGGGCATCTCACGATGTCGCCCACCATGTGCACGAGTCACCTAAGGTGATGACCGTACCGCTTATGATACTGGCGGTGCTTGCCTTCGCGGCAGGCTTTGTGGGTATCCCCGATATACTGGGAGGTCCGAACAACTTCCACCACTTTATGTCAAACGTGTTTGGCGGCGGACATGAGGCTTTGGAAGGCGGGGCAGTAGAAGGCGCTGTGGAGGGGGCCTCCGAGGGCATGATGATGGCGATTTCCGTCCTTATCGGCCTGGCTGGCATCGGGCTTGCCTGGTTCATGTACAGGCTGAGACCGGAGCTGCCGGCCAAGGCGGCAAAGCTGTCGTTTGCCGTGCACGACCTTCTGTACCGTAAGTACTACATAGACGAGATATATGACACACTGATCATCAACCCGCTCAAGTGGTCGTCCACCCACTTTCTCTACAAGTTCGTGGACGTGGGCATTGTTGACGGGTTTGTAAACGCGGTCGCTTCTCTGGTAGATGCGATGAGCCGCGTGCTCAGGAGGCTCCAAAGCGGGTACTACCACCACTACGCATTCGGCATGGCGTTCGGGGTGGTTGTCATAGTCGGCATATTCATGTTCACGAGGTAAGGGGAGCAAATTGACCGAGTACATATTCAACACGCTTGGCTATCCCATACTTAGCCTTACCACGTTCATACCGCTCTTCGGCGCGCTTGTCATACTTGTATTCGTCAGGGGCAAGGACGACAACCTGGCGCGCTGGCTTGCGCTCGTCACCTCTGCGGTGACGTTTATCGTATCCATACCGCTGGTGACCAGCTTCGATACCACCACGCACAACATGCAGTTCGTGGAGTCGAGGCCCTGGATTGCCGCGTGGAACGTCAACTACACCATAGGCGTCGACGGCATAAGCGTGCTCCTCGTGCTCCTCACCACGCTCCTGTCGCTCATATGCGTCATAGCGTCATGGAAGGCGATACAGAAGCACGTCAAGGAATATATGATAGTGCTCCTGCTCCTCGAGACCGGGATGTTGGGAGTCTTCGTCGCGTTAGACCTCTTCCTGTTCTACATATTCTGGGAGGCGATGCTCATCCCGATGTACCTGCTCATCGGCATATGGGGCGGGCCCAGGAAGCTCTACGCGGCGGTCAAGTTCTTCCTGTACACCCTGGCCGGCAGCGTACTGATGCTCATCGGAATAATAGCGCTCTACTACAAGGGCGGAAACACCTTCGAGATAGTCAGGCTGATGGGACAGCACTACCCCTACGAGTTCCAGTTCTGGGTGTTCCTGGCCTTCTTCCTTGCGTTCGCCATAAAAGTGCCCATGTTCCCGTTCCACACCTGGCTGCCTGACGCGCACGTGGAGGCCCCCACCGCAGGCAGCGTGATACTTGCGGGCGTGCTCCTCAAGATGGGCACGTACGGCTTTCTCCGGTTCAACCTGCCTATGTTCCCCGACGCGACGATGCACTTCACCCCGATGGTGCTCGTGCTGTCCGTCATCGCCATCATATACGGGGCGCTCGTGGCGATGGTACAGGATGACTTAAAAAAGCTCATCGCGTACTCCTCCGTCAGCCATATGGGGTTTGTGACGCTCGGAATATTTGCGTTCAATACCCAGGGGCTCGAAGGCGGCATACTCCAGATGCTTAACCACGGTGTCACGACCGGCGCACTCTTCCTCTGCGTCGGCCTGATATACGAGCGCACCCACACGAGGATGATAGCGGACTTTGGCGGGCTTACCAAGAGGCTCCCGATATACGCTACGCTGTTCATGATATTCACGCTCTCGTCTCTCGGCCTGCCCGGCATGAACGGGTTCGTCGGGGAGTTCCTGATACTCCTGGGCGCGTTCACCTCGCAGAGGATATACGCAGTAATAGGCACGACCGGCATCATACTGGGCGCTGCATACATGCTCTGGATGTTCCAAAGGGTTATGTTCATGGAGTTAAAGCCCAAGAACGAGGGCCTCATCGACATCGACCTCCGGGAGGCGATTACGCTCATCCCCTTGGCAGTGCTGGTGTTCTGGATAGGCATAATGCCGAACCCGTTCCTGAACATCATGCACGAGACGGTGCGCCACTTACTTGAGCAGGTAAACGGGGGCTCGCAGGTCGCGACTGCCGCCGCCGGTCTGATACATTAACAGGAGCAATTTATGCCGTCCTTCCCGATGAATGACCTGTTCCTGATAGCGCCGGAGATAATAGTCGTCCTGCTGGCGATGGCTGTGCTCGTCCTGGACGTATTTGTACCGAAGGAGAACAAGCGCTACCTGGCATACCTGTCGGTCGCCGGACTCGCGGTTGCGGCCGTTTTCACATGGGACCTGAGAGACCTCCAAAGCACAATATTCTCAGGCATGTTCATCGTAGACAACTACGCGATATACTTTAAGACGCTCTTTTTCACGGCTACTGCGCTGGCCATACTCATCTCCATTAATTTCATAAAGGTCGAGTCAATAGACCGGGGTGAATACTATGCCCTGCTGCTCTTCGCCACCACGGGCATGATGGTCATGGCCTCCGGCGCGGACTTGATCAGCATATACCTGGGCCTGGAGCTTATGGCGCTCTCGCTCTACATACTGGCCGGGTTCATGCGCGACAGGATGAGGTCGAACGAGGCCGCGCTAAAATACTTCCTGCTTGGCGCGTTCTCGTCAGGGATACTGCTATACGGCATATCCATCATGTACGGCGTGACGGGCGCGACTAACCTCCGGGAGATAGCCGCGTTTATACAGACCGGCCAATACAGCAGGCCTGCGCTCATGGTGTCCGTCATACTGATGGTAGCCGGGTTCGGGTTCAAGATAGCCGCCGTACCCTTCCACTCATGGGCGCCGGACGTATATGAGGGCGCGCCCACGTCAGTCACGGCGTTCATGTCGGTCGGCCCTAAGGCGGCGGGTTTCGCAGCCTTCCTCAGGGTCTTCACCGAGGCATTCCCCGGCATCCAGCCTGACTGGACGGTTATAATCGCTACGCTTGCCATCATGTCAATGCTGATAGGCAACGTGGTGGCCATAGCCCAGACCAACATAAAACGAATGCTCGCGTATTCGAGCATCGCGCACGCGGGTTACGCGATGGTAGGTTTCGTGGCCTGGGGCGAGCAGGGCCTGTCGAGTGTGATGCTGTACCTGTTTATCTACACCTTCATGAACATAGGCGCGTTCGGAATGGTCATACTGCTCAGGAAGAGCGGGGAGACAGGCGAGGAGATACAGGACTTCGCCGGGCTTGCAAAGAAGAACCGACTGGCCGCGCTCGCCATGCTGATATTCATGTTCTCGCTCGCGGGCATACCGCCCACGGCGGGCTTCATCGGCAAGTTCTATATCTTCATGGCAGCCATTAACGCGGGCTTCCTCTGGCTTGCCATCATAGGCGTACTGATGAGCGCCATATCCGCCTACTTCTACCTGCGGGTGATAATGGTCATGTACATGAGCGAGCCTGCGGGCGAGTTCGAGATGTCAGGCTCCACCTCCATCTACCTGGCAATGATCGTAGCGGCGGTAGCCATACTGTACATCGGTATGTACCCCACTGACATGATTGCATTCGCAAAGGACTCCATAGTCGGGATGATGTAGCCATGCGCCGCACCTGGCCGTTATTATTTCTACTTGTCGCCACACTCACTTTAAGCAACTTCATATACTCAAC
>Ga0334722_10001528_pt1 | contig 28719 bp, 20 predicted proteins | sample C3_bottom_MG_FD_207210 | JGI IMG/M metagenome (GOLD analysis project Ga0334722, IMG submission 207210) | Sediment microbial communities from Yellowstone Lake, YNP, Wyoming, USA - C3_bottom | ecosystem: Environmental > Aquatic > Freshwater > Lake > Sediment | place: USA: Wyoming | collected... | reverse complement strand
ATGCCTAGCAAATCCACCATGAAAAATTCTTATTATAAGGAATCACTTGCCGACGCGGCTAGAAGTTTACAAAAGTATATTGCGGAACCCAATTTTTATCATAATGCTCCCCCATCTCTGGATAGAGAACAAAATTGTCAAAGTCCTGATGTTCAATTGCGACACAAGAAGCTGTTAGATGAGGCGCGTCTTGCAGTAGATAATTGTATGAATTACCCCTCATTTGATCCAACAGGTGATCCGATAGAAGCCCCTCTATGCGACCAGGCTTCACATACTGCCCAATCCCTCCCGAGTAGTCAGCCTCAATTTCAGCAACTGCAAGTGATTCAACACTCTCCTCGGTTCAATGGAATGTTAGGTGACACATCCAATTTCAATTTCCTACAATGCTTTGTGGATTTGCAATCAAAATATCCTCAAGTTCCGCTACAAGCACTCGCAACGACATTCAATAATCTGTATTTACGAATAAAATATAATGATATTGATGTTGTGAAGGCTACCCTGACTGGTTGTCAGGATGGATTTGGTTATCTGTATGACTCAAGGTACGTATACCTCATTAACCCAGATATATTAAAGGGATACCCAAGAGGTTATTGGCGCTCCAAAGATGGGCAAGCACAAGGTTTAGGCTGTATTGATTTGCGCATGCATATAACTGGTGCTACCGAGCTGGAGGTTATTGAAGATATTGCTGGAATTTTTGGGATGAAGTTTTCTGATGATGTGGTGACACAACAGAATGGCGCTAGTTTAAGGTTTTTGGGGCTGAATAATACCCGTCGTTTCCACGCTAAAGCGTGGAAACGGGATCAGCCAGGGCTGCATTCCCTCGGAGACCATGGGAACGATAGAAAAAACCTTAAACTAGCGCCATTCGTGACACAACAAGATTGCCAAAATGAATTGAGTTGGATTCCATATCCATCAACCTACGATACCAAATATTTTGGTCATCCTGTTTTTGACAAATTTTGTTTCGCATCGAAGCCTTATGTATTTTGCACCGAATCGGGGCAGCCGTCATTTAGTCTGTATGAATGGCTGTTTGGGTTTAAGGCGTTCAGGCTGTTTTGTACCTTACGGAATGACAATTTTACCAATCAGATAAATTGGGAATTTATTGCTCCTCCGTCATATAAACACATGATTTACAATCGTCATATGATTGATAAATTCAATAATAGCGAAGTTCATATACACGATGAGATATCAAGGGCAACATCCCAAAACATTGAGCATATAGTGCCTACTTGGTCTGGTGATCTGTCAATTGCATCAAGTTTGAATTGGGAATTCCTTAAAGGAAGAAAAGTTAGGTATGTTTTTGATGAAACTGTTCCTGATTCATATAAAATTGGTGACATATTAATAAAAAAATTCCGTAAAGATGGAATCTTCTTTGTATTGCAATTTGCTTCTCAATACGAAGAATCCACTGAAAATAAAATTATTAGTAATTATAAAAGTGTTGGTGGTTGTACCATCTGTAACTGGATAGGAGAAGCAGATTTTTATGCACATGCAAAACGTCGTTATCCTGGCCTGTGTTTGGAGTCAATGGTGGACGAGATTGTTTCCTGCATAAAGACTAATGATGACTACCATGGTCTCGAATCTCCCTCTGATTGGCTATTGGAGCCGTTCTGCGTAAAAGATGAGTTGATTCTTGCGGTTGGTGAAACTAATGCGGGGAAAACCTTTGTCTGTATTGATTTTGCTGCCGCGTTAGCAACGGGAGGTTCGATTGGTACGAGATTAAAAGCAATCAGACCAGTGGTAACACTTTATATCGATTCTGAGCTTCCAGGAAAGAAGTTTATGAAGCGATTCAAGGATCTTCTTGTAAATTACGGCAACGTGGAAAGTGTGCCAAACTTCAAGTATGTTTCGCTGCTTGATGAAGGCAAAACAATTGATCTGTCAACCCATAAAGATCAAGCGTGGCTCGAAAAAGTCATCTTAGAGAGTAAAGCCGAATTTGTCGTGATTGACAGCCTGAGTGGTGTTCTTCCTTATGGTTCAGAACAGAAAGCACCCAAATGGCAGCTTGTTCATATATTCTTGAGGTCGATTACGTCCAGGGGAATCACTGTTTTAATTGCGCATCACCTTAATAAAAAAGGAGACCCTCTAGGAACTAATAAAATAAGACATGACGTTGATCTTGCTATATCTATTAAGCGCACAGATTGCCTCGATGAGGAGACAATAGCCGAAATTAGTTTTACCAAGACTCGATATGTTTTCGGGAAGCTACGTAAACCTTTTACCATTGAATATTTTGATGGAAATGGTGGAACTATGAGGGACGTTGATGGTGAGCGCAAGGGCGAATCACATGCTCCTTGCCTGGTGTCACAGGGAGACAATTCACTACATGGACTTACAGGGATTGAGTTAGATATATATGAATTTCTTCGTAACTCTAGGCAGAAATTTTTTAAGCGAGGCGATATTGTAAAAAATGTTAAGTGTAAATCCCCAGAAACTGTCAGGAAGTATTTGGCAATTCTGTTTGATAAACGCCTGGTGAAAACGACTGGTGAAGGAAGCGGTACGAAATATTTTCTCCCCGAGAATGCCCCTACGATTGAGATTCATACGGCAGAGGTTATGCCGGAATCCCTTCTTGAGTAAGCAGTTTTATGTACCGTTATGCGGTTCCCTGTCAATTCTCACGTGTCAATGACTGATACCTAAAACAAGAAAAGCTCGCCAGGTTTGTCCTGGCGAGCTTAGTTGATGGTATTGGGGGCCATGATTAACCGCACCAGTCGATATACCTGGCTTTCAAATAGCAGTCCCCCACAGTCCCTTGTTAAATTTTGGCAAGCTCTTCTCCCATCGCTGCCTCAGGCAGACAGGATATTTTTTAGTGTGTTGGAAAACTCCTCGCAGGCCTGTGGCGGAAGGATTCGAGCCAGAGCCTCTATGATCAGAGGGGTTATATTGTTGTCCGGGTCATGCAGCTGAACTTCAGCAACCATGTGGCTTAGAATTTCTCGGGCAGGAACCAGTTTTTCATCCTTCTTGTCAGTTTGGTTCCCGAATATTCCGTCTATAGACCCCCACGGACTAGCGTGGTTTCTGTGCAATAGCCAAACGCCATAATAATCATCACGCTTTTCGAGCAATGGAACCACTACGTGATCGATGAACATGGTGATCCCATTGAACGATTTCCCAATCAACTCGGTTTCCCGGGCGGTGAAGCTGATTCCGCTAAGCTGGGTCTGCAATTGTCTCGCTTTGATCAGCTTCTGGATATCCTCTTCCAGGTCGCCCCCATTGGCAATAAGTTCGGCAAGCTCTGCCGGTGTAATGTCGGCACTTTTCCCGGTAGCCAATGCGCCCTCGGCCAGGGCCTCCGGCTCATGAGGCCGCAGGAATTCAACGGGACTGACCCCAAGGATGATCTTCCTGGCTTTCGTGACTATCTCTTCATCTACTGCGGTTGTTGTGTCTTTCTCATCTGACATATCCGTTTCTCCTGGTTGAATTGCACGTAAATTTAGAATCCCAATGATTAGCAGTGAGGTAAGAGGTGTCATCTCTCCAGCCCTTCCTGGTCAAATCGTTAATATCCGCACTGGGCACAGATCACGGTGAAGTCTTTGCCGTTGCGGACGGTCAGGTCATTACCAAGGGAGGAGTTGAAGGTAATGTGGTGGCCGCATTGCAACCGGAACTTCCTCCTGTAAAGGGTGCGCTTCAGGAGGTCTTTTAGGATATCCGGCTCGGCGTATGCCTGCTTTTGTTGCCTGGTCATGATCGGTCTCCTTGCAATGAAAAGCCCGCAGGAGTGTTAATCCAGTGGGGCTCTTGTTTGGTGGATTTGAGGTGAAACTACTGGGTCAGTTTTGCTAGACGTTCGTAAAAGTCACCGAAAAATCGTGTTCACAGATTTGATTTCAACGGAGATTTGAAGCCTCCTCCTTATCTCGGCATGTCCCTGCGAGAAATCGCCACCTGGGGCAATTTAGGCGGTTTTGTTTGTCGAGAGGTAATATGGTGGTTAGTTGTAGGCTAGATGATGACGCCGTTCGTAAAAGTCACCCAGAGGGGTGGGCTCGGTTTCAATTTGGCTGATGTGTTGGTTTAGGATGCTGTTCAGCACCCGGTTCTTCTTGGGTAACGTCAACAGATTGGAGTCCCGTAGTACATCGGTTGCGGCTTCGTGGAAACCCCAATACGTTTGACCGTAGGCCTCGCTGAAGTAAAGGTCATGGAACAGGGGGAACTTACTTGCCGGGAAAACGCTCTGTGCTATGGCCTCCACCAGCATGATCTTGGCATCGTTTTCGGACAGGGTGTGTTTTTTCAACCCCTCATGCCATGCTTGAAAGGCGGTAAGCCTGCCTATGATGATACGAATCGCTTTGTACGCCATGTATTCCAGCTCATCGGTGGTGAGCCCCTTGGTGTGGCGGCGCAGTTCGACAAAATCACCGTCGAAGGCCAGGTTCTCGCAGACGAAGACCCTGGTGCCAGCGGTAAGGCCGAGGGCCATGGATTTGTCCATAGAGTTGCGAATACCGACCGACCAGCAGAGTTCATCGTTGCCAGTGCTCAGATCCCAAACCCCGAACATCTTCATGCCGTTGCCCGCCAGGACATACTCGCTTTTGACTACATCGAGCCCAAGAGCGCCGATGCCGGTTCTGATCGCCCCGATGACTTCCCGATGATGCACAGGACGGAAGGTTTTGGTGAAGGGAACTGCCGGGACTTGGAATACTTCCGCTTCGGATACTTTATTGCTGCCAATCAGTGTTGCGTTGTTCATGGTAAATCTCCATTGTTGGTTGGGTGGAAACGAAAGACCGCCAAAACGCGCTTTGCGTAATGACGGTCTGAGTGGGATAAATAAATTTCGGTTATGCTGGCAGGCTCAGAGCCCACCCCTGGGCTTGGCGAATCTTGTCAATTTCGCCTGCCGGACGGACTACCCAGTGCTCCTCTAATTCGCAGTCAACCCTCAGGTATTTCGCTACCCGTATGGTCTGAAGCTCCTTGAGGCTGAAGTAACCCCATTCCGCATTGTCTTGGTCTCCGTGCAAAATAACGAAGCCAAAGAAAAGGTCGGTGCCATCGAACTCGACCGCGTACCAATCGCACCCGGCCAGGAAGAAATGGAGATGGACAAGTTTCTGAGGCAGGCCAATTCCTTCGGTTTCGTAGAGCCTCGGGATGCGGGATAGCCTTTGACTGCTTGGGATGTGCCACATGCGTTACTCCTCGTTATTGGTGGCTAAACGGAAAAGCCCCTCCAACCGACTGGCTGAGGGGGCTCGGAAATCATTCTTTGAAAACTGCTACCAGCTGTTGCAGGCGTCCTGATATTGGCAGTCGGAACAGAGCCAGCCCTTACATGGGATGAACAATCTGTTCTCGATGCCAGTCAGTACCGCGCTGGCGATTCTGGCGAAGCGCTTACGATGTTCCGCCGTCCGGGTGGTATGGTATTGCTCGAAGGTTGGAGTTTTGAGTTTGCGCAGGACATCGAAGCGGCAATCTACTTCGGCCCGGGGAAAGACATACCCATTAGTAGCCAGCAGGTACGAGTAGGCGGTCATCTGGTGATCGTCATCGACCGCATCCTGTGTCTTCTTCTGCTTGCTGGTCTTGTTATCGACCACCAGGTAGCGGCCTTCGCTATCCTTCAGCAGCAAGTCGATGGCCCCGATGAGCTGGATATCCAGCCGCTCACCCTCCGGCGTGTAGAGAGGTGCCGCCAACGGCAGCTCTACTGCCGCCACCTCCCACCCGGTAAGATCCACCGACTCGTGGAAGGCCTTGAGCATAGACTTTCCCAAGGTAACGGCGCTTCCGGCATCCTCCGCTTCCTGCTTGAAGATGATCGGGACGGTGGTGTTTTCTAGCCCTAGGGTCAGTGATTCCTCGAACAGGTCAGACATGACGTCAAGGTCAGCTGGAGCACCGCTTTCCATGATCGACCGGTAGTAGCGTTCAATACCAGTGTGAATGGCCTTGCCAAACGGCAGCGCCAGACTGAGACGCTCCTGGGGCCGCTGCTCCACGTACTGGAATTGATACTTGAGTGAGCAGGAGAGGTAAGTGAAGATCTGGCTATGGGAGATGTGCAGCTCCTCCCGGTATGCCTTGAGGTTCGGTTTCAAAGGGGGCCTCCATTCTTAGGGTCAAACGCAAGAAGGGGGAAGCGTTGCCGCCTTCCCCCTCGCAATCTGGACATGTCTTGCCGGTTAATGGGCCAGCATTTTCTCGATCATTTTGGCGGCATCGTTTCTGCTAAGGTAATCGACCACGGCCCCAAATTCCTGAACGCAGCGGTCGTTGAGTTCCTTCTTGGTCAGCTTCCTTTCGTTGGCCAGTTTCATCAGGAAGGAATGCTGCTTGGAAGAAAGACGCCCATTGGTGTTGCCGTTGGTGCCATTACCTCCATTGCTGCCACCCGTTTCAGTGTCGTGGCTATTGCCGTTATCTCCGTTACCCTTCTTGGCTGCGTACATGTGGAGCCCCACGCCAAACAGGGTGGCGCATTTCTTCAGGGCATCGGTGGCGGCGGCCTTCAGGTCGTCGGCCAGGGAGACGATATCCTTGGTGTCGCGGTTTCTGGTGATCCGGCTGGAGCCGAACTGGCTCTTGGCCAGATCCCCGGCGGTGAGCTTGCCGATAACGACCACCTCCTCCTGGTGGATCTCGTGGCTGATAATCTCAAAGCTCCAGGCTGACTCTAAGGCATCGTTAAGGCGTTGAATGACCGAGTGCCCTTCGATATAGTCGATGGCCCTGCCGGAGCCGCCTTCGCGTTGTTTGATCTGATCGGCGGTAAAGGGTTGTTCTAGTAGCTGTCTATTCATGGGAAATCTCCTTGTTTGGTTGTGGTTGGAACTGTTCGTGATGAGTTATCTAGCTTGGGGTAGAAAGAGGGGTTGGGCGGGGTGCTACGCTTGATTATGCAGGGCGCTACGATCCAGAGATTCAATTTGCTAGCTCACCCCATGGTTTGGGTCTTTTGGCTGCGTCATTTTCAAAATGTGCATTAGCGGCCCAGCCAATGGCTTCGGTGATGCTTGCGGCGGTGGTTGCATTGATGGCGTTACCAAATCCGGGAATCCAGCCGATCAAAAATTGTGAAAGTGCTCGTCCCCCATAGCCAGCAGTAAACGTTAGCAATAAGCTTTTTGCGTGCGCTGTTGTGATGTCAGTTCCATGCTCCTGCCCAATCGCAACGATCATCCCAGTTTGTAGCGCCATTAGGACAGGCATGTCAGAACCTGGTAGTTGCGCAAGACCAGCACCAATGCCACCTGCGGACACTGAGGCTGTATGGATAATCGCGTGAATCTTGTTATTGTTTGCTGCCATAGGTAATCCTCCGGGAAATTGTTAAGTGAGGCCTGCCGACAAGCTGGCCATGTTGACTTGAAAGCCGGTGTGTTTCTGGTAGGGGGGCAAAGCGGAGAGGAGTGCGGGTAAATCTAATTGCGTCGTCGTTGCGAAGTCGTTTTGTCAGTTAGCCGGTCACCATTGAGGCAACTACCAAGATAATAATATATATCTGAAATGTAGTCGGGAAGCGTTTAACCGAAGAGAATTGAAGATTAACTCTGCAATAGGCGCATAATTGCGCCTATTGCAGAAGATTTTTGTCCATTTAAGGCTTGCCTGATACCATGCGGCCACTGTGATTCCACTGTTTAAGAAAGTATTTTAAATATTTCTGACCATATGACCGTAATTGTCCCACCCCACCCTGTACAATAGGGCCAAATAACCGTGCTTTATTCCCTAACGCAGGATAAATATAAACCTGGCCGATTGCATCCTGTTCCCTGAGGTTTATTCCGGGAATGCGTTAGAGTAATGGTCCTTTGGAAATATGTTGACTGGCAAGTATGTATTCTGTCCCCAGAACTCCCAACTCCTCAACTCATCGAGCGCAATTGAGAGCAACAGGGAGGTGGCTGGGAAATAAATCTGCCCCAGTACAATCTTAACAATTACACATCTATACTTAACGTGACTAATACAATCACACATATCAGTAACATAATTGAAGGATTTGATTTCATAGATATTGCCTATCGTAAATTTGGCATTCTTTCAATGGCAGAGAAGGAATTACTTAGGTCGAACGAAATTATTCATATTGTAGGAATTGACAATGAAAGCATTGCAAATGAAGTAGTGTTTAATGAAGACAATACAATTAGAGCAGTTGTAATTGAATGGTTATTTTTCAAATTACGATCTATCACTTATTTACCAATAAAATCAATATCATTACAGTATATAAATGTTACAGGTAAATTAAATTTAAATAATAGTAAATTATGCTTTAACTTGGTATTTCAAAAATGTTCCATCATTGATGGAATTGAATTAAATTACTCATCTATGCAAAACATTCAGTTTATAGGATGTGATACTGGAAGTATCAATGCGTATTTTTCAAAGATAGGCTTAGTAAAAATACAACAATCAATAATTAATGGAGAAATAAATTTATCAGGCTCAGAAATAAATGGCTTATTGCTTATTAAATTTGTGAACATATCAAACAATGGAAATGCAACTATATCCATAAACGAAGCTTCAATCAAAGGGATGTTTTGCTGCGAGTACCTCATTAGCAAAGGCCACATACAGGCATGTATGATTAATGTTTCATCGATAATAAAGATCTTGCATAGTGAAATAATATCAGATGGAGAAATTGCCCTATCCCTAGATGGAGCAAATATTAATGGTTCAGTTTTTTTAAACAATGGATTTAAAGCATCAGGAGAAATAAGATTCATTAATTCTTCAATGCAAAATATATATTTAAGTGGGGCAATATTAACCAACCCAGGTAAGCAAACATTTGTAGCAGATAATGTTTTAATCAGTGATGAGCTAAGGTGCTGTGACGGCTTCCAGTCTAATGGCAAAATAAGCTTACAAAACGCAAGTATTAAGGGAAACGTTACATTCGATAATGCCAAACTATCTAACCCGAACAATTACACGCTTTTGGGTTCAGGTACGGAATTTGGCCAGAATGTGTATTTCATAAATAATTGTTTATCAGAGGGTGAAATAAACCTAGTCGGATCAAGAATTAAAGCTGACTTAATCTGCGAATCTTCCTCTTTTAGCTCACCAAATCACATATCACTTGCATTATCACAAATGAATCTCCGCACAATGTTTCTGAGGCACATCAAAGCAACAGGAATAGTTAACATATCGGGGTCGACAATCAATAATTCATTAATTATTGATAAATATGTAGATTTTAGTTCGGCATCATTGGATTTGACTAACTCAATAATAAATACGCTAAGTGACACTGAGGAAAGCTGGCCAGCAAAAAACAACCTATTTATAAACGGCTTAATATATAACAATATAGGCTACACAAATGGTAAAGAAAAAAATGATCGTATAAGTTGGATTAAACTTCAGCCAGACATCTGCTTCAGCACTCAACCATATCAACAATTAGCAAACGTTTTATATTTAATTGGAAACGAAGAATATGCAAAAGAAACATTGATAACTAAAAATATTGAATATGACAAACATTCACGCATGCATATATTAAAAAGACTGTGGAGAAATATTTTTAGACTATTTGTTAATTATGGATATGACTTTGATCGTCTTGTTGCAATTTCTATTGCAATTGTTTTATTTGGTGCGTTACTTGCTGGAGCAGGATTTAAAACGCAGATTCTTTCACCAGTTAGCTCTTTACAAAGAGATTGCAGCTTTAAAGATAAGTCAATTCCAGAATTTATAGTTTACTCGTTAGATTTGTTTATCCCAGTATTGGATTTAGATTTTGCTAAAAACTGGCATTTCGATCCAAACCAAACAAAACTGCTAACCATTTATGACTGTAAAGACTTTTTTCTAGCAATACCACTCAATGGCCAAATATGTAGGAACATAGCTTGGCTAATAAGTTTTTTAGGTTGGTTTATTTGCATCATACTGGTGGCTGGAATTTCCAATATAATGAAAAACAAAAAGTAGCCTCTCAGGGGAAACCTCGCCGGGGTCGGACCAAGCTCACTGCTAGATATCACACCATTTATGCCTAAGAAGCGGCTGTTTTACGGCCTCAGAAGCCACTTTTTGATAGCAAAAATGAAGCACTAAGACGAATCCAGGGTGGATCGAAGGGCAGCGAGGCGTCAACTACGCTCTTGGTTTTGGCTAAAGAAAAACGGCAGGACAAAGTCACCATATCTCTTGAGAGTGTGGAAACAAACTTGACTGTGAATTTGAGGTGTCGGCCGTTTAAATCTTAAACGTATTCAAGTTTTCGTGTAGATATGGAGCGACCATGGCCGAGCCGATACACGACAAAATAAAACGATCCCTCCACGCAGCCGATGGCTTGTATCACCGCCTGGTGTTGCTGGTGGGTGATGCCGGTTCTGGAAAGACAGCTGCCCTTCGTGATGTTGCCAATGATTTCGGCACCTCTGTTATCAATATCAACCTGGCGCTTTCCTGTGAACTTCTTGAACTGACAGCCAAACAGCGGTCGTTGCGGTTGCAGGGAATATTGGATCAGATTGTTGGCAGAGTTCAATCCCCGGTGGTACTCGATAATCTCGAAATCCTTTTTGACAATGACCTCAGGCAAGACCCATTGCGGCTGCTGCAAGGCATTTCGAGAAATCGCTCAGTAGTGGCTTCGTGGAGTGGAAAATCTTCTGCCGGGAGGCTTTTTTACGCCGAAGCTAGCCATCCCGAGTATCGTTGCTATGACCATGTCGATGCACTGTTCGTGAGCATGGATGGGACAGCTACAGTCGATTCGGCAGAAAAACCATAGAGAGACAGGACAAGTATGAAATACGGAGACCTTATCCAATTCGACCCGATTGAGTCGGTCGTTCAATTACGCGACGCTGATAGATCCAGTGCCGCGCAGCAGTTGGTGAACACCTATGTGATTTCTGAGGAGATGGCGGAGCGATTCACTCAGCTCATTATCCCTCAGCTGCAATTTGATCAGCCGCTCGACAACAAAGGCCTTCTGGTCGTTGGTAATTACGGCACAGGTAAATCCCACTTGATGTCGGTGGTCTCCTGTCTTGCCGCAGATGCGTCCTTACAGGAAGGGCTGAATCACCAAGGTGTTCGCGACGCAGTGGGGCAAATTGCCGGGCGCTTCAAGGTCATCCGGACTGAGATCGGTGCCACTACCATGTCTTTGCGCGACATCTTTGTCGCCGAACTGGAAGAGAATCTGGAGAAGCTCGGTGTGGAGTATGTGTTTCCAGAGGCGGGAACCATCACCAGCCATAAGCGGGCCTTCGAAGACATGATGGGAAAATTCGGGCAGGTGTACCCCGAGCATGGATTGCTTCTGGTGGTGGATGAGCTGCTGGATTACCTTCGCACCCGTAAGGATCAAGAGCTGATCCTGGACCTCAATTTTCTCCGTGAGGTTGGCGAAGTCTGCAAAGACCTGCGTTTCCGATTCATGGCCGGTGTACAGGAAGCCATTTTTGACAGTCCTCGCTTTGCCTTTGTCTCCGACAGTATCCGCCGGGTGAAGGATCGCTTCGAGCAGATTCTTATTGCCCGTAGCGATGTTAAGTTCGTAGTGGCCGAGCGTCTGCTGAAAAAGACCGCCGAGCAACAGGCCAAGATCCGCGAGTACCTGACCCCATTTGCCAAATACTATGGTGGCCTCAATGAGCGGATGGACGAATTCGTCCGGCTTTTCCCGGTGCATCCTGATTACATTGACACCTTCGAAAGGGTCACCGTGGTGGAAAAGCGTGAGGTGCTCAAAACACTATCTATGGGCATGAAAGCTATCCTGGGCCAAGAGGTGCCGCCGGGCCAACCTGGCCTGATTGCCTTCGACAGCTATTGGAACACGCTCAAGCAAAACGCATCCTTTCGCGCCATTCCCGAGATTCGAGCCGTCATCGATTGCAGTCAGGTGCTGGAATCTCGCATCGAGAGCGCCATCACCCGCAAGCAATACAAACCGATGGCCCTGCGCCTGATTCATGCACTGTCCGTCCATCGTCTCACCACCGGCGATATTTATGCCCCCATGGGCGCTTCCGCCGAAGAACTGCGCGACCGACTCTGCCTTTTCGATCCCATGATCGCCGAACTGGGCAGTGACGAGCCGGACAAAGACCTACAGACCCATGTGGAAACTGTGCTGCGCGAGATTCATAAAACGGTCAGCGGCCAGTTCATCTCCTTCAATGCTGATAATCGGCAGTTTTATCTGGATCTGAAGAAGACCGACGACTTTGACGCCTTGGTTGACAAGCGGGCAGAAAGTCTGGGTAATGCCCAGCTTGACCGCTTTTATTACGAAGCACTCAAACGGGTGATGGAGTGCCAAGACGGCACTTACGTGACCGGCTACAAAATCTGGCAACATGAACTGGTCTGGCAGGAGCATAAGGCTGCCCGTATCGGCTATCTTTTTTTTGGGGCACCGAACGAGCGCTCAACTGCTGTGCCGCAACGCGACTTCTACCTCTACTTCATCCAGCCCAACGACCCACCTCGCTTCAAGGATGACAAGGTAAGCGATGAAGCCTTCTTTCGCCTGAAAGGCACCGACGAAGAATTCAACACCGCGCTGAAAAGCTATGCGGCGGCACTTGATCTCGCGGCCACTTCATCGGGCCATGCCAAGGCCACCTACGAATCGAAGGCCAACGGCTTTTTGAAGAGGCTGGTTCAGTGGCTGCAAAAACATATGTCAGACGCCTTCGAGGTCACCTATCAAGGTCGCGCCAAGACCATGACCGAGTGGGCCAAAGGCAAGTCCATTCGCGATTTATCGGGGCTGTCACCGCACGAAACCATCAACTTCCGGGATCTGGTCAATACGATAGCGGGCGTCTGCTTGGCTCCAAACTTCGAGAACCAGGCTCCCAACTATCCGTTCTTCTCGGTGCTCATCACCGGCAATAACCGCGTGCAGGCCGCACAAGACGCCTTACGGGCCATTGCCGGGCAGAACCGCACCAAACAGGCCACAGCCGTATTGGATGCGCTGGAACTGCTTGATGGCGAGAAGATCGATCCATACAGATCAAAGTACACCAAGTTTATCCTCGAAGCCGTGAAGGCCAAGGGGCATGGCCAGGTGGTGAATCGTAGCGAGATCATTCAAGACGACCTCGGGCTGGAGTACATGGACTCCGCAAGCTCGCGACTTGAACCGGAATGGGTGGCGGTTCTCTTGGCCGCATTGGTCTACTCCGGCGACATCGTGCTTGCCATCCCCGGTAAGAAGTTTGATGCCACTGGACTACCGCAGCTGGCAGCTACCGGTATGGATGAGCTCATCAGGTTCAAGCACCTGGAGCAGCCCAAGGAATGGAACCTACCGGCGCTCAAGGCATTGTTCGAATTGCTCGGCATGACGCCGGGCATGGCTCAGCTTGTTACCCAGGGCAAGGAAGAACCGGTCCAGAACCTGCAACAAGCCGTGGGTAAAGTGGTCAAGCGTATCGTCATGGCCCAGCAGACCCTGCGTGACGGCATTTCCTTTTGGGGGCTGAATCTTCTCGCTGGCACCGACCTCGCCAGCCAGGCCAGCAGTTTGGATGCGGCCAAAACCTTCTTTGAATCGTTGCAGGCCTACTCATCCCCAGGCAAGCTGAAGAATTTCCGCTATAGCGCCCTGGAGGTGACGGTTCACGAAAAGGCGGTCAAGTCGTTGGATGACCTGGAGCGCTTGCGTGAATTTGTCATGGATCATAGCCAGGCCGCTTCTTGGCTCTCCACCGCAGAGGGGGTGTTGCCTGCCGCTCACGACTGGGTGGATCGCATGAAAGCCACCAGGCAGGATATCTTAGACGCACTCAAGCAGGCGAAACTGTCAGCCCTCTCGGAACAGTCGCAAGGCATCGGTGCAAAACTTCAGCAGCTCAAGAAAGATTATATCGTCGCTTACATCGGATTGCACAGCAAGGCCCGGTTGGGTGTGAGCGATGATAAACGCAAGGTCGCTTTATCGAATGATGCCCGCCTGCAAACCCTGGTCAAACTGGCCGGAATCGACTTGATGCCCCGGCAGCAGCTTACCGATTTCCAAAACCGTCTGGCGGGATTAAAGAGCTGCTTCACAATGACCGAGCAGAATCTCGATCTCACCCCGGTCTGCCCGCACTGCGGTTTTCGGCCATCGGTGGAAACTGGCGTCGGGGCAGGTTCTCAGATGATTGACCAGATGGATGCGCAGCTCGACACCCTGGTGGCAGGGTGGACCTCCACCATTCTCGGCAACTTGGAAGATCCGATCACCCAGGCCAACATGGATTTGCTCAAGGTTGACGACCGAGAGCCATTAGAGGCTTTCATCAAGTCGCGCGAGCTACCTGTGCCGCTGGACAGCAACTTTGTCCATGCCCTTAAAGACGCGCTCTCAGGTCTGGTCAAGGTCACCGTCAAGACGCAGGAACTACAAACCGCTCTGCGGATCACCGATGGCCCAGCCACCCCTGAGGAGATGAAGAAGCGCTTTGCCGAATACATCGATCAGCTCACCAAGGGCAAAGACCAGGCCAAGGTGCGGATCGTCATGGAGTAATTGCTTCTATCCGAATTGCAGAAGAAGCTGATTTGGGAAAGGTGGTTACTTCCAAGGGAAGATCATCGAACCGCTGATACACTCGAACTTACTCCGGATGACCAAGCAGGACAAACCTACCGCCCGAGATCAAAAGTATCTATTAACCGAGGCGGGCTGCAACTTGTGCAGTTGGGGAAAAAAAGAGTGAACAAGATCGCCCTGCCACTCTTGTAACTTGTGCACTGTCATTGTGCACAACTTCTGCCAACGCCCAGAACGAATTCGACCAAAGGACTTTGATATGAGCAACAATACGAGGCTTTTTAGCCAAGAGATTAAGGAAAAGGAACCCGGACCGGTGAAGTGCTTGGGCGTTCAGTTTGAGAATGATGAAGCCCGGCGGAAGTACTTTACCGAACAGCTCCGTGGGAAGCTCAAAGAGCCAGAATTCAGGAAAATAGAGGGCTTCCCCATCGGCAGTGATGAAGACATTCTGAACCTGAGCGATCCGCCGTATTACACAGCTTGTCCCAATCCCTGGATTGGCGAGTTTATCGTCGAGTGGGAGGCGCAGAAGCCTGCCCCGCCCGATGGCTATCAGTACCACCGCGAGCCCTTTGCTGCCGATGTCAGCGAAGGCAAGAACGACCCGATCTACAATGCCCACTCCTACCACACCAAGGTGCCGCACAAGGCCATCATGCGCTATATCCTCCATTATACCGAGCCGGGGGATATTGTCTTTGACGGTTTTTGTGGAACCGGCATGACCGGTGTTGCTGCCCAGATGTGTGGTGACCGGGAGGTGGTGATGTCACTGGGCTATCAGGTCAAATCAGATGGCACCATCCTTCGTCAGGAGACCGATGAAGAGGGGAAGACCTTATGGCAAGCGTTCTCAAAACTCGGTTCACGTCGGGCCGTGTTGAATGACCTTTCGCCTGCCGCTACCTTTATCGCATACAACTACAACACGCCTGTCAATGTACACACCTTTGAGAGTGAGTCCAAGCGCATCCTGGCCGAGGTGGAGAAGGAATTCGGGTGGATGTACGCGACAGTTCACAGAGATACACGGGGAAAAATCCCCGAGCGTGAGTGGCTGGAGCGTTTAGCTCTCGTGAAACCAGGACCCTCAGTGGTTCAAGAGAATCCTGATCTAAGATTTGGCAAGATCAATTATACGGTTTGGTCAGATGTTTTCGTATGCCCCGAATGTAGCCGTGAGGTGATCTTTTGGGAAGTGGCGGTGGATAGAGAAGCAGGGAGCGTGAAGGAAGAATTCCCTTGTCCCCACTGCCATGCATCACTGACCAAACGCAACATGGAGCGAGCCTGGGTGACCAAGTACGACAGCGCTATTAAGGAGACGGTGAGGCAAGCCAAGCAGGTGCCGGTGCATATTAACTATAGCGTCAGTGGCAAACGAAATGAAAAAACCCCAGATGCCTTCGATCTGGCGCTCATCGATAAAGTTGAAAACAGCGAAATTCCCTATTGGTTTCCGACTGACCGCATGATGGAAGGGAAGGAAACCCGCCGCAACGATCCTGTTGGAATCACTCATGTACATCATTTTTATACGAAAAGTTCACTCTTTGAGTTATCGCTAATCTGGGAAAAATGTCAAAAATCAGGACATAGGGAATCCAAGGCTACGCTGCTTTCACACACAGCGGCGAGCCCGTATGCCTCGAAAATGCGGCGTTTTCGTGCGGATAAAAAAGGTGGTGGCCCACTCGCAGGAACATTATACGTGGGCTCTTTAATCACACCTCCCAATCCGGTAGTGACAGTAGGGAGGAATGTTCAGTTTATTGCTGACGGGTTGCGTTCAATCGATCAGATTGTAAATTCATCTATAATCACAGCCCAAAGCTGTGAAAACAGCATTTTTTGGCCAGAAAACAGTCTTGACTATATATTTACCGATCCACCATTTGGCTCCAATCTGAATTATTCAGAACTAAACTTCCTCTGGGAATCATGGCTCAAAGTCTGGACCGACAACAAACCAGAAGCCATTGAGAACAGTGTCCAAGGCAAGGGTCTTAACGAATACCGCAAGCTTATGACCACCTGTTTCAAGGAGGCATACCGCGTCCTCAAGCCCGGTCGCTGGATGACGGTAGAGTTCTCCAACACCAAGGCCTCGGTCTGGAACAGCATCCAAACCGCACTGGCCGAGGCGGGATTCATTGTGGCTAATGTCTCGGCACTCGACAAAAAACAGGGCAGTTTCAAGGCCGTCAACACGCCAACCGCCGTCAAACAGGATCTCGTCATCTCCGCGTACAAGCCCAATGGCGGTTTTGAGGAACGCTTTCAAAAAGAAGCCGCCACCGAAGAAGGCGTCTGGGATTTTGTCCGCACCCATCTCAAGTATCTGCCAGTTATCAAACGGCAGGGCTTTGCTTTGCAGATGGTGGCGGAGCGCGATCCTCGCATCCTCTTTGACCAGATGGTCTCCTATTATGTCCGCAAGGACTACCCCGTGCCGATGGGCAGCCCGGAATTCCAAAAGGGCCTGCGGCAACGGTACCCCGAGCGTGACGGCATGTTCTTCCTGCCTGAACAGGTAGCAGAATACGACCGGAAAAGAATGCTCATGGGTGGCGGGCCGGTCAACTACGAGATGTGGGTCAAAGACGAAGCCTCGGCCATTGAATGGCTGCGTCATCAGATCAAGGAAAAGCCGCAAACATTCCAGGACATCCACCCCCTCTTTATCCAGGAGCTTGGCGGCTGGAGCAAGACCGAGCAGGCCCTAGAGCTTTCCACCCTCCTCGCACAAAATTTCCTATGCTACGATGGTAAAGGCCCGGTGCCGGAACAAATACACGCCTATCTATCCTCCAACTGGAGAGACCAGCGCAACCTGGCTAAGGATGACCCAACCCTCGTTTCTAAGGCCCGCGACCGCTGGTACGTTCCCGATCCAAACAAGGTGGGCGACCTTGAAAAATTGCGTGAGAGGTCACTGCTTAAAGAATTTGAAGAGTACAAGCAGACCAAGAAGAACCTCAAAGTCTTCCGCCTGGAGGCAGTCCGCGCTGGTTTCAAGAAAGCCTGGCAGGAACGCGACTACGCCACCATCGTCAACGTGGCCGACAAGATCCCCAACAACGTTCTCGAAGAAGATCCAAAGTTGCTTATGTGGTACGACCAGGCAGTAACAAGAATGGGTGATGGTAATGAAAGGAGGCTCTCATGAAGAAAGGCCGGAATATACCTATTAAAATTAGGCGGATAACCATTCGCAATTACAAGGGAATCGACGAACTTTCGATGGATTTCCCTACGCCCAGAATGCCTGACGATCCGGATATTCTTGTTATGGGCAGCAGGAATGGCTTGGGCAAAACGTCAATTATCGAATGCTGTTCATTGCTACTGTTGGCGCTGAGTTTGCGCGAGGAGCGCTTTAAGCTGCGCGACCGCTATTCACTTGTTGATGTGCCCGATTTGCTCATTAAGGCCGGGTCACATTCTGCTGAAATAGGAGGAGACATCGTTCTTGGCGAGGAATCCATCTCCTTACAAATCCGCATAGACCGCAACGGTGTGGTCAAAATATCAGGCGAATCGTTACGCGAGAAGATGCTAGAAAATGATATCTTCGATCCGGAGAGTGATGCCGATGACTCCATCAAAGCGATTTGCGGATTCACCCCAAACCCTGTTGTTGAAAACACTTTTCTGTTGTTTCACAGCTACCGGAAAGTTCAGGAAGGTAATCCGGAGCTTGGTATGATGGTAGATCGCGGACGTTCTCCGAGACGTCCCCCTTTTCCACGCAATGAGTTTCCGATGAGCGCATTCAAGTTGAGAATTTTGCGTTCGCTGATGGGCAAGGCAAATCTGTTTGAATTTGTCGAAAACCAGGAGCCGGATGAGACAATTGAGAAACTCAATGAGCTTGTGCAATTTTATGCGGGAGGCACTATCAGCAAGCTCCGACCATCTTCAGACAATACGGTTGATTTCCGCGTAAAACCTGTAAACGGTGAGGATTCCTTTACTTTCGACGGGTTGAGTTCTGGACAGAAAGAAATCATCTCGACACTTTTTCTTATTTGGTATCACACCAAAAACAATCCATCTGTGGTGTTCATCGATGAGCCCGAGCTACATCTCAATGCGCAATGGCATCGCAGCTTTGTAAAAAAACTGGTGAGCCTGGCCCCACAGAACCAGTACATCATGGCAACTCATTCCGAAGACATCATGGATTCGGTCGGTGAAGATCGTCGCGTTCTCTTGCTGAACAATCAGGAGAGCGATAAATGATTAGCGTAAAAACAGGAATCCGCGCTGAAGAAGTCCGTCTTCAAAGCCAACATGTTCTCTTTGTGGAGGGTAAGGACAAGAACTCGGTTGATCCCAATGTTTTGGGTGAGTTGTTCGACCGCAGCATAAGAATTGAGCCTCTTGGCCCATCGTTTTCGGTGAGAAGCGTTGCGGAAGCCTTATTCAGTTACCACCCAACGTATTATTTTTTGATTGACCGAGATCATCACGATAATGACTTCATAGATCGTTGCTGGGGGAATTTCCCCGATCCCAATACGCACAATCTCCTTGTTTGGAGACGTCGTGAAATCGAAAACTATTTTTTAGAACCATTCTATCTGTTCCATTCAAAGTTCTGTCTAGTCAGCCAAGACGAGCTTGAAAGAAAAATCGTGGAATGCGCCAACGAGCGATTGTTCCTTGATGCTGCAAACCACGTCGTTACGTCGATCAGAGAGGAACTAAAGAGGAACTGGATAAAAAAGTTTTCAAATCCTGCCGAATTTCCCACAAAAGACACAGCCATTCAGAAACTAAAAACTGCAAACGAATTCGATCAGCACCGAACAAATGTTGATCAGAAGGTTTCAGCAGATGAGGTGGAACGGCGGTTCCATGAATGTTTAGGAATAATGACCGGAGGTCAAGAGAAACTCGCCTTTGGCAATGGTGATTGGCTGCTTATGGTTCAAGGCAAGAAGGTCCTTTCCCAGGTGATTAACTCTGGCTGCTTTCATGTACAAGCTACAGACGGGACGGCTCTGACTGGCCGCGAGAAGATTAATGAGGTGGTGAAAGATCTTCTGCAAAAAGATGCCATCATCCAGCCCGCTGACTTTATTGCGTTGAAACAACTAATCGACACGAGAATAAATGGGGCGATGTGATTGACGATAGAATCCCACTGGCAATACAGCACCGTCCATAACAGCGCCTGCAAGGTCATCGAAGAACAGACCCTGTGGGGGCAGACGGTTTGCCGTGTCTGGTTGCCGAACCAGGATGCGGTGGTGCGTATTCCCCGCTCTGCTTTGCGACCATTGAGCGCTGATCTTCAGCCCGTGATCGAGTCCGGACGCATTGCCTATGTCGCAGCCGCCGCTAAGGTGGCCGAGGTGCTGGAAGGTTCCACCTGCGTTTCAGATGGCCATGTACTGCTGGCTCCCATGGAGTCAAACGTAATCCCTCTGCCGCATCAGATCAACGCTCTGTCACGCGCCATCTCCGGCGACCGAATTCGCTACCTCCTGGCCGATGAGGTTGGCCTTGGTAAAACCATCGAAGCCGGTCTGGTCATGCGCGAGCTCAAACTGCGTGGCCTGGTGCGCCGGACACTGGTGGTGGCTCCCAAAGGTATCGCTACCCAGTGGGTAGCGGAAATGCAGACCCACTTCAACGAGCAATTCCAGCTCGTACTGGGTGACGACATCAGCACCTTGCAACGTCTGGCTCCCGCAGCTGACCACCGGAGCACAGCCTGGTCAATGTTTGATCAGGTTATCGTCTCGCTCGATTCAGTCAAACCCATGGACAAGCGGCGTGGCTGGACGGCGGAACGGTTGGCCGAATACAACCGCAGTCGATTTGAGGATCTGATTACCGCCGGTTGGGATCTGGTGGTCGTTGATGAGGCCCACCGCTTGGGTGGCAGCACTGATCAGGTGGCCCGATACAAGCTTGGGCGTGGACTGGCGGAGGCTGCGCCCTATGTGTTGCTGCTTTCTGCCACCCCACACCAGGGAAAGACGGATGCCTTCCATCGCCTGATGAGCCTGCTGGATGAGGAAGCATTTCCAGACATGGAGAGTGTCTCCCGCGACCGGGTAGCCCCTTATGTCATCCGAACCGAGAAGCGTAAAGCTATCGATGCGGATGGTAAGCCGCTGTTCAAACCCCGGCGCACGCAGATGGCCCCAGTCCAATGGGATACCCGGCATCACTTGCAGCAGCTTCTCTACGAGGCCGTCACCGACTATGTTCGCGAAGGTTATAATCAGGCCTTGCGGGAGAAAAAACGCCATATCGGTTTTTTGATGATCCTGATGCAGCGGCTGGTGGTCTCCAGCACCAGGGCCATCCGTACCACACTGGAACGACGGCTCGCAGCCCTAATGAATGGTGAGCAGCAGGCCAGCCTCCGCCTGGCGGAAATTGAAAACGGCCCGGAGTCACCAGAAAGCCTCGACGAGTTATACGACATGGACGGACAGGAGCTGCTCGATGAACTTCTGAAATCCCATGTATCGGCACTGCAAAGTGAAAGCAGCCATGTGGAGGTCTTGCTGGATGCCGCTCGGAAGTGCGAACAGGCCAGTCCGGACGCCAAGGCCGAGGCGCTTATCGAGTGGGTTTATAAGCTTCAGGCCGAAGAAAACGAACCGGATCTTAAGGTGCTGATCTTCACCGAGTTTGTTCCCACCCAGGAGATGTTGAGGGAATTTCTGGAGGCCCGGGGGATTTCGGTGGTCACCCTGAATGGCTCCATGGATATGGACGAACGCAAGCGGGCGCAGGATGCCTTCCGTGGTAAGGCCAGGGTGCTGGTCTCAACAGATGCGGGCGGTGAAGGTCTAAACCTCCAGTTCTGCCATGTGGTCATCAATTACGATCTACCCTGGAATCCCATGCGGTTGGAGCAGCGTATCGGTCGCGTTGACCGTATCGGCCAGCCCAAGAAAGTACAGGCCATCAACTTTGTGTTCGAGGATTCGGTTGAATTCCGTGTTCGTGAAGTTTTGGAGCGAAAACTCGCGGTGATCTTCGAGGAGTTCGGCATCGACAAGACCGGTGATGTCCTCGACTCTGCCCAGGCTGGTGAGTTGTTTGAGGACGTGTTTGCAGCAGCCATTCTAAATCCGGAAGGTATTGAATCTTCCATCGATCAGACAATCGCCAGAATTCGTGACGAAATCCGTCATGTTCGGCAATCCTCTGCCATCTACGGCATCTCGGAAGATCCTGATATTAAAACCGCTGAACGTCTGCGTACTCATCCTTTGCCCCACTGGGTTGAGCGGATGACGGTCGGCTATCTCAACTCCCACGGTGGGGTGGCAACTCGTAAACGCTCCTGGTGGGATCTGAACTGGCCGGATGGGCAAGAGCAGCGTAAATGCGTGTTCAGCGCCAAGGAAGCAGGCCGATTAACCGAGGCCACACTGCTTAACTTGGAGAACAACCGGGTGCGAGGTCTGGCACTCAACCTGCCTCAGATCGCCGCCGGTCAACCTTTGCCCTGTGTGGCGTTGAGTGGATTGCCTCCCAGTATTTCCGGAATGTGGGGGTTGTTCGAGATCCGACTCCAGGCTGGAATGCATCAAAAGACCCAAGCCTTGCGCATTCCCATGGTTCGACGCGGTTATGTTAGCGTTTTCTTGAGTGAGGAAGACAAACTGTTTTTGCCCACCGCCCGGCATATTTGGGATGCGCTCCAAACAGCTGACCCGCAGGTGTTGAGTACGCTCGGCCATGAAGAATCCGCCGCAGCCTATGGACGATTGATGGCGGCTGCTGAACAGGCTGGCCTGGAGTCATTTGATGCCCTGCAACAGGAACATATTTCCTCCGTTGCCAGAGAAGAGGAACGTGGAATGGTGGCCTTTGGCTCAAGGCGCAAGGCTATCGACCGCTTGGGGCTTCCCGAGGTGCGCCAATACCGTTTGGGACGATGTGATGCCGAGGAAGCCGAGTGGCGAAATGAACTGCAAACAGCGCGACAGATTGTGCCTGAAATCCGGCCCTTGTTGCTGATGCGTATTATCAAGGGAGGCGCTCAATGAGTAGCTGGCGAGACGCTATCCTGAATGACTTTGTTCCCAACGTCAGCAAACTTACCCTGGTTGCCGATCCGGACAACCTGCTGAGCGAAGAGAAACTGGCGCTGGAATTGCGTGGACGCGGATTCGATCTGATCGAATTCAGTGATCCGGTCGAGTTCAGATACGCCTATGAATCGAAATATCGCTCAATCTGGGATCGTGGTGAGCATACGGATCTGGTGGTCATTCTTCGCCTCCAGGATGCCGAGCTGGAAACATTGCCGTATGATTTGCTTCAAGTAGGCAGGCGGCTGCCTCCTATTAATCTTGCCAGACTGTTTCCCTGTTTGAGCCCGCCGGTTATTGAGAAGCTGGATAGGAACCTGCTTGATGCATTATTCGATGCCCAATGCAGATCATCGCCAGACCAAATGGGTGACAATGCCACCAAGGATTTTATTCTTCGGCATGCGTTCAGCATCGCGCCAGAGCTGATTGCCAATGAAGTTGAATTGCTAAAGGCCTTGCTCCGCTTGCATTACGGGAAAATCCATATCCCACAAGTCTTGGTTGAGCGGCTTGTGCAGATCCTCAAAGGGCACGGTGGTTTTCAGAAGTGGCCCTTGGATGAGATCGTGCCGGACGCTGAGGCATTCTTCGCATTCCTGCAAGAGCGCTGGCCGCTGTTCTTGACTAGGTTCGGCCAGGACGATCAGGTCAAAGAGGATTCCCCAGAATATGGGCTCAAGTATTCGGGGCCGGGCCTACTGCCGTTCGACCACCAGGACATCAAAGTCTATATCGATAATCTGTTCGTCGAGGGGAAACTCTCACCGGTTCAAGCGACGGGGCTTGCCGTGGCGGCTGGGTCATGGATTCGCAGCGGGATCGTTGAGGAGAAAGTTGACGATGACGAAGTGCGTCTCTTGCGCCTCTTTGAACTGATCGAAAAAGACCTTCCAACAGCAGAGTCTCGGTATTACGAATGGACCGCCTTTGCTTTAAAATGGGCTGAGCTCTCTGCCTTGGTTCACTGCGGTAAAATCAATACAAACCCACCTCGACTGCGGGAAATGGGTGACGCGCTGAATGCTACCTTTGCCGGTTGGCTCAAGGCTCACTACTCCAGCTTGGTGACTCTCTCTCCGAGCAGCCCCGCCATGTTGCACCACGTGCCTCGCCGCTTGGCCCGTGACATGGAAGACGAAGGAAAGAATCGGGTTGCATTGATTGTTGTCGATGGGCTTGCTCTCGACCAATGGGTATCAGTTCGGCAGCTGCTTCAAAAGCAGGACGACAATTTGCTTATGCGTGAGTCCCCTGTTTTCGCCTGGATTCCGACTTTGACTTCAGTATCCCGGCAGGCGATCTTTTCCGGCAAGGCCCCGCTTTATTTTCCGTCATCCATCAACTCGACCAATAACGAAGGGAACCTTTGGAAGCAGTTCTGGGAAGGTAACGGTATTCCCCGCCTGGACATCGCTTATCAGCGCGGGCTTGGTGATGGTGATGCTGCCAGCGTACTTGACGCGACGATCCATCCTGGCCAAACCAAAGTGGTGGGCCTGGTCGTGGATAAGGTCGATAAGATCATGCATGGCATGCAGCTCGGTGCGTCCGGAATGCATAACCAGATCAAACAATGGTGCCAGGGGGGATTCCTCTCGACGCTAATCGGGTACTTGCTGGATTCCGGGTATGAGGTCTGGTTGACGTCCGATCACGGTAACATCGAATGTGAGGGCCGGGGGCGGCCATCCGAGGGCGTCATCGCAGAAACTCGCGGTGAAAGGGCTCGTATCTACCCAACTTCTGAACTTCGCTCGCAAGTTGCATCGGCCTTCCCTTTTGCTCATGAATGGCCGCAGATTGGTTTGCCAGCTGGCTACTTCCCGCTTGTTTCAGGTGGCAGAGACGCATTTATTAATCCCGAAGATTCGACCGTCAGCCATGGCGGCGTTTCCATTGAGGAAGTTATCGTGCCCTTGGTAAAGTTTGAACGGAGGTTGCGGTAATGGCTAAGAGGCATGATGCCATAGGTATCAAGCAGGTGGTTCGCCTCGAATGGTACGACGTAACCCTAAATATGTTGCTGGGTGGTATGCCCGCAAAGCAGATTCGCGTCGAACTTGACAAATACATAGGCGAACGGTTGCAAAGCGGAGGTTATGGAGAAAGGGGCGAGCAAACTTATGTGAAAGCCGTAGCCCAACTAATGAAATGCTGGGTTGCCCCTGACCGGGATTTATTGCCCATGCGGGATGATGCCCTGGTGAAAGCCCAGACCTGCGAAAAAGGCGAGAGAATCATCCTGCACTGGGCCATGATGTCAGCCGCTTATCCATTTTGGTTCAAGGTTGCGCAACAAGTCGGACGCCTTTTCAATCTACAGGAGATTGTCAGTCAAAGTCAGATTCGCAGTCGTTGCTACGAGGCGTTTGGCGAAAGATCGACAATCGAGCGTAGTGCCCGGCGAGTCATCAGAACTTTTGTCGCCTGGGGTGTATTAAAAGACTCTGAGGCAAAGGGCTGTTATGAGATGTCTGCTCCCCTGTTAATTACTGATCGTGATTTGGCTGGCGTCCTTATAGAGTCAGCTTTACATGCCACACCAGAGGGGAAGTTGCCCTTGGGTGCAGCGTTGAATGCCCCGTCATTTTTCCCATTCAAGATCCCCGTAATGACTGGTGGTATGCTTTCGAACCAGTCGAACCGGGTCACGGTGGATCGCTATGGGTTGGATGACGAGCTATTGAAACTTAAATGAACGTTAAGATATCTCGTGAATAGCTGAACTGCCGGGGTAGTTTGACACTTTGAGACAGCTGCCTTCCCGTGTCATTCTCCCACCAGATTCCGATAGCTATCTATCATTGCCCCAGTCAGGGTAGCCGAGAGCACCCATATTCATTGACGTAAGCGGCTGAAGTTCCCTTGCTGTATGCCTTAGCGAAGTAACTCCCGCACTGAAAGCAGTGATCGAATACCTGCTGGAACTCAGGGGAATTTCTTATCAGTTGAACTCCACCATACCCGTTGTCGCATACGTGCGATTGAGCCAGATGGACAAGACCCTTGGCGTCTCTCACTAGTCGCCTTCCCCATAGCTCGGTGGCCTTAGTGAGGATACCACGAGCGTTCTGGCATTTGTTCCCATCGACCGTTATCATAATATGATAGTGAAATTGCCCAGTCTTCATCGATCGTTCTCTTACCCAGAAACCGCTTGGGTCATAACCACGAGGATCACGCTCGAAATGTTTCGTCAATGACTCAATGAACGTCGAAAATAAAGCATTATTGTCAGGATACACTCCCGAAGAGTTGGCTGGATAATGCAATTCGAGCATAGTGAAGAACGCTTTGCTGTGACGCTGAGTCATATTGGTGAGTAGAGCGATAATCTTATCGAGAATCACTTTGTGAAACCCCTGATCGTTTTGGTATGTGGTGCTTAGTGGATAGCCTTTGTAGCTGTCTCCGTGGATGATTTGTCTCATGGTGAGTACTCCTTTGTCTGTCTAGGTTGATGGTGGTGAGTATGGCTATAAGGCGCTATGCTCTATGCCATTTCGAAATGCTGAGTGCTCAACGCTAAGTGCTTGCTGAATGCTCTATCCTATGAAGCTATATATAAATAATAATACTACTAAATACCTGAGATCACGTCTCTGTAGGCCCTTGTGTATCCGTGGGCATCGAGTCGTAGTCGCCAGCATTTCCGTCATAATATGGTTGTCGGAAATGTTTCATGCGGTGGGTTTTTATTGGAAAGCGTTATCATATGGAGAGCTTGGGTTTACCGCAGGGGCTAGTCAAAACAGGGGAGAGGATGCTTGGAGGGTGGCAATGCTACCTGGCGGGTTTTGCTTTGGGGCGGATTTTATGCGCGATGGTGTGTGACGATCAAGAATTAAAATCAGTCTGAGGTGGGTCAATTTTGGACGCCGATTGAACGACTGGTCGGATGGTTCCGGAATACTGGCCGACTTGAATACGGATTGGTTCGGGAGGAATACGGATTAATAAAAAGATCGGCTCTGCTGAGGGCCGCATTTGAGCGTCGCTAGCGAAAGTTTGGTGTGCTTTTCTGGCTTGGCTGATAAGCTATACAGATACCGCTATTTATTGCACTTCAATGTGCGCCAGATCCATGGCCAGGGCTGAAAATGCTTTGCAGTTGGTTGTTGGCAGTAGGCGAGAATTATCGGCTTTCTACCAGGCGGCCAACAGGATTGCCACAGCGCTCACATTTCCCCTGTAGAACCAAGTCACCGCCTTTGACGCTGCCAGTAGTATTTAGCATGCTCGTCGTTCCTCTGCATTGCCCACACCAGACCGAGTTCAATATTTCCAACCGGTGTTCAGAAGGTATTGCCGACCAGAGCTTTTGGGCTTGGTCTGTAAAATTGTTCAAAGAATTTTCCTCTGTGGGTTTTGGGACAAAATGTCAGCTGGCCTGGAGGCGGCTATTATAATCACAGCGCAGGCTGGATCGTATGATTAATTCTACATCCCAGGTTAGATTTGCCAGCCTCAGCCAGAAGAGGATTCGTGCAGCGACCGAAGCCGACCGGCATTCAGATTTGATGGCGACCGGCATTCCGGCAGTTAGCCGACCGATATTCCGGGTGGGTTTGACTAGGCGTGTCAGTAACATGCTGATATTGCTACGTATCTTAATTATGAGGCATTAAAAATGGCTAATATTTAACCAAAATTGGCGATATATTGGCTAAATATCCTGGTGCTTTGGTTAAATAAACAGGAGCAATGGCTAAATAATCTGGTCGAATGTTTAAATATTCCGGTCGCCTGGTTAAATATTTTACCGCATCTGCACCGGTAAGTTGGTCTGGAGAACTCCTCTAGCCTGGCGTCTGGCGCTTCCCAAAGATCCATCAGCCAAGGTGACACCCGGTGGCTGATCCGGTATAGTTCGATCATGAACCCCTCGCCAAGTCAAACCGTCTCAGCCGTTTATGCCTTCGACCGTAAGGGTGAGCTTAAACGCCCGCTCTTTGCCTGTAGCGTCTCCGCAGGATTTCCCAGTCCGGCTGAGGATTACATTGAGGGGCGGCTCGACCTCAATGAACTCATGGTGGCCAATCCCTCGGCAACCTTTTTTGTCCGGGTAGCCGGTGACTCCATGATCGGGGCCGGTATTCACCACAACGATATTCTGGTGGTTGATCGCTCTCTGGAGCCAATTAGCGGCAAGGTGGTGATCGCGGTGGTCAACGGTGAGCTGACCGTGAAACGGATGCTCAAAGATGGCGAGAGCTTTTATCTGAAGGCCGAGAATTCCGACTACCCCGACATTCATATGACCGAAGGCTCCACCTGCGAGATTTGGGGTGTGGTTTCCTTCGTAGTCCATTCTCTTTAGGCCGTCGCTATGCCAGCCCTCTTTACCCTGGTTGACTGTAATAACTTTTATGCCTCCTGTGAGCGGGTCTTTAGGCCAGACCTTGAGGGGCAGCCGGTGGTGGTGCTCTCTAATAATGACGGTTGCATAATCGCCAGATCCAACGAGGCTAAGGCGCTGGGCGTAAAAATGGGCGAGCCCTATTTCCGTTGCCAGCCTCTGATCGCCCGCCACCACGTCAAAGTCTTTTCATCAAACTACGCCCTGTATGGGGACATGTCGCAACGGGTTATGGATGTGCTGGGGCAGCTGGAGCCGGAGGTTGAGATCTATTCCATTGATGAGGCCTTTATCCGGTTACCCGCAACCAAGGAAGAGGCTCTTGGTGTAATCGGGCATAATATCCGGAGAACTGTTCGTCAGCATACCGGCATGCCGGTTTCTGTTGGCTTTGGCTCCACTAAAACCTTGGCCAAGATCGCCAACCGCATTGCCAAAAAGAACCTCGTGCATGGTGGAGTGTTCATCTTAATGCCGGGCAGCGATATTGACAGTGTCCTGAAGACCATCGAAGTAGGGGATGTGTGGGGCATCGGCGGCAGGTCAACGCAGAAATTGGCGGGGCAGGGCATTCATACAGCTTATGACCTGAGTCGCGCCGACGAGAGATGGGTCAGAAAGAACCTGAGCATTACCGGGGTTAGAACCATGCACGAATTGCTGGGCATTTCCTGTTACCCTCT
>Ga0334722_10001527_pt1 | contig 28720 bp, 28 predicted proteins | sample C3_bottom_MG_FD_207210 | JGI IMG/M metagenome (GOLD analysis project Ga0334722, IMG submission 207210) | Sediment microbial communities from Yellowstone Lake, YNP, Wyoming, USA - C3_bottom | ecosystem: Environmental > Aquatic > Freshwater > Lake > Sediment | place: USA: Wyoming | collected... | reverse complement strand
GCTGGTGGCTATCCTTGACGCCGACAAGGAAGGGTTTTTGCGGTCGGACAGGTCGCTTATCCAGACTATCGGCCGGGCGGCGCGAAATGTCAGCGGTGAAGTTATAATGTACGCCTCCAAGATGACAGATTCGATGAAGCGGGCCATAGACGAGACAAATCGCCGGCGGGTCAGACAGGTCGCTTATAATAAGACCCACGGCATTAAGCCGGAAACCATCCGCAAAGTCGTCGCCGACATAATCCGGGCTGCTCGCGTAGGTGAAGAGCCTGAGGCTTACGGGGCCGATGCCGATATTTCCGGGCGTCTGGCGACTATGCCAAAGGATGAGGTCGACCGCCTGATGCAGGGCCTGGAAGAAGAGATGCGCCAGGCCGCCGAGGAGCTGAACTTCGAGTACGCGGCCCAGGTGCGGGACCAAATTCAAAACTTGAAGCAGGAATTAGGCAAAGATAGCAAGAAGGGCAGACTGAAATAGATTTAACACACACGAAACATTTTAGTGTTACCATGCTGGAAAACCAGAAATAAAGGAGAGTCGATGGCAATCAGGAAAGATGAGGAATTTGTTTTAAAAACCGTGCGCGATCAGGACATTAAGTTTATCCGGTTTTGGTTCACGGATGTTCTGGGTTTCATGAAGAGCTTCGCAATCACCCCGGCGGAGCTGGAAACCGCTTTCTCGGAGGGAATGGGGTTTGACGGCTCGTCGATAGAGGGATTTACCAGGATCGAAGAGTCGGACATGATCGCCAAGCCGGACCCGAGTACTTTCTCCGTCTTGCCCTGGCGCCCGTCGGAACAGGGCGTGGCCCGGATGTTTTGCGATGTAATGAACCCCGACGGCACCCCGTTCGCAGGGGACCCGCGCCATGTGTTGCGGCGAAATCTTGAGCGGGCGGCTAAGCTGGGCTACACAATGTATGTCGGCCCCGAATTGGAGTTCTTCTATTTCAAAGATAGCAAGGGAACGGAGACTTTGGATGAAGGCGGATATTTCGATCTAACGCCGCTCGATCTGGCGACCGACTATCGCCGCAAGACTGTTTTCGCCTTGGAGGCGATGGGTATTCCGGTCGAGTATAGCCATCACGAGGTCGCCCCGAGCCAGCACGAGATAGATCTTCGCTACGCCGACGCCCTCAGCATGGCGGACAATGTCATGACCTACCGGCTGGCCGTTAAGGAGATCGCCCAAGAAGCGGGAATATACGCGACCTTTATGCCGAAGCCGATCTTCGGTCAGAACGGCAGCGGCATGCATGTCCATCAATCCTTGTTCAAGGGCGACAGCAACGCTTTCTTTGACAGCGCCGACGAGCACAATCTTTCGAAGGACGGCAAGGGCTATATCGCCGGCGTCCTGAAGCATGCGCGGGAGATAACCGCTGTCTGTAACCAGTGGGTCAACTCGTACAAACGCTTGGTGCCGGGTTACGAAGCTCCGGTGTATATTTGCTGGTCGCGCCGGAACCGCTCGGCGCTGGTCAGGATGCCGATGTACAAACCCGGCAAGGAACAGGCGACCCGGGTGGAACTGCGCAGCGCCGATCCGGCCTGCAATCCTTACCTGGCTTTCTCCGTCATGCTCGCCGCCGGCCTGGAAGGCATTGAAAAAGGCTATGAACTGCCGGCGGAAGCGACCAACAATATTTATGAGATGACCCCGGCGGAAAGGGACAAAGCCGGCATCAAGAACCTGCCTGAAGATTTGCACGAGGCGATTAATATAGCCGAGAACAGCGAGTTGTTGAAAAAAGCGCTCGGCGAACATGTCCACGAGTACTTCATCAGGAATAAGCGGGCGGAATGGGACGCTTACAAGGCCCAGGTCAGCCAGTTTGAGATGGACAGGTATTTGTCGGTTTTATAGGGGATGTTGCCCCCGGATATGATCAAAATAGCGGTTTTCAGTCATAGCCAAGAGAGACAGGATGACCTCATCGCCAAGGTGGAACAAGGCGGTTTTGAGGTGGCGACCGGCAACGGCGATCTTCTCCTGATCGACGCGGTCGCGGACGAAGCGGCGGCGCTCGCCAAGGCCCGATCGGTCAAAGACGGCGCCGGCGGGCCTGTGGTCGTGGTCCTGAGCGCGCGGCAGCAGCTCGATTCCGGGCAGATGGAAAGCATCGATGACTTTATCATCGAGCCCTTCGGCGCCGGCGAGCTTTGGCTCAGATTGAAGCGGCTGGCCGTGGCCGGCACTGAGACCAAATCGATACACATCGACGGTCTCGTTATCCACCCCGATACTTATGAAGCTCTCCTCGACGGGGCGCCTCTCAACTTGACCTTTAAAGAATATGAGCTGCTCAAGTTCTTGGCGAGCCGGCCGGGCCGTGTCTGGGACCGCCAGACCCTGCTCAACCGGATCTGGGACTATGACTATTTCGGCGGCACCCGCACCGTCGACGTTCACATCCGCCGGCTGCGCTCCAAGCTTGGCCGCTATGCCGACCTGATTCAGACCGTGCGGCAGGTAGGCTACAAATTCAGCCGGCTCTAATGGTGTCGTTGGGGTCAGGTCGTGCAATGTCGTTGGGGTCAGGTCGTGCAATTAGACCAGTAGTTATTGCACGACCTGACCCCGTTTTACTTCGACCCAAATGCGGTATATACCCATGTAACCGTTAGGGGGGTTAGGGATGGCAGCCAGATATTTTAGCGCAACTTTATCACTGGCGCTTTTTTTGGTGCTCGTAGTTCTGCCGCCAAACGCAACCGCTATAGTCGAGGATACGCAAGCCCCGGTCGCGTCCATATCGTCTCCGGCCGTCTCCACCAGTATCTCAAAAACCGAAACTTTCAGGGTCGATTGGACCGGGGTCGATACGAGTCCTTCTTCCGGTATCGCCTTCTACGATGTGCAAGTCAAAGTCGGGGCCGGGAATTGGAGTAACTGGGTGGTCCGCAAGGCGGGTACGACCGCCGACTATATCGGCAACCAGGGGGCTGTTTACTATTTTCAGGTACGCGCCACGGACAGCTCCGAAAACGTTGGAAAATGGTCGGAGCCATCGGTCACCAGGGTCCCGTACGATCAAGACAGGCATCTGCGCGGGCGGAGCGGGTTCTCGAACACCGTATCCATTTCGACCAACGAGTATTATCTGGGGACTTTTCGGCAGTCGGCCCAAAGAGGAGACTATGTCATATACAAATTCAAAGCCGCTCACTTTGCTCTTATCTCCACCAAAGGCAAGAAACAGGGCAAAGCCCGGATTTTCGTCGACGGCAAGCTGAAGCGGTCGGTCGACACCTACTCCAGAACCCCTAAATATCGTCAGATAGTCTTTGAAATAGATCTTAAGCGCCGCTGGCATGCGGTCAAAATCGTCAATTTAGGCACCCCCGGCCGCCCGCGGTTCGATGTTGACGGGCACGTTCTGTAAGCAACATCCATAACTAAACCCGCTCCCCTCTTAATGATATAATCCAAGTTTGCACAAAATCGGGGTTTAACGCATGTCGCAAGATAAGATCGTCATCAAGGGCGCTCGAGAACATAATCTAAAGAATATCAATCTGGAGCTGCCGCGGGACCGGCTGATCGTCATGACCGGCCTGAGCGGTTCGGGCAAATCGTCGTTGGCTTTTGACACTATTTACGCGGAAGGGCAGCGGCGCTATGTCGAGTCGCTCTCATCTTACGCCCGCCAATTCCTGGGACAGATGGAAAAACCGGATGTCGACCACATCGACGGTCTGTCGCCGGCGGTCTCCATCGACCAAAAAACGACGAGCCGCAACCCGCGGTCGACGGTCGGGACGGTGACGGAGGTTTATGACTATCTGCGCTTACTATACGCCCGCATCGGAATCCCTCATTGCGTCCAGTGCGGGCGTCCCATTGCCAAGCAGTCGGCGCAGCAGATAATCGAACAGGTGATGGCGGTGGCCGAGGGGACGAAATTTCAGGTCATGGCGCCGCTGATCAAAGGGCGCAAGGGTGAATTTCGCAAGATATTCGATAACCTGCGGCGCGAAGGCTTTGCCCGGGTGAAGGTTGACGGAGAGGTCCGCTTGCTTGAGGACGAGATAAAACTCGATAAGAACTTCAAGCATACGATCGAAGTGATCGTCGACCGTCTGGTGATGAAGGCCGACATAAAGCGGCGGCTGGCGGACGCGGTTGAGCTGGCGCTGAAGCTGGCAGAGGGGGCGGTGGATATCGAGGTCCTCGACAACGGCGCCGCAAAGACGCTCTCCTTTTCGGAACACTTCGCCTGTCTCGACTGCGGCATCAGCTACGAGGAGTTGGCCCCGCGTCAGTTCTCTTTCAATAGCCCCTATGGCGCTTGTCCGGAATGCACCGGTCTCGGCAATCGTCCGGAGATCGATCCGGAATTGGTCCTCGCCAGCCCCGAGCTGACCATCGACGAAGGGGTTATCCACCCGTTCACCGGCAAGCATACCTATTATCCGAAAATGATGGCGGCCCTGGCCCGCGCGGCGGGCTTCAGCACTAAGGTCCCGTGGCGCTCCTTGAGCCCGGCGCACCAACGCCTGGTACTATATGGAGAACCGGCGACCGCTATCCAGCTGCGCTATATCGACAGCGATGATACCAGCCACGCTTACCGCACCACTTACGAGGGAGTCATCCCGAACCTTATGCGCCGGTACAAAGAGACCGAATCCGACTACGCCCGCGATCGGCTGGGACAGTATATGCGGATAGCGGAGTGTCCAGCCTGCCGCGGGACCAGGCTCAAGCCGGCCAGTCTGGCGGTGACGGTTAAAGATAAGAACATCAATGAACTCTGCCGTCTGCCGATAACCGAATCCCTGGCCTTCGCGGGCGGGCTTCAAACGGCGCTCTCGGAGCGCGAGCTGATGATCGCCGCCCGGATACTCAAAGAGATCAAAGAGCGGTTGAGGTTTCTGGTCGACGTCGGTCTCGATTACCTGACGCTGGAGCGCGCGGCGGCGACCCTCTCCGGCGGCGAGGCCCAACGCATCCGCCTGGCCACCCAGATAGGTTCCGGTCTAATGGGCGTCTTATATATCCTTGACGAGCCGACGATCGGCTTACACCAACGGGACAACGACCGCTTGATAGCGACCTTGAAGCGCCTCCGCGATCTGGGAAACACGCTGATAGTCGTCGAACACGACGAGGCGACTATTAGGGCGGCCGACTTTGTCGTCGATATCGGCCCCGGCGCCGGGGAACACGGCGGCTCGATCATCGCGATCGGCACACCGGAAGAAATAATCAAGAACGAGGCTTCGATAACCGGCCAATATCTGGCGGGCAAAGTCTCTATTCCCGTCCCCGCGGCGAGGCGGGCCGGCAACGGCAAGCGCTTGGTGATCAGAGGCGCGGCCGAGCATAATCTCAAAGAGATAGACGTTGAATTGCCGCTGGCTAAGCTGGTCTGCGTCACCGGCGTCTCCGGCTCCGGCAAGAGTACTTTAGTCAGCGACATCCTGGCCAAAGCTTTGGCCTCGGCGATTTATAAGTCGCGCGCCAAGCCCGGCCGCTTCGAAGCGCTGGAGGGGATACGGAACGTCGACAAGGTCGTGGAGATAGACCAGTCGCCGATCGGCCGCACTCCCAGATCGAACCCGGCTACATACAGCGGGGTCTTCAGCGATATCAGGACGGTTTTTACCACCACAAAAGAAGCTAAGGTCCGGGGTTACAGGCCCGGCCGGTTCAGTTTCAACGTCAAAGGCGGGCGCTGCGAGGCCTGCCAGGGAGACGGCACCATCAAGATAGAGATGCATTTCTTGCCCGACATTTTCGTGCCGTGTGAAGTGTGCAAGGGCAGGCGGTACAACGACGAGACGCTGGAAGTCAGATTTAAAGGCCGGAACATCGCCGAGGTCCTGGATATGTCGGTTGAAGAGTCGGTCGGCTTCTTCGCCAACATCCCGAAGATCAAACGACGTCTGGAGACTTTATTCGATGTCGGTCTGGGCTATATCAAGCTGGGGCAACCGGCGCCGACCCTCTCCGGCGGGGAGGCCCAGCGCGTAAAACTGGCTTCGGAGCTGAGCCGGGTCGCGACCGGGCGGACCTTTTATATACTTGATGAACCGACGACCGGTCTGCACTTCGCCGACGTGGCCAAACTATTGGGCGTCTTGCAGCGCTTGGTGGACAGCGGCAACACAGTCCTTGTCATCGAGCACAATCTCGATATCATTAAGAGCGCGGACCATATTATCGATTTGGGACCGGAAGGCGGGGAACGCGGCGGTTGGATTGTCGCCAGCGGCACGCCCGAAGAGATTGCCGCCAATAAGCAGTCGTATACGGGGCAGTATTTAAGGCCGCACCTGTCTGCAAAAAACTCATTTTCGGCTTGAATCCCGGCGGCCGGCAAGAAAAACTTTCAGGCCGACGCCCGAGGCAATTAAGACGGCGGCCGAAGAGAACGAGAGCAAAAGCAGCCCGCCGGCCGAGTAAGGAAAGCCGATGTTACTGGGCGTTGCGGCTTGGAAGTTAACGGTTCGGCCGATTTGTTTGTCTGGTTGAGTCGGGCCGGCGGCGACGGTTGATACAGTCAGACCTAATAATAAGATCACAATTGCTGCCACAAAAGTATTTCGCAACTTTTGTCACCCCCCCAAGCAAGCAAACCACTGCTCATATTCTAGCATAACGATTAATGGTTCGGCATGGTTCCTAATTTTCGCTTGTTTGAATGTTAAAAGAAGCGCTGATATGATCTATCTATTGTCCCTGACAGACAGGCATAACCATCGCAATCAGCTCTAAGGTAAAAGGTAATAACTTTATCATATTAGGCACACTGCTGCTTGTATGGGTGCTTTATAATCTAAGCGTGCCCGGGCCGGCCGCCGTTTACAATGCCAACCCGATCAAAGACACGGTCCTGACGGAAGAATTCATTGTCAAGCCCAGGCTTGACAAACCGCAAGTGGAAATAACCAAGGACTTACTAAAAACGCTCCTAGGCTATGATTCGAACCGTAAATTCAACATATTGATCTTCCCTCAGGATTATTTGGAAATCAGGCCGACAGGCGGCTTCCCCGGCACTTATCTTTTCGCGCGCTCCGATCAAGGGAATCTCCAAACCCGGGTTTTCGATGACATTTGGAAGTTTGACAAGCCCTTGGAGCGGAACAATAAACCGCAATTAAACCAATATGCCTGGTGGGCGCATTTTCCACGGGCGGCGCGGTACGCCATGGATGTCTACCGGCGAAATACGCATCAAGATGTCGACGGCGTCATAACCCTCGATCCGACTGCGGTTAAATATATACTGGCGGCCATCGGGACGATAGAGGTCCCTGAATTTAACGAAACGGTGGACCAAGCCAATGTCACCGATAAAATACTCGAATATTCCCCCTACGTGAAAGGTGCGACCGGCCCGGCCAAACACAAGGTTTTTATGGGCGAAATAGTCAAGGCAATTGAAAATAGGTTGTCCGATTACGATACCTTAGCGAAAAGGGACGCCATAGCCGCTGGTTTTCTCAAAGGGTTGGAGAGCAAGCATATCCTCATCTTCTTTAACGACAAGAGCATTAAAGAGGTCGTCAGCGCCGGCGGGTGGGACGGGGCCATCGACAAAAGCCACAGCACCGACTTTTTAGCTGTCAGGGATTACAATGCCGGCGTAAACAAGGTCGATCTCTATGTTGACCGGGATATCAAATACACCGTCGACCTTGACCGCGCGCAAGGTCCGGCGGCAAAGCTGGAAATCAAATATCGGTATGCTTACGACAGAAAACTTCATGAAAGGTACGGCGACCTGGCGGGCCCAGCCAACAGGCAATATAAAAATATCCTGCGCGTCTATGCGCCGAAAGGGGCCAAGCTATTGGACTCCAAGGGATATAGCGGTTATGTGAAATCGGGCACGGAAGACGGGCGACGGGTATTTGAAGGCCTGGTCGCGCTTGATCCAAACAGCGCCGTAACAGTTGCTTTGGAGTACGCGTTGCCCGCAAGAATCAAGGATACGTATAGCCTATCCTTAAACAAGCAGCCTGGTTTGCCGATATTTGTCAAGCCCGCGCCGCAAGTCGATGTGATCGTTCGGACGCGCGGCCGTAGCGTAGAGGCTTATTATCCCGATTACAACGATTACAGCGCGCAGTCAATCACGTTTAAAACGAATCTCGAATATGACCGCTTTATTAAGCTACGGTTTAAAGCAAGTCAGCGCTTCTGAAGGCGGCAGCCGCCTTCTAGCGTTTTAGTTTCTTTTTGTGCTAGCATATTATCACTTGATAAGCAACCAAGTCAGTGGGGGTAGGAATGAAGTATATTAATTTGCGCAAAGTTGTGATGCTGGTCTTAATGGCCGCGCTTATGGCTTTGACGCTGTTCCCGGTGGCTCTTGCCGGGGCGCGGCCGGCCAAGACCGGCTCAAATAAAGCGGTCGCCCTGAAACGGAAACACCCACCGGCTCGCCATAAGCGCCCGCACAAACCGCCCGGCTATAACGACCTGGACGGCACGAAAGTGGTTGACGGCGTGATTAGAGACGGCGCCTTCTCGGCAGATATAGACGGCAAAGCCGGGAACAATATTACCGCTAATGGTGAGTATCATTTGGGCAGACGCGGGACGCAGGATCTCTGGTCGCTGGGCCTCTGGGAGCTCAATATTAAGCTCAAGAATCAAGCCTCCGGGCGAATCAGGGTTTCCCGCGTGCCGGCGCCCGATAACGCTCCGCCCCGCGCGATCGGTTTTTTCAAGGTCAAACTAACGGGCTTTTCAGACCAAGATATTGCCGACGCTACGATCACTTTTTGGGTCGGCAATAGGTTCGTCGACGTCCGTCTTGGTCATTTTAGCAGTGGAAAATGGACACTTTTGAAAACCGTTAAAGTGGAAAGCGGCGCCCGGAGATCCAAGTATTCGGCCGTTTCGCCGGGATTTTCGACTTTTGCGATTATCGCCGAACCAGCCGGTGTTGATGCCAAGCCCGCCGGCGGCGGTTGGTCATTAACCTCACGCGCCAGTCTCTACATAGTGGGGCTTCTCGGCATAGTCTTTATCGTGACCGGTGCGACAATCAGAGTTAGGGCTAGGGGTTAAGCGGACCTTACGCTAAGGTCTTGTCCTTTTCTTTCGGCTGCTTATGCGTTTTGCCCTGGTAATAGTTGTACTGGCTATATGCGCCGGTTTCCGCTATCGGGATTTTATTCATGATCACCCCGAGTTGACGGACGTCCGTATGACCAAGCGCCGCAACTAACTGTTTCGCGTCTTCAATGGTGGTCTGGGTGTAATCGCATACAATCGCCACCCCATCCGAGTATCGTGAAACCACGTTGGCGTCGGCAACCGATAACAGCGGCGGTGTATCGAAAATCAGCAGGTCCGCGTGTTCACGCAAAGCTTTCACCAGTTGAATCATCTTTTCGGAGCCAAGCAACTCCGCGGGGTTGGGCGGTTTGGGTCCGCTGGCTATAACGCTTAAGCCTTTAATCGGGGTTTGCTTGATTATTTCATTTATCTCGCCGGTGTGGCCGCCTAGATACGCGCTCAAGCCCTGTTCGTTGCCGACCCCGAGATGCTCATGGACGCCGGGCAATCTTAAATCGCAACTTACCAGCAACACTTTCATCCCTGTCTGCGCGAAGGCGGCCGCGAGATTAACGGCGAACAAGCTTTTTCCTTCTCGCGGATTGGCGCTGGTGATCATAAGAGCGTTAATGGGCTTGCCGGCGCTGAAATATTCCAGGTTGGTTCTGACCGTCCGAAAAGCCTCCGCGGCCGGCGAGGTATCGCCGCCGCGCACGACAACTGCATTCGTGCTTTTCGCCAGCTCCGGGACGAATGGAATTTTGCCGATGACCGGTAAGCTAAAGCTGCTCTCGACGTCTTCTACCGTCTTGAGCTTGTCATCAAGCTCCTCCAGGCCAAGCGCCAGAAAAACGCCGACGACCAGGCCCGCCATTAAGCCCAGAGCCGCGTTTCTGGCCGGCTTTGGTGAAATGGGGAACTCCGGGGCGACCGCCGGGGCGACCAGTTGCGCGTCGCTGGTTTTCAGTTCTTTGTAAATATTAAGTTGCTCGTCTTTTTCCGCCAACATCGCATAGAGCCTGGCGGCCATATCCAGCTTGGCTTTTAAGTCATCCGGCACGACCTGCTGGTACTTGGCAGTTTCCTTAGCCAAGGCGATAATCTCGTCCTCTGTATTTTTAAGCTTAAGGTGCACATTTTCACTGGCTTTCGCCAGCTCATCGACCGAGCTGCTCTTGGTCTTCTCCAGATAAACATCGGCCAGTGTGTTGGCAATCAGTTGGGCCTGATAAGCCGTCCCCGCCTTGACATCGACGCTTAACATATTCGACTTCAGGTCGGTCGTGACGATCACTTGCTGCGCCAGCTCATCGGGTTTAACCTTAAGCTTTAGCCGATCGACGACTTCCACCAACATCGGTCTGGTGGTTATCAGCTTTGCTTGAGTCGCCAGCGATTGCTCGGGCCCGGCCCCATATGAGCCGAGGAGGCTGCCGAAGAGCATGGATGCGGTCATATCTTTCTGGCGCATCATTAATACGCTTGAGGCTTGATATGTGGGTTTTTGGTGTAAGGAACCGAAGATTGCCGCCGCCGTGACCAATGCCGCCGAAGCCAAGATAAGCCATCGACGGGCCTTCAGGCCTCTTATAATTTTTGCGTAATCCGTGGTTTCCAAGTGCTCGCTCTTATCTTTTGCGGTCTGATTGCGAAGATACTGCCCAGCCTGCATGTTGCTTTACACAGGATAGCTCAATTTTGAATGGCATGCCAGGCTATTACTTTCCTTTCTTGTTTGGCAGCCAGGATATCTCAATATCCTTAATTAGTTTGAATTCAGGATCACCGGTAATAACAATCGCCCCCTTATGTTGAGCGACCGCAACACAAAAAGCGTCGGCCAGTGAAATAGAATGGCCTGCTTTAACCCTGCCGGCCAGAATAGCTAGTTTTTCATCAGTGTTGATTGTTTGGATTTTCCAGTTGCTCAGGCTCCGCAAAAAGATCATAGCCTCTTTTTCGCTCTTGCGACGTGTAAGGATAAATAACAATTCGGCCAGGTTGATAATGCTTACATAGCCCTTGGTGCGACCTTTTGAGATGCTTGCGATAATATCTTCCATAAAAGCGGCGCCGGGTTCGTTTTTAAGAAACGCCAGCAAAGCATATGAATCAAACACATAAGCTTTGTCGGTTCTTAGTTTGCTCGTCATTTTTGCGAGCGCTTTTCTTGTTGTTTTTCTGTTTGTCTTGCTTCGTCAAGAATGTCGGATACTGAATCGGTTGTTCTTAGCCAGCCCCTGGCTTCGGTCGATGATATGGTTTCAAGAGGCAGAAGAGTGATTTCCTGATCACTATCAATAACCTCAAATTGCTGCCCAGGTACTAAATTGTGGCGCACCCTTACCGCTTTAGGTATTACTACTTGGCCCTTTTTTGTAATTGTTGTTTTCACCTTACCTCCTAATAATTACTTACATTATGTTCAAAATGTACCCATTAAAGCAAGGTTTACCATTGGAACATCACCGAAATCGCCGTTCCTTTTTCCAAGGGAACCGCCACCCTTTTTCGTTCCTGCTATTTCAGCACGTATTTTATTTTTTTATGGAGGCGGCTTTTAATGTGCTTATTTTTGTGTATAATATAAGCATATTATGATTGTGCACAATAAAAGGTTAACAATAACTACATCCGAAGAATTCGCTGCGGAGCTAAGACGACTCATACCGCGTAAACAGCGCAGCCACTTCATCGAGGACGCAGCATTGGAGAAGCTGAAAGCGCTTAAGCAAAAAAAGGCGCTTAGCGCGGCAGCCGGGGCTTGGAAGGACAAGGATCACCCCGAGATCGCAAAAGCCGGCGTTGATAATTGGCTGCGCGAGATCAGGAGCTCCTGGGGAGGTCGTTTGGATAGGATCGAAGAACCCGGGCGTGGATAAATGCCTGGTCGACACAGATGTTCTGATCTGGTATCTACGCGGCCGGCCTGAAACCGTGGAATTATTGACACAAGCAGCCGATCAATTATATCTGGCTGTCTCCGTTATATCGCGCACCGAGATATTGCTGGGCATGAAAGAAAAGGAAAGATCGGCGACGATATCGTTGCTTGACAGCCTCTCCGCCTGCACCATCACCACACAAATCGCTGACCGAGCGGGAGAGCTGATAAGGAAATGGCGGGATAAAGGCATGGTGGTGACCATCCCCGATGCCTTGATCGCGGCTACGGTTATCGACCAGGACATCGCGCTACTGACGTACAATCGCAAGCATTTTCCGATGGCTGAGATTAGCTTTTATCAGGCTTGAGCCGATTACCACACTCTCAGTCGCTTAAAAACTCACGATAAGGCATGCATGTTGAATATTGCGCTTGCTGTTGATATGCTCTAGCTTGGCAAATTGCAGAATTCAGCATATTCAAGCAGTGTTTGTTGGTTAACCGTTAGGAGACATATTGCCGCTTAAGCTAGGCTCTAATACATCAGAAGTATCGGAGCAAATTTCGCCTGGATTTTTAAAAAAGTATGAGCATATTAATTGGGCCCTTGCCGATCAAGCTCTGGTTAGCGGATTTAATTTTTTGACCGGTATACTGCTGGCCCGGTTACTCGGCCTCGCGGCTTACGGCCAGTATGTCTTGGTGTACGCCGCACTGCTGTATTTGAACACATTCCAGGCGTCGCTAGTTATCGCGCCCATGATGAGCCTGGTGCCACAAGTAATGGTTGAAACCGAGCGTCGCGAATTTCTTCGTGGCCTGCTTGCCTTCCAGATTATCTTTACCAGTTTTCTAGGCGCTGCCGTGCTACTACTAAGTAATGTTGTACAGTGGTTTCTACCCTTCAAGAGCATAGCCGAATTCGTTTGGCCGTTCTTACTGACGCTGTTTTTCTTTCAACTTCAAGATTGGCTGCGTCGTTTCTACTTTATTGGCAACGCCGGCAAGAAAGCCCTAATAAACGACGCCATCAGCTACGGCGGCCAAGCCGCCCTTTTGCTTGTTCTTAGTTACTACGGCAGGTTAAGCGTTCCCAGCGCCTTCGGCGCCATTGCCCTGACTTCCGCCGTGGCTTACGCGGTGGGGGCCTTTACGGAAGGATTACGACCGGCTTGGCCGCACGGGTTGCGCGCTTTCAAAAAATGCTGGCCCTCAGGGCGCGACCTGCTTATCGCCAGTCAATTGCAGTGGGCAGGCTCACAAGGCGTCCTTATAATCGGCGCGGGCATGTTGGGTGTAGCGGCAGCCGGCGGCATCAGGGCCGCTCAAAATATCGTTGGGCCGCTCAACATACTGTTTCAGGCCATGGAGAATTTTGTTCCAGTTCAGGCGGCAAGGCGTTACGCGAAACAGAACATGGCCGGCTTGCTCCAATATTTGAAGTCAATAAGTGTGTGGGGTGGTGGTGGATTGGCTTTAGCCGGCCTGTTCTTTGCTGTAACTGCCGGTTGGCTGGTTCCATTCGCGTACGGTCAGTCGTACGCCGCCTTTTCCGCCTTGGTTGGTTGGCAAGCGCTATATATGCTCTTAGGCTTTTTCTACAGACAAACCACATATTTTCACCGCACTATCGGCAATACTTCAGTCATCTTGGCGGCTTCCGCAATCTCAGCGGGGTCGAGTGTATTGCTCGCCTTTTACCTAACTGCTTCGTTGCGAGAGACGGGTCTCATGCTGGCCTTGATAGCGGGCCAGGCCATTGGGCTTGCCTATGCAGTCAGATTAGCCGCTACACGGAGTGCTTTGAGCCATGCGTAAGACCAAGCGGGCAATAGCACTGTTTCTTTACTATGCGGTTGCCTGGCGGCTACCAACCCAACCAATGCCCGGTTGGCGGCTTGGCTATGCGTTCAGACGCCTTCTGGCCAGATGGATATTCAAGAGCTGCGGGAGCGGTGTCATCATCAAGCAAAAGGCCTATTTTGGCTCTGGCAAAGATATCGTGATCGGTGATAGATCACAAATTGGGTACAGGTCGCGCATAGATCATGATGTCGTGATAGGCCGTGATGTAATCATGGGGCCTGAAGTCGTCATAATGTCGTCCTCGCATGCGTTTGATGGCCCTTCGTTGCCCATAAATCAGCAGGGCGAGCTGGCGAGACGGCCTGTTCTCATTGGCGATGATGTATGGATTGGTACGCGCGCGATTATTTTGCCCGGAGTGGTAATCGGTGCCGGAGCAGTCATTGGGGCTGGTAGCGTGGTGACAAAAGATGTTCCACCTCTAGCTGTCGTGTGCGGGGCGGCTGCGAAAGTTATGCGCAGACGTGGCGAAAGAAACTTCGTCTCATGACCTTAACCAGCAATCCGTCTACTAAAATGGAACTTCTGGGTGCTTCTTTTGCAGCTTTAGATGGAAATCACCTTAGCTATTGTATCCTGACCGGTTGTGACGATTACCCTAGCGCCGTTAATTCCGACGTTGATTTCATGGTGAGCCAGTCTGAATTGGTTAATCTGCCTAAGGTTATTGCCACACTCGCCGGGGATACCGGAAGCTCGTTGGTGCAAGTTCTCCAGCATGAAACCGGCGCCTATTATTTTGTCCTGGCCAAAGCCGATGCCGACACTGTTGTTTTTTTGCATCTCGACGCCAGTAGCGACTTCCGCAGAATGGGTCGCCTTTGGCTTACAGCCGAGCAAATGTTCGCACGACGGCGGTATGACGCGCGTGGCTTTTATGTGGCGGCTGATGACGATGCTTTCATCTACTACCTCATAAAAAAAATCGACAAAGGCACTTTGGATGAGCCTCAGGCTCTTAAGCTTAGGAACTTGTTCAACAATGCGCCTGAAGCTTGCCTGGCTAGGGCACGGCAGTTTTGGTCTGTGGCAAGTGGTGAGTTGTTCAAGCGCACGTTTAGTACCGGCAACTTCATTGCGCTACAAGCTAGCCTACCGAGTTTAGCTAAAGAGTTGCGCGCCTCTGCGCCCCTAGAGAATATTTGGCGCCGCACCGCCCAATTCGCAAAAGAGTTAACCCGTCGCTTTAATAGAGTGCGGCGCCCAACGGGCTTGTTCGTGGTGTTCCTGGGCCCAGACGGCAGCGGCAAGAGTAGCGTCATTGAGCAAATCACGCAGACCATGCTCCCTGCCTTTAGGCGTTCTGAATATTTTCACCTACGGCCCAGCCGTGGCTCTGGCGCTAATCAAAAAACGGCGGTTGTTACCGACCCTCACGGGCAAGCGTCGCGCGGCTTTCTTGGCTCAACCGCAAAGCTTATCTATCTAGTTGGCGACTACACTCTTGGCTATCTCCTTAAGGTGAGATGGTTGTTGGTGCGCTCAAGCCTCGTGGTTTTTGATCGCTATTACCATGACCTACTTGTTGACCCAATCCGCTACCGCCATCGTGGTCCGTTGTGGTTGGTCCGATTTATCGGTAAGTTGGTGCCCAAGCCGGACTTATTGATTTTGTTGGATGCCCCAGCGGAAGTTTTGCAAGAGCGTAAGCAAGAAGTACCTTATGAAGAGACCAGCAGGCAAAGAGATGCATACCGTAAGCTTGTTGCGAGCTTTCCAAACGGGGTTATTGTTGACGCATCGCGGCCCTTGCCTGAAGTGGTGAACTCGGTAAATATCGCTATCCTACGCTATTTGGAAAAACGCACAAGGGCGCGGCTAAAGTTATGAACGAGCTACGCAAAAGTGAGCATAGCCTTGGTTGGCCGCTCATGGTCGCAGCCAACCACGCCGACGCCTCTCATTTCGTTTTCCCTTCAGGTCTAAGACCACGGTTCTTGCTGCCCGTCGATAAATCTGTCGCTAAAGTCGGGTTGGAGTTTTTTCTTTCGCCACTAAAAAGATTAGCCCTCAATTACCAAGCTTTCACCGCAAGGCTGTCAGCGGCAACCAGATCAAGTAAATTGGTTGAAACGGGCAATATGAAAGAAATAAAAGAAATGCTGAGCGAACCGGGCTTGCAGACTGTTGTGGCTCTAGGGACGCCCGGGCCTTATACGAAGCATACTGTGCTATTACTCAGCCAAGCACTAATACCGCTCGCTATTGCGAAAGTAGGCACTACAAGGGCTGCGGCTGCCCTAATCGCGAACGAAGCGGATTGGCTGACAAACTTGGCGGCCGAAGGCGGCCTATCAACTACCATCCCGCGTCTAATTGCCAGTCGGCAAACTGGAGAAACCTATACTTTGGTGCAATCGTTGAGCGGCGGTAAGCAACTTAGCTATGCGTTCACAGGGATGCATCTAACCTTTCTATCAAGTTTGCAAGGGCACGAAGAACGCGGTTCCGCCTTCACCGCGAGCGAAATGCGGCGGCAAATGGAGCGCCGCATGACGGGACTGGAGATGAAGCTTTCGCAAGAGTGGAGGCGGCGAGCCAAGCGAGCCATCCATGAGCTGGATAAGCGCCTAGGTGGCGAGCGCTTGCCTACCGTTGTTGCCCATAGAGATTTTGTACCGTGGAATATCCACTTATCTGGCAGCGGACTTTTTGTTTTTGATTGGGAGTATGCTAGCCACGGCTACCTGCCATTGTATGATTTGTTTCATTTCTTGCTCATGCCTGTCGCACTGAAAAGGAACATCAGCCAAAACCGACTGAGGAAGTTGATTAGAGAAACAGTTACAATTGGCTTGCAACTGAACAGCGGCAAGCAGAAAACCCTGGCAGCTGATGCTCAATTGTTGGCTTATTTGACTGACCTGTGTCTTTTCTACTTGGAATCCAACGATGGCGATGATACTGATGACATTGTGGTTCAACGCTATGCGCACTCGATAGATGTATTATTGGAGGATCACTAAATGGGTTTGCCGAAGATCAGCGTTGTTATCCCTTCCTACAACCAAGCGAAATTCATAGGGGGCACAATACAGAGCGTTATCAGTCAAGATTACCCTAATCTTGAATTGATAATAATCGATGGCGGCTCAGCTGATGGAAGCGTCGATATCATAAAGAAGTACAAGAAGTTCATAGCTTACTCGGTAAGCGAGGCTGATGATGGACAAACAGATGCTCTGGTAAAAGGGTTTAGTCGGTCTTCAGGAGACATTCAGTGCTGGTTGAATAGTGACGATTTGTTGGTTCAGAGTGCACTAGGTGACGTTGCAGACTACTTTACGAAACGCCCTGACGTTGATGCTGTATTTGGCGATACCGAATGGATTGATGAAAACGGTGATGCCTTGCGCCGACAGCGTGAAATCCCCTTCAACTGGTTTATCTGGTTGTATACGTACAACTACATACCGGGTATGTCCATGTTCTGGCGCAGAAAGCTTTACGAGAAAGTTGGTGGCTTGAACCGCAAGTATCAACTGGCAATGGACGCTGACCTTTGGGCGCGATTTGCTGAGGCGGGGTGCATCATGCATTCGCGCAAAACTTGGTCTCAGATGCGCTTTTATCCCTCTCAAAAAAATCAACGCCTCCGCGCCCAGAGCGATGCAGAAGATCTGGAGATTCGGTCTCGCTATTGGGGCGGGGCCACCCCTCCCCCCCTCTACGGTCTGAAGAAGACAACAGCCCATTTATTGCGTGTGGGGTGGCGCTTGCTCATGGGTTGTTACCACGTGGGTTATCGCAAAGATTTGAGCAAGAGGTGAAAATTCTTCTATCTGCATACGCGTGCGAACCAGATAAGGGCTCGGAGGCCAGTGTCGGCTGGCATTGGGCGGTTGAGTTAGCAAGAATGGGCCACGAAGTCTGGGTGATTACAAGAAGCAACAACCGCGCCGCGATAGACAAAGCATTACAAACAGACTCCAGCGAGAACCTTCACTTTCGCTACTATGACTTGCCCGTCTGGGCAAAATGGTGGAAAAAGGGAAACAGAGGTGTTCACCTCTACTACATCATATGGCAATGGGGCGCCTATCGCTTGGCGCTCAGCTTGGCGAAAAATACCGAGTTTGATGTTGTCCACCACGTAACTTTCGTAAGCGCTAGGCAGCCCAGCTTCATGGGCTTGCTCCCTATTCCATTTATTTTTGGGCCGGTTGCCGGCGGGGAAAGCGCTCCTTGGTGGTTAAGGAAAAGCTACCCGTTAAAAGGCTGGCTGCGCGATCTCTGGCGCGATGTTGCGAACATAGGGGTAAGGTTTGACCCACTTATGCACCTGACTTTCGCTAAAGCCTCAAAGATATACGTTACGTCAGAGCAGACACTTAGGCTCATTCCAAAGCGATACCGCTCTAAGGCTGCTGTTAAGTTGGCGATCGGCGTTGAATCTATTCAAGGTTATCAACCTGCCCGCTTGAAGGCCGCCGCGGAAGACAGCTTCAGGGTGATTTTTGTGGGCAGATTGCTATATTGGAAAGGTCTGCACCTGGGCTTGAGGGCTTTCGCTGAGCTCAAAAAGCACGTTCCTGCCGCTCGCCTAACCGTCATCGGCAGTGGGCCGGATGAAAAGTGGCTTCGCAGCTTAGTTGCGCGTTTGCAGATGAATGACGCTATTGAATGGGTGCCTTGGCTGAGCCGCGTTGACGTGCTGCTCGAATACCAACAGCAAGATATTCTGCTCTTCCCCAGCCTTCATGATTCAGGTGGAATGGTCGTGTTGGAAGCGTTGGCCAGCGGGCTACCCGTAGTTACTTTGGACATTGGCGGCCCCGGACTGATTGTTGACGTGCACTGCGGCGTTATTGTGAAAACAACTGGTAAGCGTGAGCAAGATGTCGTTTTGGCATTGGCAGCAGCCATGAGACGATTATGTGAAAACCAAGATCTAAGGGTAAGCCTAGCAGATGGAGCTCGCGCTTGCGCGGAAGAACACTTGTGGGTAAGACTGATAGACTCAATCTATGGGATTAAACAGTGTCTAGCGCAACAACCGACGTATTAGGTAGCATGAGCGATAAGGCCAAGGAGACTTCCAGCAAACAATATCAGGCCTCAGGTATGCCAACTCTTGCCTTCTGGTTTTGGTTTTTGACAGGCATAAAGACGCCTATTATTTTCTTATTTTTTCAAGATAACCCCCAACAAGGTACATTGTTTTCAGGCTTGATTAGCGCTGTTTTAGTTGTAATGCTTGGCTTCGCGTGGTATGCGCGGCGTGTCCACGTGAAAAGTCAGAGTCCCATCGCGGGAAAGATCATTTTTGTATTTCTGACCTGGGCTGGCCTTACTCTTTTCTGGACCCAGGCGGACTCCACGTTTACTGCCCTCGCTTACTGGCTGTTAATGGCCAGCGAGGTATTGGCTGTTTACATGTTATTGAGAATGGGACCGGTGGATGAGACTGGCGGAAAATCTCTACAAGGAATCGCCCTAAGCGCGGTCGTGGTCGCTTTCGTCGCGTTATTCCTCGGTGGTCTCAGCGGCTACGGCAGGCTTGGGAATGAGGAGTTTTTTCACCCTAATGTTATAGGCAATCAGATGGCTATTGCGACTCTTTGTAGCATCTACTTGGCGTTCTCGAACAGGCGCAAACAGGTCGGCGCGAGCCTCTGGATTGTCGTAACAGGCCTGCTCATGATTACCTTGTTCGCCACTTTAAGTAAGACATCTATCATAGCTCTGGGATTAGCGCTACCTGTGTTTATTTTCCAAAGCCGCATAAGGATCGGGCGAAGACTGGCATTGATGCTACTAATAATTGTGGTTGTAGCCTCGTCATACACAAGTACTGCGACTTACCTGAACTATTACGTGAACGTAGAACAATCTGGTCTATCGCTCGACACGCTCTCAGGCCGCACCGTTATTTGGGAACAGACTTGGGCGACGATTAAAGAACGCCCACTGCTTGGCTATGGCTTCATGTCTTACCGTGACGTTGGCCCACAGATTATCAGGCTTCGTCTTGTTGAAGCCCATAACGAGTGGCTCAACGTATGGTTTAATCTCGGTGCGGTGGGGGTTGTCTTAGCGGCGGCTTTATATAGCGCTTACCTCATTACCGTACTCCGTTCCACTTGGAACGTTCCCAACCGGCAACAAGCTGGACTAGGGTTGGCGCTTATTCTATACGCTTTAGTTCGAGGTTTAACTGAGGGTAACATGACAAGCTTGGTATACCCACTGCCGCTGATGCTCCTTATGCTCGCATGGATGAGTCAGGCCAGTAATAAAATTGGAGGCGCGGGCACAGAATGAAGCATCTTGTTCAAAGAGCTCTGCGTGGGTTGGGCTGGGAAGTCAAGCGCTTCAGGCCAAATAGCTCAAAATGGGCCCAACTGCAAAGGATGCTTTCTACTCACGAAATCAATCTAGTTATAGATGTTGGGGCAAATACCGGCCAGTATGCAAGGGCTTTGCGACAGTGCGGGTTCAAGGGGCGCATAGTGTCTTTTGAGCCATTGCCGCAAGCTTACTCGCGCTTAGCCCATAACGCCCGCCATGACCACCTGTGGACGGTTTTTCCGCCTACCGCGATTGGCGATGTCGAAGGCGTAATAGACATAAATATATCCGGCAACACGGTGTCAAGCTCGGTGTTGCCCATTCTGCAAACACACGTGAAAACTGCACCTAAATCAGCGTACGTTGCCACAGAGTCCGTTCCCATAACAAGACTTGATAGTGTATGGCCTGGCCTGTGCCACCCTGGGGACAAAGGCTTTCTAAAGATTGACGTACAAGGTTTTGAAATGGAGGTCTTGAAAGGAACTAGCTCAGTAATAAGTCAGATAAGAGGGCTAGAGATTGAATTGTCTCTGGTGCCCCTCTATGCGCGTCAGGAACTCTATGACCGCATGGTTGAGTACATCGGTAAATTGGGCTTTGAGCTGTGGTCATTATCGCCTGAGCTGGCGGATAACGAGAGTGGCAGGCTCTTGCAATTAGATGGTGTGTTCTTCCGCCCATGAAACCTAGAGTGCTCCTGCTTCACAACTATTACAAACAACAAGGGGGCGAGGATGCGGTTGTTAAAGCCGACAGGGCGTTGCTGAAACGAGAGGGACACCCCACATTTTTGCTAGAGGAGAGCAACGTGACAATTAACAATCCAATGGCCAAGGCCAGGGTGGCCGTCGCGGCTGTTTATTCTCGGTCCGCGAGGTTGAAGGTGGCTGCGCAAATTAGCAAGGTCAATCCGGATGTTGTCCACGTCCACAACTTTTTCCCACTTCTCTCGCCATCGGTTTACGATGCTTGCGGGGCAGCCGGTGTACCTGTGGTACAGACACTGCATAACTACCGCTTGGCTTGCCCCAATGCCTTGTTTTTTCGCGGCGGGCGCGTATGTGAAGATTGCCTAGGCAAAGCGATTCCTTGGCCTGGTGCTTGGCGCGGTTGTTATAGGCAGTCGCGTGTCCAGACGCTGGCGGTTACAGCCATGCTGGGTGTGCACAAGCTGAGGGGTACCTGGCGTACGCGCGTGGACGCGTTTATCGCTCTCACCCAGTTTCAAAAAGAGAAGCTGGTACAAGCAGGGCTGCCGACAAACAAGATAACAGTTAAGCCCAACTTTGTTGCCGACCCCGGCGCCAAAACCGGTGAGGGGAATTTCGCGCTTTATGTTGGCCGCCTGTCGCCCGAGAAAGGCTTGGGCATATTACTAGACGCTTGGAAAGAGCAGGCGCTTGATATTCCTCTAAAAATAGTTGGCAGCGGGCCACTTGCGGAACAGTTGGCGGCTCGTGTAGAGCAAGATGGCCTTGGCGATACAGCCCTTCTAGTAGGCTCAAAACCTAGAGCGGTCGTCCTGGCTCTAATGAAGTCGGCACGTTTTTTACTTTTTTCCTCAGAGTGGCATGAGACTTTTGGCCTTAGCATAATCGAAGCCTTTGCCTGCGGTCTTCCTGTCATTGCCTCCCGCATCGGCGGCATTCCTGAAATTGTCGAAGATGGGCGAACCGGGTGGCTGGTCGAACCCGGCGACGCGGACGCTTGGGCGCGGACGATAAAAGAAGCCTGGGATAACCCCGAGGAGTGCGCCCGCCGGGGGCGGGAAGCGCGGGCGGAATATTTGGCCAAATACACACCGGAAAAAAACTACGAGCAATTAATGGCGATTTATGAATCAGTTATTAACCGAAGAAAAAACTAGGTTTCCTTCAAGCGATATCATCGGCACGAAGGTGTCGGCGCTCGGTTTTAATGATGCCGTTGAAGCGATATTGCGCTGGTCGCAAAGGAAGGAGCACCGGGTTGTCTGCGTGTGTAATGTCCACATGGTTGTCGAGGCAAGCAAGGACGCTTCGCTCTCCGAGATATTGGGTCGGGCCGATATGGTCGCCTCGGACGGCATGCCGTTGGTTTGGCTAATGAAACGTCGGGGGCTCAACAAAGCTGAAAGAGTAGCCGGACCGGACTTGTTGGCGTCGATCCTCGAGCGTGCCGGCTCGGACGGCCCGTCGGTATATTTCTTTGGCGGATCACCGGCGACGATCGAAGCCATGAAGGCGGCGATCGCGTCGCGTTTCAGCGCGCTCAAGGTCGCCGGGTATGAAGCGCCGCCCATGTTGCCGGCCAGACCACCGGTGAATAACCAGGTTGTCGATAGGATACGACAATCTGGGGCGCACATCGTTTTTGTCGGCCTTGGCTGCCCCAAACAAGAATATTGGATGGCCGCGCATTCACCGCATATACCGGCGGTCTTGATTGGCGTCGGGGCTGCTTTCGATTTTCTGGCCGGGACCGTCCCTCGCGCTCCGATGTGGATGCAACGGTCGGGGTTGGAATGGCTTTTCCGTTTGCTTTCCGAGCCCAGGCGTTTATGGCGCCGTTATCTTAAGACAAACGCTTTGTTCCTTTGGCATCTACTGACGAGCCGTCGCCGTTAATGATATAACAAAGGCTGAAATCTTTGAGCCTTGGAAATGAGCCCTATCGCCTTCTTGTCGACCTGGCTTTAGTTTATAATTTTGTCATTAGTTAGGAGGTAGGGAGCGAATGAAGGTTGCGTTAATCACTGGGGTTACCGGCCAAGACGGCGCTTATTTGGCTGAACTACTGCTGGATAAGGGTTATCTTGTTCATGGGATAAAGAGACGCTCATCTTCTTTTAACACCAAAAGAGTGGACCATCTATACAAGGACCCGCATGAAGGCCATCCAAATTTCTTGTTGCATTATGGGGATGTGACAGATTCCACCAATGTAATCCGGCTAATCCAGGAAACCCAACCTGACGAAATCTATCACCTGGCAGCCCAGAGCCACGTCCAAGTATCGTTTGAGTCACCTGAGTATACTGCCAACGCGGATGGCTTGGGTACGCTTCGCCTTCTTGAAGCGCTTAGGATATTGGGACTCACGGATAAAGTGCGTTTTTACAACGCGGCGACTAGCGAATTGTATGGGTTGGCACAAGAAGTGCCGCAGAACGAAAAGACGCCTTTTTACCCCAGAAGCCCTTATGGTGTGGCCAAGCTTTATAGCTATTGGATTACGGTTAATTATAGGGAAGCGTATGGCATTCATGCCAGCAATGGCATTCTCTTTAACCACGAGTCGCCGCTTAGGGGTGAGACATTCGTTACCCGTAAGATAACTATGGCGGCTGCGGCGATAAAATTAGGGTTGCAAGAAAAACTTTTTCTCGGCAACCTGGATGCGGTTCGCGACTGGGGTTATGCCAAGGATTACGTGGAGGCCATGTGGTTGATGCTCAAGCAGGATGATCCCGATGATTACGTGATCGCCACAGGGGTTGCGCATTCCGTCCGCGCGTTTTGCGACGCGGCTTTTGCCGAGGTCGGCATATCGATTGTTTGGCAAGGCAGCGGTGTCAGCGAAAAAGGCAGTGATCAGACTACAGGCAATGCTGTTGTTGAGATAGATTCCCGTTACTTCAGGCCGACAGAAGTGGATCTGCTTCAAGGAAACGCTTCAAAGGCACGAAAAAAGCTTGGTTGGTCACCAACGGTTGGTTTTGACGAACTGGTCAAGCTCATGGTCGCTGCTGATCTGACTGAAACTCAAAAGCAAACACCAACGCCCCCCGGGCACCCGTTACCGCTGGAATCATAAGGAATCTGCTATGGCCACCTTAAGAACTGATGCTAAAACCTATGTAGCGGGCCACAAAGGATTGGTCGGCTCGGCCATAGTGCGCAAGCTCGAGGCTGAGGGTTTTAAGAACTTGCTTTTACGTTCAAGCGCCGAACTCGATCTACGTGACGGCCAGTCGGTTGAGGCCTTCTTTAAGACCGAAAGGCCGGAGCACGTTTTTTTGGCCGCCGCCAAAGTCGGCGGTATTTGGGCCAATAGCCACTATCCGGCTGAATTCATCTATGAAAACATAGCCATCCAGGCAAATGTGATTCATAACGCTTATCTATATGGCGCAAAGAAGCTTCTATTTTTGGGTAGTTCATGCATCTATCCAAGAGAGGCGCTCCAGCCGATCAAGGAAGAATATCTATTGACCGGGTTGTTGGAGCCGACCAATGAGGCTTACGCGATCGCCAAGATCACCGGCATAAAAATGTGTCAGGCGTACAACCAACAATACGGTACTAACTTTATTTCGGGAATGCCGACCAACCTTTACGGTCCAAACGACAATTTCGATCCAGAAAACTCGCATGTTTTGCCTGCTTTGCTGCGAAAATTCCACGAAGCAAAAGAGAGCGGCGCCCCATCGGTGACTGTTTGGGGTAGCGGCACTCCTCGCCGCGAGTTTATGCACGTTGACGACTTGGCCGATGCCTGCCTGTTTCTAATGCGACAATATGATAGCGGCGAGTTGATTAACATAGGGTTTGGCGAGGACTTGACAATCAAAGACTTGGCTTTGTTAATAGCTGAGGTCGTCGGCTTTAAGGGTGAGATTGAATTTGATTCCTCTAAACCAGACGGCATGCCTCGCAAGCTTTTGGATGTAAGTAGATTAAACGCCCTGGGTTGGCGGCCGAAGATAGGGCTGCGCGAAGGGCTTGCGAACGCTTACCAGTGGTATGTGGGGAACTTCAGACATGATCTCCGAGCGTGAATCAAAAAATCTGCCCTATGCATTGGGTGCTTTAGACATGGGTGCGGTTATGCTCGCCTTCTCGACGGCGCTGCTGCTCAGATTTAATTCGCCGATTCTACTCGTGTCATTGAATCCGACCCATATCCCGAGATATCTGTATCTAATCCATGGGCTGGAAAGACTAATTTGCATGGCTACTTGACTTAATTATATGGATAATATAGTATCCATATTATGAAATTAACCAACGTCATTGAGGTAGTATTTGGCAGTTCCGGCAGAACTGCCATTCTTCGTCGTTTAGCTAAGGCGCCGCAGCCGTTGAGCGGACGACAAATTGCTGAACTTACCGGCTTGACTCACCGCGGGGCCATCCAGGCTTTGGCGGGTTTGGTTGAGACTGGGGTTGTTCGGCAAAGGCAAGTCGGCCGCGCTCATCAATATAGCCTTCGTGAAGACAACGTAGCCGTAAATCAAATTATCTTGCCTGCATTGGCGTCGGAAGAGCATCTGTTGGATTTACTCAAAGAGGAATTGGCCAAGACTTTTTCAGCCCATGCTCTATCTCTTATCCTCTTTGGGAGCTTTGCTCGCGGGGATGCCGATTCTAAGAGCGATATCGATGTTCTTGTAGTTACCTCCGACGCGAAGAAAAAGATGGCAATAGATCAATTAGCCCAAGCTGAGCTGGGTCACTTTAACGACAAATTCCACGCGCTGCTTTCTTGCTATTCACTGACCCTCGACGAACTAAAGAGGAAACGCCGATTGGCTTTTTTAAAGCAAGCCGAGCAAGAAGGAATTCTGCTGTACGGCAAGAACTTAGAGGAACTGGGTAAGCGCTATGCCTAGAGGCAAGACTCGGCCGGTAAGTAAAAGCGATTATGGCGTCTTTCTTGCCAAGGCTAATCAATTCTTGTCAACTATGGAACAAGCCCTGACTTCAGGTCAATGGGATTCGGTCGGACTTCAGGGGGTTCACGTGGTTATATCAACTAGTGACGCTCTTCTTGCTTTCTATGGCGGGGTCAAAAGCGCTGAGCCTGATCACAAGGAAGTAATCGGACTCTTGCAAGAAACGCTTGGGGTTAAGTTTCCGCCCGCAATCAATCGTCATGTAAGCAGTGTCATCGCAAAGAAACATCTTGTCGAGTACGAACAGCGCCGGTTGACGGGTAAGGAAGCCGGGGACTTAGCGGACCACGCTCGGCGGTTTGTGACGTGGGCAAAACAAATGCTGCCCGAACGAATAGGCTAAAATGATCTCAAAACGTGAATCCAAAAACCTGCCCTATGTCTTGACGGTTATGGACATGGGCGCGGTTATGCTTGCCTTCTCGACGGCGCTGCTGCTCAGATTTAATTCGCCGATTCTACTCGTGTCGTTGAATCCGACCCATATCCCGAGATATCTGTATCTGATGATTGGGCTGTTGCCGGTTTGGTGGCTCAATCTGGCTTATTTTAAATTGTACAGTTCCCAGTATTTACTCCACGGCAATGATGAATACCGGCGGGTCGTTAACGCCGCCGCTTCGGCCACCGTCCACACCATGGTGGTCATCTTTTTGCTTAAAGCAGACTTTGCCCGCGGTTGGGTGTTGCTTTCCTGGGTGACGGCGACGGTTTTTTTGTTGGGCGGACGGTTGCTGCATCGGCGAATTCACCGGTGGCTCATCAGTAGGGAAGGGGGCAAGCGGTCGCCGCTGATCTTAATCGGCGCCAACCAAGAAGCCAAGCGGCTGGCCGATGAGATCGGGAGTCTTATCGATTTGGGGGTGCAAGTGGCGGGCGCAGTGGCTTGGCAGGGGCGGGAATCGACGCCGGGCTTGAAAATTCTGGGCTCTATGGACGATCTCCCGCAAATCATCGATCGAGAACAGGCAGAGGCGGCGCTGGTGGTGCCCTCGGCGTTGCCGGCAGCCGCCCTTCAAGGGCTTTACCACAAGCTGTCAAAAGCCGGAGTGGCGGTTTATATCTCTCCCAGTTTATTCGATATCGTGGCCTCGCGAGCGGCGGTCCTTCCCTTCAGCGACCTTCCTTTAATCCGCCTGCAGGAAGTGGAATTTTCCGGGATCAAGTATGCCGTCAAGCGGACCGGGGATTTTATCGGCGCGGTTTTTTTGCTGGCGGCGCTGTCGCCGCTTTTTCTGGTCTTGTCTATTTTGATTAAAATGCAGTCGCGCGGCCCGGCTTTTTTTACGCAGGAAAGAGTCGGGCGGCACGGGCGCCTGTTTAAATTGTATAAATTCCGCACGATGGTTACCGATGCCGAGGGACGCCAAGAAGCTTTGCTGCATTTGAACGAGGCGACCGGCCCAATATTTAAGATGCGCGATGATCCGAGGCTAACGCGTGTCGGCAAATGGTTGCGAAAGCATTCGCTTGACGAGTTGCCGCAACTTTTCAATGTCGTAGGAGGCCGGATGAGCCTTGTGGGCCCGAGGCCGCCAATACCAGGCGAGGTGGCCGCTTACGGCGATTACGAGAAACGGCGCTTGGAGGTTGCCCCCGGCATGACCGGTCTCTGGCAGATCCGTGGGCGTAGCGACACAACGTTTGACGAGATGGTCCGGCTGGACTTGTATTACATAGAGAATTGGTCGCCGCCGCTCGATTTCTATATCTTGCTTCGGACCGTTGGCGTGGTTTTTTTCGGCAAAGGCGCGTATTAGTTTTCAAGGAGACGCTTCGGGTTTTCCCGCACCAGCTTTTGCGCTTCATCAAAGCCGACGTACTTGGCGGCCACGGTAATAGCTTCCTTGAAATTCGGTCCCCGGTCGCCGGCGAAATGCGAATCGGAGCCGATCATATGCGCCCAGCCTTGAGTTAGCATGGAAACGGCGGTCGATTGGCTCGCCTCGCCCAGCCGTCCGGTCAGGCTGGTTGAGTTGATTTGCGTCAGACAACCCAGGTCGATCAAGGCGCCCAATTTACGGGGGTCTCGCTGAATAGATGCGTTTCGTTCGGGATGAGCAAGTATCGGCGTCACGCCGGCCAGCCGCATTTGGAAAACGATTTCGTGGGCATAGGGCGGTATCATATCAAAGGGCAGCTCCAACAGGAGATAGCGGCTTTCGGCCAGCATCGGGACCTTGCCGGCATTTAGTTCCTCGACGATTTTGGGGTGGATTTTAACCTCGGCGCCGAGGTGGAGTTTGAGCGGTATATCGGCGGCCGCAAGGGCTTCTTGTAGTTGCTTGCAGGCTTGCCGCGAAGCGTTGGTTGAAAATGGGAAGAGGTCGCGGTTTAAGTGGGGAGTGGCTATAATATCGCTGATGCCGTTGGCGACGGCTTCTTTGGCTAAGTCCAAGCTGCCCTCAAGGGTCGCCGGGCCGTCATCTAAGTTAGGCAAGATATGAGAGTGAATATCGACATAGCCGGAGCGGTCGGCATCGAGCATGCTGGCATTTCCTTTCCCGCCGGGATTGTTTGAATATTATCGTAATCCGGGGACACGATACAAATTAGTATATTCCTCGCAAAGGATCCGGGAAATTAGTATCATATTCTCAGAAGGAGACTGTAAATGCTGAGTTTAGCCATTCCGAAAGGCAGCCTTGAGGAGCAGACGCTGCTGCTCTTTGCCCAAGCCGACCTGGAAATCAAAAAAGGGGCCAGGGAATATAACCCGGTTATAAACGATCCCCGTATCGCCAAGGTGAAGATATTGCGGCCTCAGGAGATACCGACGTATGTCGAGGAAGGCTATTTCGACATCGGCATCTCCGGTCTCGATTGCATCACCGAAGGCGGCGCCGATGTCGTCGAGGTCGCCGATATGCCGTATGCCAAGACCGGCACAGGTAAGTTGAAGATGGTGATCGCCGTACCCAACGATTCGCCCATCAACGAGCCCAAAGACATCCCCGCCGGCAGCCGGGTCTCCACGGAATTTCCCAAG
>Ga0334722_10001524_pt1 | contig 28736 bp, 23 predicted proteins | sample C3_bottom_MG_FD_207210 | JGI IMG/M metagenome (GOLD analysis project Ga0334722, IMG submission 207210) | Sediment microbial communities from Yellowstone Lake, YNP, Wyoming, USA - C3_bottom | ecosystem: Environmental > Aquatic > Freshwater > Lake > Sediment | place: USA: Wyoming | collected... | reverse complement strand
AGTCGACAAGCAGACGGTCCAGCAGTTCTTTTTCAATGGCCATATGAGCTCCTTTTTAGAGTGGGGGTCTCGCAAGTACCCCTGAATGGCCATTTACACAAACTATTTTACACCCTCCTTCAACCAAATGATATCCGATCTTTCAGCGACATGAGCAATCCTGTGTTCACCTTCAGCAATGAGAGCATTTTCGATTATCTCTAAATGCTTTTTGTTCCCTGCCACCAGAAGGTCAATGACCATATGGGGTTCTTGCAAAACTCCTCTAAACACCCTTCGACAAGCTCAGGGTGAACGGGATGCCGCTTGATTGTATTCGTGATTTCCGTTCGTGGTGAGCTTGTCGAACCACAATGTGGTATTTTTGCAAGAGCCTCCATATGATAAATAATTTCTGCAAACTCCCCGAAAATATTCTTTCATGTGTCCTCTAATTTTGATGAGTGCCAGCCGTGCGGATGAGTCTCCGCGTGCGCAACGAGAAAATGTTGCGCACCCTACTTGGCTTTATTGTTTTTTCTTTGCATTGAAGATAAAACGCATTTTACGAATATTTTCAGCATGATCACCGCTGTGGATTACGAGGTGGCAATTTGAACATACGCAAATCAACTCGGACAATTTTGTCTTATGATTAGCTGACATTTCAAACAGAGGAGTCATGTGATGAACTTCGATTAATCCCTTCCCAATCTCTCCGTATTCTTTTTGAAACGAGAAGTTGCATATTTCACAAAACAATTCCCCGTGTTCATCAAGGAACTTTTCTACCTTTTGATTTCTTAAGTCACGATCTCTTTCTTTATGTTTATGGATGGCATATTTTTCTTCACCTTCATAACCAAAAACATCTCTTAAATATTGCCGCGTTAGATTTTCTTGTCGCCGTCTATATTCCCAGAAATCATCAGGCCACTCCTTTTCGAGATTTGCCATGGCTTCTTCACGCGCTTTGACCGCCATTTCCTTGGCTTTTTCTTCCCCAAGTGTCTTTACATAAAAACGCTTAAACTTAGGTTTCCCCTTAAATTCAGACCAAGAGGCAACCCAGTAATAATATATTTCCCCTTTTTTTCTCTGAAATGTTCTGTAAACGCCTGTATGACCACTTGTATTGTTCCCTTTTTTTATCTCAGCATATTCTTTGCGATTCAATGGCGGCAATAAAGACCTGGCCTCCTCATGCCATTTTTTTGCTTCCTCAAGACCGGCTTCTGCTGAACCATATTCTGAGTCGGGAAAAGTTTTATTAAAAGTAACTCCGTCTCGTGTATACCGGGCAAACCAACCTTCACAGGTTGTCTTGTAATCAAGACGGCTTATTCCACGAATCTTTGGGAATTCTTTCTTGTCCATCGTAATTCAAAAGTTAAAGTTAGTATCTAATTTCTGGATATCTTCGGCTAAATTGAACGGTGACAAAAAAGACCGGGGAGCGGGAAGACTGTCTGCCGAGATGTCATCATTATCGTGCATGCTATCCATCCTCGGAGGCCTCAAAAGTACCAGCTGTAGCGCCCGCCATTTCTAAATCAATAGTCGAACCACTCATGGAAATCAATCACTTTATACTTGATTTCGGCGGGTATAGTAACAAGTTCCCTACGCATACCGTAACACCCCGGAAAGTTGCGGAAGAGAATAGACGGTAGGCCCCGATTCATACCCCATGCCCGAAAGATTTGTTTTTGTCTCTGCTCGCGAATTATTTGACAGCCGACAAGGGTTAGTCCTAAGATCATAGGAGCAAGGATGATCGTCATGTTCTGGCAGGGCCGCCAGCATACAGTTTTCAAAAATCAGCACCCTCCCGGCGGTTTCAGCTCTGATCTCGTTTGACAACCTAAAAACGTAAAAAGGAGAACACATCATGTCGCAAGCGGATATCGGTCTGATCGGCCTGGCCGTCATGGGCCAGAATTTGGTACTGAACATGAATGACCATGGCTTCACGGTGGCAGTCTTCAACCGGACGCTGGCCACGGTCGATGAGTTTCTGGCGGGTCCGGCCAAGGGGACGAAGATCATCCCTACCCACTCCATCAAGGAGTTGGTCGACAGCTTGAAAAGGCCGCGCCGGGTGATGATGATGGTCAAGGCCGGGCCGGTGGTCGACGCCTTTATCGAGCAAGTCCTCCCGTTTCTGGAAGCTGGCGACATCATCATCGACGGCGGCAACTCGCAGTACGGTGATACCGAACGCCGCAACCTGGCCCTGGCCGCCAAGGGGATTCTCTATATCGGCACCGGCGTCTCCGGCGGCGAGGAGGGGGCAAGGCGGGGGCCATCCATCATGCCGGGCGGAAACCCTGCGGCCTGGCCCCATGTCAAGGAGATCTTCCAGGCCATCGCGGCACGGGTCGACGGGGTGCCGTGCTGCGACTGGGTGGGCCAAGGCGGGGCCGGCCATTTTGTCAAGATGGTGCATAACGGCATCGAATACGGCGACATGCAACTCATCTGCGAGGGCTACGATTTCATGCAGCGGGGCCTTGGCCTGGACGAGGCGGCGCTGCATAACGTCTTTGTCGACTGGAACAAGGGTGTGCTTGACTCCTACCTGATTGAGATCTCGGCTAACATCCTCGGAGTCAAGGACGCGGACGGGACGCCTTTGACCGCAAAGATCCTCGATACCGCCGGCCAGAAGGGCACCGGCAAATGGACCGCGGCCAGCGCCCTCGACATGGGCGTACCCCTCACCCTCATCGGCGAGGCCGTCTTTGCCCGCTGTCTGTCGGCCTTAAAAGATGAGCGGGGGCGGGCGGCAAAAGTCCTGCAAGGCCCGAGCGCCCGATTTAGCGGCGACGTCAAGGGATTCGTCAACTCCATCCATGACGCCCTCTATGCCGCAAAGATCATCTCCTACGCCCAAGGCTACATGCTCATGCGCCAGGCGGCAAAAGAGTACGGCTGGCAGCTCAATTACGGCGGCATCGCCCTTATGTGGCGCGGCGGCTGCATTATCCGCAGCGCCTTTCTCGGCAACATCAAGCAGGCCTTCGACCGCAATCCCGAGCTGGAGAACCTGCTGCTCGACGACTTCTTCCGCGCGGCGATCCATGCCGCCCAAAACGGCTGGCGTCAGGTGGTGGCCAAGGGCGCCGAACTCGGCATCCCGACCCCTGCCATCTCCGCCGGTCTGGCCTACTATGACGGCTATCGCAGCGCCAGGCTGCCGGCCAACCTGATGCAGGCGCAACGGGATTACTTCGGCGCTCACACCTATGAACGGGTCGACCGGCCGCGTGGCGAGTTCTTCCATACCGACTGGACCGGCAGCGGCGGCAAGGTAGCGTCCAGCACCTATACCGTCTGATGTAGGGACTTTTTTTTAAAAGTACCGTTTATCCTTTTGCCGTCATACCAGCATGGTTCTAGCTGGTATCCAGTAAATGAGCTGGATTCCGGCTAAAGACATGCCGGATGACGAGGATTAAGATATTTGATAAACAGACGAGGCTCTTGCAAAAATACCACCTTGTGGTTCGACAAGCTCACCACGAACGGAAATCACGAATAAAATCAAGCGGCATCCCGTTCACCCTGAGCTTGTCGAAGGGTGTTTAGAGGAGTTTTGCAAGAACCCCAGTATTCAGTCTTAACGGGAATATGAATATCAGCCCCGTAGCGTCCGCTTTGAATTTAGCCGAGTCGGCCTCCCTTTGCTGGGAAAGGGTGTTGTCGAAGGCCCAAGCGGAACACGGCGGGAATCCGTCACCTCCATCCATTGAGGTCGAACAATGAACACCAAGGAATTTCTCCATAACCCGCTCCGCGAAGGCTTGAGCCGCGAACGAATCCCCCCGCCCTGCACCATGGTGCTTTACGGCGCTTCCGGTGACCTGACGAAACGCAAACTGGTGCCCGCCCTCTTTGGGCTCTACAAAAAACACCTGTTGCCTTCGTCGTTTCATCTGATCGGCACTTCGCGGACGGTGATGACCTCCGAGACCTTCAAGGCAAATCTGAAGAGTTTCATGCAAGAGACCAACCCCCAACTCTCGGATTCGCTGTGGGAGGGGTTTGCCCAAAACCTCGAATACCTGCCCGGCGGCTTCGACGATCCGGAGGCCTATGAAAGACTCGCCGCTCGCCTGCGGGAAACGGACAAGAAAAAAGGGACACTGCACAACCGGATTTTCTATGTCTCCACCCCGCCCAACGTCTTTGAAACCGTTATCGCCAACCTGGGCCAGGCCGGTCTTAACAGCGAGGCAAAGGGGTTTTCCCGGATCGTGCTGGAGAAGCCCTTTGGCCGGGATCTGGAGAGCGCCCAGTACCTCAACCGCCAGGTGCGCAAGGTCTTCAGGGAGGAGCAGATCTACCGCATCGACCACTATCTGGGCAAGGAGACGGTGCAGAATATCCTGGTCATGCGCTTTGGCAACAGCATCTTCGAGCCGCTCTGGAACCGGAGGTACGTGGACCATGTGCAGATTACGGCGGCCGAAGACCTAGGCATCGGCACCAGGGCCGGCTATTACGACCAATCCGGCATTATCCGGGACATGTTCCAGAACCATCTCTTCCAGGTCATGTGTCTGGTGGCGATGGAGCCGCCTATCTCACTTGAAGCGGAATCCATCCGTGACGAGAAGTTGAAGATCCTGAAATCCATCAAGCCGTTCACCCCGGAAAATCTCGAAAGACGCGCCGTCCGTGGCCAATATGGCGCAGGACTACTGGCCGGCGAGAGCGTCCCAGGGTATCGCCAGGAGCCGCAGATCAGCGAAAACTCCACCACCCCGACCTTTGCGGCGCTTAAGTTGTATCTCAACACCTGGCGCTGGCAGGGGGTGCCATTTTTTCTGCGCTCCGGTAAACGGTTGGCCAAACGGGCCACCGAGGTGGCGATCCGCTTCAAGGATCCGCCCCATCTCTTGTTCCAGGAGACCTTGATGGATCTCTCGCCGAATGTGCTGATCCTGCGGCTGCAGCCGGACGAGGGCATGACCTTGCGCTTTGAGGCGAAAGCGCCTGGCATGAGCATGGACATCCGGGATGTCAAAATGGACTTCAGCTATGGCACGAGTTTTATCCAGGATGCGCCCGAGGCCTATGAACGACTGCTCTTGGATTGCATGTTGGGCGACTCGACGCTGTTTATCCGGGGGGATGAAGCCGAGGCGGCCTGGAGCGCTTTGATGCCGGTACTGGATGCCTGGGAGAACACGCCGCCAGATGAGCCGTTTCCCAATTACGAGGTGGGTACCTGGGGACCGGACTCGGCGGATAAACTTCTCGTCAAACCTTGGCGTAAGTGGAGGCGGTTATGAACATAACTACCCGGCAGGCCATTGAAAAAGAACTCAACGAGCTCTATAAACCGGACCAACCGGCGCAAGCACCGAGGACCATCGGTTTTCAACGGAATTACACCATCAACCTGGTGAGTTATGCGCCGAATCGCGCAGTCTGTCGCGAAGTTGAAGCGGTGCTGCAAGAACTCTCCCCTCTCTTTCCAGGCCGCTATCTCATTTTGTGTCTGGCCGCCAGCGAGGAGACAATCCCTCTTCACCACCATGTTTCGGCCCATTGCATCTCCAGTCCGGGGAGGGGAAAACCGATCTGCTGCGATATCATCAACTTGGAGGCCAAGGCGGAGGTCTTGGAACACCTGTATGGGTTGACCCTGTCGCTGCTCATCCCCGATCTGGCGGTGGAAATCTGGTGGCCGGAAGACGTGCCGATGCAGAGCATGTTCTTTCGGCAGATCGCAGACGAGGCGGACCGGGTTTGGGTGGATTCCGCCCAGTTCAGTCATCCCGAGGCAAGCCTTGCCGATCTGGCCGTTACCTGGGGCGTTCAGTTTCCGAAGACGGTGCTTGCCGACATGAACTGGGTCCGTTTTCGACGCTGGCGGAATCTGGTGGCGGAGCTTTTCGACGGCGAATGGACCCCGTATCTCGCGCAAATCAAGCGGGTGGTCATTGAGTACGGGGAGGGCAGTCAGACGACGCGGAGTTTTCTGCTGACCTGCTGGATGGCGGCCAGGCTCGGCTGGCAATACAAGGGAGAGCCCCTGGCGAAAATTCCCGCGGAGATCGAATTCGACTCGGCAGGTGGCGCGGTAACCGTCGTTATTACGCCAGTAGCCGCGGTCGATCAGAAAAGGGACAGGCTCTTTGCGGTCAGAATCTTTACCGGCGAAAGTCCGTCAGGGGTGTTTACCGTCGTGCGCGACACGGACCCTCAACGGGTCATCGCCCGTTCGGAGATAGGTGGGGTGGAATCTTTTTGCCGCATCCTTAGCTTTGAACATCTCGGGTTCTCGCACCTGCTCGGCGAAGGCTTGAAACACTGGGGGAGAGACCCGGCCTGGGAGTCCACCTTGGCCATGCTGCGGACTATTCTCAAGGCGTCGGCTGTCGTTGCCGGTTGAAGCCGCAATTTTTTGCCTCACTGGACAATCCGAATTTTACGAAAATCGCGAATCATCTTGCGGAAGACGAAGTGGAAGAGGGCGGGGTTTAAGCGATACACCCACCAGATCAGCCGGGCATAGAAAGGGAAGATGATAATCGGTTTGTTTTTGGCAACCCCGCGCAAGATAATCTCTGCCGCCGTAGCCGGGTTCAAATAATATTTTTTCGGCAGCGGCAGGGCGGATTTGTCCTTGTCGGCATTGACCCAGGAGGTGGTCTCATGAATTGGCGTCTGCAGCATGCCGGGGCAGACTAAATTCACTTTGATCCCAAGATCTGCGCCTTCCACCCGCAAGGAGTTGGTGAAGCCGACCACCGCCCATTTGCTGGTGCAGTAGGGGATCTCTTTGGGGACAGGGATCAGACCGGCCAGAGAACCGATGTTGACAATCTGGCCGCCGCCCTGTTTTTCCATGGCCCCATAGGCCGCGATAGCGCCATGAATAACGCCCAAGAGATTCACCTCAATCACGCTGCGCCAATGGTCGACGGTAAGGTCGCGAGTTTCGCCTTGCAGCGCGGTGCCGGCGTTATTGAAGATCAAATCGAGCCGCCCATACTTATGGACGATATCCTTGACGATTCTCTCGGCATTTGCATACAGGGTCACGTCCAGGTAGCCATAGGTGGCCTCGCCTCCGGCCTGCACGATATCGGCCGCAACCTTCTGCGCCCCTTCCTGATTGATGTCGACCGGGACGACCTTGGCCCCCCTTCTCCCCAACTCCGCACAGAGTGCCAGCCCAAGGCCGGAAGCGCCGCCGGTGACAATCGCGACTTTATCATTGAAATAGTTCATGGCTGATGACTTGTTGTTCGTTCGTGTTCTGAGCCTTATGAGTCAAGCGAACAGGTATCCACCGCCATCGCGCAGAGATCCAGTTCGAGAAATTTTTCCACCACCTGGGGGTCGAAATGGCTGCCCGCCCCACAGCGAATGTGCTCGCAGACCCGTTTTGAGGTCCAGGCCTCGTGGTAACGGCGTTCGTTCGACAGGGCGTCCCAGACATCCGCCACGGCAAAGATGCGGGCCGCGAGCGGAATCGTCTCGCCCTTTAGCCCCTGCGGGTATCCTGAGCCGTCCCAGCATTCGTGATGGCAATAGGGGATGTCCATGGCCGGTTTCAAGAAGTCGATCCCCGAGAGCATCTCGCGGGCGTACTCGGGGTGTTGCCGCATGATCGTTTTTTCTTCGTTGGTCAAGGCGCCCTCATTCAAGAGGATCGCGTCCGGTACGCCCATCTTGCCGATATCGTGCAGCAGAGCGCCGAACTTGATGTAACGGAGTTCTTCAGCAGTGAAGGGGAAGCGGGCAGCCAGGGCCATGGTGAGGGCCAAGACCCGCTGGGTATGGCCTTCGGTCTCTTTGTCCCGCAACTCCAGGGCATGGCCCCAGCCCTCGATGGTAGAGTCGTAGGCCTGCTGTAGTTCGGCGTGTAACTTGGAAATTCTACTCTCGTCCCGCTTGATATGCCGGATGGTCAACCGGGACAACTTCATGGACATGAAGACGAAAACCGCACCGCCAAAATAGACGAAACTGACCAGGAATTGCGCTGGCCCCAGAGTGATCTGGGTGGAAGCAAAGAGTTCCCCCGCGTAGCCCAGCAGGAAAAAAAACATCAACGCCTCAAGCATGAGCCAACGCCTGCGCTGGGTAGCCGGCACAAAGGCGAGCAGCTGTCGGCTTTGATAAATTGAGGCCGCTAAAAAAGCCATGCCGGTCATGATGATCAGATGGTGGATGTCCATGGCCTCACCCCTTCTCTTTCTTTGTATCCCCATGCCCGCTGGCGCCGAACAGCCCCCAAGCCTGGGCGTACAGTGCAAGCATCTTCTCCTCCACTTGCAGGCGGTACTCTTCCAGCTCGCGGGACTTGATCTCTGCCGGCACCGTTATCGGTTCGCCGAAGCAGGTTGCCATCCGCGCAAAGGGTTTGGGCAGTATAGTGCGGTCCCAACTGCGAAAGACCCAATAGCGATCAGCCCCCCCGGCTACCGGCAGGATCGGGATGCCGGCCTTGCTGGCCAGCAGAATAACCCCGGCCTGGAGCTTGAGGGGCGGGCCCTGGGAACCATCCCCCACAATCGCCGCCTTGCAGCCTTGCTCCTTGATGTATCCCATCATCTCCTTCAAGGCGGCAACCCCGCCCTTGCCGCGCGAACCTCTGACCGTGGCCAGCCCCATGTGGTTGAGGATGCGGGAGACGTACTCGGCGTCTGCACTGGCGCTGACCATGGCGACCCAGTTTCCCCTTTCGGCCTGAGCAATCACCGAGACCAGCGAATAGTGCCAGAAACAGACGATAAACGGTTCGCCGGTCGCAAGCAACTTCTGGTAGTGTTCGTGACCAGGCTTCTCTTCATGGCAGGTGGCCAAAAGCAGGCGGCTGACGGCTCGGTACAGAGGCGGCGCCAGGACCAATGAAGCCCGATAGAGTGGTCCTTCTACAGCCATTGCAACTCCTGCTCTTTCAGTTTCTTGATCCGGTCCCGCAACACTGCCGCCTCTTCAAAGGCCAGGTCTGCCGCCGCCTCCCGCATCTCGGCGGTCAGGGCCTTGATCGCCTGCCGGAGATCGGCGATGCTGTGGTAGTCGCCGGTCTCCTCGGCGGTGGACAGGCCCATCGTTTCGGCATCCTGCCCATAGACGGTGGCGGTGATGTCTTTGATCGACGAGAGGATGGTGGTCGGCGTGATGCCGTGCTGTTCATTGAATTCGGCCTGCAAGGTCCGGCGGCGGTCGGTCTCCTCGATGGTGCGCTCCATGGAGCCGGTGATGGTGTTGGCGTAGAGGATGACTAGGCCTGCGGCGTTTCTGGCGGCCCGGCCGCAGGTCTGAATCAGGGAGCGATGGCTGCGCAGAAAGCCCTCCTTGTCGGCGTCGAGGACAGCGACAAGCGAGACTTCGGGGATGTCGAGACCCTCGCGCAGCAGATTGATGCCGACCAGCACCTGGAACTCGCGCCGCCGCAGATCCCGAATCAGGTCGATCCGGTCCAGGGTCTTGATGTCGGAGTGCAGGTAGCGGACCGCTACCCCGAGCTTTTCGTAATACTCGGTCAGGTCTTCCGCCATGCGCTTGGTCAGGGTGGTGACCAGCACCGCCTCCTGGCGCTCGGCCCGGACTCGTATCTCCTCCAGCAGGTCATCGACCTGAGTGTCGGCGGGCCGCACCTCGATAATCGGATCGAGCAAGCCGGTGGGGCGGATGATCTGCTGGACGATCCGGCCTTGCGCCTGGGCCATCTCATAATCGCCGGGCGTGGCCGAGACGAAGATCGCCTGATGAATCCTGGGCTCGAACTCATCGAAACGGAGCGGTCGATTGTCCAAGGCCGATGGCAGCCGGAAGCCGAAATCGACCAGGGTCTCCTTGCGGGAGCGGTCGCCGCGGTACATGCCGCCGATCTGGGGGACGGTGATGTGGCTCTCGTCGGCGAAGAGGAGGAAATCCGCCGGGAAATAGTCGAGCAGGGTAGGGGGGGGCTCCCCCGGCAGGCGGCCGGTCAGATGACGGCTGTAGTTCTCGATGCCGTTGCAGTAGCCGAGTTCCGCCATCATCTCCAGATCGAAGTCGGTGCGCTGCTCCAGGCGTTGGGCCTCGACCAAGCGGTTGGCCTTGCCCAGCTCGTCGAGACGCGCCTTCAGCTCCTGCTTGATATTTTCGATGGCGACTTGCAGACGCTCCTTGGAGGTGACGAAGTGGCTGCCGGGGAAGATCGTCACCTCGTCCATCGAAGCCAAAGCCGCGCCGCGCAGGGGATCGATCAGGCGGATGGCCTCGACGGTGTCGCCGAAGAACTCGATGCGCAAGGCCCGCTCATCCTCGTAGGCCGGAAAGACCTCCAGCACATCGCCCCGCACCCGGAAGGTTCCCCGATGAAACGACATTTCGTTGCGCTCATAGAGCATGGCCACCAAGCGCCGCTGCACCTCTTCCAGGGGGTGATCCTCGCCGACCTTCAGGGCAAGGTCCATGCTCTGGTACTCTTCCGGGGAACCCAGGCCGTAGATGCAGGAGACCGAGGCGACGATGATGACATCGTGGCGGGTGAGCAGGGAGCGGGTGGCGGAGTGACGCATGGTGTCGATGGCGTCGTTGATGGCCGAGTCCTTCTCGATATAGGTGTCCGATTGGGGGATATAGGCCTCGGGCTGGTAGTAGTCGTAGTAGGAGACGAAATACTCGACTGCGTTGTGGGGGAAGAGGTCTTTGAACTCCGAGTAGAGTTGGGCGGCGAGGGTCTTGTTCGGCGCCATGATCAGGGCAGGGCGGTTGGTGCGGGCAATGACATGGGCCATGGTGAAGGTCTTGCCGGAGCCGGTGACCCCGAGCAAAACCTGACTCCGCGCTCCGGCCTCGAGCCCGGCCACCAGGGCGTCAATGGCGTCCGGCTGATCTCCCGCCGGGGCGAAATCGCTGACCAGGTCAAAGAGGGCGGGCTTCACCCTGACAGGCTGCAACCCGTCAGCTCTGGCCACCGAGAACACCCCGTTTGCCTGCCGCCGCCTGGACAGTGGCGACTCCCACCGGCAGGCCGGTAGCCATGGCCTCGATGAAACTGACGTACAGCAAGCGGTTGACCTCCCGGGGGATGCCTCCACTCAACTCGTGAATCACGGGGTAGATATCGGCGGGCAGCAGGGAGGGGGCGCCGCCGCATTTGAGGAGCCGATACTTGACGTACTGCTCTACCCCCTCCAGGGTCAGGGGCATCAAGCGAATGGCAAAGGTGATCCGGCTGCGGAGCGAGGCATAGGAAGGCGCGGCCAGGCGGCGGGCCAGGCCGGGTTCGGCGACCAGGAGGACGGTGACCAGTTTTTCATGCTCGGTTTCCAGATTGGACAGGGTGCGCAGGCTGTGCAGGGCGTCGGCGGAGAGGAAATGGGCCTCGTCGATAACAACCACCAAGCGCCGCCCGTAACGCCGATAGGCCAAGGCTTGGTTCTGGATCTGGGCCAAACGGTCATGCACCAGACGGGCAGGTGTCACCTCGATCTCGGCCAGGATCGCCCCCAGCAGCGCCCCTTTGCCCATGCCGGGGAAGACAGAGGCGAAGACCGGCGCAAAGCTGTCCAGATCGAGCGAGCGCAGCACCACCTGGGTGGCCAGGGTCTTGCCGGTGCCGGACGGCCCGTCCAGCAGGATAAGGGCGTGTTGGTCCTCGATGCCGATCTTGATCTTGACCGCCGCCTCTTCATGCTGCTTGGTCAGAAAGAAGAGCCTGGTGTCAATGGTGTCCCGGAATGGATTTTTTTGGAGGCCGAACAGGGCGGCCCAATGGGCGGACTGGGGCATGGCGTGGGTGATGGGTTGAGGGTTTAGGTGGCATAGGGGAGACGGCACCCATGATTGTTTGGTTTCGTGGGGAGTCCCTAACCTTTTATGCTGCCACCCTCGTTTTGATCTCGTCAAGGGTGAATTTCAGATCTTGCTGGATGAGATCAATGTCATAGGTGTGCTGGAGGTTCAGCCAGAGATGCGGGCCGGTGCCGAACCATTTCCCGAGTCTCAGAGCAGTCTCGGCGGTGATGGAGCGTTTCCCCGCCAGAATTTGGGAAACCCGGTTGGCAGGCACATGGATAGCCTTGGCCAGTTCGGAGGCGTTGACATTGAGTTCGGCAAGTTCGTCAGCGAGGATTTCACCGGGGTGGATGGGAGTTCTGGCCATTTTCTTCACCTTTAATGGTAGTCGACAATTTCAACGTCATGCGGACCATCGTCATGCCATGTAAAACAGATCCGCCACTGGTCATTGATTCTGATGCTGAACTGCCCCTGGCGGTCACCGCCGAGGGCCTTGAACCGGTTGCTGGGCAGGAGCATGAGTGCTTCGATGGTGTCGGCGGCATCAAGGAGGCGTAGCCGTTTCTCCGCCTGTCTGCGAAAGGCTTGTAATACATTGGCGCATTCCCCCTCGTGCAGTTTTTTGGTTTTCTTGTCCTTGAAGCTTTTGATCATGGAACAATTATACCCTTTATACGTGTGACGTCAAAAGTATTTTTTGTCGGAACCGGACGGGCATGGGGCGGGCGAGGGGGTAGAGGATTAGGTGGTACGGGCATGACCCCCCGTAGCACCGTAATCAAGCAAGGATTGAACGGAATACCCCGAGGGGTACTGAACTGAGTGCTATGCTCCTACGAATTCTCCCGAATCAAGTTCTGGTAACGCTTAAAGGCTGAGTTCAGACGAATGGCGCCGTCCCCGGACCGCAGCAGGGCGCGGGCGATGGCGAGGGTATTCCTGCTGACCTTGGCCAGGGGGTCAAAGACCAGATACGGCGTGCGGCGGACGGTTGCCGCTCCCACCGTGGCATCGCGCAGGATATAGCCGATATTGTCGATGTCGACGCCCAAAAATTGGCGGGCGCAATTGGAGAAGCGAATCGCCACGTCCGCCGCCTGCTTGAGTGAGGTCGCCATGTTGACAACCAAGTAAAGCGGACGGTTGAACTCCTTGGCGTGCAAGGCCTTGAGCAGGCCATAGGCGTCGGCGAGCGAGGTCAGATCCGGGGTCAGCACGAAGATCACTTCGTCGGCGGCCATCAGAAAATCGCGGACCCCGGAGCCCATGCCGGCAGCGGTATCGACCATGACAATATCGGCATGGCGTTCCATCTTTTCCAGGGTTTCCAGGAGCTGCCGCCGTTGACCGGCGCTGCTGTCGGCCAGGGCGATGACCCCGGAACCGCCCGCCACAATACCAATCCCCTCCGGCCCTTGGGTGATCAGATCCGAGGGTTCAAGGTCGAGCCGGAGCAGATCTTTCAGGCTGTAGGCCGGTTGGATGCCAGCCAGCAGGTGGATATTGGCCATCCCCAGATCGGCGTCGAGGACTAGCGCCATTTTGCCCATCTGCTGGAAGGCGATGGCGAGGTTCAAGGCGACATTGCTCTTGCCGACCCCGCCCTTGCCCGAGGTCACCGCGATCACCCGCGCATACCGTTTGCCGGAATCAGCCGCCGCCTCGCCGTCCTCCGTCGTCGAACCGCCGTGCCGGGCGTGAATCTTCAAAAAGATATCCACCGCCGCCTCGGAGAAAAACATGGTGTCGCCGCGCAAGACCTTGTCGGGCAGGTTCTGGGCATACTCCGATTCGTAATAGCGGATCAGGCTCTCCTCCAGGCCGGTGCGAGTCACCAGCGCCTCAATCGTCAACAGATTGTCACTCATCTCCCTGCCGTCATGCGCTCTTGGGCAGCCCCGGCCTAGGGTTGCAGCTACTGCTGGCCAGGGCCTCGTTGACCTTGGTCAACACCTTGTCCAGCTGGAATGGTTTTTTGATGCAGGCAAAGGCGCCGTTCTTGATGGTCGCCTTGATCTCTTCCATGGAGGCCAGGCCGGTGACGATGATCACCGGGATATCCGGGTACTCGTCTTTGACGAATTTCAGAACCTCAAGCCCATCCTTGCGGGGCATGCGGATATCGAGCAGGATCAAGTGATACTTCTTATAACGCAGTTGGCCGATGCCCTCAACCCCGTCATAGGCGCCATCGACCTCATAGCCCGCCGCCCGCAGGCACTCCTGCAGCATCTCATTTAACAGCCGTTCGTCATCAACGATCAAGATGCGGCACTCTTCTTGAGTGGTGCTGGCCTTGCGTTTCTGGTCCACCGCCTTCTTCATGGTTTGTAAGCGGCTGCCCTGGTCAACCGGCAGGCGCACGACGAAGGTGGTGCCGACCCCTACCTCACTCCGTACCTGAAGGACGCCGCCGTTATGCTCGACGATGGAGTGACAGATGGCAAGCCCCAGGCCGGTGCCTTCCCCTTCCTTCTTGGTGGTGAAGAACGGGTCGAAGATCTTGCCCAAGTTTTCTTTGGCAATGCCGGTGCCGGTGTCGGTAATCGATAAGGCCACCCGGTTATGGCGATCGACTTCGGCCCGCAGGGTAAGAGTGCCGCCGTCCGGCATGGCGTGGTTGGCGTTGATCAAGAGATTCATGAAGACCTGCTCGATCTGGCCGGCATCGACATAGACATTGGGCAGATCGACCGGGATCCGGTTGTCCATCTTGATATTGACCATCGACACCCGATCACCGATCACTGTCAATACCTCGTTCATGACTCGACCGATGTCAGTTGCATCCAGTTTGGGCTGAGTGGGCCGGGCAAAACCCATCAGATCGCCAATGATTTTTGAGATGCGCTGCTCCTGTCCGGAAATCACCTTCAGCCGGCTGCGGATCTCCTGGTTGCCATCGCCATCGCCATGGGCCAGCAGCCGGTCCATGATCTGCAAGTTCAAGGAGATGATGGTCAGGGGGTTATTGATCTCGTGGGCGGCGCCGGCGGCTAGCCGCCCGACACTGGCCAGACGGTGGGAGTGAAAGAGCTGGCGCTGGCTATCTTCCATCTTGCGGGAGGCCTCGGCCATCTCCTTGGCTTGGAGTTGTAAGTCCTTCTCCAGAAGGATTCGTTCGATACCGTTGGCAGCGGCCGTGGCCAGCACCTGGAAGTTGCGGGTCAGCGCCTCCGGGCCGCCGATGCCACGGTCCGTCCCTTGGAAGTCAAGCATCAGCTCGCCGATGATCCGCTCCCGGCGGCCGTTGGATCTCTTGTCCGCCACAAAGAAGCTGGCCATGAACTCGGAACCTGCGATAATCTCTGCTACCCCGGATTCGACAATGCCGCCCTGATCGAATTGCAAGGTCGCCTGTTTGAGCCGCTGTACCGCCTCGGCTTCAAGATCGGCATGGCGACTGGCCTTCGGAGTTGGCCTCGCGCCGTCGCCAAGCGGCGCCTCAAAATTCTCGGCCTCGGAGGCCGTGTAGATCTGTCCGACAAAGAGATCCCGTTCCGCATCCACCACCATGCACAGGCAACGCGAGACCCCGAAGGCCTCCTTGGCCCCGGCCAGGATCTCCTGTACCGCCTCGGGGATCGTCAGGCCGGATTTCAGCCGCCGGGTCATGGCATAGGTGGCGTCGAGGACGCGATTGGCCTGGACCAGCTCGCGGTTGCGATGATCGAGGCTCAGGCTCATGTGGCCCAGGCTTTGGTTGGCGGAGCTGACCAGGCTGTGATACTTGTCGGCATCGTTGATGCCTAAGATTGTCGCCATCTCATTGACCCGCTCCATCACCTTTTTGACGATCTCTTCAAGATCGGCTGGGCTCAGCTGATGGTGGAGCAGGAGATTCTCTAAGGCAAAGTGATAATGCTGGTGATCGTAGGCGTTGGCGCTTAAAAAATAGCTGGAGCCGATCGAGTGGGAGACGCAGAGGACATCGGCAAAGCGGATCAGTTGGTGCAGGTTGTCCCGGTCCGGTTTGATAGTGGCGAAGACCGGTTGATGATGCAGCCACATGGCCTTGACCAGCCCGGCAGGGAACAGCCATTGACTCGCCACCAGCTTGCCGACTTCGGTGTGGGTGATGCCCATGATCTCCTCTTCCACTTCGAGGGCCAATGGCGCCTCGATGCCGTAGCCGCCCTGGCGTTCCAGTTCCTGGCAGACTTTCACGAAGGCGTCTGGCAGGTGCAGGAAGCAGATGAGTTTGCCGATATCGTGGACCAGTCCTGCCAGGTAAGCCTCATCCGGTTGGGCGAAGCCAAGTTTGGCGGCCAGGATCTCGGCGGTGGCCGCCACCCCGATCGAGTGGAGCCAGAACTTGACCAATTCATCCCGGCGGCTGGAGAGCTGGCCGGAGAAGCAATCAAAGACCGCGACCGACAAAATAATGCTGCGCACGGTGGTGAAGCCCAAGAGGGAGATGGCCCGGGCGGTGGTTGTGATCTCGGTGCGCGATCCGACAAAGGCGGAGTTGGCGTAATGGAGGATACGACCGGAAAGAACCTGATCATTCTGCAGGAGGTCGGCGATAGAGCTGAAGTTCGACTGATCGCCCTCCATCAGCCGTATCGCCTCCATGGCAATGGCGGGCAGGGTGGGAATGGTGTCAATATCGATGTGTTTGTCAAAACGAATTTTGCTCATTCTACACCTGAAAGATTATCTTGCGTTGAACTGGAGTGCAAAGGAGACAAGGGAATTAAGGCTATAGGCTGTTAGGCGGGGGTGAGCGCCATAATTTTTTTGCCGCCAGCTGCAAACCTACGGCCAATGCCGCCTTACCCAACACCAAAATGATCATAGCCCTGGAAATCGATACGTTTGTTTTGGCCATCGGCTGACAAAACAACACCCCGGCCATCGACAATCTCGCCTACCTTGAAAAGTTGGCCATAAGCGGCATGGCCGGCCAACTCCTGAATTCTTTCGCTGGCAGCAGGCGCTGCCGTGAAGAGCAGACGATAATCCTCGCCACCGGCAATCGCCAATCGCAGCGGGTCCAAGCCAAGTGTCAGGGCCGTCTGTCGGGTGGTTTCCGAAACGGGCAGCTCCTTGGCGCGAACAACAGCGCCAACCCCGCTCTCTGCGCAGACATGGGCCAGGTCGGAGGCCAGACCGTCAGACATATCAATCATGGCGGTCACTAAGCCCGACCGAGCCAAGGCCGGGCCGAGCGCCATCTCCGGGAGAGGATCCAAATGGGCGGCCACCAGCTCCGGACAGGCCTGATGCAATGCGGCTTGGCGTTGGCGACAGATTTCCAGTCCTGCCGCTGCCTGCCCCAGAAAACCGCTGACCCAAATTTGATCGCCGGGCCTGGCGCCGGAACGATAGACCACCTGCTGCTTGTCGACCTCACCCAGCACCGTGACCGACAGCACCAGTCCCTGATCGCTCCTGACCGTATCGCCGCCGATCAGGGTGACCCGGTAATCGGCCAAGGCCCCCATGAATCCCTGGAGGAAGCAATCGAGCGTCTCAAGTCCGAAAGACACAGGCGCCGCCAGCGATAACAGGGCGAAACGGGGTGTGCCGCCCATGGCCGCGATGTCGCTGACATTGACCGACACCGCCTTGCGCCCCAGAAGTTCCGGAGGATGCCAGGTCAGGTCAAAGTGCACCCCCTCCACCAGAGTATCGGTAGTGACCAGGCTCAGGGTCTCGGCGCAGCTATTGGCAAAGACGGCGCAGTCATCGCCAATCCCCTTGACGAGGCTGGCGTCGGCAGGGGCAGCCTTATCTTTGATCCGCCGGATCAAATCGAGTTCGGAAATCATTCGTCGCCTTGTCCGCCTACTTCACCCGTTTGAGCATCGGTCGCGGTCCAGTCGTCTTTTTGCGCGGGGCTGTCTTTTCCTGCAAGGGCTCGGGTTTGGTAAAGTCTACAGCCTGCATAAAGCGGCCGTCGCCGCCCATGGTGAAGATCTCCTGGCCGGTGAATTGGGGCTCGCGCAGGGTCCAGATCACCTGCTGGGGGGGTACGCTGAGGATTTGCAGCGTCAGATTCCACCATTCGTCGCGGCGGCTGTCATCGCGAACTATGTCCGTCACCAGGGCGTAAAATACCGATTTCGATTTCTCCACTGCCACGAGGAGCAAATCGCCGGGGACGGTAGTTTTTTTAAATGTAATGATTTTCTTAAGTTCTTGAACCATCGACTCCATGGGGCCTCCATGAGCTGGTTGCCGGTCTGCAAGGAGAACAGTGTAGTACCGGATAGCGATAAGTTTATAGTATTGGATGAGACGGGAAAGTCAACCATTATCTGAGCGACTGGCAATTTGGCCGGGGCCAGCAGAAAGGACAAATTAACCAGATGGTGAAATATACTTTAGCACAGCAAGGGACAAATCGACAAAGAGGTTTTGCATGGTAAGAAAAAAAGTGGGCCGAGCGTTGCGTCATTATTTGGCTTGACTATAGAGTAAACAGTGTGCGATACTATACATAAGTACAGGTTTATTAGAGGGCTAGGCGGCAACGGTGAGGGCAGGTGGTTGTCTGAAAAGAGGTCGCCAAAACTACTAAACAGGAGAAATCCACCATGTTCGGAAACATGAAGGTCGGCTTGCGCTTGGCGTTGGGTTTCACCCTGGTGCTTGTTTTAATGATTGCCATCCTCGGGGTGAGTCTGCGTTATGCACAGGAGAGTCACGACGAACTTGATCGTATCGTAAACATAAACAATGTCCGCATTCACCTGGCCAATAAGATGGTCGATGACGCGAGAGATACGGCCATCACCATCAGAAATCTCCTGTTGGCGACCCAGACTGTCAATACCCCGTCCAGCGAGAGCATACAAAAGGGTAGAGACCAGCTCGCCGAGATCCAGAGAGGATACCTCGAGTCGGCGACGGCGATCGAACCCCTGATCACCAAGGATGACGCGGATGGATTCAGTCTGCTCAGGAAGTTGGAGATTTCCGCAGCTACAGCCAGGCAGCTGCAAGACCAGGTGATTGAGCTGGTCTCTGCCGGCCAGCACCAGGAGGCAATCGATTTTATGACTGGCAAGGCCTACCCCAGCGTCAGGCAATGGATCGGCGACATGGACAATTTCATCCATCACAACGAAGCGCGCAATACAATCCGCTACGCTGCGGCGGAAGAGACCGCGCACTCTGCGCTTGGCGCCATGTTCATCCTTGGGACAGTGGCCATCGTGCTATCCGTGCTGATCATTATCTCCCTGAACAAGAGCATCACCAGGCCGTTGAGCCTGAGCGTCGATGCGGCCAACAGGATTGCTTCAGGCGATCTGGCCGGGGATATTCCCATGGCCGAGAAACGAGGGGATGAAATAGGCCTTCTGATGCAGTCCTTGAACAAAATGGTCGCGGCGCTGAGAGAGAACCGGGACCGCTTGCAGAGGCAGGACTGGTTGAAGACGGGCATCGCTAGGCTTAACGATGTCATGCGCGGAGACCAGGATCTCCAAACCCTCGCCGCCAAGGTGATCTCGGAGGTCGCCACCTACCTTGAGGTTCAGGTGGGGGCCATCTACGTGGCCCAGGAGGGCATCGGCGTCTCCTTGGCGCTCATGGGAAGCTACGCCTACGCCAAGCGCAAGAATCTGTCGAATGAGTTCAAGCCGGGCGAGGGACTGGTCGGCCAAGCGGCCTTGGAAAAGAAGCAAATTCTGATCCAGAACGTGCCGGAAGACTATATCAAGGTCACCTCCGGCTTGGGCGCGCGCACGCCCAGGTTTATCTGCGTCTCGCCTTTCCTGTACGAGGATCGCGTCAAGGGAGTCATCGAGGTGGGCAGCTTAAGCGAGATGGACGATCAGCAGATGGAGTATCTCAATCAGGTGATGCCGGCCTTGGCCTTGGCGGTTGAGAGCGCGGAGGGCCGGACGAGGCTGGCCAAGAGTTTGGAGCAGTCCCAGTCCCTGACGGAAGACCTCCGGGCGCAGCAGGAGGAGCTCCGGACTACGAACGAGGAGTTGGAGGAGCAGACCTGTGCCTTGAAGCTATCCGAAGAGAAGCTGCAGGTCCAGCAGGAGGAGCTCCAGGTCACGAACGAGGAGCTGGAGGAGAAAAACGAGCTGCTCGACCGGCAGAAGAGTGACGTGGAAAAGGCGAGGAGAGACATTGAAGAGCAGGCCAAAGACCTGGCGTTGGCCAGCAAGTACAAGTCGGAGTTCCTGGCCAACATGTCGCATGAGCTGCGCACTCCGCTCAACAGCCTGCTGCTCCTGGCCCAGTCGCTGTCGGCGAACAAGGGCGGCAACCTGACCGAGGATCAGGTCGAGTCCGCCAACATCATCCACGGCAGCGGCAGCGACCTCTTAACCCTCATCAATGAGATCCTCGATCTGTCGAAGATTGAATCGGGACGGATGGACCTTCAACTCGGCACGGTGCGGATAAGCGACCTGGCGGATAGTGTGCGCTCCTCCTTCGGGCACATGGCGGAGGGAAAGGGTCTTAGCCTGGAAGTCGTGGTGGGCGAAGACGCCCCGCTTGAAATGACGAGCGACCGGAAGCGCATCGAACAGGTCATCAAGAACCTGATATCCAACGCCATCAAATTTACCGATTCGGGTAGTGTGACCGTCTCTTTCACTCGTCCATCCCCGGACACGAAGCTGTCAAAGAGCGATCTCGCCACCGCTGACTGCCTGGCCGTCTCGGTGAAGGATACCGGTATCGGCATCACCCCGGCAAATCATAAAGTCATCTTCGAGGCGTTCAAACAAGTGGACGGCGGGACGGACAGGAAGTTCGGCGGAACGGGTCTGGGGCTTTCCATCTCAAGAGAACTCGCCCGGTTCCTGGGCGGAGAGATACAGGTGAAAAGCGAACTGGGCAAGGGCTCGACCTTCACCTTGTACCTTCCAGTAACGGTCTCCGATAACGGCAAAGATACGCAAGGTCATCCCCCCTCCAAGACCACAGTCGTCGCCCCGGCCGACTTTGCCGCAGGGCGCAATGCCCCACGGCAGAGCGCCGTAGCCGAGCAGATAGAGGATGACCGTGACAAGCTGCAGGAGGGAGACCGGGTCATCCTGGTGATCGAGGACGATCCGAACTTCGCCCGGCTGCTGTTCAAGAAGTGCCACGAGAAGGGGGTCAAGTGCCTGGCCGCGCCGACAGGCGAGGCGGGGCTGGAGCTTGCGGCAAAATACCAGCCTGCCGCCATTATTCTCGACATTCGCCTTCCTGGGATGGATGGCTGGGCCGTACTCGGCACGCTCAAGGAAAACACGAGCACCAGGCATATCCCGGTGCATATTGTTTCCGTTGAGGCCGAATCGATCGAGGCGATCCGCCGGGGCGCGATCGGCCACGCCACCAAGCCGCTCAGCCAGGATACCCTGGAAGAGACCTTCCGCAGGCTCGAACAGGTCTCGGACGGAAAGCCGGGGCGCGTCCTTCTGGTGGAGGACAACCCGGTGAGCCGTAAAGTTACCGCCAAGCTCCTCGGTGATGGGGGGGACGTTACGGTAGACGAGGTCGAGACCGGCACGCAGGCCCTGGAGGCGCTCCGCTCCGGGGGCTATGACTGCGTGGTCCTTGACTTGGGCCTGCCGGACATGGAGGGCATGGATCTGCTGAAAAAACTGGAACACGAAGGCGTCGAGTTGCCGCCCGTGATTGTCTACACCGGCCGTGACCTCCCGAGCGAGGAGGAGATAGACCTCCGTGAGTATGCGGAATCCGTCATCATTAAGGATGTGCGCTCCCAGGAGAGGCTGCTGGACGAGGTGTCTCTCTTTCTGCACCGGGTGGTGAGCAAGATGCCCGAGAAGCAACGCAAGATCATCCTGGATCTGCATGACACGGACGCGCTGCTGAGGGATAAGAAGGTGCTCATCGTCGACGACGACATGCGCACAACATTTGCCATGTCTCGCCTCCTGGCGGAGCGCGGCATGAAGACGCTGAAGGCTGAGAACGGCGAAAAAGCGCTTCGGCTGCTGGATGAGCATCCGGATGTGGACCTCGTGCTGATGGACATCATGATGCCGGTGATGGACGGCTACGCCACCATGAAACGCATTCGCGACCAAGAGAGATTCCATGGACTGCCGATGATCGCGCTTACGGCCAAGGCCATGCCGGAAGACCGTGAGAAGTGCCTTGCCGCTGGCGCAAATGATTACCTGACGAAGCCGGTGGATCAAAAACGGTTGGTCTCCATGATGCGCGTCTGGCTTTACCGTTGATTTCGGTTCCCTCACTTGTTGAATCCCCTCGCCCTCAGGGACTCAGTTCAGTCCCCGCCCCGCTTGACGGGGGGAGGGTGGGCGAAGGCCGGGTGAGGGAAAAATTAACGTGGAATGAGTACGGACTGTCGGGACAAGGGGCACTATGAACGACGCCAAAATAGAGTTGATTGAGGTCGACCTGCTGCTGGAAGCTATCTTCCAGCGTTACGGGTACGATTTTCGCTCATACGCAAGGGCGTCCATCGAGCGCAGGATCAGGCAGTTTCTGCCGGGGGCCGGCTGTTCGTCGGTGTCAGAGATGATACCGAAGGTTCTGCATGACCCGGAGTTTTTCTCACGCCTGGCCCGGAACTTTTCCATCTCGGTGACCGAGATGTTTCGCGATCCATTCGTCTACCGCGCCGTCAGGGAGAAAGTGGTTCCGCTGCTCAGAACCTGGCCCCACGTCAAGATCTGGCACGCCGGGTGCGCGACCGGCGAAGAGGTTTACTCGCTGGCCATCGTGCTCAGGGAGGAAGGGGTCTACGACCGGACGACCATCTACGCCACCGACTTTAACGACGAAGCCCTCGGCCGAGCCCGCGAGGGCGTCTACGCGGTCGGCAAAGTGAAGGAGGCTACCCTGAACTATCAGCAGGCCGGGGGCAAGGCCTCCTTCTCCGAGTACTACCACGCGCACTACGAGGCGGCGGCGATGGACGGTTCGCTGAAAAAACGCATTACCTTCGCCAATCACAACCTAGCGGTAGACGAAGCCTTCGGCGAGATGCACCTGGTCTTCTGCCGGAACGTCCTTATCTATTTCAACTGCGAGCTGCAGAACCGGGCGCTGGGGCTTTTCACGGAGAGCCTTGTGCACGGCGGGTTTCTCTGCCTTGGCACCAAGGAAGACCTTCAGTTCAGCGACGTGAGCAATCTGTACGTGGAGGTGGACGGTAAGGCGAAAATCTACAAAAAGAAAAACCTGCCGTGAGAGTAAGCGAGGCACGACACGCAGCCGTCGGCGCCCAGTACAAAGCTGTCGTCATCGGCGGCTCGGCGGGCGGCATCAAGGCCCTCGCCGCTATACTGTCGGCGCTTCCCAAGGATTTTGCGCTGCCGGTCCTCGCGGTCCAGCACCTGCACTCTAGCGATGACGGCACCTTCGCCTCGCACGTGGCCAGCCTGACGCGGCTTTTGGTGGTCGAACCCTGCGACAAGGCGCGGATTGAGCCCGGACGCCTGTACACGGCGCCCGCCAACTACCACATGCTGGTGGAGAGAGACTTCTCAATCAGCCTTTCCGTCGAAGAGCGAGTTAACTGGTCGCGGCCGTCCATCGACGTGCTTTTTGAGAGCGCCGCCTTGGCCTGGGGAGAAGCGGTGGTCGCGGTCATTCTATCGGGCGCCAACCCCGATGGCGCCAAGGGCATCCGCGTGGTAAAGAAAGCAGGCGGTCTGACCATCGCTCAGGATCCGGCCGACGCCGAGAGCCGGGTCATGCCCCAGGCGGCGATAGACACCGGAGCGGTGGACAAAGTGTTGCGCGACGAGGAGATCGGGCGGCTGTTGGCCGAGCTTGGCGTGCGGGTAAATAAAACGTTGCAATTCCTTAACAGGACAACACTGATGCAGACGTGCGATACGAAATAAACCATGATGGATACTGACATGATCGTGAAACAGAAAATCTTGATCGTGGACGATAAGAGGGAAAACCTTTTCGCCCTCCGTCAGATCCTGTACGAAGTGGAGGCGGAGGTCATCGAAGCGATCAGCGGCAACGAGGCCCTTGCCGCCACACTCGACAACGATTTCGCCGTGGCCATCCTTGACGTGCAAATGCCGGGGATGACGGGCTATGAGCTGGCCGAGTACCTGCGCGGGGACAAGAAAACCGAGGAGATCCCGATTGTGTTTCTTACCGCCGCCTTCGGGGACGAACAGCACATGTTCAAGGGCTACGAGGCAGGAGGCGTCGACTATATAACGAAGCCCTACTCGCCGAAGATTCTCCTTAGCAAGCTCAAGATTTTTCTCGAGATGGACCGCAACAAGCGGGAACTTACGATGCACCGAGACCACCTCGAAACGCTGGTTACGCTGCGGACGGCGGAGCTTAAGGAACGGGTCAAGGAGTTAAAGTGTCTCTATGCCATTGCGAGCCTTGTCGCGAAGCCATGTGTATCGATCGACGAGACGCTGCAGGCTGCGGTGAACCTTCTCCCGCCGGGGTGGATGTACCCGGAGATAACGTGCGCCCGGATCGTCTTTGAAGGCAGGGAGTTCGCTTCGGCCAACTTCAGCGACACCGCCTGGAAGCAGTCCTCCGACCTCATGCTGGCCGGCGAGACAGTCGGCACGGTTGAAGTCTGTTACCTGGAGGAGAGAGCCACGCTCGACGAGGGGCCGTTCATTCAGGAGGAACGGGAGCTGATCACCAACATTGCCAGACAGATTGGCATCATGATAGAGCGCAAGCGAGCGGATATGGAGCTGGTTCGCGCCAAGGAGGAGTGGGAGCGGACTTTTGAGTCCATCGGCGACATCGCCATGATCATGAGGCCAGACCTGCGGATTGCACGGGTCAATAAGCAGGCCGCCCTGACATTTTTAACGACGACGGAAAATCTGGTGGGCCGGTTCTGCTATGAGGTGTTCCGGGGGGAGTCGCAGCCTTGTGCGGGGTGCCCGGTCTTGGAGACCTTTCTCGATGCCGCTGTGCATACCGCCGAGATCGAACACAAAGGGTTGGGGAAGATCTTCCAGGTCTCGGTATCGCCGGTCTTTAATGGCGACAGCCAAGTCGCAAGCATCATCCATTTCGCCAAAGACATTACTGAACGGAAGGAGTTGGAAAATCGGTTGAATCAGGCGCAGAAACTGGAAGCCATCGGCACCTTGGCCGGAGGTATCGCCCATGATTTCAACAATATCCTCACCCCCATCCTGGGGTATGCCGAGATGGCCCAATCGGATATTGATCCGGGGCACCCCGCCATCGACCAACTGAAAGAGGTGGTCAAGGCCGGGTTGCGGGCTAAGGATCTGGTGCAGCAGATCCTGACCTTCAGCCGGCAGAAGGAGAACGAACTCCTGCCCCTCTCGCCCCACATCATTATCAAGGAAGCGCTCAAGTTGCTGCGTGCTTCTATTCCGACCTCCATCGAGATTCGGCAGAATATTGATCCCAACAGCGGCATGGTGTTGGCCGATGGGACGCAGCTCCATCAGATCATCATGAACCTCTGCACCAATGCCTATCATGCCATGAGGGAAACCGGCGGGGTTCTAGCCGTGTCACTGCAACCAACACAGGTGGAGGGCAACGACCCCAAGGTCAACGGCCGGTTGCTTGCCCCAGGGGCCTATGTGGTGCTCGATGTGAGTGATACCGGGTGCGGCATTGAGCAGCAGGACATGGCGAAAATCTTCGATCCATATTTCACGACCAAGAAACAGGGGGAGGGGACCGGTCTCGGACTCTCCGTGGTGCATGGCATCGTCAAGGAATATGGCGGCTATGTCTCCGTTTACAGCGAGCCGGGGAAAGGTTCGACCTTTCGCGTCTACCTCCCCAGAATAGTCTCCACGCAGGTGGCGGAACAGCCGTTATCTCCTCAGGCGTTGCCCCGTGGTACGGAAAGGATCCTTGTTGTCGACGACGATACGTCTATCGTGAAATTGAATACCAGAATACTTGGATCCCTGGGCTACGGCGTAACCGGGCTGACGGGCAGCAAGGAGGCGCTCCAGGTATTTCAAGGAGCACCCCGAGACTTCGATCTTGTCCTTACCGACATGACCATGCCGGAGATGACCGGGATGGACCTTAGCCTGCGGATTCACGCCATCAGGCCGGACATCCCTATTGTTCTTTGCTCCGGGTTCAGCACGCTCATCGATAGCGACAAGGCCAAAGATATCGGCATCCAGGAATTTCTGATGAAGCCGGTCCAGCGGAAGAATTTGGCGGAAACCGTCCGTAAGGCGCTCGATGAGGCGAAGGATTCTGGAAAAAATAACTTCCAGGTTGGTCAGGCTCCTTAAACAGGGTGGGTCACCCGGTCTCTATCGGCCTTACGGACTTCAGTAAATAATCGTCTAACCAGGGCCAGGTCTTTTCGGCCCGGGCTGGTCTCGACCCCGGAATTGACATCCACCGCAAAGGGGTGCGCTTGGCGAATGGCGTCGCCGACATTATCCGGGGTCAGCCCGCCGGCAAGGACCAAGGGGCCTGGCAGGGCTAAGCGGTTCACTACCTCCCAGTTAAAGGTCTCGCCAGTGCCGCCGGCCAGACCCTGGCGGTAGGTGTCAAGCAGGAAACCCTTGACTGCGCCGCGATAGGGTTCAAGGTCGGGAAGCGCCTCTTCCCGCACCCGGAAGGCCTTCAGCACCGGGCGGATCATGGTCCGGCAATAGTAGGGAGACTCGTCGCCGTGCAGCTGGATCATGGTTAAGCGGCAAGAGCGGGCAGTGTCGTTGACCAGCGCTGCCTCCTCGTCCATAAAAACCCCAACCGTCGTGACAAAGGGCGGCAGGCAGTCGATGATCGCCCGAACCTTTTCCGCCTCGATAAAGCGAGGGCTTGACCTGACGAAGATAAAGCCGAGTGCGTCAACACCCATGGAGACAATCGCCTCGGCCTCAGCCAGATCCGTTATGCCGCAGATCTTGATCCTGGTTCTGGTTGTCATCACTTGCGCACGGCGCCAGCGATCAAGTCGCGCAACCCTTGTTTACGGTCGGAAAGCCGCATGAGGCTTTCGCCCACCAGGGCGGCGGCGACGCCATGGCGGGCCAGTTGCTCCATGTCGTGATGATTGCGGATGCCGGATTCGCTGACCACCGGCATCTCTTTCGGCAGTTCGGCCATCACCCGGAAGGTGGTGTTGAGATCGACGGTAAAATCCCGGAGATTCCGGTTGTTGATCCCGATAAGCCGGCTGCCGGCGGCCATGGCCTTGGTCGCCTCCTCTTCATCGTGGACTTCGACCAGGCTGTCCATGCCCAGCTCCTGGGCCAGGGCCTGGTAGTCGGCAATCTGCTGCTGATCGAGGATGGCGGCGATGAGCAGGATGGCGTCGGCGCCAAAGAGGGCCGCCTGGCGGATCTGGATCTCGTCGATGATGAACTCCTTCCTGATCACCGGCAGCGAGACTGCGGCCCGGACTTTAGGGATATAAGCGAGTGAGCCCTGAAAGTACTGCTCGTCGGTCAGCACCGAAATCGCCTGCGCCCCGCCTGCCTCATATTCCAAGGCGATTGCCACCGGATCAAAATCAGGACAGATCACCCCTTTCGAGGGGGAGGCCTTCTTGGCCTCGGCGATAATCGCGACCCCGGCAGTATCAATTAGCGCTTTCCGGAAGCCGCGAGGTGGGGGCACAATGCACTCCGGGCCGCGCAGTCCATGGGCCTTCAGCGCCTGCACTTCCTGGCGCTTGGTTTCAACAATTTTATCGAGGATCATGATGTTTATTGTGTCAAATGGTCCCGTTCGACACCAGCGGGGATTAAATCCCCTCCCCCCTGGCGGGGGAGGGTTAGGGAGGGGGAGCTTCTTGCAATTTCCCCGTCTATCCTCGACAGAAGGCCACCAGGGCCTCCAGCTTCGCCAGCGCCGCCCCGGAATCAATAACGCTTGCCGCAATACCGATCCCGGCCTTGATGCTTTCGGCGCGACCCGCTGCCATGAGGGCGGCTCCGGCGTTGGCGAGGACCATGTCGCGGCGTGGTCCCGGTACGCCGCTCAACACCTCGCGGACTTGGATGGCGGATTCGGCGGCGGTTTGGCCACCCTTGATTTCGGCAAGAGTCACCCGCCTCAGGCCCAGCTCCTCAGGGGTAACGGTGTAGGTTCGAAGCTTACCGCCGCAGACCTCGCAGACCTTGGTGGCGCCGGTGGTGGTCAACTCGTCGATATTGCCTTCGCCCCAGACCACCAATGCCCGTTTGACCCCGAAATTGTTCAAGGCCCCGGCGATCTTCTCGGTCAGCTCTTCGGCGTAAACCCCGAGCAGATAGACATTCGCCCTGGCCGGATTGGTCAGGGGCCCCAGGATGTTGAACACCGTCCTGATACCGATCTCCCGGCGCGGGCCGATGGCGTACTTCATCGCCCCGTGCAGCAGGGGGGCGAACATGAAGCCGATCCCCACTTGGCGGACGCATTGGCCGATCCGCTCGGCGCTCAGCGTCAGATCCACCCCCAGGGCCTCCAAGACATCGGCGCTGCCGCAATGGCTCGACACCGAGCGGTTGCCGTGCTTCGCCACTGCGAGCCCTGCCCCTGCGGCCACAAAGGCCGAGGCGGTGGAGACATTGAAGGTGCCGGAGGCGTCTCCGCCGGTGCCAACGATATCCAGCAGAATAGCGCCGGGATCGGCGGCATCGATCGGGGTGGCTTTGGCCCGCATCACACGGGCGGCGCCGGTGATCTCGGCCACGGTCTCGCCCTTCATCCGCAGGGCGGTGATAAATGAACCGATCTGCGCCTCGCTTGCCTGACCGCTCATGATCTCTTCCATCACCAGGACCATCTCCGCTTCAGTCAAGTCCTGGCGGCTTACTACCTTGCCTATCGCTTCCTTAATCATTGTCCACCTCATAAACTTCCAACCTCACCACATCTGCGGAGTTTATACCCCCTTGCGGGGTATCATAGGCCAGCTCGCATAGGCGGGCTATAGCTCGCAGGCCTATTGATTGACCAACGAATCGGGTCAATATAAATCGCGCATCTGCGGTGCGGTTGGAAGTTTACATTTTAAAAATTAAGCTGCCTTTTTTGGGGCAGGGGAACTTTTATTTTTTTTAGCGCAGCATGGCCAGGTAATCGTC
>Ga0334722_10001523_pt1 | contig 28739 bp, 24 predicted proteins | sample C3_bottom_MG_FD_207210 | JGI IMG/M metagenome (GOLD analysis project Ga0334722, IMG submission 207210) | Sediment microbial communities from Yellowstone Lake, YNP, Wyoming, USA - C3_bottom | ecosystem: Environmental > Aquatic > Freshwater > Lake > Sediment | place: USA: Wyoming | collected... | reverse complement strand
GGAAGGTCGCGATGCGCGAGAAGGAGTTCGGCATCTGGCAGGAGTTCACCTGGAAGGAATACCACGACCACGTAAAGTACTTCTCCCTCGGGCTTGTGTCGCTGGGGCTGGCTGCCGGGGACAAGGTCGCCATCATCGGCGACAACCGGCCCGAGTGGGTCTGGGCGGAAGTCTCCGCGCAGGCGGCGGGCGCCGTCCCGCTGGGGCTTTACCAGGACTCCACCCTGAAGGAGGTCGGCTACGTCATCGACCACTCCGACTCCGCGTTCGTGGTGGCCGAGGACCAGGAGCAGGTGGACAAGATCCTCGACATGAAGGAGCAGCTCCCCAAGGTCCGGTACATCATCTACTCCGACCCTCGCGGGATGCGCAACTACAAGGAGCCCTTCCTCCTCGACTTCAAGGAGGTGGAGAATTTCGGCCGGGAGCTCGAGCAGAGGGAGCCGGGGCTCTACGAGAAGAAGGTCGCGGCCTCGAAGCTCGAGGACCTTGCTCTTATCTGCTATACCTCCGGCACCACCGGCTTTCCGAAGGGGGCGATGCTTTCCTTCCGGAACCTTCTCACGATGGCGGCGAACCTGATGGAGGTCGACCCCAAGGGAGAGAAGGACGAGTTCGTCTCCTTCCTCCCGCTGGCCTGGATCGGGGAGCAGATGATGTGCCTCTCCAGCGCGCTTCTGACCGGGTTCACCGTGAACTTCCCGGAAAAGCCCGAGACCGTGCAGGAGAACATCCGCGAGGTCGGCCCCACCATCATGTTCTCCCCCCCGAGGATCTGGGAAAACATGACTTCCACGGTCCAGGTGAAGGTCATGGACGCCTCCCGCCTGAAGCAGGCGATGTACAACTGGGCGGTCCCCGTGGGGTACCGGTACGCCGACACGGTCTTCCGGAAGCGGAGGCCTTCCTTCGGCCTGCTCCTCCGGCACCGGCTGGCCTACTACCTCGTGTTCCGGGCGCTGAAGGACCGGCTCGGCCTGCTGCGGATCCGGACCGCGTCGACCGGCGGGGCGGCGCTGGGGCCCGACGTGTTCAAGTTCTTCAACGCAATGGGGGTGAACCTCAAGCAGATCTACGGGCAGACGGAGATCTCCGGCATCTCCTGCATCCACCGGGAGGGAGACATCAACTTCGACTCCGTGGGCAAGCCGATCCCCGAGACGGAGATCACCCTCTCCGGGACGGGAGAGATCCTCTCCCGCAGCCCGTCGGTGTTCCTGGGTTACTACAAGAACCCCGACGAGACGGAGAAGACGCTCTCCGGCGGCTGGCTGCACTCGGGCGACGCGGGCTACTTCACGGAAGACGGGCAGCTCATCGTCATCGACCGCGTCAAGGACGTGATGCACCTGAACGACGGCACCCGGTTTTCCCCCCAGTTCATCGAGAACAAGCTCAAGTTCTCCCCCTACATCAAGGAGTGCGTCTGCCTGGGGAACGAGCGGGACTACATCGCCTCGATGATCTGCATCGACTATCCCAACGTAGGGAAGTGGGCCGAGGGCCGGCGGATCTCCTACACCACCTACACGGACCTGGCCTGCAAACCCGAGGTCGTCGATCTGATCGCGAAAGAGGCGGCCAAGGTCAACGAGACGCTTCCGGCGACGACGAGGATCAAGAAGGTCGTTCTCCTGTACAAGGAGCTGGACGCCGACGACGACGAGCTGACCCGGACGCGGAAGGTGCGCCGGGCCTTCGTCGGGGACCGGTACCAGCACGTGATCGAGGGGATGTACGCCGGCCGGCCGGCGATCCCGATCGACGCCGTGATCAAGTACCAGGACGGGAAGACGTCGAACATCAAGACGACGCTCGCCGTGAAGGAACTGTAAGGGGGCAACGATGACGACGCAATACCTGCTGCAGCTCATCATCAGCGGCCTGGTCGTGGGGAGCATCTACGCCGCGGTGGCCCTCGGATTCACGATCATCTACAAGGCGACCCGGGTGGTCAACTTCGCGCAGGGCGAGCTGCTGATGGTGGGAGCCTACGTCTGCTTCGCCTTCGTTGTCCAGATGGGGGTGCCGTTCTGGGCGGCGCTGCTGCTCACCGTCCTCTTCGGGATGATCCTGGCCTTCTTCATCGAGCGGCTGATCCTGCGGCCGATGATCGGAGAGCCGATCATCTCCATCATCATGGTCACCATCGGGCTTTCCCTGGTCATGCGGTCGCTGGTCACCGCCGTCTGGGGGAACGACATCCTGGTCTACGAGCCGAAGCTGTTTCCCCAGGAGATGGTCACGATCGCCGGGGTCCCCATCTCCCAGGAGTTCATCTGGTGCTTCGTTCTCTCGATGTTCCTGCTGGCCGTCTTCTCCGCGTTCTTCAAGTTCTCCAAGGCGGGAGTGGCGATGCGCGCCACCGCCTTCAACCAGCAGGTGGCGCAGTCGATGGGGATTTCGGTCAAGTACATCTTCGCCCTTTCCTGGATCATCTCCGCGGTCGTCTCCGGGATCGGGGGAGTCCTGATCGGGAACATCAACGGGATCAACAGCTCCCTCTACCATTTCGGGCTCAAGGTGTTCCCCGCGACGATCCTCGGGGGGCTGGACTCCATTCTCGGAGCGGCGCTGGGGGGGCTGATCACCGGGATTTTGGAAAACCTGTCGGACGGCCTCTGCAAGTCCTACCTGGATTTAAGCGGCGTCAAGGAGGTTGCGCCGTACGTCATCCTCGTCATCATCCTGATGATCAAGCCGTACGGCCTGTTCGGCACGAAGGAAATCGAGCGCGTCTGAAAACAGACCCGTTCCCTCAAGGAGACCGATAGGAATGCAATATTGCGGGGACTTCCGAACCTCCTACGAGAAAGACGCGGTGATCTTCCAGACCCCGTTCATCAAGATCTGCATGGCGCTCTTCTTCGCGGCGCTCCTGGCGCTGCCGTACCTCCTCAAGGGCGAATACCTGTGGGTCGCCCTCCAGATCGTCATTGCCGCGATCGGCGCGGTGGGACTGAACATCCTGACCGGATTCACGGGCCAGATCTCCCTCGGACAAGGTGCGTTCCTCGGCGTGGGCGCCTACACCTCTGCGTACATCACGGCGAAGATGGGGCTGTCCTTCTGGATCGGAGTCCCCGCGGCGGGGCTCATGACCGCCATGGCCGGGATGGTGTTCGGCATCCCGTCGCTCCGCCTGAAAGGCCTCTACCTGGCCATCGCGACGCTCGCCTCGCAGTTCATCCTCGAGTGGATCTTCATCCGGTGGGAGCCGGTGACGGGGGGGAGCTACGGGATCGCGGTTCCGCGCCCCTCGATCGCGGGTTTCACCTTCGAGTCGGACGGCTCCTTCTACTACATCGTTTTGGCGATCGCCGTCGTCATGATCCTTTTCGCCACGAACCTGATGCGCACCAAGACGGGGCGCGCGTTCATGGCCGTCCGGGATCATTACATCTCCGCGGAGATCATGGGGATCAGCCTTTACAAGTACCGGCTCCTGTCGTTCGGCATCTCCTCGTTCTACGCGGGCGTGGCGGGGGCCCTGTACGGGCATTCGCTGAAGTTCGTCTCCTCGGAGCAGTTCAACATCGGGGTTTCGGTCGTTTACCTCGCGATGATCATCATCGGGGGCTTGGGGAGCATCATCGGCTCCATCTTCGGCGCGGTGTTCATGATGCTCCTGCCGAAGCTCCTCTCCGTCGTCACGACGGCGGTCTCCGCCGACTTTCCGAACATCACCCGGCTGGCCACCGCCTTCGAGCAGGGGATCTTCGGGCTGGTCATCGTGCTGTTCCTCATCTTCGAGCCGGACGGGCTGGCGCACCGGTGGAGGCTGATCAAGGCGTACTGGAAGCTCTATCCGTTCTCTTATTAACCTGGCCGCATCGGGGAGGGGAAACGCGACTGCCGCAAAGGTAAGAAAGGAGGGGAGGGGAAAGCGAAAATGGAGAAGGCGGTTTATTTGCGGGATCGAAGGAACAAACCCATCTCAAAGGAGGAAAGCATGAGGAAAGGAATGTTGCGGATTTCGGCAGTGATCGCGGGTCTGACGTTCCTGTTCGCGGGGGCCGCGTTTGCGGCCGACATCAAGGTCGGACACCTGGCCGACCTGACGGGGCCCACGGGAGAGGTCGGGAAGCCCTACGCGCAGGGCGTGCAGGACTACAAGGAATGGGTCAACGCCCACGGCGGGATCAACGGCAAGAAGATCGACATGGCGATGTTCGACTACGCCTACAACAAGGACAAGGCGGTGAACCAGTACAAGAAATACAAGGAAGACGGCGTCGTGGCGATCCAGGGGTGGGGATCGGGCGACACGGAAGCGCTTTCGGCGACGGTGGCCGGAGACAAGATCCCCTACATCTCCGCCTCGTATTCGGCCCATCTGACCGATCCGAAGAAAACCCCGTTTAACTTCTTCTGCGCGCCGGACTACACGACGGCGCTTCGGGCGGGGCTGAAGTATTTGAAGGACAACTGGAAAGAGAAGCGTGCGCCGAAGGTCGTCTTCATCTACCCGAACGTCCCGTACGGGATCGCCCCCATCAAGGGCGGGAAGGAATACGCAAAGGAAATCGGCTTCGAGGTCCTCCCCGACGAGATCGTCGAGCTGAAGGCGATCGAGGCCAACTCGCAGATGCTTTCCGTGAAGAACAACGGCGCGGATTTCGGGTGGATCGGCGGAACGACCAACTCTGCGGCCGTCATCATCAAGGACGCCAAGAAGCTGGGTTTGAAGACCAAGTTCTTCTGCAACATCTGGGGGGCGGACGAGACAACGCCGAAGCTGGCGGCCGGCGCCGAGGAAGGCGTGCTCGTGATGGCCGGTTCCCCCGTGTATGGCGGCAACGTGGCGGGGATGAAGCAGCTCATGGAGATCACGAAGAACCAGCCCCAGATGATCCACTACATCCGCGGCTACGTATCCATGATGGTCCTCACCGAGGCGCTCAAGCGGGCGGACAAGAAGGGGCCGATCACGGGCCCGTCGGTGAAGGATGCCCTGGAGACACTGAAGGACTTCGACACCGGCGGACTCACCCCCGCGAAGATCACGATCGCGCCGGCCGACCACCGTCCGTTCATGACGGTCAACATCATGGAGTTCGAGAAGGGGAAGATGGTCCTGAAGAAGACGGTTGAGCTCCCGCGCAAGGCGGAGTGGCTCGGACTCTAAGACCGTGGTACGACGGGCGGGGGTCATTCCCCCGCCCGTTTTCACTACCGATAAAGGCGGGGCATCATGCTGCGGGTGAACAATATCGAGGTCATCTACTCCGACGTCATCCTCGTGCTGAAGGGGCTGTCCCTCGTCGTCCCCAAGGGGCAGATCGTGGCGCTGCTCGGGGCCAACGGCGCCGGGAAGAGCACCACCCTCAAGGCGATCTCCGGGCTCCTCAAGTCCGAGGAGGGGGAGGTCACCGATGGGGAGATCCTTTTCGAGGGGGAGAAGGTCAACGGCAGGGACCCCGAGGAGATCGTCCGGCGAGGGGTCTTCCAGGTGATGGAGGGCCGGCGGGTGTTCGAGGACCTGACCGTGGAGGAGAACCTGCGGTGCGGCGGCTACACGCGGAAGGACAAGGCCGCCATGAAGGGGGATTACGACAGGGTCTACACGTATTTTCCGAGGCTGAAGGAGCGCCGGAAGGGGCTGGCGGGATATTTGTCCGGAGGGGAGCAGCAGATGCTGGCCATCGGGCGCGCGCTCATGGCCCGCCCGAAGCTGATGCTCCTTGATGAGCCGTCGCTGGGGCTCTCCCCGCTGCTCGTCAAGGAGATCTTCGGTATCATCAAGGAGATCAACGAGAAGGAGAAGGCGACGATCCTGCTCGTCGAGCAGAACGCCCGGGTCGCCCTTTCCATCTCCCACTACGGCTACATCATGGAGAATGGGAAGATCGTGCTCGACGGAGAGACCGGGAAGCTCGCCAACAACGAGGACGTCAAGGAATTCTACCTGGGGATGAACGAGGTCGGCGCTCGGAAGTCCTACCGCGACATCAAGCATTACAAGCGCCGCAAACGCTGGCTCTCCTAAGAACCGGGACGTTCCTTAGAAGTTCAAAACTGTCATAAGATCTTCGAGTTCTTAGGAACGTCCCGGTTCTGAGGTTTCTGACCATGGAAGGAGAAGGGATGATCGACCGGAAACGCGGGTTCTATGACGAAGAGCAGGAGAAGATGCCCGCGAAGGAGCGGGAGGGATTCGTAAGGCGCATCCTCCGGGAGACCGTTCAATATGCCTACGAGAAGGCGCCCGCCGTGCGGAGGAAGATGGACGAGGCCGGCGTCCGCCCGAACGACATCCAGGACGTTGCAGACCTGGCGAAGATCCCCCTCACGAGGAAGGCCGACCTGAAGGACATCCAGAAAACGGAGCTGCCTTTCGGCGGGCTGGCGGCCGTTCCGCTCCGGGAGATGCGGCGGATCTATGTCTCTCCCGGCCCGATTTTCGACCCGGAAGGCCGGGAGGAGACCCACTGGCGGTGGGAGAAGGCGTTCGTGGCCGCCGGCTTCCGGCCGGGCGACATCGTCCAGAACACCTTCATGTATCACTTTTCCCCCGCGGGCCTGATGCTCGACGAGGCGCTGATCCGCATCGGCTGCACGGTGATCCCCGCCGGCGTCGGGAACACCGAAATGCAGGTGCAGGTTCTGCGTGATCTCGGTGTTACCGGCTATGTGGGCACCCCTTCCTTCCTGATGACCCTCCTCGAGAAGGCGAAGGAAATGGGAGTCGTCCCCGGTGACGGGCTCCAGCTCCGGGTGGCGCTGGTCGCCGCGGAGATGCTGCCCGAATCCCTGCGAAAGCGGTTCCAGGAGGAATTCGGAATCCAGGTCCGCCAGGCCTACGGGACAGCCGACGTCGGATCGCTCGGATACGAGTGCTTCGAGGCGAAGGGGATGCACATCAACGACGAAATCGTGATGGAGCTGCTCGATCCCGCGTCCGGGAAGCAGGTCGCCCCAGGCGAAATCGGTGAAGTGGTCGTCACCCTGCCCAACACCACCTATCCGCTGGTCCGGTTCGCCACCGGGGATTTATCCATCTATACGAACGAACCGTGCTCCTGCGGGCGGACCTCCCCGCGGCTCCTGCGGATCGTGGGGAGAGTCGACCAGGTGACCAAGGTAAAAGGGATGTTCGTCCACCCCGAGCAGGTAGTACTGCTGGAAAAGAAAATCCCCGAAATCTCCGCCGCGCAATTGATCGTCTCCCGCACGGGCCACGAGGACCGAATGACGATCCGCGCGATCCCGGGCGCGGGAGTCTTGCCCTCCGATGCGCTTCGGGAGAAAATTGCGGAAACGGCCCGCGAACTGACGCGCCTGCGGGGAGAAGTCGTCTTCGTGCAGGAGACGGAGATGACCGAACGGGAGAAAAAGATCCTCGACACGCGGAAGTGGGACTAATCGTTTACAGGGGGACCTGCCATGGATGCCGCCACAATTAACGCCCATCTCGAGAAGTACCTGCGCGTGCATACCTTTCCCCTGGGAATCAAGTCCTTTAAGAAGGGTGAGCCCCTTCCGGAGAAAGTGAAAGTCCCGCATAAGCATCTCGGGGTTAAAATGGCGATCTGCCAGGCGATTTCTACAGCCAGACGCTACGGTTGGGCGATGGCGCTTTCCGGGGAAGACCTCTCCTGCCCGATCGCCAAGGCGGTGTTCGGGTTCGAGGAGCGCAACGAATATTACACCTCGGGAAGCCTTGCCGACGGGATGTACGCTTCCTGCAAGGAGGCGGGGAGCCGCTTCGAGGAGGCACTCGCCAAGTACGATTTCGGCGAATACGAATACGTGGTCGCGGGCCCCCTGGGCCGGGCGAACTTCATCCCCGACACGGTCCTTGTCTACGGGAACTCCGCACAGGTGCTGAGGCTCCTGAACGCCTGTCTCTACAAAAAGGGCGGCAGCCTCAAGAGCGACTTTTCCGGCCGCGGCGACTGCGCCGACATCGTGATCAAGGGGAAGAAGACCGGCGAGCCCCAGGTCATCCTGCCATGCTATGGCGACCGGATCTTCGGAATGACCGACGACGATGAGATGGCCTTCACGTTTCCCTTCGAGATGGGGGAAGAGGTGGTCGAGGGACTCGAGAAGACGCATGCGGGAGGGGTCCGCTACCCGGTCCCCATCTACCTGCGCTTCCAGGCCGAATTCCCGAAGTCCTACCAGGAACTCGAAAAACTCTGGGCCCAGAAAAAGTAAACACCTAAGAACCGGGACGTTCCTAAGAACTTGAACCAGGCGAAACTTCGGTAATCTTCTCCGCAACCCCTGCGTTCATGATGATAGTTTTTAAGAGCGTCCCTGTTTCTGCGTGTTAGAGTTCTTAGGAACATCCCGGTTTTATTGTAGAGTTCTTAGCAACGTCCCGGTTCTGAGGTGAGCATGTATCGACTGACGCCGAAAGAGGAGATCAGCGCGAGAATCGGCGCGCTGCGTGCGAAACTGGCGCAGGCGGGCCTGGACGCGGCGGTCATCGTCCAGAACCCCGACCTGTTCTACTTCGCCGGCTCCATCCAGCAGGGGATCCTCGTCATTCCCGCAGCAGGGGAGCCGGTCTACTTCGTCCGCAAGGTGTACGAGAGAGCGGTCGCCGAGTCGCCGGTCGAGATCATCGTTAAGATCTCCGGCACGAAGGATATTCCGGCCTGGTTCGGGAAAAAGGGGATTTCCTTCCGCGCGGTCGGTTTCGAGATGGACGTGATGCCCGTCCTGACCTTCAACCGGTATGCGGCGCTCTTTCCCGGCGCCAGGACGGAGGACATCTCCACCGCCATCCGGGAGATCCGGGCGGTCAAGGGGCCTTCCGAGATCGAAGCCGTGCGGGCCTGCGGGAAGAAGCTCTCCGCGCTGCTTTCCGAGGCGCGGAAGCATATCCGGCCCGGCATGACCGAGATGGAGCTCCAGGGGATCCTGCAGGGGAAGGCGATCGCGGGCGGCCACACGACCATCACCCGGATGCGCGCCTGGAACCAGGAGGTGGGCCTGGGATGCGTCATCTCCGGCCCCGACGCGGCCGTGCCGTCCTACGCCGACTTTCCGACCGCCGGAAAGGGAACGTCCCCGTACGTCCCGGCAGGGCAGGGATACCGCGCCTTCGGGAAAAACGAGCCGATCATCGTCGACGTCATGTGGGCCCAGGGCGGTTACCTGGTCGACATGGCCAGGACGTACGTCATCGGGGCCCTGCCGGAGAAGATGACGATGGCCCACGCGCTGGCGGTCAAGGTCCTTCGGAACATCGAAAGCGCGATCCGCCCCGGGGCCAAGGCGGGGGACCTCTATGAAATCGGAATGGAGATGGCCTCCCACAGTCCATTTCCCGCGAACTTCATGGGACCGCCGGGATATAATGTCAAATTCATCGGGCACGGCATCGGCATCGAGGCCGACGAATTCCCCTTCATCGCGAGGGGATCGAAGACCCTTCTGGCCGCGGGGATGACGTTTGCCATGGAGCCCAAGTTCGTCTTCCCCGGCGAGGGAGCGGTGGGGCTGGAAAACGTCTATCTCGTCACCGAAACCGGGTTCGAGAAACTGACTCCTATGGAGGAAGAGGTCATTGTCTGCGCTGCGAGGGCTTGAAGAAGGGAGAGAATCGTCGTGGCCGATTTCCTGAACCGTGAGAGCGCGCTTCTCCTCGTCGTGGACGTGCAGGAGAAGCTGGTGCCGGCGATCCACAAGGATCTGTACCCGCCGGCCCTTAGAAACATGCAGGTCATGATCGAGGCGGCGGGCACGCTCGGACTGCCGATCCTCCTGACGGAGCAGTACCCGAAGGGCCTGGGCCCGACGGTGTCGGAGGTCCTGCGCCCCCTGGAAGGCAAGCGGTACCAAAGGATCGAGAAGGTGACCTTCAGCTGCGCCCGCGACGAGGGGTTCCTGCAGGCGGTAGCGGCCGCAAGCCGGAAGCAGGTGGTGATCGTCGGGATGGAGACCCATGTCTGCGTCTACCAGACGTCGGTGGACCTGACCCGCGCGGGGTATTCGGTCTTCGTCCTGGACGACGCGGTCTCCTCGCGTTTTCTGCACAACTATCGAAGCGGCCTGCAGGCGCTTCGCGACGCCGGCTGCACCGTCTTCAGCACGGAAACGGCGGTCTTCCAGCTGCTCAAGGTGGCGGCAACGCCCGAATTCAAGAAGGTGGCGTCGTTGATTAGATGAGGGCGCCTCTTCTTCTCGCGGCCGCCGTCGCGGCTTCCTGTCTGGTGGCGATCGGCACCGCCCGCGGGGCGCGCCAGACGGTGGCGTTTTTCCCCCTGCAGAACCTTTCCGACAACGCAGCCGCGGACGATATCTCCCGCCTCGGACAGGCACTGAAGGAAAAGCTGCAGGACCGTCTCGACGTTCAAGCGGTACCCACCGAAGGAGCGCAGGACCTCTCCCAAATCCGGAAGAAAGCCCGCGGCCTCGGAGCCAGCTACATCCTGACAGGCGCAATTTCGCGGATCGGGCGGACATTCACGCTGGACCTTACCCTCGCAGCGACGGAAGATCCGGGCAAGGGCAGGACCGTCGTGGTCAATGCCGCGGATGACGGAGCGCCGGCCGGAACGGGATTGCGGCCTGCTTTTAACCGGTTGGCCACCGAAGCCGCATCGAAGCTCAAATACCTGTTTTTCGGGGACGAACGGATCGGGGAGGGCAAGGAGGGGCGCAAGATCCCCAAGCTCACAGGAACGATCGCCCGCAGCCGGAACGTTCCCGGCGACGTTGTTTCGATCGCATGGGGGGACACGGACCGCAACGGGAAAATGGAAATTATCGCGGCGTACACGGACGGGATTGCGGTATATGGCGTGGACGGCGACGACCTGGTCGAAAAGGCCCGCATCCCCGATGCAGGGGAAGGCGTCATCCACGTGGATGCAGCGGACATCAACCGGAACGGCGTGGCCGAGATCATCGCGGTCCGGTACGTGGCAGGGAAGGCGTTGTCCGACATCTGGGAATACGACGGCAAGCAATATCAGCGGATCGTCCGCGACATCCCCTATTTCCTCCGGGCGCTGGATCTCGGAAAGGAAGGGATCGTCCTCGTCGGGCAGGAGTCCGACCCCGTCGCGATTTTCAAGGGGTCCGTCTATCGCCTGGCGCTCTCCCAGTTCGGGCCTGGGGGGCGCAAAGAGAAAGGGACCCCCCTCCCCCTGATCGAGGGGACGTGGATCTATTCCTTCACCACCCTCAAGAAGGGCGGGGACGTGAGATTTGTCACCTTGGGAGACAGGGACCGCCTGGTCCTGCTGGACGGGAACGGGAAAAAGCTGTGGGAGAGCGTCGATGCGGTCTCGGGAACGGAAACCGCCCTGAGCGCCCCGCTCAGCCCCTCCGGCAAGCTGGAGCTGGCGGCGGGGACGAAACGGCTCTATCTCCCCAACCGCCTCTTCGGCGTCGACCTTCTCGGCGACAAGAACGACGAGCTCGTCGTTCTCAATAACCTCGTCACGGCCGGGGGCTTCTTCGAGAACCTCCGCGTATTCTCGAATGCCGAAGCATTGTGTTTTGCCCAGGACGGCGATTCTCTCCAGCTGGCCTGGCGGACACCGCAGACCGGCAGCTCCGTGCGGGACGCCTTCATCGACTTTTCGCAGGCCGGCAAGCCGTTCCGCATCGGCGTCGCCTCCATCGACAAGGGGAAGATCCTCGGAAAGTTCGGGGAGTGGCGCGTCCTGTGGCTGAAATGAGTATGCTATACTTTGACGTTCCTGCCAGCGTGGCGGTGTAGCTCAGATGGTGAGAGCATGCGGCTCATATCCGCAGTGTCCGGGGTTCAAGTCCCTGCACCGCCACCATAATTTCATTATCGTGTCCGCGAGGGACTTGAACCGGCGAGGGGCGCCGACCGGATAGGGAGGAAAAGCGCGACCTTGTGAAGCGCGTAAGACCTGAGCCGTGCCGCTACGGCCGGAGGCGAGAACGCCGGAGGCACAAGCGGTCAAGTCCCTGCACCGCCACCATTTTTAAAACTGCTCCCCGTCACCTTCCTCATGGGGTCCTGAATGATGGATCCCGCTGCGAATTAATGCGGAATCGTTCCCATTTTCGAGGGTGCTTATGGTAATATTTTTCCCTATGAAATGCCTTCGTATCCTCCTCATCGATGACGATTCGGACATCCTTTCCCGGACAGAGAAAATGCTTTCCCGGGAAAAATATTCCGTAACCGCCGTAAACGATTATGAAAAGGCTGCCGGACACCTCCGCAGCGTCAAAGGGAAGACCATTGTCCTCTCGGAATTGAAGGTCGGGAAGCAATCCGGACTGACCTTTCTGGAAGACACGCTTCGCAAGTATCCGAATCTGCCGTTCATCTTTCTGGCCAAATCACCGGCGCTGGAATCGGTCATCGAGGCTCTGAAGCAGGGGGCATACGATTTCCTTCGAAAACCGGTCGACCGGGACATCCTGTGCCACTCGGTTGCGCGTTCCATCGAGAAGCTCAACTTGAACCTGGAGACCGAGAAGCTCGAGAAGGAAACGAGGGACCGGCTCTCCCGCCTGCAGGCCGAGCTGAAAGAGGCCAGGCTCCAGGCAACCTACAAGGGGTTCCTGATCTCCATGGCGGGGCACGACTTCAAGTCGATCCTGACGGTGCTGGACGGCTATTTCCAGCTTCTAAAAGAAGTGTGCGTCGACTGCCGGGAAGCCGAGTTCGTGCAGCTCAAGGAGCAGACCGTCCGCACGATCCTTCGGCTGAAGACGATGGCCGATACGATTCTGGATTACGAGGCTGCGGAGAGGGGGCAGCTCCGGATCCAACCGAGGCAATTCGAGCTTAACTCGCTCCTCCAGGAATGCGCGGCGTTTTATCGCCCGTACGCCGAGCAGAAACGGGTCAGAATCTCCATCGAGGGCGACCTGCCGAGGATCAAGGCCAAGGGCGACTCGGAAAGAGTGTTTCAGATCCTGGACAACCTGCTCTACAACGCCATCAAGTTCACCCCGCCGGACGGGGAGATTCGGATCGGCGCCAGAACGGAGGATGGCAAGTTCGCCACCGCCTGGGTCCACGACACGGGCGCCGGGATCCCGAAGTCGCAGCTGGAAAAGATCTTCACCGAAAACCATATCGTGGCCAGCAAGGATGCCAGCGCCAGGATCGGGTTGGGCCTGAACATCTGCAAGAAACTCCTGGAAATCCAGAACGGGAAGATCTGGCTCGAGAGTGAGCCAGGCAAAGGAACCAAAGTCTTCTTTTCTCTCCCGCTGAACTAGTTTACCTATTTTGGGTAAAAAACTACACAACACTCCCTACTATTATGCTATTCTTGGGTACATCCGGCTATAGTCCGGTTGTCATTCGGAAAATTACTGCTCAGTTTAACCCATTGAATTGTGGTGCGATATCCCAATGAGTAGATAAAAATTACCGTTTACTGCACCGCGGGCATGCCATTTGCGATGTTCGAGCTTTAACCGGGAGGGATACCATGTCAGCTTCTCTTGTACTTGTAGTCGATGACGATCCCGTTTTCACACAGTTTACCCAGAATCTTCTGACGGAAAACGGGATGAAGGTGATGGTCGCCTTCAACAAGGCGGATGCGCTCGACCTCCTGGACAAGCACCAATTCTCCTGTCTCATCTTCGACATCTTCCTTCCTGACGGGAGCGGCGTGGACCTCATCAAGCCCCTCCGCTCCAACGGCAGCGCTACCCCCATTATCATGGTTTCCGGACAGGGAGACGTGGAAGAGGTCGTCCGCGCCATGAAGGACGGAGCGAACGATTACATCAAGAAGCCCTTCCGCGGCGAAGAGCTGCTCCTGAAGATCCAGATGGTCCTTGAGTCCACGCAGGCCAAGTGGGAGCTGGAGGAACTGAAAAGCAAGGTCAGGGCCGAGGACGAATACAAGCTCCTCTTCTCCTTGAGCGACAAGATGAGCAAGGTCCAGGCAATCCTGGACCAGGTCGCCAATACGGACATCACGGTCCTCATCACGGGAGAGAGCGGGACCGGGAAAGAGCTGGTCGCCAAGGCTCTTCACAAGTCCTCCGACCGCGTGGGGGAGCCTTTCATCAAGGTCAATTGCGCCGCCCTCCCGAGGGAACTCCTGGAAAGCGAGCTCTTCGGATTCGAAAGGGGAGCTTTTACCGGTGCCCACCGGAGGAAATACGGCCGATTCGAGATCGCCCAGAACGGAACGATCTTCCTGGACGAAATCAGCGAAATGCACATGGACCTCCAGTCGAAACTCCTTCACGTCCTCCAGGAGAAGCAGTTTTTTCGGATCGGCGGCGAGAAGGAAGTGAAGGTCAACTGCAGGATCCTTACGGCGACGAACAAGAACCTCGAACGCATGGTGGAAGAGAACCGCTTCCGCCGGGATCTCTATTATCGGATCAACGTGGTCAATATCGTCCTTCCCCCGCTCCGGGAGCGCAAGGAGGACATCCCTCTCCTCGTCGATTATTTTCTCAAGAGATATTCCGAAATGTACAACCGCGAGCGCGTGAAGATTTCCCCCCGCCTGATGGAACTGTTCATGAACTATGGCTGGAAGGGAAACATCCGGGAAGTCGAAAATAACATCAAACGACTTGTCATACTGGGCAATGAATCGCAACTGATCGCGGAGCTCACGCGGAAAAAAGATAACGGCGTCTTTGCAAGCTTGCCGGAGGACCTGGAAGATTTCAGCAAGCCGGCGATTTCCCAGGCGGATCCGGCCTCGAACAGGCAATCCCATTCATCCATGATCGGGGGGGGAGAGTCCTCTCTTCCCGAGAAAGGAACCCTCAAGGAAGTCGCGAAAATCGCCCAGCGCAAGGCGGAACGGGATCTGATCGACCGCGTGCTGAGGCAGACGAGATGGAACCGAAGAAAAGCCGCCCAGATATTGGACATCAGTTATAAAGCGCTGCTCTATAAAATCAAGGAGTGCGGGCTGAACCAGGATTAGTTTTCTCTTTTATTTCAGGGTGGTTTGAGCTGTCAACGGGAATGAAAAGCGAGGCGAGAGGAGGAGAAAAGGTGAAGAGCCTATGGGCGGTAGCCTGCGCGGTGCTTGTAATTTGGATGCCCCTGGTGGCCGGGGGGGCGGACACGGTGATTGCGGAAAACACGGCCCTCGGTGCACCACCTTCCAAGCCATCGGCGAGCCTGAAACCGCCGATGATTCATCCTGCATCCGCGGCAGGCTCGAACTACAAGATCGGCCCCGAGGACATCCTCTATGTTTCCGTATGGGAGAACAAGGAATTGACCCTGGAGGTTGTCGTCCGGCCGGACGGAATGATCTCTGTCCCGTTGGTGCAGGATGTTCAGGCGGAAGGCCTGACTGCGACCGAACTGGCCGATGTCCTCTATCAGAAACTTCTGGTATATTTGAAGGAACCCCAGGTGTCCGTAATCGTAAAGCAGGTGAACGCTCCGAAGATCTTCGTTATTGGAAACGTGGTCAAACCCGGACCTTATCCGTTGCGAAGCGACATGTCCATCCTCCAGGCTCTATCGTTGGCAGGGGGGTTCACGCAGTTCGCCTCCCCGCGGAGCATAAAGCTCGTTCGCGGCCTGGGGGTCAAGCAGGAAGTCCGAAAGATAAACTATTACAGGCTGATCGATAACCTGGGAGAAGGGAACTACCTGTTGCAGTCCGGCGATACGATCGTGGTGCCGTGATGAAACGAAGACGGGAGGAAATCATGCGGTTCGCAACGGTATTCGCGATTCTCTCTATTACCGTCATATCGCCGGCGATGTCCGCCAACTGGATCGCGACTCCGGCGGTTTCCATCGAAGAGAGTTGGGACAGCAACATTTTCAGCACCTCGGATAATACGACTTCCGATTTCATCACGCGGGCGGTTCCCAGCCTGGCGCTCTCGCTGGAAACATTGAAAACCACGGTCGTCCTCGACGGAAGTCTGGCATACGAACATTACTCGAGCCATAGTGAATTAAACGGCAGGAGATCAACGAGTGCCGGTCTGAGTACGGGAAAACCCCTTCAGTTTTCTCCGCGGCTGTCGTTACAGCCAACGGTCCGATTCGTGGAATCCCTCGACTCGTTTCGTCGCAATCCGCTTCTCGCGAATCCCGTTCCGGGGCTTCCTCCCTCGGAAGTCATCGTAACCGTACCGACGAAGACAAGGGATTTTTCGGGGTCCTTGCTGCTGACGTACCTGCTGACGCCCAATGTCGACCTCGGACTCGGGGCCGGTGGCACGAAGCGGACGTTCCTGGATAATGACGCGGGAACCATCGATTCCAATACGGTGACCGGGAACGCTTCGATCTCCTACCGGTTCACCCCGCGTTTCTCCTCGGGGATTGCCGTCAATACCAGTTACAACAAGTTCGAAAACGACACGCATTCCAATTCCTATGGAGCCGGGATCACCGTGAGGTACATCCTCTCCGAACACTACACGTTCGATGCGGGCGCAGGCATCGATTACCTGAGGGAGTCCACAAGCGCAGGCAAGAGCACCACCACCTCTCCCGCCGGTCAAGTCTCCTTGACCTACGATTGGAAGGATTTTCAGGCCGTCCTGCTCGGATCCTACGGATTGACCGGCGGCGGAAGCTTCGGCGTCACCACCCACCGGGGAAATGCCCAGTTGACCCTCACCTACCAATTTGCCCAGGGGTGGTGGTGGGACCTCGGCGGTTCCTACCAGATCAACCGGTCGCTGGATTCCCCCAGGACGGAAGACATCATCACGTGGGGCGGAAATGCAGGGGTTCGCTACAAGGCGGCCGATTGGGCTTCCTTCCGGCTTGCCGGGAACATCGTTCAACAAAGAGCACAGAACAGCATCGAAGGATCGGATCTGGATCGGAGTTCGGTTGTGCTGGGTCTTGAGTTGAAAAAAGACTACAAACTCTTTTAAGGATCAAATATGCCGCTTCGACCCGACATGGAGCCTTTCGAATACCTGGGAGTTTTTCTCAGGAAGAAATGGCCGATCCTCTTTTCGATCGTTCTCGTCATGCTCGGGGCTGCTGTCTATTGCGTGGCGATCCCCGACCAATACAAATCGACCACCACCATATTGGTCATCCAGCCCCGCGTTTCGGAAAAATACATCAGCCCCCTCACGAATTACAGAATCCAGGATCGTATCCCCGCGATCGAACAGCAGGTCCTGAGCCGAACACGCCTGGTGGCGGTAATGGACGAGCTTGGCCTCTATATGGGGGAGAGGAAAAAAATCCCCGAGGAAACACTGGTCGAAATGATGCAGAAGCGGATCGAGATCAAGGTGATCAGGGATAAAGACGCTTTTTCCTTGTCCTTCGAGCATGAGAGCCCCAAGATCGCCATGTTGACGGCTTCCAAGCTGGCATCCCTCTTCATCGACGAGAACATCATGATCAGGGAACAACAGGCCGTTTCCACTTCCGAATTCCTGGAGACCCAACTGAAGGAAACGAAGTCGAAGCTCGAGGTGCAGGAAGAGAAGGTCAAACGCTACAAGTTGCTGTATATGGGGGAACTTCCCCAGGAGATGCAGGCGAACCTGAACGCGATGACACGGATGCAGGATCAGCTTCGAACCAACGCCGACGCGATCTCGAGATTGGAAGACCGCAAGATGTTCCTTGAATCGAAGGTCAGCGACCTGCAGAAGGAAATCGGCACGATCGAGGGACAGTCGATAAATCCGGAAGACCCGTTGCATAAACTTTTAGCCGAGGTCGCCGTCAGGCAGAAAAAGATCCGGGAGCTGACCCTGAAATACACCTCGAAATATCCAACAGTGGTTCAGCTTCAGCGGGAAGTGGAGGATCTGAAGAAAAAAATCGAAAGCATCCGGAGATCCAGTCCGCTTCAAAAAGGCGCTCTCGAAGAAGATTTGGCTTCCGGGGAGCCCGAGATGCGAAGCGCCATCCGCGAAAGAGAGGAACTTGGGCGTTTGCAGGAGCAGGTCGCCAATCTGAATTTGGAAGTCTCCTCTCTGAAGAAAGAAAACGAGGAGGCCCGGAAAACCATCGATAAGGTGCAAGGAAAGGTATCGCGGTTTCCTCAACGGGAGCAGGAAATCATTTCCCTCACCCGCGACTACGATAACCTGAAAAGAGCGTATGACGAACTGATGGAAAAGAAGCTCGGGGCAAAGGTCTCCCAGAAACTCGAGGAGGGACAGAAGGGCGAAACGTTTCAGGTCCTCGACCCGCCGAACCTCCCCATAAGACCCTCCAAGCCGAACCGGCTGAAGATCCTCGGCATCTCTTTCCTGGCGGCGATCGCTCTCGGATTTGGCGGAGCGATCGGATGGGAAATACTGGATCCGACGCTGCACGGTCCAAAGGACTTCAAGTATTTCTTCGACTTGCCGATTCTCGCCTCTCTCCCCGCAATTCAGGAAGGCGGAGGAACCCGCTTGAAAAGAATATTCCGGACAACGCTTCTCATCGGAATCTGCTCTGTTCTTTCCGCCGTCGTGGTCATCCTTCTGATTTATCGGGAACACATTCAAGCCATTCTTGATATTGGCGGGAGAATCGGATGAAAAACTCTTTCTCGGTACTCGAACGGAAAACAACAAGGGATGCGGCTTCCCCTCCGATCGCCAGGGTGGGGAATCAGGATCCCATCTACGTCGAACAGATCAAGGCGATGCGGGCAAAATTCGAATACAGGATCGACATGCTCAAGGTGAAGGTTATCGCGGTAACCAGCGCCGTGGCGGGGGAGGGAAAAACAACCTCGTGTGCCCAACTGGCCATTCATCTCGCCATGGGGGGCAGGAAAAAAGTCCTGCTGATCGACGCCGACATGCGGAAATCCGACCTGGCCAGGGGATTGAACCTCCCGACGCTTCCGGGTCTCAGCGAGTTCCTGAGCGGCACGGTGGCCATGAAAGACATCGTGCGGAATTCGTTTCTGCCCGGGTTGTACGTCGTCCCTGCCGGGTCAAGGGTTGTCGAGCCGGCAAACCTTATAACCGGCGGGAAGTTCCGGGCATTCCTCGGCGAGGTCCGAAGCCATTTCGATGTCATCCTGCTGGATACCCCGCCGATCCTGCCGGTGGCCGACACCTTGGGCCTGCGGGACCAGGTGGACGGCTTCCTGTTTCTGTTCCGGGTGGGCCTCACTCCGCATCCCATGATGCGTCAGGCGGTGGAAGAGGTGGGGGAAGAGAAGATCATCGGTGTCGTTCTGAACGGGGTATTGCCGCAGAGAGAGAAGTATTACCAGCGGTACTACGGGAAATATTACCGGAAAGCCAGCCAGGAAGACCCGACAGCGTGATCATCGTCGAAAACCGGTTTTTCTCCCTTCGAAGCGTCGTATGTTTTCTCGTGGAAGGGGGGATCATCATTTTCTCGGTCGTGGCCAGCTTCATTTTGCTCCACGGCCGGGCCGGCACTCCCGTTGTAAGCATGGGAGATGTGGTCGCAAGAGGGTTGGTGATCACGTTTTTCTGTCAAGCCTGCATGTATTTTCTCGATCTCTATGATTTGAAGCTCTCCCAGACATGGGATGAAATGTTATTCGCGCTGACGATCGCGGTCGGGTTCGTTTGCGTCGGCATCGGGCTGCTTTCCTACGCCATCCCGAAGTTCGGCGTGGCGGGAAAGATGTATTACCTCAGCATCCTGATCGCATCGATCCTCCTTCTGATCTGGCGCCTTTTGTTCGAGATTTACATTACTCGTATTGCGCCTCACGAGACCATCCTGATCGTGGGAACAGGGGAAGTGGCCCGACTGGTCGGGGAGGAAGTGAAAAAGAGGCGGCGTCTCGGCTTTCGTCTCGTCGGTTTCATCGGCGCCTCTGCAACAACGGACAACTCTTCCGTTGGGGAAGTCGGGAAAGTTCTCGGCGATCATACGCAGATGGACAGCATCGTTGAAAAGTATGGCATCCGAAAGATCGTCGTGGCGATCACGGAACGGCGCGGCGAGTACCCCGTCAAGGAAATGCTGGCGCTCCGGGTCCGCGGGCGCCAGGTGCTGGAATGGCCGGGATTTTTCGAGAAGCTTTCCGGAAGGATACCCATCGACAGTCTTTCCCCTTCCTTTTTCATCTTCAACGATGGATTTCGAAAATCCAGGATCCTTCTCTTTCTCCGGCGGATCGCCAGCACGATCGTCGCCGCTTTAGCCTTGATCCTCCTGCTGCCGTTATTTCTCGTAATAGCGATCCTCATCAAGCTCGATTCTCCCGGTCCCGTAATCTATTCGCAGGCCCGGGTGGGGCAGAACGGCAAGCTTATCCGGATCTATAAATGCCGTTCCATGCGAAAGGACGCGGAGCAAAACGGGGGCGCGATCTGGGCGGTGAAGGACGATCCTCGCATTACCAGGATCGGCCGATTTCTGAGAAAAACACGGATCGACGAGCTCCCGCAGCTGTTCAACGTTCTGCTCGGAGAGCTGGATTTCGTGGGTCCCCGTCCGGAGCGTCCGGAATTCGTGGAGAAACTCCAGAATCTGATCCCGTATTATTCCCTGCGTCACACGGTCAAACCGGGGATCACCGGTTGGGCGCAGGTCATGTTCGATTACAGCGGCACGATCGAGGAGTCGAAGGAAAAACTCCAGTACGACCTTTTCTACATCAAGAACATGTCGGTCAAACTGGATCTTCTGATCCTGTTCCACACCTTGAAAATCGTCCTCCTGGGCCGTGGGGCAAGGTAATCGGCAAAGATCCACCGATTCGAAATCAGATCATCTTGAGAGAAAAAGAGTCGACAGCGATTCGGAATGTTTTTTCCGTCGACGTCGAGGAATATTTCCAGGTGGAAGCTTTCTCCGAATATATAGAAAAAAAAGACTGGGAAAAATATCCTTCCCGCGTTGAAGAGCAGACCAAACGATTACTGGATATTCTTGCCGCCTTTCAGGTCCAGGGGACTTTTTTCGTGCTTGGCTGGTTGGCCGAAAGATATCCGGCCTTGATAAAAAATATTTGCGATGCCGGGCATGAAATCGCCTCGCACGGCTTCGATCATAAAATGGTAAACAAGATGACGCCGGAAGAATTTCAAAAGGATATCCACAAGTCAAAAGAGATTCTGGAAGGGATCACCAAGGCTGACATCAAGGGATACAGGGCTCCGACTTTCTCCATCCTGGAGAAGACATCCTGGGCCTACGAGATTCTTCTTCATGAGGGATATCGATACAGCAGCAGCGTGTTTCCCATCCGGCACGACCGGTACGGGTGGCCGAAATTCGGATATGAGCCGCGCCGTATGGCGTCCAATGAAAAAGGAGATATCTGGGAAGTCCCGATGGCCGTCGGGTCTCTCGGCCCGCTGCGGATCCCTTTCGGCGGCGGGGGATATCTGCGTTCCTACCCGTTCTTCATGACCAGGGCGCTGTTTCGGAGCTTTGCCAGGAAAGGGAAACCGGCGGTGGTTTACATCCATCCCTGGGAACTCGATTCAAAGCAGCCGGTGATTCACGCGCCCTTCTTGAAGCGATTCAGACACCATCTCGGCATCTCGGGTGCGGAGAGAAAATTGAAGGAGCTCCTCCGAGCGCTGGAATTCGGGACCCTGGCGCAGTATCTCGACGAAATGATGGAAACGAAAAGGGCTCTGCCGTAATCTGCGGAAAGCTACAGCTGAGGAAAGGAAACTCACGATTGTGAACAGCGCACGGAAAGTGGTCGAAACCGACCTGGACTATATCGTCGGCAACCTCAAGGAAGAGTTGCCCCGGATCGCGGGGAAGAACCTTCTCGTTACCGGCGGGGCCGGATTCCTCGGACATTATCTCGTCCAGGCGATCCTCCACTGGAACCATCGTGCAGAGGCAAGAGAGGCGATCCGGCTTACCGTCTACGACAATTTTGCTCGAGGCGTTCCGGACTGGATGACTCGATTGAAAGGGGAAAGCGATCTCACCTTGGTGAAGCATGATGTGACGCACCCCCTCCCCCACGATATAGCAGACTTCCAGTACATCATCCACGCGGCATGCATCGCGTCCCCCACATATTACCGCCGGTGTCCCATCGAAACGATGGACGCCAACGTGAGCGGGTTGCGGTTCCTTCTCGATTATGCGATCCGGCAAAGGGAGAGAGGAAAACCAGTGGAGGGTTTTCTCTTTTATTCCACAAGCGAAATCTACGGTGATCCGACCCCCGAAAACATACCCACGCCCGAAACGTACCGGGGGAACGTTTCCTGTACCGGGCCCCGCGCTTGCTACGACGAGTCCAAGAGATACGGCGAGACTCTTTGCATCAATTTCGCTCGCCAGCACGGGCTTCCCGTCAAAGTTGCCAGGCCTTTCAACAACTACGGGCCCGGATTGAAGATTTCAGACCGGCGGGTGATACCGGATTTCACCAGGGATGTCCTTGCGGGCAAGGACATCGTAATGCTTTCCGACGGAAGTCCGACGAGGACCTTCTGCTACGCCGCGGACGCCATTGTCGGGTACTATAAAATTCTTGTGAAAGGGAAAATCGGAGAGGCATATAACATCGGCGTCGAGAGGCCGGAGATCTCGATGGCAAGGCTTGCGGAGATGATCGTCGCTCTTTCGAGGGATCTTTTCGGGTACAAGGGGAAGGTGATACGCAAAGCCAGCGCGGACAAAGACTACCTGACCGACAACCCCAACCGGCGGTGTCCCGTCATAACGAAGGCCCGGGCCGATCTGGGATACAACCCGTCCATAGCGATCGACGAGGGGTTGAAAAGATCGCTGATCTGGTACGGAGAGAATTCCGTCGCGGAGGATGCGTAATGAAGATTTCCATCATCGGGACGGGATACGTAGGACTTGTTACAGGAGTCTGCCTGGCCGAGAAAGGGCACAACGTTGTCTGCGTGGACGTCGATGCGGAGAAGGTGGAAAAGATCAACCGGGGAACCCCGACATTCTTTGAAAGAGGCCTCGAGGAGCTGCTGAAGAAGAACCTGAATGCCGGCGTCCGGGCTACCATGGAGCTCAAGGCAGCCGTGATGGGCACGGACCTCACCATGATTGCCGTCGGCACGCCATTCGATGGAAACGAGATCGACCTTTCCTTCGTGAAGAACGTGGCACGGGAAATCGGGGAAGCGCTCAGAGACAAGCCGGGGTACCATCTCGTTGTCGTGAAAAGCACGGTCGTCCCCGGGACGACGGACGATGTCATCCTTCCCCTCCTGGAAAGCGCTTCGGGGAAGAAGGCAGGGAAGGATTTCGGGGTCGGAATGAACCCCGAGTTCCTGACGGAAGGGGAGGCGATCGCCGACTTCATGTCACCGGATCGGATCGTGCTGGGGGGTATCGACAACAGGAGCATCGACCTTTTGGCGGAGTTGTATCATCCATTCCGGGATATCCCGCAGCTGCGGACCAATACCCGGACGGCGGAGATGATCAAGTATGCCTCGAACGCCCTCCTTGCGGCGGCGATCTCTTTTTCCAACGAGATCGGAAATTTGTGCGCCAGCATCGGCGGAATCGACGTGGTCGATGTGATGAAAGGTGTCCACCTGTCGAAATACATCAGCGTCATCCTGCCGGGCGGGGAACGCCATATGCCGGCGATCGAGGGTTTTCTCGCTGCCGGGTGCGGCTTCGGGGGAAGTTGTCTCCCCAAGGACGTGAAGGCCCTGATCGCACACGGGGAGAAATACGGCACCCCGATGCGCATGCTGGACTCGGTCATCGAGATCAACAAACATCAGCACCTGAAGGTGATCGGTCTCCTGAAAAAACATTTCCCGTCCCTTTCCGGGGTGCGGGTGGCGGTTCTGGGACTTGCTTTCCGTCCGAATACGGATGACATGAGGGAATCGCCGGCGATCCCGATCGTCCGTGAATTGATCTCCCTGGGGGCAAGCGTCCTGGCCTACGACCCCATTGCCCAAAACGAGGCAAGGAAGGTGTTGGGAGATCGAAACATTCGATATGCCCCATCGGCCCGGGAAGCAGTGGAGGCGGCCCAGGCTGTAGTCCTTGTGACCCGCTGGGAAGAATTCAGATCCCTGCCGGATTTCCTCGGCCGGATGGAGCGGCAACCCGTGTTCGTCGATGGTCGGCGCCTGATCGACAGGGGCGCCGTGGCGAATTACGAAGGGATCGGTCTCTGAGGAACATCGTGATTCTTACACCGACACCATTAGAGGATGCCTACCTGATCGACATCAAAAGGATAGAGGACAATCGAGGATTTTTCGCCCGAATCGGGTGCAGGGACGAATTCGAGACACACGGCTTGAACGGTAAATATTCCCAGATCAACGTTGGATTCAGCAAGAAGAAAGGGACCTTGCGGGGGATGCACTACCAGGTAAAGCCCCACGCCGAAGTCAAGGTGGTGCGATGCACGCAGGGGGCTGTTTATGACGTGATCGTAGACCTGCGTCCCGAATCTCTCACGTACAGGCAATGGTTCGGTGCAGTGCTTTCGGCCGAGAATCACCGGATGCTCTATATCCCCGAAGGGTGTGCCCACGGATACATAACGCTTACGGACGATGCGGAAATCTGTTACACGGCCTCGACGCCCTTTGTGCCGGAATCCGCCCGCGGGGTCAGATACAATGAACCGGCCTTTGGAATAACGTGGCCGGAACCGATCACGACGATCTCGGAAAAAGACGCGAGTTGGCCCGATTTCGCTCCGTAAGATCGATCGGAATCATCCGCCTAAAGGAGAACGAAACCCATGATCCTCGTTGACAAAGCGCTGGAGCGAAGGGAGCGCGAAGGAAATCCCGTCCGCGTCGGGATGGTCGGGGCGGGGTACATGGGACGCGGAATCGCGCTCCAGATCCTATCGTCCTTCGGCGGAATGAAGCTGGTGGCGATCGCCAACCGGACGGTTCGGGAAGCCCAACGGGCTTATCGGGAAGCAGGGATCGATTCCAGCGTCCCGGTGGGAACCCTGGAGCAGCTCGAGGAACGGATTTCCGGGGGCGGCTATTCCGTCGTGGAAGACCCGGGCCTGGTGTGCCGTGCGTCCGGCATCGACGCGGTGATCGAAGCCACGGGTGAGATCGAATTCGGGGCCCGCGTCGCGGTGGATGCAGTAAACAACGGGAAGCATGTGGTCCTCATGAACGCGGAACTGGATGCCACTCTCGGGCCCATCCTCAAGGCATACGCCGACCGGGCAGGCGTGGTGATCACCAATACCGACGGGGACGAGCCGGGTGTGGCCATGAATCTGTACCGGTTCGTGAAAACCATCGGCTACCGGCCCGTGCTCGCGGGAAACCTGAAAGGGTTCTACGACCCCCATCGAACCCCGATGACGCAGAAGGAGTTTGCCGATCGACACAACCAGAAGCCGAAGATGATCACCTCCTTCGTGGACGGAACCAAGTTATCCATGGAACTGACGGTGCTCGCGAACGCCACGGGGTTCCGGGTTGGCAAGCGCGGGATGTACGGGCCACGTTGCTCTCACGTAAAAGAGGCTTCGAACCTCTTTCCGATGGATCAACTGCTCGGCGGCGGGCTGGTGGATTATCTCCTGGGCGCCGAGCCGGGAACCGGTGCGTTCGTCGTCGGGTACGACGAAAACCCGGTGCGGGGCCAGTACATGAAGTATTTCAAGATGGGAGAAGGGCCCCTCTACGTTTTCCATACCCCGTTTCACCTGCCGCATCTCGAGATTCCCCTCACCGTCGCCAGGGCCGTGTTATTCCGGGATGCGACGGTGACCCCCCTCGGGGCGCCGGTATGCGACGTCATCACGATGTCCAAGAGAGACCTCAAGACCGGCGAGATCCTTGACGGCATAGGCGGCTATACCTGTTACGGGATGATCGACAATGCGGAGATTTCGAGAGCGGAACGACTTCTTCCGATGGGCCTTTCGGAAGGATGCCGCCTCACGAAGGATGTACCGATCGATCGTCCGATTTCCTATAAGGACGTCGAGTTGCCCGCCGGCAGGTTTTGCGACTCACTGAGGTCCGAGCAGGAGAAGCACTTCCGGGGGAAATGAGCGGCGAATGAAGAGATATTTACGGAGGAGAACGTGAAAATTGTTCTGTTCTGCGGCGGCCTGGGAATGCGGCTCAGGGATTTTTCGGAGAGCCTCCCCAAGCCGATGGTCCATATCGGCTACCGTCCCATTCTCTGGCACGTGATGAAGTATTACGCCCATTATGGGCACAGGGATTTCATCCTTTGCCTCGGCTACAAGGGTGACGTCATCAAGGATTACTTTTTGAATTACAACGAGTGCATTTCCAACGATTTTGTCCTCTCGCGGGGGGGGAAAGCCATCCGTCTTCTGAACAGCGACATTGAAAACTGGAATATCACCTTCGTGGACACCGGCCTGAATTCCAACATCGGCCAGAGATTGAAATCCGTCGAAAGCCATCTCGCCGACGAGGAGATCTTCCTTGCGAATTACAGCGACGGACTCACGGACCTTGTTTTGACGGATTACATCGATAATTTCCGCAGGAGCAAAAAGATCGCAAGCTTTCTGGCCGTGAAACCGAGCCACAGTTTCCACGTGGTGGAAATCGATGACGGGCAGTCCGTCCAAAGCATCCGTCATCTCACGGATTCTCCCATATGGATGAACGGGGGCTTCTTCATTTTCAGGAAAGAGATATTCGGTCATATCTCGAACGGCGAAGAACTCGTCAATGAACCCTTCCAGAGACTCATCGAGAAGGGGGAATTGATAACCTACAAGCACAAGGGATTCTGGGCCGCCATGGACACGTTCAAGGATAAACAACTTCTGGACGATATGTTTTCCCGGGGAGAGGCCCCCTGGGAGGTCTGGAAGCGGCCGCAAAACAGGTAAGGACCGCGATCCGGATGCTGAAGATCTCTCTCCCCGATCTCTCCACGAAGAAGATCCTGTGCCTCGGGGCCCATTGCGACGACATCGAAATCGGCTGCGGAGGAACGATCCTGAAACTGGCGCGCACCATCAAAAACACGTCGGTTCATTGGGTTGTTTTCAGTTCGGATGACCGCCGGGCAAAAGAAGCGTTAAAATCCGCAAATGACTTTTTAAGGGATGTAAAGGAGAAAAATATTGTCATAAAAAGATTCAAGAACAGTTTTTTCCCGTATTGCGGAGCCGAAATAAAAGAATATTTCGAGCAATTGAAACAGGATTTTCGTCCGGATCTTATATTTACGCATTATAGAAACGATTTGCATCAGGACCATCGGGTGATTTGCGAATTAACCTGGAATACCTTCAGGGATCATCTGATTCTGGAATATGAAATTCCAAAGTATGATGGCGATTTGGGATCCCCCAACTTCTTTGTACATCTGGAAGAGATCCTTTGCCGGGCGAAAACGGAGAAAATCCTGAAATATTTCAAATCACAGAGCGACAAGGAATGGTTCACGGAAGATACCTTCTTTTCGCTGTTGCGCCTTCGGGGCGTAGAGTCGAACGCTCCCGAAAAATTTGCGGAAGGTTTTTACTGCAGGAAAATGGTTTTTTAAACGATGCACAAAGGATCGGATATCATCCCGCAAAGGAGTCGTGAAATTTGGGAACCGATGCAGCCAACATCATAAAATTCAAATGGATCAAGGAATTCTGGCAGTACAGGGAATTATTTTACTTCTTCATCTGGCGTGATTTTAAGGTCCGATACAAGCAAACCGTACTGGGCGCATTGTGGGCCGTCATTCAACCGTTTTTTACCATGATCGTTTTCACGATTTTTTTCGGAAAATTTGCCAAGATGCCCAGCGAGGGGGTTCCGTATCCGGTTTTTTCCTATTCCGCGCTGGTCCCCTGGACGTTCTTTTCAAGCGCTGTGGGCAATTCCGGAAATAGCCTCATAGGAAATTCGGACCTTCTGACAAAAGTGTACTTCCCCAGGTTTGCCATTCCGGCCTCTGCCGCCCTCTCCGGGATCATGGACTTCTTTATTGCCTCAACCATTTTGTTCGGGATCATGGTTTATTACCATATACCGTTAACCTGGAGTTTACTGCTTTGGCCGGTCCTGGTCATTCCCTTAATCGTTCTGGCGCTTGGCCTCGGGATGATTTTTTCTTCATTGAATGTGAAGTATCGGGATATAAAATATACGATACCTTTTGTAATTCAAACGTTGCTTTTTATAACCCCTATCATCTATCCGATCAGCATTCTCCCGGAAAGATACCAAAAAATTTCCGCATTAAATCCGATGACCGGTATTATAGAAGCTTTCCGTTCAACGGTTCTTCCGGATAAAAAAATGGATGTTATGTTGTTATCGTTTTCCATTGTCGTTTCCATACTGATATTTCTTGTCGGACTGATGTATTTTCGGCAAACCGAAAAAGAGTTTGCCGACATCGTATAGAAAATACATTCCGGTTTTGGTGGAGCATCGGATGGCGTATTCAATAACGGTCGAAAATCTTTCAAAAAAGTTCGATATCAGTAAATTGAAGAAGGAGACCCAATTCCGCGAGGCATTGGTGAATTTCGCCAAGCGCGCTTTCTTTCGCGGCCAGGATAATAAAGAAGAGATCTGGGCATTGAAAAACGTATCTTTTTCGGTGGAGAAGGGAGAGATCGTCGGCATTATCGGACGGAACGGAGCCGGCAAAAGCACGTTGTTGAAAATCTTGTCGAGAATCACGTACCCGACGAGCGGCGAATTCAACATTCGGGGACGGGTCGGTTCTCTACTGGAAGTGGGCACCGGATTTCATTGGGAATTGACCGGGAGAGAAAATATTTATTTGAACGGTTCGATATTGGGAATGAAGAAAAAGGAAGTGAAATCGAAACTGGATGCGATTGTCGCTTTTGCCGAAGTGGAAAGATTCCTGGATACGCCGATAAAACGGTACTCGAGCGGAATGCGGTTGAAACTTGGTTTTTCCGTTGCCGCGCATTTGGATACCGATATCCTGTTCGTGGATGAGG